>ERZ791645.36-NODE-36-length-112089-cov-9.445115_pt1 | contig 112089 bp, 99 predicted proteins | sample MGYA00509939_ERZ791645 | MGnify/ENA primary metagenome ERZ791645 (study PRJEB30046, sample SAMN00715249) | human gut metagenome | study: EMG produced TPA metagenomics assembly of the A metagenome-wide association study of gut microbiota in type 2... | reverse complement strand
AGAAAATAATGACTGAGTTTTCGGATTTGAATCTATGCCCAATTAACAACCGTCAGGGAATTGTAATTGATGGTGAAGATTCAAAGGTTATTTGCAAAGACTAATTTGAAAATTCCAGTTTGCCAACTTGCCCTTTGAGAGAGGAGAAATCCTTTTCTCAAAGGGCATTTTTATATTGTGCAGTTTGTATGAGGTTTCTTGTGTTTCATATTATCACATAAGAAACCGCAAAGACATCACCGCTCTTACTTCTCCTCAAACATCCACTTGACCGCCTTTTCAGCATACTCACTCCAAAAAATCATATCGTGGTTGCCTTTGCTTTCAAAATACTCGTGAGAAACGTTTCTGCTTTCAAGAAATTTGTGAAGATCACGGTTGTTTTCAAGCAGGAAATCTTCTGTACCGCAGCACATAAATATATCTGGGATATTTTTGCCCTCTCGCTGAAGTTCGTCTATAAGAAATTCGGGATTGTTCCTGCTGTTCAGCACCTCAGACGTTTCGCCGAAACATTCTCTGTAATATTCATAATTCGCTGTGGCATTGCCTTGCCCATCTGACATTCCTGCGACTTCGTGTACGATAAGAGCCGAAGATAATGCAGCAACCTTCCCAAAGGTTTCTGGATATGCAAATGCTGTATGAAGCGCACCAAATCCGCCCATTGAAAGACCCATAATGTATGTTTCACTGCCGTCTTTCGCAAGTCTGAAAACTCGTCTTACATAGTCCACAAGCTCCTCGCCGACGAATTTGCAGAACTGATGACCAGTCGAGCGTCCGTCCAGCCAAAAAGAATTTTCGCCCGAGGGGATAACTACCGCAAAATTATACTTGTCCGAAAGATATTCAGGCACCCAGTTTTCTGCGTCGCCTGTATAACCGTGCAGCAAGAAAAGCGTTTTGGTGCTGTTTTCCGAGTATTTCGTATCTGTCTGCCCCCAGTCCTGCCTTATGTCACATGGCAGGTACATTTTAAACGTGGTATACCTCCGCAGGCAATTTGAATAAAATCTGATCGTTAAGTTTGACATAGTTTTTCCTCCTGTTTTTTATATAATTATACTACATAAAATAAGGTTTGTTCAAGGGGGCAGCGAAAAAATTTTTCAATTTTCCTCACAAAATCATTTATCCCTATAAAAATAAAAAATCACAACCGTCAAAGCCTCGTCCCAACGTACCTTGCCGCTTTTTCATAATATTTTTTGTCGATCATAATTCTACGCTCCTCCACATTTACAAGGTGTCTATCTACCCCGTCTGCAACTATTTTATTCATTATATCAAAATCAATGCCGCCGCTACAGAGATACAAAAAATGATACTGAAAAAGTGTAAAATGTTTGCAAATGCTGAGATATGACATACATGAAAGGAGATAATAATATGCCTACAGTTTTGCCAAAAGAAAATGAAGTCGAACAGTTTTTTTCAAGGATAATGGCATCGGAAGGAGCTTGCGAAAGGCTCAGCAACGTGCTTTACGATCACCTTAGCGACGACGATATGCAGACCGATCCTGACCCAAAACATCTTGTGCAGGTGCTTTTGACCGCATATACAAACGGTGATATAAGTGCGCTTCTGCTGGAGCTTTGTGGAAGAAGTCTTTTCGATCTGCTGAGAGAGGCATACCTTATACCAAAGCGTTTTCACGGAAAAGCCGGAAAAAATCCTGAACTCCTTACGACCCCTGAAGGCGATGTCATTGAAGAAAAGAAAAAGCTTGTCACAAAGCATGAGTTCGAGAAATTTCGTGATGTGTACAAAAACCACAGCTGTGCACCACGTTCAAAGCTTTATCTTGCAGACGGATATGACCTTATGAGGGTCTATACCGACGGAATGAACATTAAGGAAAAGCGTGTTGACAAAAGACGTGGCGTGCTTATACTTTACGCCCTGCCTGACACTGTAAAGCTTGGACTTTCCGAGGCTCAGACCTATAATGTTATATGGAATACTTTCCACAAGATACAGCAAACTGCCCCGACTGCAATGGTCTATTACGGACAGGAAACAGGCGAAAAGGCTGGAAAATCATTTGATGAGATCGGCGTTTTACTGCCTGTTCATCAGTTTGAAAAGAAAATGCTCATGCACCTCAGCGAGATAGACGGCATTGTGCTTGCCTGCCGTGAGGAAATGATGAAAAAAGCAGGCTCAGACAGCCTTGATCTTTAAAAACGGAAGTGATACTGAATGTCACAAACTATAGTTAAGAAAAATCACATGGATATCCCATGGCACGATTTCACAGACGCCGAAAAGGACGAGCCAGTATCAAAGGCGAGCCTAAAAGAAAAAGCCTCTGTTATAGGCAGGGTGGGAATGATGTTTCTCTCCTGCGGAACGGGAGCGTGGCGTGTGAGAAGTTCCATGAACACCATGGCTGTAGTGGTTTTCGGACGTGATGTTGTAGCAGTTGTGAATGCTGGAGTATAGCTGTTCTTATTATTGTAATACTTAGGGTCATGTATCAAACAGTAGCAGCTGCCTTCTTCAGGAGTATTGTCACAGCCGGAGTGTGCGCATTTGGGGCGCAGAGCATCATAGATCATGGCTATCCCTATGATTATCAACACAGCGACAACGATTCCTTTGAGATTGAACGAACTATGCTGAGAGCTGCTTTCTGTTGTCAGCTTGTAGCCTATATAATCGTCAAGCATTTCCTTGTTTCTGTTGTTTTTTCCGGATTCCATAATCACACCTCCAAACTGTATTTCTGATATTATACCATATTTTTTAAAATTTGTGGTAACAATTTTTGGACAGTTGCATATTCTGTCCCTTTTATCATTTTTCAGTGGCAAAGTCGGGTAGTGTGCGGAATATTTTACGGTTACTTTTGCTCAACTCCCTTTAATTTTATCTCCATTATACAACTTGAAGCGAACTCTATGCCAATGGGTAAAAATTTTTTTTCAAACCTCCCCAATTTTACCCCTAAGTATGCTATAATAGAATAGACAAGAAACCCGACCCAAAACCCAGCGAGGTGCTTTTATGACATATGCAATATCTGATATCCACGGCTGTTATGAGGAGTATATTGAGCTTCTCGAAATAATCAACTTTTCTGAGGACGATACCCTCTATATCCTAGGTGACATCTGCGACAGGGGCGAAAAGCCTATGGAGATCTATAACGACATCATGGCTCGGAATAATGTTATCCCGCTGTTCGGCAACCACGAACACCTTGCCTATATCAATCTCCGCCACCTCATAAAAAATGACGTGAGCAAGCTTACGAAAGACGAACGGCTAGACCTGATTGATTGGCTCACCAGCGGAGGAAAACCCACTTTCAGCGAATTTATCTCCCTCTCCAAAGCCGACCGTGTGTACTTTATGGAGTTTCTTAAAAGCTTCTCCATGTATGAGGATATCACCATAAACGGCAAACGTTTTGTCCTCACCCATGCAGGTCTTGGGGGCTTTAGCGAGGATAAGCCCCTTGATGAATATACCCTCCGCGAGCTTATCTGGGAGCGTGCCGACTATTCAAAACGCTATTTCAGCGACCCGAATACTTTCCTTGTGACAGGTCACACCCCTACCGCCAATATCCCAAACCACGGCAGACCCGAAGCCTACAAAGCCAACGGACACATAGCCATAGACTGTGGCTGTGCCTCAGGCAGACGTCTGTGCGCATACTGTTTTGAAACTGACAGGGAGTTTTATGTTGACAAAATAAACCAGCCTCTTGAAAATCACTTCAAAATGTGATATACTTGTCCTAATAACATAACCGACGAGGAAAAAACGGGGGTTATGCCGTATTAATGCGTATTTATAGATTATATTTTATGGAGGTAATCATGGCTTTTGATTTTAAGAAAGAGTACAAAGAATTTTATATGCCTAAAAACAAGCCAGAAATTGTAACTGTTCCCAAAGCAAATTATATTGCAATCAGAGGAAAAGGCGACCCAAATGAAGTATGTGGAGCATATCAACAAGCAATTAGTGTGCTATATGCTGTTGCTTATACACTGAAAATGAGTTATAAAACAGATCATAAAATTGAAGGATTTTTTGAATATGTAGTTCCACCACTTGAGGGTTTTTGGTGGCAGGACGGCATAGACGGTATAGACTATACTGATAAGGCATCATTCAATTGGATATCTGTTATCCGTTTACCTGAATTTATAACTCAAAAAGACTTTGAATGGGCGGTTGAAACAGCAACTAAAAAGAAAAAGTTAGATTGTTCGTCAGCAGAGCTAATGACAATTGACGAGGGATTATGTGTTCAAATAATGCACTTGGGTTCGTTTGATGATGAACCAGCTACTATTGCTTTAATTGATGAATATCTAGAAAAAAACGGATATGTCAATGACATAACTAAGACAAGGTTACACCATGAAATTTATCTCTCAGATGCAAGGAGAGTTGTCCCTGAAAAATGGAAAACTGTCATTAGGCATCCAATAAAGAAGATATAGAATACTTCCATTTAGTCATTCTTTTCTTAAATAATTATCCACCGATACAGCCCCTCTGTATCGGTATTTTTCTGCCCCAACTCCCCTATCCGCCCCACCTCTATTGACATTTCCCCCTCAATGTGCTATCATAAAAAAGGCAAGTTAGTCACAACTATCTTAATAACACCACAGGAGGAAGAAAAATGGATATGAATGAAAAACCAAAACTCTCAGGCGTGCCTGAAACTATGCTGCAAACCGTGTATGCCCGTGCAAAGGAAACCAAAACAAGGGGTGCGATAAAAGATACAAAAGCCGTGGAGATAATAGATAAGATAAACTATGATTTTTCACTTGCCGATAAGGACTCAGCAATGCACAGTGGCGTTGTGGCAAGGACAATAGTCCTCGATAAGCTTGCGAACAAGTATCTTGCAAAAAACAAAGGCGCAGTGGTGGTGAATATCGCCTGCGGACTTGATACACGCTGTTACAGAATGAACGGCTACACCCATTGGTATAACCTTGACCTGCCCGAAACTATCGCCGTGAGAGAAAAGCTTCTCCCTGAATCAGGCGAAATATCCCAGATAGCAATGTCCGCAATGGACGATTGGAGCGAAGAAATAACCGAGCACGATGCCCCTGCTATCGTCATTATCGAGGGTCTGACTATGTACCTCTCCGAAAAGGACGTAAAGGAGATTTTTGATGTCATAAACAAACGCTTTGACCACGTCACAGTATTGGTCGAGACGATGAGCCCCACTATGGTAAAGCGTATGAAAGAAAAGTCGATCGAGGGCAGCAAAGCCAAATTCACATGGGGCGTCAAGGAAGGCAAAGAGCTTGCAAAGCTTCTCCCGAACTTCCGCCTTATAGAAGAACACAGCCTCGCCGATGGTATGGCAGAGTTTATCCCAATATTCAAGCTTCTTAAAAAGATAAAGCCTGTGAGCAATATCTCAAACAAGATAGTAGTAATAGAAAAATAACTTTGACTTCCCACCCCCGCCATGCTATAATCCCAAATTTAGAAGTTCCGCCACGCAAAAAGCCCATCAAACAGCGTATCACCGCCGCAATTCAGATATAATTTTTTATCTCCAACAATATAAAATTCTTTTTTGCACGGGTAGCGGCAACAGTCAGTCAATGTCTGCGTTGATGCGGAATTTGATAAATATTTTTCAGTCACTCCAAAATGTTCTCTAAGCATATTCAGAATATTTAAATCCATTGTGAGTACAGGCTTTATTTGAGAGCGATACTGCAAAAATAGTCAGCACCTCTAAGCTTCTCAACAAACTTTTGGTCGATTTGTTCCTTGGTAAGTGGAAGCTCATTTACGATATTCTGCACTGCACCATTATTGGAGCTTGCAACAACAATATTATTTTCCGTAATGATCTCTGGAAGTACGCCGATAGATGCGTTGTCAAAATATATTGTCTCTTTTGTTCCCTTGATCGACCTGTCTTTTAGTTTTGCGATATCATAAGCCTGTTTTACAATTTTTTCTTATCCATTGCCATTTCCCTATCTTCCGTTCATCACCCAAGCAAACCCCTTAGCTGTCCGCAAAGCAGGCTCTTTAAAATGCCCGCCCTTGTTCCATTCAAGGGCGCATTCGATACCCTGCCCCGTCAGCAAATCATAACTCTCACGGATACAGTCGCCCACCTTTGACATGACCGCATTTTTCGTCCTTTCTTCCTTGTCACCAAGGCTGAGATAAACAGCGTCGCATTTTATCTTATTCTCTTTCATATACCCCACAAAATCAGGAAACCACACCGACGGAGAAGCCGCCGCAACGCCTGAAAATTTCTCCGTTTGAAACGCCGCCCACAAGGCAAAAAGCCCTGCCAGAGAATATCCGCCAATGTAATAATTCTTGCTCTTGTCCGAGCAAAGCGTTAATATCTCCGCCAGAGTGTCTTCCGCTCCATTGCCGAAGCCCTCATTGCCAAATACCGCAGGGGCTTCCCATGGTGAAAGCTCCCTGTTCCAATCCTCGACCTTCACCGCAATAAGCTGAAAATCCACACTAGTGAGCTTTTTTATCTCTGCCACCTCGTTTTCTATCTCAGGCAGATCATGGTCGCCCACAGGCTGGATAAGAACAATATCAGCATTTTTGTCGCCATAATAATGGTATGTCATTTTGCCGTCACCTCTGTAATGTATCTCACTTCAAGTACCCCTTTACAACGCCAACAAATTCCCCTATATCCGCAAAATAATTAGGATAAGCCTCACTTAGCCTTGCGAAAGAAGAAAACCTGACAAGCGCATTGTCCGTCCTATCGTTGCTGCGGTATTTCGTTTATTGACAGTATATCACATTATCCGCAATATTTCAACAGCCCTCAAAGTCAAGCCCTTTTAATCGTGTAGCACTACAATAATTGTACCACACTGCAAAGTAAAATACTTGAAATGACATACGGAATATGGTATAATAACACTATCTAAAAAACTATCGGAGGAAAATTATATGGGATTATTTGATAAACTTCGTGAACCTGTGGTACTAAAAGAGGACAGCAGTGCGAAAAAACAACTTGAGCAGCTGGACTTTTATTCAAAGCTTGCACCTGAAAGTGTCAAGGAACAAATAGAACAGGACAAAAAACTTGTTTACTATGGCATAAAAGGCGAAGAGGCATTGATGTTTGAGCTGAAAAACAGTCATATGCCTATGTATATTCTTCACGATATTTTCTTTGAAGAAAATGGACTTACAACGCAGATAGACTATATAGTAATCACACGAAAAGTGATACTGATAATTGAGTGCAAAAACCTCTATGGAAATATTACTGTTAATAATCAGGGAGATTTCACTAGAACCATTCAATTTGGAAAACGCTATCATAAAGAAGGTATATATAGCCCTATAACTCAAAATCAGCGTCATTTGGATATGATAAAAGAAAAGCGTCGAAACACTAAAGGCTTACTCACCAAGGCTATTTTTGAACATTATTTTGACGATACATATAAGTCAGTAGTTGTTTTAGCTAATCCAAAAACCATAATTGACATGAAGTATGCACCTAAGGATATAAAATCCAAGATAGTTAAAGTTGACGGACTTAACAGCTATATAAAAAGACTGAATGACGAAAGCCGAAACGAAAATATGTCAGATAAGCAAATGAAAGAATTGGCTGATTTCTTTCTGCAAAACAGCATTCCAAATACTACTGACTATACTGCCAAATATCAGCTTGAAGTCAATGAGGAAAAAACAGTTACTGTAAAGGAAGAGCCAATTCAAAACACATATTTTGACAGCATTGAAAATTCACCTGTATATAAAGCATTAAAAGACTATCGCTACAAACAAAGTGTTAAGGAAAAAATCAAGCCATATTTCATTTTTAATAATGCTCAGCTTGAAGAGATAATAAAAACTAATCCTCAAACTTTAGAAGAACTAAAATCAATAAAAGGCTTTAGTGATGCCAAATGCCTAAAATACGGTAAAGACATTCTAATGATATTGGGAGATTATTGATATAACAATAACTAACTTCAGATATATCCACCGATACAGCTCCCCTGTATCGGTATTTTTCTGCCCCAACGCCCCTATCCGCCCCACCTCTATTGACAATTCACCCTCAATGTGCTATCACAAAAAAAAGACGAGTTAGTCGCAACTATCTCAATAACACCGCAGGAGGAAGAAAATGAATATGAATGAAAAACCAAAGCTTCTTAAAAAAGATAAAGCCTGTGAGCAATATATCAAACAAGATAGCAGTAATGGAAAAATAACTTTGACTTCCCACCCCCGCCATGCTATAATGATAAAAAAAGAGGTGACCCCACATGACCAATAAAGCATACTACCACCTGCCGGGGCTTTTCGAGTTTTATGACCTTTACGCCGCTTTCCTGCCCATATTCCGTGAGCATAGAGATTATTTCTATGACTGGTGCGAAATAGGCTCTGTCTATGGCGCACCTGCCGACTGTATATGGGGCGGCGGACGAGCAGGCTTCGGCGAACATTCGCCACGAGAAGTCCTCGACCTTATGAAAGAATATAACATCTCCTCACGGCTGACCTTCAGCAATTCCCTGCTAAGAGAAGAACACCTTTCAGACAAAAAGTGCAACGAGCTTTGCAGACTGTTTTCCCAAAGCCCACCTCCACAAAATGGCGTGATAATATGCTCCGACCTGCTTCTTTCATATCTGAAAGAGAATTATCCCCACCTCTATTTTGTGTCCTCTACCACAAAAGTCCTCACCGAGTTTTCTCAGCTTGTAAACGAGCTTGATAATGACGATTTTTCCTATGTAGTCCCTGACTTCCGCCTGAACAAAGCCCTGGATAAACTCTCCGATCTCACCACTGAGCAGAAAAACAAAGTTGAGTTTCTTTGCAACGAGTGCTGTTATGTAGGCTGTGCAGACCGAAAAAACTGCTATGAAAACGTCAGCCGCAAAAATCTCGGTGAAAACTGTCCCGACCATGTTTGCAAAGCACCAAATGCCGCAGAGGGCTACCGCTTTTCAAAAGCCATGGAAAGCCCCACCTTTATCGGCATAGAGGATATCAAAAACACCTATCTCCCCATGGGATTTTCAAACTTCAAAATAGAGGGCAGAAGCCTTGGAAGTGCCATTATCCTTGAATTTCTGCTCTACTATATGACAAGACCCGAACATCAGCTAAAGGTCAGAGAGCAAATTTATCTCGACAGTATGCTGGATCTGTTTTGACTATTCTTCACATCGCATATCTCCCATATCACAAGAAATATGTCACAAAGCTCATGTTACCCATGGCTTACTTGGAAACAAAAATCAAAATAAGTGTAAACAATGCCACTTTTTTGTTGAAACAGCCATTATAATATAGTATAATAACACAGTGCTTTGTCACAAAAAAGTTATAGGAGAATTTACATGAAAAAAATTATCGACATATTTCTGCGTTCTTTGCTCACAGGCGTGGCGATAGCCATAGGCGGAACAGTCTATCTTTCCTGCCCTAACAAATATCTGGGAGCATTCCTTTTTGGCATAGGACTGTTTGTGATACTGTCTTTCGGCTTTAATCTCTTCACAGGAAAAGTCGGATATGCAGTTGAAAACAAGCCCTCTTATCTCGGCGAGCTTGGCATAATATGGCTCGGCAATTTTGCAGGAGCCGTCCTCTCCGCCCTGCTTATTACCCAAACACGCATATCTGCCATAAGCGACAAAGCCACAGAGCTTTGCAATATAAAACTTGGGGATAATATCACAAGCGTTTTTATCCTATCATTTTTCTGCGGAATACTTATGTTCGTTGCCGCAGACGGCTATAAAACTATCCAAAACCCTGTGGGACAGATACTTGCAATATTTCTCCCCGTTGTGGTCTTTATCCTCAGCGGCTTTGAACACTGCGTCGCTAATATGTATTTCTTTACCATAGCAGACCTGTGGAGCGTTAAAGCCTTTTGCTACCTTATTATAATGTCCCTTGGAAACTCCATTGGCGGAATACTTATCCCCCTTCTGCGAAAAGGCTTTGTATCAAGAGCATGACGCCTGCTTTTTATAAGCTTATATAACACATAAAAAAGATACCGCAGTTCAAAAAGAACTGCGGTAAAAAAATGACTTCTGCTCTCAGGAACACAGTAAAGGGGTATTATGAAAACATCGCAAAGTTTCAAAAACCAAAACAAAATCAAACAAAAGAGTAGTAAACACCATAAGATAACAAATAAAACACAATTTAAACAATTTAGAAGGAGCGTGCAGAAGTCTTTGTTCGTTCCTGATATATGTATTATATCACACTAAAAACCATTTGTGGTAACTTTTTTTGGACAGTTGCGACTTTTTTCAAAAAAAATCTGCACTCCGAAAATCCTAAAGCTTTCAGAGTGCAGAATTATCTTTTTCTGTAGAAGCGAACAGCGTTTGCCCCTTCCCACGTCTATCTGAATTGTCGCCTGTCTATCAAATAATATCCGCCCTGCGTTTACCTATCTGTGCAAACTCTTTGCGCCGTATGATAAAGTAAGCCACTGTTACCGCAGTGCCTGTTATCACCCAGGAAACAGGGTAAACTATCATGAGCATAAGATAGCTTCTGTGAGCCGCATAGATCGTGTTCACCCACACAAGCCTGAACACGCAGGTGCCAAGCACAGTTATGACCGCAGGCGTCATAGAGTGACCCATTCCCCTAAGACAGCCGCCCGATATCTCGTAAACGCCCGTAAGAAGCTCCAGCAGGCAAACTGACCACATTCTTATCATTGCGTAGTGTATAACGTTCTCGTCCGTTGAGAAGATCTGTATAAAAAGGTGTCTGCCAATAAGGAATATCATACTCAGCCCAAGACAGCTTGCAAGCCCGATAAAGGTGCAAAGCCTGTATATCTTTTTACAGCGTTCCTTATCCTGAGCCGCAAAATTCTGACTTGTAAAGGTGGTCGCAGTCTGAGCGAAAGCGTTTATCACAAAATATGCCATGAACTCAAAATTCTGTTCCGCTGTGCTTCCGGCGATCCCGTCTGAACCGAAGCTGTTTATCGCCGCCTGTATCACAACGTTTGACAGCGAGAAAACCATGCTCTGCAAACCTGCCGGCAAGCCTATCTTTATGATACCGAGGAGATATTCCCAGCGTATCCTGAGCTTTCTGACATCAAGTCTTAGCATCTCCTCCTCGTGGGTAAGAAAGTAAAGTATCATACAGGCACTGAAAAAGTTTGATATAACAGTTGCCGTTGCAACGCCTGCCACGCCCATTTTGAACACGATCACGAATACAAGGTTCAGAATAACATTTATAACGCCTGCGGTGATAAGAGCGTAAAGAGGTCTGGTGCTGTCGCCCTTGCTCCTAAGCACTGCCGAACCAAAGTCATATATCTCGATAAAAGGCATTGCAAAGAAGAATATCCTGAGATACAGCGTTGCAAGCTTTAAAACATCGTCAGGCACATTCATCATGCCAAGGAGTATCGGTGCAAGTATCTCGCCTACACCCAGTATGATAAATCCGCTTATGACCGCCAAAAGCACCACCGTATGTACAGCCTCGTTTGCCTTATCTTTTCTCCCCTGACCTATAAGCCTGGCCACCACAACGTTTGCACCTACAGAAAGCCCCAGAAAAAGGCTTACAATAAGGTTCACCAATGAAGAATTGCTTCCAACCGCCGCCATGGCTTTGTCGCTGTCAAATCTGCCCACCACCGCAAGGTCAGCGGAGTTAAAAAGCTGCTGCAAAATACTTGACAATGCAAGGGGCAGTGCAAAAATGACGATCTTGCCCACAAGCGGACCGTTTAACATATCTATTTTCTTATTTTTCATACCGGATCTTCTCTCATCTTTCAACTAACTATTTCTCACACCTAATATTATATCACACCATAAAAGCTATTTCAATACTCGAATTTGCACATAAGCACACACAGAGATGAGTAAAAATCTAAACATTACGACCATTTGTACAATTTTTTGAACTCTTTGCCTGTTGACAAAGGCATGAAATGGTGTTATAATAATATTCCACGGGAGGTGAGCAGTATGGCGATAGACAAAAAAGGCACAAAGCAGATTGCCGACAACCGAAAGGCACGTCACGATTATTTCGTGCTGGAGCAGATAGAGTGCGGTATCGAGCTTGTGGGAACAGAGGTCAAGTCTATAAGGAATGGCGGCGTCAATCTGAAAGACAGCTGGTGTTCTATCGAGGACGGAGAGATGTGGGTCAAGGGTATGCACATATCCCCTTATGAACACGGCAATATTTTCAACCGTGATCCACGCCGGGAGAGAAAGCTGCTGCTCCACAAACGTGAGATACTGCGGCTGTTCGGAAAGGTACAGCAGGAGGGTCTTACGCTTATCCCGATGTCGCTATATTTCAAAGGCAGCAGAGTCAAGCTTGCGCTTGGGCTTTGCAAAGGTAAAAAGCTTTATGACAAGCGTGACGACATGGCAAAGAAAGCCGCACAGCGTGACATAGAGCGTGCCATGAAAGAGCGAAACTAACATGGGGGTGTAAAGGTTTCGACGGGGGTTTTGAAGCACGATAAGCGAGTAGAGGAGCGCACACTCTTTAAACGGCGTACGTTTTAAAATTAGACGACAACGATAATTTTGAATTAGCTGCTGCTTAAGTCAGCGCTCGTCTTGCCTTAGAGTACCACGGCTTTGGTAAAGGCGTCGATCAGTGGTGAACGTTACAAAGCGACGGCTGTAGCCTTGTGATGTATCACAGCCTACCAAACACACAGGCGTGTCTGTTTGCCTTTGTGCAAGGGAACGGGAGTTTTCCGCAATAACAGAATACACTCGTAGAAGTTCGTGGGGATAGGCTTTCGGACAGGAGTTCGATTCTCCTCACCTCCACCAGCAGGGGCTTGACCCTGCACCCGATCCGCTTTACTTTATGTAAGGCGGTTTTTTATTGTCGCTCATGGATCATTATTTATAAACCCAACTTTGTTATTTCACCATGGCAGACGCTGATATAATAAAAAAGAGTGCATTACCACCTCAGTGAAATGCACTCTCATATTTTACCCTATTTCTCCTCCAGCCCGCTGAGCGAAAGCCTGCTCTCCATTTTCTGAACAGTCTTGCTCTCCTGCTTTGCAATCTTCGCTTCAAACCAGAAGGTCGAGCCTTTGCCCTCCTCCGATTGAACGCCGTATGCAAAGCCGTGGGCTTTGAGTATCTCCTGACAAATGGAAAGTCCAAGTCCTGTGCCTACCACGTCACGCTTTACCTTTGCGTCACGGTAGTATCTGTCAAATATCTTCGGCAGAAGCTCCTTAGAAATGCCCTTGCCGTTGTCCGTTACCTCGATACGCACCACATCAGCCTTGTTTATCTGCTTGATACGAATGACCTTGTTGTCACCTGTGTAGTTTATAGCGTTGTTTATAAAGTTGTAAATGACCTGATCCAGCTTTGTAATATCCGCCGTTATCACTCTGTCCTCGTCTGGGATATACTTGATATCATAACCATTTTGCTCTATGAGTATCTGATATCGAGTCATGCAGTCATTGAGCTTGTCAACTATAGAGAAGTCCGTGAGTTTAAGCTCCGCATTGCCCGACTCCAGCTTTGAAAGCTCCAGCAGATTATTTACCAGACTTGAAAGCCTGTCAGCCTCGTCGATAATGACTTGGATATGCTCCTGCCTCTTCACAGGATTATCCCCCGACAAGTCCCTTATCATTTCCGCATAAGCCTTTACCATAGTGAGCGGTGTTCTCAGGTCGTGAGATATGTTCGCAATAAGGTCTTTCCTAAGCTCCGATACCTTTTGTATCTCGTCCTTGGCACTGTTAAGCACAGTGGAAAGCTCCTCTATCTCACAATAGCCATGGCCATTGAACTCCACCGCATAATCCCCTTCGCCGAATTTCTTCGCCGTGTTCGTAATGTCAACGATTGGCTTTGAAAGTCGCTTTGAGATATACATAGTTACAATAAAAGCAAGCTCAAAAAGTATGATAGTGATATAAATGAGCTGTTCTCTTATAATGCTTACAGTGGAATCTATCGGCTCTATTGAGCTTTCAATAAAAAGATACGCCTGCTTATCCGAATCATCAGTGTAGATAGACGTGCAGTAAAAAATCTCCTTGCTCTTGAAATTCTCATTCTGAGCAATTTTTGTGATGTAGTTATCGTCCGACTGCTTCAGCTGAGATATCATCTTGAAAAGTCCGATGCCATAGCCCTTATTTATGACTTTGTTAAGATGCGAATATGCTCCCATGTTGTTTTCCATCACAAGAGGATTGCCCATTTCGTCCGTTATAACAATGCAAAGGCTGTTGTCAAAAGCCAGCGAGCGGTTCGTTACCTCCTGCTGGTCAGTGCCATATGCTTGGATTATCTGATTTGCAGCGTCTGTAATATCTCTTATCTTCGCCGACTGATAATATCTTTCCAAGAAAAAATACTGAAAAAGCCAGATAAGAATAAGAATAAAAGCCGTGAAGAAGATAAAATACATCCACACATATGACCGCAGACTTCTTTTCGCCTTTATCTCCGCTGTCTTATTGCTGACTTTTTCCTTGACTTCTGCAAGCTTACTGGATCTTTTCAAACTTATATCCCATTCCTCTCAGAGTAACAATAAGATTGCGGTATTTTCCAAGGCTGTTTCTCAGCATTTTTATGTGAGTGTCCACAGTTCTGTCGTCACCGTAAAAATCAAAGCCCCATACCTCTTCAAGAAGCTTCTCTCTTGAAAGCGCAATGTTCATGTTCTTCACCAGATAGAAAAGCAGGTCATACTCTTTCGGAGTCATGGAAACCTTCTTCCCGTCTATCTTTACCTCACGGGCTGTAAAGTTTATCTCTAATCCCTCGTATCTTATAACGTCCTCAGTGCGCTGAGAAGCTGACGCACGGTTAAGCACCGCCCTTATCCTCGCCATAAGCTCCTTTGGCGAGAACGGCTTTACTACATAATCGTCAACGCCTATCTCAAAGCCGAAAAGCTTGTCATACTCCTCGCCCCTTGCGGAAAGCATTATAACAGGTATCTGCTTTATTTTTCTTATCTCCTTGCAAGCTGAATAGCCGTCAAGCTTCGGCATCATAACGTCCATTATGATAATATCGAAATCCTGATTTTTCACCATTTCCACAGCCTGCATACCGTCCTCAGCCTGAGCTACTTCATATCCCTCAAACTCGGCATACTCTTTGATTATCTCTCTTATTTTAATTTCGTCATCGACTACAAGAATTTTTGCCATAAGTATTCCTCCCTATTCAGGCAGCACCGCACAAGGAACGCCTGTCGGCTTTGCACGCAATCTGCTTGCATACAATCCTTGAGTGTTGCTGCCTTAATTCATATTCTTTGCTTATATAATAACCTATTATTGTGTAAAATTTGTGACGGTTTATAGAATATTCTAAGCCATACCGCACCAATTCACAAGAAAACTGCTGCCCGCCAACCAAAATGGTATGACGGGCAGCAGCTTATATAGGAATTTGTTATGGAAATGTCAGAAAATCAGCAATGTCCCATCATAATGAGAGCCATAAGACAAAAACCTGTTACGATACAACTCATTGCGCCCATGATGTTGTCAATTTTTTCTGCTGTAAGCTTTTTCATAGTGATTACCTCCTTGGGGTATAAAATAAACTATTCTGTTCTCAGTGCGATAACAGGGTCTTTCTTTGCCGCCACTCTTGACGGGAACAGACCTGCGATAAGCGTCAGGCAAACGCTTATTGCAATGAGTATAACTGCCGCACTGACAGGTATTGAAGCTCTTATCGGCACGTCTGTAAGATGTGCGATTATCATGTTTATCGGTATTGTGAGCAGATAGGAGATAATTATTCCCAATGCACCTGCCACAAATCCCACGATAACTGTTTCGGCATTGAACACTCTTGATATATCCCTCTTTGAAGCACCGATACTTCTCAGAATACCTATCTCCTTTGTTCTTTCCAAAACTGAGATGTAGGTTATAATGCCTATCATGATAGATGATACCACAAGTGAAATTGCAACAAATGCGATAAGAACGTAGCTGATAGCGTTTATGATAGACGTGATAGAACTCATCATAAGACCCACATAGTCAGTGTATTCTATCTTGTCCTCTTCGCCAACACTGTCGTTGTAATCGTCGATAATATCTATTATCTTTTCCTTTGAAGCAAAGTCCACAGGATAGATATTTATGCTGTCAGGGTCTTCAACAACTGAATAGCCAAGAGTTTTCATGTTGTTGTCATAGTTTGAAGTGGAATATTTTCCGCTGTTTGCAAGCTGATCCGCATTTGTGTCGGACTGTTCTTTGAGCATTTGCCTCATAAGCTCCATTTGCTCGTCAGAAAGTGAAGCTATATACTTCTTCTGAGTTTCGGTAAGCGATGACATATCACCGCCCTGAATTGCTGACATATCCATTGAACCCATGGCATTCATGCCCATATCTGCAAGCTCGCCTGTATCGGAAGCACCGCTCTGCTCCATAAGAGCCTTATACTGCTCCTCGGTCATTCCCTCAGGAATTTCCATAGAGCTGTCGCCTGCAACCAAACCAGCCTTCTTGTCTGTGCCGGAGCTGTCTGCTGTTTTGTCAGCCTTGCTTTCTGTATCGGCTGAGCTGTCGGAAACGGTTTCTGAACTGCTGTCTGTATCTGCCGCATTCTCGTCCGTTTTGAACTTAAGTCCTGTGAAAACATCTATGTCAGGGTTTGCTTTCTGCTCTTTTACTATCTCGCTGTTATCTACTTCGTCGATAAGATATGTCATAAGGTCATGACGATAGCCTATGGCACCGCTTATGGAAGCAGAGGAAGCGTCCTCGTCAGGTCGCAGGATACCGACTACACTTATTTCTGTGCCGTTTGCAACAGCCTTTTTCATGTAGCTCTCATCGCCTGTCATATCTTCCCACACACCGTCTTTTTTCTTATAGAGATCAGGTGTAGGAACGACCTTGAATTTCAGGTCAAGAAGCTCATCATAGGTGTAAACGTGCTGTTCGCTGTCAACGGATATATCCTCTCCTGCCATGGCACGTCTTACTATGCCGTTAAGCGAGCTTGGATCGAGAAGTCCGAGAGAATAAAGCACATAGTCGTTTATCTCGTTGTTCTTATCAACTACAAGCACAACTTCGTTATACTTTTCAGGCAAACGTCCTGCGATAACGTCATACTGCTTGTCGATAAGCTCCTCATTATCTATCATTTCGCTCCATACGTCAGTACCCATGCCCATCATGCCACCCATTGAGCCACTCATGGACATTGCTTCCATCTGAGTTGAGGACATATATCCCATATCTTCAAGAAGCGTTGACGGATTGACCTGCATTACACCGCTGTCGCTCTCCGTAAAAACGTTAAGTGTGGTGGCGTATGTGTACTGAACATCGCTTGTAAGGTCTTTCAGGTCGCTGTTATCATCAAGATATTTCTTGAACTTCTCCAGATTGTTGACCTTTGTTTCTTCCATGAGAGTGTTTATCATCTCGCCCATGGCATTCTGAGAATAGACCTTGTCTTTATCGTGGTTTGCTGAATCCTCATGGTTTTTCGCCATGGTGTTCATTATCTCGCCTATACTTGCGGTGGTCTTTGTTATCTGAAGCGGATAGCTTGAAAGTGTATCAGACTGCACCTGATCTATATAAAGCTGAACGCCGTTTGAGATAGAAAGAATAAGTGCGATACCGATTATACCAATAGAGCCTGCAAAAGAGGTAAGAAGCGTTCTTGCCTTTTTTGTCATAAGATTGTTTCGGCTCAAAGACAGTGCAGTAAGGAAGCTCATGGAAGTTTTAAGCTTTTTGCGCTCTTTCTTCGCCGCCTTTTTGTCAGCCTTAGTAGGCTCTTTTTCAGGCTTTTTGATAGGCTCAACAACATTCTTGTCAAGAGGGTCGGAATCGTCTATGACCTTTCCGTCAAGAAGTTTGATTATTCTTGAAGAATATTTCATTGCAAGCTCAGGATTGTGCGTTACCATTATAATAAGCTTGTCCTTTGAAATGCTCTTCAAAAGCTCCATTATCTGCACGCTTGTTTCAGTATCAAGCGCACCTGTAGGCTCGTCTGCAAGCAGAATGTCAGGCTCATTCACAAGCGCTCTTGCAATGGCAACTCTCTGCATCTGACCGCCTGACATCTGATTAGGCTTTTTGTGGAGCTGGTCGCCAAGACCCACCTGCTCGAGAGCCTTGACGGCTCTTTCACGTCTTTCTGACTTTGAAACACCTGAGAGGGTCAAAGCAAGCTCAACATTTGAAAGCACTGTCTGGTGCGGTATAAGGTTATAGCTCTGGAACACGAAGCCTATGGAATGGTTTCTGTAGGAATCCCAGTCGCAATCCTTGAAATCCTTGGTAGATTTGCCGTTAATGTTAAGGTCACCGCTGGTATATCTGTCAAGGCCGCCGATAATGTTCAAAAGAGTGGTTTTACCGCAGCCTGACGGGCCGAGGATAGAAACGAACTCATTCTCACGAAAATCAATGCTGACGCCTTTAAGGGCAGAAACGGTGGAATCACCAACGACATAATCTTTTTTTATGTCCTTTAAACTAAGCATATATTTTCTCCTATTTTTGTTATTGTAAAGATATTATAATAGGGTTTTATAAACTCAGTTTAAACATAACACAGTTTTGGGTAAAAAAATTGTCGGAGGGGGGATTTAAGTGAGGAGTGAGGAGTGAGGAATTAGGAATGAGAAATGAGGAATGAGCATAGCAAGCCAAAGTAAATTGCAAGCATAAAGTAAAATAAAACACCGAGCGAAGCGAGAGATAAAGCGCACGCTCAAGCCCGGCGCTAGAGGGCTTGTGGGGTCTAGGGGCAAAGCCCCTAGCGGAGTATGAGGCAGAACCTCATTCGGCGCAAGCCGACAAGGTGCAGATTGTAGTATCAAAAGCAGATAGAAATAGGATATCAGATGAAAGTGATATCGGAGAATTAAATCTGCACCGCCTTTCTAGCCCTAAGCGCAATGTAGCTACGCAAAGAGCGGAGCGATTTTGCGGAGGTAGGACTTGCCCAAATAACTGTAGGGGTTGTCATGGTTTGTGGAATAAACAATAATGCAATGCGAAACGTTGAGGGGGCGGGACGTCGGGGGCGCCGTCCCCTACAAAATACGTTGCCATAGGTTTCGTGTTTTAGCCGTTTTTATATTCAATTTTCAAGTTGCGTTCGGGGTGTGACATTTGGTATTATGCCCTTGGTTGCGTATACACAAAATATCAAACGCACACCCACGCTTTGACACAAGTACTCTACAGCCTGTTCCAGAAACGCACCTCGGTTTCACTAAGTCGCAGGGCTTGTACGTGCCCGCAAGTATCAAAACGCTTTCTACTTATCCCCGAAAAGCACCCCTTTTGTTGCATAAAAAATGCAACAATTGCAGAAATGTTGCCAAATTAAAAGATAAATCATTTGTTTGCACAAGGCAATACCACTGAAATTGTGCAGGATCAACATGAAATTTTGAACTAAATGTGTCTTGACATCGTTAATATCACGTTAATAAAACGGTGATATAATAAAAAAATGCAAAGTGAACGGAGGGGTAAAAATGTTTCACATACTTGTGGTGGAGGACGATACTAACACTCGCAAACTGACCTGTGATGTGCTTAGCGACAACGGCTACACACCTATCGAGGCTCGTGACGGTATAGAGGCTCTCGAAATAATGGACGAAAAACACGTTGACCTTATTATAATGGACGTTATGATGCCTCGTATGGACGGTTTGGAGCTTTGCGAAACTATCCGCAAGGCTGGGTTTCAGACGCCTATATTAATGGTGACGGCTAAGGAAACGGCTTTTGACAAAAAGCAGGGCTTTATAAAAGGTACGGACGATTACATGGTGAAGCCTGTGGACGAGGAGGAAATGCTTCTGCGTATTCAGGCACTTTTGCGACGTTCGCAGATAGTGAGCGACCACAAGATAACTGTGGGCGACACCACTCTCGACTATGACGCACTGACTATCAAGACCCCTGAGGGCATAAGAGAGCTTCCGCCGAAAGAGTTCATGCTTCTTTACAAGCTTCTTTCCTATCCCGACAAGATATTCACCCGCCGTCAGCTTATGGACGAGCTTTGGGATATGACCTCAGACACTGACGAGCGCACTGTGGACGTACACATAAACCGCATAAGAGAGCATTTGAAGAATAACCACGATTTTGAGATAATGACAGTGAGAGGGCTTGGCTACAAGGCGGTCAAGCTGAAAGGATAGGCTCATGAAAAAACATCTTATCTCTGCTCTTCGCTCAGAGCGCAGGCGAAATTACACCATGAACGCCAGCATTGTTTCGGCGGTATTTATGATAATGATATGGGCAGGGCTTCTTACGGGATTTATAATGATAGGCATAAAAAGATGCCTGCATTTTCTATCTCCTTTGCAAATGCCTTTAGTTTTCCTTATTGTGGGACTTGTGGTATCTGTAATAATCGGCACTTGCATTTCTGCCGCTGTGGCAAGCAAGATAGTAGGACCTGTGCGTGAGGTAAAAAAGGCAATGCACAGGGTAGAAAAGGGAGATTTCTCTCAAAGGTTAGAGGTAACAGGCTTTAACGGCGAGATAGACGAGCTTATAGAAAGCTACAACAAAATGGCGCAGGAGCTTGGGGGCATCGAGATGTTCAGGGAGAATTTTATCAACAGCTTCTCCCACGAGTTCAAAACGCCTATCGTTTCTATCCAGGGCTTTGCGAAACAGCTAAAAAAAGAAAATCTGTCAGAAGAGAAAAAGCAGGAATACATTGACATTATCATCAGCGAATCAAAGCGTTTGACCAATCTTTCATCGAACATTCTTATGCTTTCAAAGCTTGAAAATCAGCAGATCATCACTGACAAGACAAGCTTTTGCCTTGATGAGCAGATAAGAAACTGCATACTTCTTCTGGAAAAGCAGTGGACGGCTAAGGACATAAGCTTTGACATTGATATGCAGGAGATACAATACACCACCAATGCGGAAATGCTTTCGCAGGTGTGGGTGAACATAATAGGCAACGCCATAAAATTCTCCCCGGAGGGAAGCTCTATCAGAATAAAGCTTTTTAAAGAGGGTGATGTGATAACGGCTGAGATAACTGACCGTGGCATCGGCATGGATCAGCAGACCATATCACACATTTTTGAGCGTTTTTATCAAGGGGACAGGGCGCACGCTTCAGAGGGAAACGGACTTGGTTTGCCCCTTGTTAAGCGTATCGTGGAGCTGTGCAACGGCAATATCCGTGTAGAATCACAATACGGAAAGGGTACAAATTTTATTGTTACGCTCCCTGAGAATGGATAGGCATATAAAAAGGGCGGGTGTTTCGTTGGAAACATCCGTCCTTGATTTTTTATCTCAGGTCATCAATGCTGTAGCTGTTATAGCCCTCGTAATAATAGCTTTGGTCTATGCCCTTCATAAACAGCTCTCGGTCATTTATATCCGCTGTGAGGGCGTTTTTAAGCAGGTGCTTTATTTCGATATCACGAATGGGGCTTCGTTCCATGGCAAGGAGATAATCCTCCTTGTCTATCCTGCTCCAATCTACCGCCATAGAAAGCTCTTTTCTGAACATCATATCCAGCCATATGCGCATTGACCTGCCATTGCCCTCTCTGAACGGGTGGGCGATATTCATTTCAACATACTTTTCAACTATGCTGTCAAAGTCGCTTTGTGGCATTTTTTCGATATTTTCAAGGGAGCTTTCAAGATACATAACAGGGGCAAATCGAAACCCGCCTTTAGCAATATTCACAGTTCTTATTTTCCCTGCGAAATCATAGATATCCTCAAAAAGATATTTGTGTATCTCTGCGAGAGCCTGAAAACTGCCTGCTTTCTGCTTATCCAAAATGCCATGTTCAAACAGCTTAACAGCCTTTTCCTTGCTTAGCTTTTCTTCTGTTCTGGCAAGGGTCGCAGAGTCGGTTATACCAAGTTTGTTTTCCAAAGCCATAAGCTGTTCTCCTTTCGGTGGATTTTAGATAGCCGCAAAGCCCTGCTTCAGATCGTCTATGATATCCTCGACATTTTCAAGACCTACGGAAAGTCTTATCATTCCGCCGTTTATGCCTGCGGCAACGAGCTGTTCGTCTGAAAGCTGTCTGTGTGTTGCGGAGGCTGGGTGGAGGATACAAGTACGGATATCGGCAACGTGAACTTCGTTGGAAGCAAGCTTAAGGCTGTCCATGAACTTTGCCGCTGTATCTCTTCCGCCCTTGATAACGAACGAGATAACGCCTGCTGTGCCAAGAGGGAGATACTTTTCAGCAAGCTTATGGTACTTATCGCTTTCAAGTCCGGGATATGCAACGGACTCTACCTTGTCATTGCTTTCGAGAAATTTTGCCACTGTGAGTGCATTCTCGCAATACTGCTTCATTCTTACAGGGAGAGTTTCAAGTCCCAGATTGAGCAGGAACGAGGAATTTGCAGCAGGATAGCAGCCGAAATCTCTCATAAGCTGCATTCTTGCTTTTACGATATAAGGTGCGAATGAATATTTTTCAGTGTAGATAGTGCCGTGATAGCTTTCGTCAGGCTCGGTCATGCAAGGAAACTTTCCGCCCGTCCAATCGAACTTGCCGCTGTCAACGATAACGCCGCCGACCTGAACAGCGTGGCCGTCCATATACTTTGATGTAGAATGGATAACGATATCTGCGCCCCACTCGATAGGTCTGCAAAGGTATGGCGTAGCGAAAGTATTATCAACGATAAGAGGAACGCCATTCTTATGGGCGATATTTGCAAAACGCTCGATATCGAAAACTGTCAGCGCAGGATTTGCGATAGTTTCACCGAAAACAAGCTTTGTATTATCCTTGAATGCCGCCTGTATCTCATCATCTGTAGCGTCTGGGTCAACATAGATACACTCTATGCCAAGTCTTTTCATTGTTATGCTGAAAAGGTTTATGGTGCCGCCATAGATAGAAGTGGAAGCTATAAAGCTGTCCCCTGCCTGACAGATGTTCAGGATAGAGCAAAGTGTGGCAGCCTGTCCGCTTGATGTACACATTGCGGCTGCACCGCCCTCGAGAGCGGCAATTTTCTTTTCAACCGCGTCTGTGGTAGGGTTTTCAAAGCGTGAGTAGATAAGGCTCTTGGTAGGGTCGTCAAAGACCTCGGCTATCTCTCTTGACGAGTCATAGACATAAGTTGTACTTTGTACGATAGGCACTACTCTCGGCTCTCCGTTTTTAGGCGTATAACCCTCGTGTAAACATTGTGTTTCGATCTTCAATTAAATCAAATCCTTTCAATGCGGCAACGACCGCAAAATTTTTACCAATATAAAAAGCTTTTCAAAAAGCGTTTAAAACAGCAGTCCCCTCAGACCGCCCAAACATTATAAATGCGTTTATTCTGCATAGCGAAAACTCATAGCTGAATCGAAAATATCTTCTCCCATTGAAACATACTTTAGTGGTATCACCACATTATAGTGTATATATTCGCTGTCAGAAAACTCGTATATACCCTGAACGCTCACACTTTGATCCTCACCCAGAGCCGCAATAACACAGCCACGCTTGCCATTGCCAAGGTCAAGTCCCCGATAATCAAGCCAAACATTATCATCAGATCTGATATCAGCCGATTTTGCATACATATCAAGCATATCATCGACCGTGGTCTTGTCAAGCCGCTGATAATAAGACAATGACAGATTTAACCCGTCATATTTTTCGTCCACTTTGCCGTCAATAAGATTTGCATAGACAATCTTCACATCTCTCGTGCCGTCAAAATCATCTGTAGTTATCTCATGCTTTTCCAACTTTGCGGCAGAAAATCCACCTATCTCAGGCAACTCTAAAGCGGCAGAAAAATCCGAAAATTCTATGGTCAAACCGTTTTCAATATCATAACGGTCTGTATCCACCGACCCTCCGTTAAGCATATCATAAACATAGCTGTCTATGACCATGTAAACGCCACCCGTGGTGATATTCGCAGAAATGCCATTTTCGTCAACGAAACTTTCAAGTTTCGTGAACGTGCTATCCTCGTCAAACTGCATTATAACTGCACTGGCTTTCTGCTCGTCGCTTATTTTGTCGCTAAACTCAAAACGAATAACCCCACCCCCGAAATCAGCGTCAGTATACTTCACAGGTATACTAAGGAGCGGCTCGTCAGAGTTTATCATTGCGTTTATACCATAATAATCAGAAAGCTTTGCCTCTGCACCAAAATTGCCCTCTATGGTGCATTTGGCTGTATATGGTATTTCGCTAAGGTCACAAACAAGCTCAGGGTCACGAATTATTTCCACCTGCGAACTGTCATCCGTCTGCGAACTTTCCTCCACACTGTCGGGCGTATCTGACACCGCTTCCGCAGTAGTAGTATCTTTCGTTTCTGAAACGCTGTCTGCGGCTTCCTCAACAGGTCCGCAGGCGCAAAGTGACACTGACAGCAATGCCGCCAGCAATACGGCTGTTTTTCTGCTATTTTTCATATTAAGTTTCTCCCTATTTTTTTATTTTGTTTACCTTACAAGTCCTTGAAGTCCACCCTTGCCCCCGTAAGAGCACTCTCCATTACTATCCTTGCACATTCTGAAAGCGAAACTGCGCTTTTGCAGGTCATCATGGCTTTTTGTATGCAAAGTCCGAAAACTATGTGAAGCTCTCCCCTGCCTGCTGACTTCTGCGCTATAGGCAGAAGCGGTTGCCAAAGAAGCTTTATATAGCTTTGGACAGTTTCGCCTGTGGTGCAATTTCTTATTTTGCCAAAGCTTGCGCCCCCTGCGTTTGCCGCAGTGTAGCGCAGCATTTCCCCAACGTCCGTAAAAGGCTCGTTATATTTTTGAAGCACTCCTGCGGTAAAAGACCACACTGAGTAGTTATTGCCCACAAGCTTTTCGTCAATGATATCGCCGTAGAAATACTTTCTGCCCGACTTATCAGTGAACACTGTGAAAACGTCCTCCTCTTGAACTCCCTCTGTCATGAAAAGCCTTCTCACGTCCTGCTGACAGGAATAGCCTGCAAGAGAGCCTATACAGCACAAAAGGGATTGCGGGTGGACATAGCCCTCGGGGCTTCTCATTGCTCTGAGAAGTCTGTCGAATATTTCAAAGGCACTGCTTTTATATTGTTCAAGTTCCATTTTTATCACCGTTTCTCACGTTTTCTCCCCTTTTTATCTTTTTTTATCACAAATCTGATGATATTAACATAAATCACCGCAAGCCCAAAGCCACCAAGCAGACCTGTTACCAGCCGACGTTTATTGGTGGACTTTTTCACCCCTGAATACTGCAATGACCAATCCAGCATGGTAGTTTCACAGCAGAGTACGGCCGTGAGGGTGGATACGTTTTTCTTTATGGCTATCGGAAAGCCTACAAGCTGTCCTGCAAGCACGCCTGTACATCTTGCGCACACCGGAAACTGCCAGCCGTGAAAAAAGAAGCTTCTGTCGGGGCGTTGGTGACAGCCTGCCGACGCACCAAGCTTCATAAGATAAAGCCACAGTGCATATGGGTCTTTTCTCATTCTCATGCTATGCTCTGAACTTATAATCGCAATCAGGACAGACCCAATAGGAGCGTGTTTTTGACTTGCTTTCCATGCCGCAAAGTCCGCAGATAAGCCCTGGCAGTCCGAACAGTATATAGCCGCAGCAGCCTTTTCCAAAGCCGTATTTGCCGCTTCTGTAGTCTGTTTCGCTTATAAGCTGACAGTTCCTGCCGCCACATTTTGGACAGCGTTTGCCTGTACAAAAATCTGCCATGGTGTTTTCCGCCTTTCTTTTGTGTGGTGTTTATCAGATAAAATTCAGGGGCTTGACGATCTGAAAAGACCTATCAGCCCACTGAAATATTTTTATCCTTTGATATTATACGTTTATTTCTGCAACATCGTCAGACACGCCGTTTGCTTCGACAACAGGCTTTACGCAATTTTCGATAAACTCGTCCACCTGCTGTGGGCATCTGCCGATAAAGTTTTCAGGCTTCATTATCTTATCCATTTCTTCCTTTGTTATCATGAACATAGGGTCGTTAAGGATAAGCTCGCAGAGGTTATTGTCAAGTCCCTCTTTCTTAACTCTTGCACCTGCTACCATTGAATACTCTCTTATTCTTTCGTGAAGTTCCTGTCTGTTTCCGCCCTTTTCTACAGCGTCCATCATAATGTTCTCGGTAGCCATGAAAGGAAGCTCTGCCATAACTCTTCTTCTGATGATCTTGTCATATACTACCAAGCCGTTGTCAGGATCTGTAACATTGAGCATGATATTGAGTATAGCGTCAACACCCAGGAAAGCTTCGGCAACGGAAATTCTCTTGTTTGCAGAGTCGTCGAGAGTTCTCTCAAACCACTGTGTACCTGCTGTGAATGCAGGGTTGAGAACGTCGCAGATAACGTATCTGGCAAGTGATGTTATTCTCTCATCTCTCATTGGATTTCTCTTATATGCCATAGCGGAAGAGCCTATCTGATTTTTCTCGAACGGCTCTTCGATCTCCTTGAATGACTGCAAAATTCTTATGTCATTAGAGAACTTCATAGCAGACTGAGCGATACCGGCAAGAACCGAGCATACCTGATAGTCCATTTTTCTTGAATAGGTCTGACCTGAAACCGGAACGACAGCGTCAAAGCCCATTTCCTCAGCTATCATCTTTTCAAGCTCTTTTACCTTATCAGTATCACCGTGGAAAAGCTCCATAAATGAAGCCTGAGTGCCTGTAGTTCCCTTCGAGCCGAGGAGCTTGAGGTTAGCAAGTCTGAAATCCAGATCTTCAAGATCCATAAGAAGCTCGTTGCACCAAAGAGTAGCTCTTTTGCCCACTGTTGTGAGCTGTGCAGGCTGGAGGTGAGTATAAGCAAGGCAAGGCATAGCCTTATACTTATCGGCAAACTTTGCAAGCTGGTCGATAACCTTGACAAGCTTTCTCTTTACGACCTTAAGTGCATCTCTCATGATGATAACGTCTGTGTTATCGCCTACATAGCATGAAGTTGCGCCAAGGTGAATGATACCTGCTGCCTTTGGACAAACAAGGCCATAAGCATAAACGTGTGACATAACGTCATGACGAACAAGCTTTTCACGCTCAGCGGCAGCGGCATAATCTATATTATCAATGTTAGCTTCAAGCTCGTCTACCTGCTCCTGAGTAACATTAAGACCAAGCTTCATTTCAGCACGGGCAAGGGCTACCCACAGCTTTCTCCAAGTAGTAAACTTCTTGTCAGCAGAGAAAATAAACTGCATTTCCTTGCTTGCATATCTGGTACAAAACGGGCTTTCATAAGAATTTGTCATTGTTCTTCGACCTCTTTCGTAATATTATATAATGTATACACACTTATTATAGCATATTTTTTGTGGGTTTACAATAGGTTTAAGGAGAAATGTTTACATATCAGGCTTCAAAGGTTCTGCAATTGAAATTCTTGACATTTGTTAATACACGTGATATAATATATCTACATTTTGTTAAGGCAGCCCGCATAAATGCCGTGTGGTGTCGCTTTGAGTAAAAGAGGGTATAATATGAAAAGAAACATAAAAGAAAAGGCTATTCACTACTCAAAAATAATAGCCACTGAAAAAAACTTCACTTTGTTTATAATACTCACATTGGTACTGATACCTTTAGGTGAGATCGCAACGCTAGTTCACAACGAGTATTTTGTGTCACAGCCTGTTATCGTTGACTTTGCGGGCTGGGTGGGCAGTATAATGGCAGTGGCATATTTTATCACAAACCGAAAAAAGTATTATCCGTCTGACTTCTTTCTTTTCACATTGTTTATGTTTGCCGTAATATCAAGCACATTTTCGCATGACAGAAATCAGACTCTTTTCGGTTTCTATTATGACGAATGGTTTATACATTATATGGCATATTTCGCTTTGATGTTTGCAGCAACAAATGTCAAAAAACTTAAATACAAAGAATATATCCTTGTTGCATTTGTTACTGTGACAGCTATAAATATAGTACCTAGCGTGTTGGAATCTGTTGGAGCATGGCCATATTATGCGTACTTTGGTGCAGGATCTCATGAAGAAAACAAATGGGTGTACGGACTTACCCAGAACTCAAACTTCTATGCGGGAATAAGCACAGTTTTCACTGCTTGCTGCACAATGTTGTTCTTATTTGCCAAGAGCAAAAAGACGTGCATTATACTATTTGTAGCAGACCTCCTGTGCTTTTACTGTTCCATATCAACCAGCACAAGAATATCGTTGGTAGGCAACATTTGCTTTATGATATTTGCTGTGATACTTATATTTCTTCTGCACAGAAAAGAGAAGTCAAAATCGGAATTGAAATGTCATTTGAAGCGTTACGGACTTGTTTTGGCGGCATTTGGCGTGATATTCTTTATTCTTGTTAAATTCTTTGGAAGACTTAATGGCGACCTTGAAACTACCATAGGCGAATTTGAGAATATGGGTTCTCTTTCTGCATTTGATTCATTCGGCAGTTGGCGTGGCTATATTTGGCGTATCGGGCTTGAATCTGTGCCTGATTTCTGGCTGACAGGTATCGGACTTGACAATTATCGTGACGCATTTGAATACAGGGCAGATTTTTCTACGCTTCCTTGGTCACAGGGCAAAGGGCACAATGAATACATACACATACTTGTTACCGAGGGCGTTTTTGCCTTAGTAAATTACCTTGCGCTTCTGTTTTATGCGTTCTTCACAGGAATGAAGAGCGCGCTCAAAAGCATAAACAAAGATCGTGCGAACACTGTTGTGACCTGCATTTTTTTGACAATGTTCATTGCTTACACTTCACAGGCTTGCTTCAATAGCAGTGTTGTAAACACTGCGCCTTATTTCTGGGTAGTTCTTGGAATGGTAATGACAAAAAATCATCAGAGACCATTTGGATACAGAAAAAAGCTTAAACAAAGGCAAAGCAAAAGTTAAATTTCTGTAAATTTTCAAGCAGAAACAGAGCTGTGCTTGACTTTTTAGGGCGGATATGTTATGATATTAAAGCCGCATATTCACGGTCATAAGTGTTTGTATTTGCAGACCACCGTGCGTAGCGAGTTTATTTAAAGGTAGGTGCATTCGTAATGTACGCAGTAATTGAAACAGGCGGAAAGCAGTATCAGGTTAAGCCTGGTGATGAGGTTTTCGTAGAAAAGCTGGACGTAAACGCTGAGGACGCTGTTACTTTCGATAAGGTAATGGTTGTTGGCGCTGACGACGGTATCAAGGTTGGCGCTCCATATGTTGACGGCGCTTCCGTAACAGCTAAGGTCATCAAGAACGGCAAGTCCAAGAAGGTGACTGTATTCACTTACAAGCCAAAGAAGGGCGAAAAGACCAAGATCGGTCACAGACAGCCTTACACTAAGGTTATGATCGAAGCTATCAACGCATAATGATCTGTGCTGATTTTTTCAGAAATGAGCATGACAGGCTTGTGGGATTTCGTATAACGGGTCACGCAGGTTACGCAGACTATGGCGAGGACGTATGCTGTGCAAGCGTATCGTCTGCTGTAATGTTGACGGCTAACACTGTCACTGAAGCTTTTAAGATAAAGGCTGATGTCGCAGTGGAAGAAAACGAAATAATATTAAGGCTTGAAAACGACAGCTCAGAGGAGGTGGACAAGCTTCTTTTAGGGCTTCTCACTCATTTATATTTTCTAGCTGAGGAATTTTCAGGCAGGATCAAAGTCACGGTCAGAGATAACTGATCGGACGGATTACATTTTATGGAGGTGTAATTTAGATGATTAAGATTTCAATGCAGTTTTTCGCTCATAAAAAGGGAATGGGTTCTACAAAGAACGGACGTGATTCTGAGTCAAAGAGACTTGGCGTAAAGAGAGCTGACGGTCAGTTCGTACTGGCTGGTAACATCCTCGTTCGTCAGAGAGGTACTCACATTCACCCAGGCGAGAACGTTAAGAAGGGTTCTGACGATACTCTGTTCGCAACAAGCGACGGTGTTGTAAGATTTGAAAGACTCGGTAGAGACCGCAAGAAGGTTTCGGTTTATCCCAAGGCTTAATTTTGTAACATATGACCCTGAGCCTTAGGCTTGGGGTCTTTTGTTGGTTAATGACAACTAAAATTACGCATAATATCATTTATAAGGAGGTTTGATCATGTTTGTCGATCAGGCGAAGATCTATATAAAAGCCGGTGACGGCGGCGACGGTGCAGTTTCATTCCACCGTGAGAAATACGTTGCGGCAGGCGGTCCGGACGGCGGTGACGGCGGTAAGGGCGGAGATATTGTTTTCGTTGTTGACGACAATATCTCAAACCTTATAGATTTCAGATATAAGAGAAAATATGTTGCCGAAAAGGGGCAGAACGGCGGCGGCAAAAACTGCTCAGGCAGGAATGCTCCCGACCTTGTGGTGAAAGTTCCTAGAGGCACTGTTGTTAGAGAGTTAAAGAGCGGCAGGATACTTGCCGACCTTTCTACCGATGAGCCTGCTGTTATCGCTCACGGAGGCAAGGGTGGGCGTGGAAACGCTCATTTTGCCACTTCCACAAGGCAGATACCGAAGTTTGCAAAGCCGGGTTTCCGTGGTGACGAATATGAGGTAATGCTTGAACTCAAGCTTATTGCAGACGTTGGACTTGTGGGCTTCCCGAACGTGGGTAAATCCACGCTTATCTCTGTTGTATCAGCGGCAAAGCCAAAGATAGCCAACTATCACTTCACTACCCTGACGCCTGTGCTTGGCGTTGTTAAGATAGAAGAGGGAAAATCTTTTGTTATGGCAGATATTCCAGGTCTTATCGAGGGTGCGAGCGAGGGCGTCGGTCTTGGTCACGAATTTCTCAGACACGTTGAGAGGTGCAGACTTATCGTTCACGTTATCGACGTTTCAGGCAGCGAGGGCAGAGATCCTATCGAGGATTTTAAGGCGATAAATCATGAGCTTGAAAACTTCTCAATGGAGCTTGCGGAAGCTCCGCAGATAGTTGCCGCAAACAAGAGCGATATGGCTACCCCTGAGCAGGTAGAAAGACTGAGAAACTATGTTGAAGATCAGGGACTCCTGTTCTATGAGATCTCTGCCGCTACCACAAAGGGTACAAAAGAGCTTATGTATGGCGTATGGGAGCGACTTTCTGTTCTGCCGCCTGTTAAGCAGTTTGAGGCTCAGCCGCTCACTCAGGAGGAGCTTGACGATAAGCTCATCTCAAAGAAAGACTTCCGTGTTACTGTGGAGGACGGCGTTTATTTCGTGGAAGCAGATTGGCTTCTTGACATACTCAGGACGGCTAATATGGACGACTACTCTTCCCTCCAGTATTTCCAGAACGTACTCAGGACCAGCGGCATAATCGACAAGCTGGAAGAAATGGGTATCGAAGAGGGCGACACTGTTTCTATATTCGACTTTGAGTTTGAATATCTCAGATAGGAGGGAGCGTCACGGAAAAGCTTTCTGATATGGACGCCATGCAATACTCCCCTCTGGCACTGGCTTTTATCGGGGACGGCGTTTACGAGATAAGGGTAAGAGAAAAGCTTATCCTTGAAGCTAATATGCCTGCAGACAAGCTGCACAAGCTCACTGTTGAGAGGGTGTGTGCGGAATATCAGGCAAAGGCTGTTCGCAAGTGGCTTGACGAAGGGCTGCTTAACGAACAGGAAATGGATATTTTCAAAAGAGGCAGAAATGCAAAGGGCATAAATGCTCCGAAACATTCCACTGTGGGGGAATACCGCATGGCGACAGGTTTGGAATGTCTTTTCGGTTTTTTATATCTCACGGGGCGTGAGGAACGTATAGGTGAACTGTTCGAGGCAGCATGGTCTGTGGGCAGCATCAATGAATAATATTACATCAAGGAGTGAATCAAATGTCAGGTCATTCAAAATGGGAAAACATTAAAAGAAAAAAGGGTGCAACAGACGCTGCAAGAGCTAAGATATTTACAAAGATAGGCAGAGAGATCGCTGTTGTAGTCAAGCAGGGCGGTGCTGATCCTGCAGGTAACGCAAAGCTGAGAGATCTTATTGCAAAGGCTAAGTCAAACAACGTGCCTAACGATAATATCGATAGAATTATCAAAAAGGCAGCAGGCGACGGCGACAAGAACAGCTACGAGTCAATGGTATACGAGGGCTACGGTCCAAGCGGTGTTGCTGTTATCGTTGAGTGCCTTACAGACAACAAGAACAGAACAGCAGGCGATATCCGTCACTTCTTCGACAAGTTCGGCGGAAACATGGGTACATCAGGCTGTGTATCTTTCATGTTCTCTGATGTTGGTACTGTTGTTATGGAGAACAACGGTGCTGACGAGGACAAGATAATGGAGGACTGCTTTGAGGCAGGCGCTGACGATTTCAACGTTGATGACGATGTTATCGAGATATCATGCGACCCTAATCAGGTTTCTTCTGTAAGAGAAGCTCTTGAGGGAATGGGTTACAAGGTACTTTCTGCTGAGGCTGAGAAAGTTCCTTCAAACTACACAACTATCGAAGACGAGGACGCTATCAAGAAGATGGGTCTGCTTCTTGAGCATCTTGAGGACGATGACGACGTTCAGAACGTTTACCACAACTGGGAGAATATGCCGGTTGAAGAGGAAGAATAATCAGGAAGATTTCTGACACTTTACTATTGACATTTACATATAATGTGGTATAATAGAATTAGAAAGATTTATTCTTTTAATAGGGGTTGCGAATCCGTCTAAAATCGCTTTAATAGGTATTTAAAGGGTCAATTTGTTTTGACCCTTTATTTTTTTGTATGCAGATGTATGTGTGCGCATAATTGGACGGAGAAGCTCATAAAATAATCATACAGATATGGGGGACTGACGCTTGCAGGGCGACAGTCCCTTTTAAGCTTTAAACGACGATTTTTCGGGGATTTTCGTGTTAAAATCGCTGAAAATCCTTGCAGCTTTGCGGTGCTGTTTGTAAGTTGTGCTATTGACATAAAAGGGGTTATAGTATATAATAATCGTATGTGTAGATATTGCCCTGAAAAGATAAAAAAATACAGATAATGGGTGATAAGGAAGAAGCAGAAAATGATAGGAGGAAACTTATGAACAAGATTTTTTGTTCTGCTCTGACAGCCGTTGTTGCAGGCACTATGCTCACAGGCTGTGCCATGCCTTGGGAAAAGGGAGCTGATGACGACGTTGCCCCCGGTGGTTATTCCTATACGGCTGACTCAAATTCAGAACAGAAACAAGCTTATCGCTGGCTCATAGAGCCGACTATAAACGCCGATAATATCATTTCTTTTGACGGAAGTCAGGTCGACCCTAACAACGAAAAGAACACAGCTTATGCCAACTATTCTGTTATCAGACAGAATGGCAAATATGGCATTATAGACTACAGTGGAAACATGGTAGTGCCTGCGAAATATGATGATTACTACACCTGCTGGTGCGGAGAGGTCACGCTTTTCAATATTATAAATGAAAAGAATGATGAATATGAGTATTGCAGTATCGACAGCTCAAATCAGGTAGTATACTATGCGGCGGAACATCATGACAGCTCACCGAAATATTACTGGAACAGCAATGAGGAAAAGATCTATGTAAAGGACGCTGACGAAGAACAGGGCGAAGAATACACCGGCAAAAAGGCTGTTGTGGTATGTGAAGCTGACGTGAAAAAGTCTGACAATGGTTTTTATGACATTTCTCCTGTGAGCGAACCGCTTTACGGGCTTGCTAAAAAGGACAAGCTTATACTTGATATGCAGTACACTGATTTCTATGCCCCTGCATACAAAGGCGCAGGACTTACCTGCATCGCCTTCGAGAACGACGAAGGCAAGTGGGGATATGTTGGTTCTGACGGCAAGACTATAATCGACTTTAAGTGCGACGGTGACATGAGTGCCTATTGCGGAAAGGTGATAGATGACGAGATGGCAGTTCATCCTTATCTTTTCACTGACGATTATCTGCCGGTATCCATAAATTCATCATATGGTTATTATGACATAGACGGCAACTGTATCGTAAAGCCAGGCGAGTTCGATCAGGCAAGACCTGTTCACAACGGCAAGGCATGGGTAATGAAGTCCGGAAAATGGGGCGTTATAGCATTCGGTGACGCGCCTGTGGAGGAGGACTCATCAGAGGAAGAGACCACCACAACTACGACCACCACAAGCTACGTCACCACGACCACAACTTCAACGACCACCACAACGACTTCGGCTTCAACAGAAACGAAAAAAGCAACTGAAACTACTCCTTCTTTGACACAGCCAAGTGAAACCACTGAGGTGTCAACGAACACGGAAACTGCTACAGAAACAGTAACGGAGCCTGTTACGGAAACTGATCCGCCTGCTCCTGAGCCTGAGCCGACACCTGAACAATAGCACAAATTCAAACGGCGTATCCAACATTGGGTACGCCGTTTTTGGTGCATGAATATGTGCAGATATGGAATAGGAATGAATAAACAAAGCGTGCGAACACTGTTCGTCACTGCCCTGTGACCGCTTGTTTTCCTATACAAAAAAGCCCTGCCGAAGCAGAGCTTTTCTTTTTTACCGGTTATAAATCTCTTTCCTGAGAAGTGCTTTGCAGGCTTCAAAATCCACCTCGAGAATTGATTGACCGTCAGATGATGTGCCATATGAATAGGAATCATCATCAGGTATTCTCATAGACTTTATCTCGTAATTCATGGAGAATATCGCCTTATAGGTAAGAGCAAAAAGCTGCGTCTGTGACATATTGGTCGTAAGATGTGACATTGACGCTTTTGCGAACTTGTCTATAGTCAGCGGATCTGAGCTTTTCGCCTTTTCGATTATCTTTGTGATAACTGTTCTCTGGCGTTCTGTTCGCTCGAAATCTGCGTTGCCAACATATCTAAGTCTTGCATAGGCAAGTGCCTGATTGCCGTTTACATGGAGCTTCTTTCCGCCCTTATCAAGATAGTCTGTACCCTTTTTATTGCCAAGAAGCTTGTTTTGCTCTGCCATTGGAGGCTTCATGCCCTCGGCCTCTTCGTCGGAAATGTCAAGCTCGATACCGCCAACTGCGTCAACGATATCAACGAATGACAGAAAGTCGATATAAACATAATCGTCAACGGCAATATCAAAATTATACTCTATGGTATCCATAAGAAGCTCTGCACCGCCGTAAACATACGCCGCATTGAGCTTTGACCATGTGTCTATATCATTTCCGTCAGCGTCAATGCCCTTGATATTCACATACATATCACGCATGAAAGAGGTCATTGTTATCTCTTTTGTGGTGCTGTTAATGGAGAGAAGTATCATAGAGTCTGTTCTGCCACGCTCGTCAGCGTTTCTTGTATCAGAGCCTATAAGCAGGATATTTCGTACATCAGAGCTGTTCATGGAAGTGTCTGTGTTCGTTCGCTGACCTCTTTCCACCTTGTTCACCATGCCTATGTATCGCCATATAAGCACGTTCGCCAATATGAAAACCACCAAAAGTATGATGATAAGCACCTTGAAAAAGGTTTTTATAGGGTGTCTTTTTTTATTTTCCACTTTGTTTTTACCTTTTTTGTTCGTCTGACCGTTACGGCTTTTATTGTTTTTGCCAAATTGCAGGTCATTATTTCGTCTTTGGGCTGAGGTCTTATTGCTTTTTGCTGACTTGCCTGAACCTCTCTGCTTGCTCTGTCCGTTCTGTGGACGTGACGTTTGTCTGCTCTGTGTCTGCCGTCTTGGAGTGCTTTCTCTGTATGAGCCTGCGTGATCTGATGATGAACGGCTTCCCTGCCCGTATGGCTGAGCTGTACCCTGTGTATTATCATCAGGGTAGCCAGCGTCATAGTAATCGTCAAAGTCGTTCACGCCCTCGTCTATTTGCTGAACACGCTGTCCGCCCGCACCGCTTATGCGATTGAACTCGTCAAGCTGTCGCTGATATTCCTGTTCGTAGTAGTCCTGAGGCTTATTATCGTTTGTGTAGTTTTGTTGTCTGTCTTTATTAGCCACCTGACTGCACCTCCGTTCATTTTTACAATACCAATATTATAGTACATATCAGGCTTATTGTCAATGACAGAAAAAAGGCGGAGCTTTTTCCAGCGTCCGCCTTGTTATTTTTACGTTGTTGTGGATAAGCGGGCGAACACTGTTCGCCCCTACAAGCAAATGCCGTATTTATGCGCATTTGCAGGTCTAAACATAGTTTTATTTTATTCTGCTGCTTCTTAGGGCATTGAGGATAGCTATTACGGCTACGCCAACGTCTGCGAAAACCGCAAGCCACATTCCTGCAAGTCCCAATGCACCGAATATAAGCACAAGAGCTTTTACTCCAAGGGCAAAAATTATATTCTCTCTTACTATTGTCATAGTCTTTCGGGATATCTTTACTGCGTCTGCTATGCTTGACGGATCGTCGTTCATAAGCACAACGTCTGCGGCTTCAATGGCTATATCTGAGCCTAAGCCACCCATTGCGATACCGATATCGGCTCTTGCGATAACAGGTGCGTCATTTATTCCGTCCCCTGCGAATGCAACAAGTCTGCGGTCGGGGTCTTTTATAAGCTGTTCGACCTTTTCAACCTTGTTTTCAGGGAGAAGCTCACTGAAGAATGTTTTTATGCCCACTTTCTTTGCCACCTTTTCGGCGGTATCTTTCTTATCGCCTGTGAGGAGAACAGTTTCGACCCCAAGCTCTCTAAGTCTTGAAACGGCTGTGGCAGAGGTTTCTTTTATCTCGTCGCCTAAGAGTATCTCGCCTATGAACTTGCCGTCAAGGGCAACATAAACTGCCGTTGCGGAGTCTTCTGAGCTTTGTGCGACGATACCGTTTGTTTCAAGAAGCGCTTTCTTTCCGCAAAGTATCTCCTTGCCGTCAAGCTTTGCTCTTACACCGTTTCCTGCAATCTCTTCAACATCAGAAAGTCTTGCACCGTCTATTTCCTTGCCATATCTCTGCACTATGGAGATACCGATAGGGTGAGTTGACATACTTTCTGCATATGCGGCGGCTTCAAGGAGGATATCCTGTGAAACGTCCTGTGGGTTTACGCTGAGGACAGTGAACTTGCCCTTTGTGAGCGTACCTGTTTTATCAACTGCGAGAGTTTTGCACTTAGCCATTGTTTCAAGATTTTTTGCGCCTTTGATAAGGATACCCTTTTTAGAAGCTCCGCCAATTCCTGCGAAGAACGAGAGAGGCACTGAGATAACAAGTGCGCATGGGCAAGATATTACAAGGAACAAAAGTCCTCTATAGAGCCATTTTGAGAACTGGTCAAAGCCCAGAATGAAGCTTGGTATAAACACGAGTGCAAGTGCAGCAATTACTACCGCAGGAGTATAAACTCTTGCAAAACGTGTGATGAACTTTTCGGTCTTGGCTTTTCTTTCGCTGGAGTTTTGCACCATATCGAGAATTTTCGACACTGCAGACTCGTGGAAGGTATTTGTGACCCGAACTTTGAGAAGTCCTCTCAGGTTTGTTGAGCCACTGAGGACGCTGTCCCCTGCTTTGACCTCGACCGGAAGAAACTCACCGGTAAGTGCTGATGTATCAAGCTCTGATTCTCCTTCTGTTACGATACCGTCAAGAGGTATTCTCTCGCCTGTTTTTACGGCGATCATCTCGTCCTTGAGGATATCCTCAGGAGGAAGCTCGTATGTTTTGCCGTTTCTTACAACTGTTACAGACTCAGGCTTAAGCTCCATAAGCTTTGTGATAGATTTTCTTGACTTCTCTACTGCGATAGTCTGGAAAAGCTCACCCACCTGGAAAAACAGCATAACGGCTGCACCCTCACGGAAGTCTTTAAGTGCAAATGCGCCAACTGTTGCGATAGTCATGAGCAGTGACTCGTCAAAAGCCTCGCCTTTAACAAGGTTTCTTACGGCGGCGATAACAACGTCAAGACCTGCAATAAGGTAAGCGGCTATTGCAAGGCCTGCACTGAGATACTCACATACAGTGCCGCTTCCAAGCTTATCCAAAAGCATTGATGCGATAAAGAACACGATAGCCACAGAAAGCTTGACTATCTCGCCCTTATGGTCATTCACAGGCTCTTCCTCTGCTGTCTGAGCACCATAATCCTTAACAGTAACGTCAGGCTCAAGCTGATGAACAATATCTTCTATCATGATACGCAGGTCAGGGTTAGAGCCGTCTGTTTTGACAGTAAGTTTTTTGCTGATAAAATCAACGTTTGATGAAATAACGCCTGCAAGCTCACCCACACGGTTTGCTATCTTTTCACCGCAGTTAGGGCAATCGAGATCCTCCAGCTTCAGATAGAGAGTTTTCTCAGCGCAATCGCCAAGCTCTTTCACGCTAACGTCAGGTTCAAGCTTATGGACGACATTTTCTATCTCGGTAAAGAGGGCGTTTTTATCGCCGTCAAAATCAACTGTGAGCTTTTTATTGATAAAGTCAAGGTTAGAGCTTTTAACGCCTGAAAGCTCGCCCACACGTTTCTCGATCTTTTCCGCACAATGAGGACAATCGAGTTCCTTAAGAAGCAAAGTCATTTTACTCATTTCACATTCTCCTATACTACAAAAAACAGATCACTTTCTTTACTCGCTGATATGCTCGATACCCATATTGAGTATGACAGCGACGTGTTCATCGGAAACTGAATAATAGACTGTTTTTCCCTCACGTCTATACTTCACAAGTCTGGCCTGCTTAAGCACTCTCAGCTGATGCGAGATAGCGGACTGTGACATTTCCAACAGCTCTGCGATATCGCACACGCACATTTCGTCCTTTATAAGGGTAAAAAGTATTTTCACTCTTGTTTGGTCGCCAAGGACTTTGAAAAGCTCTGCCACGTCATATATCTCCTCCTCAACGGGCATTGTTTTCCCTATTTCCTCCATTTTCTCTATATTCTTTCCTCCGCACTGCTTATGCTCATGCTTTACTGTATTCTCGCTCATTTATTTTCGCTCTCCTTTTCTTATTATTGTTTTAGTATATTCGATATGGGTCATTTCAATTCATCATATGAATAACTGTTCATATGTTTATTATATCATATATTCATGCTTTGTCAAGGGGGTTTTGAAATTTTTTTTGATTTAAGTTATTGGGGGTATTTTGTTTACATGGTACTGTTGCATACCATGCGGGCGAACGATGTTCGCCCCTACGGATTATTCGGGCGAGTTTGCTGTGCCGCAAAATCGCTTCGCTCTTTGCGGATTTACATTGTGCTAAGGGATAGAAAAGCGGTGCAGGTTTATGCTTCGATGTTGGTTTTATTTGATGTTTGGGTTCTATGTGCTTTTTGGATTTGTTCTGCACCGCTTAGTAGGCTTACGCCTATTGAGGCTCTGCCTCAAGCTCCGCAAGGGGCTTTGCCCCCAGACCCCCACAATGGGTTTCACCCCTTGACCCTGACCAGGGGCGTGCCCCTGGACCTTTTGCTCGCTTCGCTCGGTGTTTCCTCTGCGTGGTATTGGCTTCTTGCTCTGTACGGCGCTGTCATTCCTCACTCCTCACTCCTCATTCCTAATTCCTCACTCCTCACTTTTTACACCTGTATTTAAACTTGACAAGTGTCTAAAAAAATGTTACTATACTATAGTAATAAAACTTATATGCAAATTCTCGGTCCTATCGGAAAGGAAATGATACTATGTCAAAATCTGTTGAGATCCAATCTCAGGATCTAACCAAAAGATACACCCTCGGCGAGGAGATCTTCAACTCCGTTTCACACGGTGCAGGCGGTCTGCTATCCATTGCCGGCACTGCCGTTCTTATCGTTCTCGCCGCCATTTACTCCAATGCTTGGGGCGTTGTAAGCTCCGCTATTTTCGGAGCTTCTCTTATCATACTTTACACCATGTCAACCCTTTATCACGCTATCACCAATCCGAAAGCCAAAAAGTTTTTCAGGATAATGGATCACAACACCATTTTCTTCCTCATCGCAGGCACCTACACCCCTATCACCCTTGTGCCTTTGAGAGGTGCGTTTGGCTGGGTTCTTTTCGGAATCGTTTGGGGTGCGGCTATTCTTGGCATTGTGCTCAACTCCATTGACCTTGAAAAGTTCCGCAAGCCTTCTGTTGTATGCTATATCGCAATGGGCTGGGTAGTTATAATCGCTGTCAAGCCTATGATAGAAAAGGTTTATCCTCTGTCCTTGTGGTTTATTCTTATAGGCGGACTTTTCTACACTGTGGGCGTTATTTTCTATGTTAAAAAGAACAAAAAATATTTTCACTCAATATGGCATTTGTTCACCATTGCGGGAAGTGTTTTCCACTACTTTGCGGTGCTTATGATGATAACTCACGAATAAGATAAAAAAATCCCGAGGGCGTTTTGAATGCTCTCGGGATTTTTTTACTCATTTTCTTCGTCGTCATCATTTTCCAATGTATCGATATACTTATTGTATTTCTTTATGGTGTGCTCATGCAGGAGATAGTCGATCACCATAGATACTGCAAAGCCTATAACTACATCTAATACAGCAGAGGAAACGCTGAATTTCGTATCGACAACCAGATCTATAACGGTAAACATGGCTGCAAAGACCAATGAATCAAGAGCATAAAACTTAATTCTGCTCTTTCTGCTCTTTTTGTCCGTACCTGTGTCAAGAGTCTTGCCTGTGAATGATCTCGGTATATCATAAATATGATTTTTACTGTTCACCACCGTATAGGTTATCATCATCACCACAACGCTTATAAGATCAGGCAACGGGTTCTGGTCGGTATACAACCGATACAAAAGCGAGATCAACACGCAGAATATCGACACTATGCCCACTGCCGCAAGGGCTGAATCGTTCGCCTGTTTGACACGCTCGTCAACACCATCTGTTATCTGAGTTTCAAGCTTTTCTTTGTTAAGTTTCATTTGTCGTCTTTCCTTTCTTCCTTTTCTGTCCAAAACAGGTCGTTGAGAGTCTTATCCAAAGCGTCGCAGATAGCGACACAAAGCTTTAAGGTCGGGTTATAATTGCCTGATTCTATCATTCCGATAGTTTGTCTTGTTACGCCAACGGCTTTTGCAAGATCCTCTTGGTTCATATCCTTTTCAAGCCTTGCTATTTTCATTTTTTTATTTTTCAAGTTTTGCAGCCGCTCCTTTCTTTCTCGTTGATCATAGTATACATCATATTTTCTAAAATGTCAAGTATATTTTGCATTTTTCTCGATATTTTTTTCATTATGTCATGATCATTTTTATATGACAAGTCAGGGCGGCAAAATTAAAATAGTTCTTAACTGAAATATATGGCGGTTTTTCTATTGCAAAAATGGGGAAAAAGTAGTATAATTACAATGGTAAGTTGTACAAATATGAAAGGAGCATTTTATGCGTAGATCGGGTATTTTAATGCACATATCCTCTCTGCCTAACGATTATGGTATCGGCAAGCTTGGCAAGGAGGCTTATGCTTTTGTGGATTTTCTTGAAAAGGCTCATCAGAAATGTTGGCAGATACTTCCCATATCTCCTACAAGCTATGGTGATTCGCCATATCAGAGCTTTTCTGTTCACGCCGGAAATCCATACTTTATAGACCTTGAAGCTCTGGAAAAAGAGGGTTATCTGAAACCTGCAGAATACAAGGATATTGAGTGGGGCGATGACAAAGGGTCTGTTGACTACGGCAAGATATACGAGGTCATTTTCAAGGTGCTTAGGACGGCACACAAGCGTTTTCGCAAGAAGCCTGAAAAGGCATACTCAAAATTCGTGGTGGAAAACAAGGACTGGATATACGATTACGCTTTGTTTATGTCACTGAAATTTGCCAACAAGGGCAAGGCTTGGTATGAATGGGACGAACCGCTGAAAATGTACAAGCCTAAGGCAATAAAAAGTGCCAGAAAAGAATATGCAAACGATATCGACTTCTGGTGCTTTGTGCAGTATAAATATTTCCAGCAGTGGAAAAAGCTCAAGGCTTATGCCAATGAAAAGGGCATCGAGATAATAGGCGATATCCCCATATATGTGGCATATGACAGTGTTGAGGTGTGGAGCACACCGCAGTATTTCAGCCTTGACAAAGAGAAAAAGCCTGTTGAGGTGGCAGGATGTCCACCTGACGCATTCACGGCAGACGGTCAGCTTTGGGGCAATCCTCTTTACAACTGGGAATACATAGCGAGAGACAAATTTCGCTGGTGGGTAGAGCGTATAAAGGCGGCTTCTGACACCTATGACGTGGTGAGAATAGACCATTTCAGGGGCTTTGAAAGCTATTACTGCATACCATACGGTGCAAAGAACGCCAAAAAGGGCAAGTGGAGAAAAGGTCCTGACATGAGGCTTTTCAAAGAAGTGAGAAAACAGCTTGGGGACGTGAAGATAATCGCAGAGGACTTGGGTTTCCTTACAAAGCACGTTGTAAAAATGCTCAACGCAAGCGGATATCCCGGCATGAAGGTGCTGGAGTTCGGCTTTGATTCTGATAATACAAACGGCTATCTGCCCCACAATTTTAAGACCACAAACAGCATTTGCTATACAGGTACGCACGATAACGAAACCATACTTGGCTGGATAAAAAGCTGTGACGAAAAGACCAGAAGCTACTGCAAGGACTATCTGGGAGTTACAAAAGACGAGTTCGTGCCTTGGGCAATGGTAAGACTTTGTTGGTCCAGCGTGTGTGATACAGCTATCGCACAAATGCAGGATATACTTTGCCTTGACGATAAAGCCAGAATGAATACACCGTCAACAGTGGGAGCAAATTGGAAGTGGAGATTGGAAAGCTTTGATAAGCTTGATGATACTTTAGCGGAGAGATTGGCGAAGATAACTGCGGTGTATGGCAGATAGAGCAGGGATAAATGAGGAATGAGGAATGAGGAGTGAGGAATGTGCATAGCTTATCAGAGTTGTGCACAAGCACCGAGCGTAGCGAGCAATAAAGCGCAGGCTCAAGCCCGACGCTAGAGGGCTTGTGGGGTCAAGGGGCAAAGCCCCTGCGGAGTTTGAGGCAGAGCCTCAATAGGCGTAAGCCTACAAGCGGTGCAGAGTAAAACTAAAAAGCACATGAAAGTTTGATATCAGATAAAAGTAATATCGGAGAATTAAATCTGCACCGCTTTTCTATCCCTTAGCGCAACGTAGATCCGCAAAGAGCGACAGCGATTTTGCGGCAGAAGAAAGCTGACCAAAACATTGTAGGGAAACGGCTCAATTTCTGTTTCACAGCGACGTCCCACTCGAAGTGACAAGGTTTAAATTATCCAGAATTTGTGCAGAGCAACATTGTGCGGATAACACAAATGAGATTGCAGTCGAAACGGCGAGGGGTGCGGGACGCCGAGGGCGTCGTCCCCTACAGGTGTGATAGGAGAAATTTTTTCGTTTGCCGAACAAGATGTAAATCCAATGTGGTAGCAGACGGAAAATTTGAGAGGCAAGATAAATGCGTGCGAACAATGTTCGCCAATACCATACGTTTTGCGGATAATCACAAAGTACAAAATACAATAGAATGCATAAAATATCAGAAAGGATAAAAACCAATGAACAAAGAACTGTTTTACAGCGAACTTAGTAAAGACCTGAAAAAAAAGTTTGGCACGAGCGTTGAAAAAGCTCTGCCTTGGCAGCTCCACGAAAGCCTGTCGGCTACTGTTATGGAGCTTATTGACAGCGATTGGGAGAACAGCAGAAAGGCTCACCTTGACAGCCGCAGAGCCTGCTATCTTTCTATGGAGTTCCTTATGGGCAGAGCCGTTTATAACAATCTCCTTTGCCTTGGTATCACTGACGAGGTGGATGAGCTTCTCAAAACTCACGGCAGAAGTCTTAATGACCTTGAAGAGATAGAGGACGCTGCCCTCGGCAACGGTGGTCTTGGCAGACTTGCCGCTTGCTTCCTCGATTCCGCCGCCGCTCATGACCTGCCTTTGGACGGCTACGGAATAAGATACAAGTACGGTCTTTTTAAGCAGAAGATAGTTGACGGCTTCCAAAAGGAAGAGGCTGACAACTGGACTAAGTACGGCGACCCTTGGTCTAAGAGATGCGAAAATGACAAGGTAATAGTAAAATACGGCGACCAGACTGTTTATGCTGTGCCTTATGATATGCCTGTTATCGGCTTCGGCACTAAGAACGTTGGCACACTCAGACTTTGGCAGGCTGAGAGCGTGGAGGATTTCGACTTCGCTCAGTTTGACTGCGGTAACTATGACGGTGCTGTAAAGGCTAAAAATGACGCTGAGAACATCTCAAAGGTGCTTTACCCTAACGATAACTGTGAAGAGGGCAAGATACTCAGACTTAAACAGGAATATTTCTTCTCCTCCGCTTCTGTGACGGATATTCTCAAAAAGCATTTGGCTAAGTTCGGCACTCTTGACAACCTTGGCGACTTTATCACTATACAGCTCAATGATACTCACCCTGTTATCGCTGTGCCTGAGCTTATAAGACAGCTTTGTGCTGAGCATAGCTATGACTTTGACAAGGCTTTTAAGATCGCCCACAAGGTCTTTAACTACACAAACCACACTATCATGGCTGAGGCTCTTGAAAAGTGGGATTGCAGACTTGTGGAAAAGGTAGTGCCTGAGGTCTACACATACATTCTTATGATAAACGAGCGTTTTATAAAGGATATGTACGCTCTCAAAAAGGACAGAGAGTATATCTCAAAGCTCTCCCCTGTTGGCGACGGCATGGTAAAAATGGCGTTTATGGCTATCTATGTTTCAAGCTATATAAACGGCGTTGCGGCTATCCACACGGAGATACTGAAAAAGGACGCTCTCAAAGACTGGTATGAGCTTTATCCTGAGAGATTTCAGAACAAGACCAATGGTATCACACAAAGACGTTGGCTCGCACTTTGCAACCCTGAGCTTTCAGCACTTATCACAAAGCTTCTTGGCAATGCAGATTGGGTGAAGAACTTGGACGAGCTTAAAAAGCTTGAAAAATATGCTGATGATGAAGCTGTTCTTAACGAGTTCATGGCTGTTAAGGAGGCTCAGAAGAACCGCCTTGCCGCTTTTGTAAAGGAGCATGACGGTGTTGATATCGACCCGAACACTATTTTTGACATTCAGATCAAGCGTCTGCACGAATACAAGAGGCAGTTCCTTAACGCTTTGTCTATACTGTATATCTACTATGGCATCAAGGACGGCTCTATAAAGGACTTCACGCCGACAACATTTATTTTCGGTGCTAAGTCTGCACCGGGATACAGGAGGGCTAAGGCTATCATCAAGTTTATCGGCGAGATAGGCAAGCTTGTGAACGCTGACCCTGACACAAAGGATCTTATCAAGGTGGTTTTCGTACAGAACTACAACGTTTCCTATGCGGAAAAGCTTGTTACTGCGGCTGATGTTTCCGAGCAGATATCTACTGCAGGCACTGAAGCAAGCGGTACAGGCAACATGAAGCTTATGCTCAACGGTGCTGTTACGCTGGGAACATATGACGGAGCTAACGTTGAGATCGTTCAGGAGGCAGGCGAGGAGAACAACTACATCTTCGGTGCAAGAGTAGAGGAGCTGGCTGAGATAATGCCAAAGTATGACCCTAGGGAGATACTTTTCTCAAACGACAAGATAAAGCGTGTTCTTGACAAGCTTATTGACGGCAGTCTTTCAGACGGCGGCATTCCGTCCAACGAGGAGGGCAGCTTCAAGGAGCTTTACAAGGCACTCACTGACGGTGCAAGCTGGCACGTTCCTGACCACTACTATGTTCTTGGCGACCTTGAAAGCTATGTTCAGGCAAAGCTCAAGGTCAACGCAGACTACAAGGACAAGCTTGCTTTCGCTAAGAAGTGCTGGCTGAACATTGCAAATGCAGGAAAGTTCTCATCTGACAGAACTATCAAGGACTATGCAGAAAACATCTGGAAGATAGAGCCTGTTAAGCTGTAATTGGAAATCAAATTTCTATGCAAATTGAATTTGTTAAGGGTATCGCACATGATTTTAAGCTTTTTATACATGAAAATGAACTTATCATAATATTAATTTGCGAAAATATGAACTAAAGCATTAATACACAAAGGACAGGCTCGTTTTTTGACGGGCTTGTCAGTTTTAGTGTAAATATATTCAAGGGATAGATTTACATAAATGGCAGGAGGATAAATGTTAGACACCTTACTTAAACTAGACGGCGACATACTGTTATGGATACAGGACAACCTGCGTGCAGGGTGGCTCGACCCCATAATGAAGTTCATAACATATCTTGCAAACGGAGGTGCGTTATGGATAGGCATATGCGTTTTACTTCTCATACTGAAAAAGACTAGAACAACAGGCATCGTGTGTTCATGCTCCCTTGCGGTGACTTTTCTTATAAACAACATCATTCTCAAAAACATTATTGCCAGAACAAGACCTTACGAGGTGGTCGAGGGGCTTAACAGGATAATAGGCGCACAATCGGACTACTCCTTTCCCTCGGGACACTCGGGAGCTTCCTTTGCAGTGGCGGTAGTAATGTTCATGGAAATGCCGAAAAAATATGGCGTGCCTGCACTTATAGTGGCAACACTCATTGCGTTCTCACGGCTGTATGTTGGTGTACACTATCCATTCGACGTTATCGCAGGCGTTCTAACGGGAACGATATATGCTGTTATCACAGTGGCAATATACAGAAAATTCTTCAAGGACAAGAAACATTCTGAAAAATAAAAGACATTTGACGGGCGGTTTTTGACCGCTCGTTTTTTGTTGCTTTATCATCAAATTCTATTGAAAATCAAATGGGAATATGCTATCATATAGATAATAAAAACAAAGGAGAAAATCTTATGAAAAAGGTGCTTAAAACTATACTTATGGGTGCTGTGGCTTTCAGCCTTGCTATGGGCGTAGGCTGCGGTGCTGAAAATGACAGTTCGGAGAAAGAAAGCTCGTCAAAATCTGAGGACAGCAGTTCGCAGGCTCAGCGTAGGGTAATGCGTGACAAGTCGGATTACGGCAAGGTCATTGCTCTGACATTTGATGACGGCCCTAACACTGACACAACTCCCCTTGTGCTTGACAAGCTTGAAGAACACGGCATTGTGGCTTCGTTTTTCGTTATCGGAAACAACATCACAGACGAGAGTGCAGAGGTCATGAAGCGTGCTTACAACATGGGCTGTGACATTGAAAACCACTCTCAGAGCCACCCTGACATGACAAAAATGACCGCAGAGGAGATAAAGGCTGAGATAGACTTTACCTCCGACAAGGTGGAAGAGGCTGTTGGCGAACGTCCACAGTTTTTCCGTCCGCCATATATTGCGGTAAATCAGACCATGTTTGACGCTGTGGATATGCCATTTATATGCGGATACGGTGCAGAGGACTATAACAATGCCATAGGTGTTGAGGAGCGTGTCGAAAAGGTGCTTGCGCAGGCTAAGGACGGGGGAATTATCCTGCTTCACGATATGAACGGAAACGTTCAGACAGTTGAAGCCCTTGATAAGATAATCCCTGCCCTCAAAGAACAGGGCTACGAGTTCGTTACCATAACAGAGCTTTTCCACGCAAAGGGAGTTGCCATTGACCCTGACTCCGAGATAATCTACAGCTACGCTGAGCAGACTGAGATGTACGGCTAAAAATGACAAACAAAACCGCCTGAGAGAAATAGCTTCTCAGGCGGTGATTTTTTTATCAAGTAAATCGTGCCCCAGGCTGATCCTCCGGTGGGATAGGCGCTCCGCAATGAGGACATTCTGTACAAGTGTCTACGACATAGGTATAGCCGCAATATTCGCAGGCTTTTTCCTGAGCTGCGTCAGAACAAGGCTTTGCTTTGGCATATTTTCTCGCCTTTGGATTTATGCCTATCATAAGGCAGGCGTGCAGACACACAAATGCCAGAATGGCGATCGAAGTAAATAGCATAGTCCAATTTACTTTACTCTTCATTACGGTAGGCGTCAGGTCGTCAAATGATGTGCTGATAGCCGAGGACACTGTATAGCGTGTTCTCGCCGTGAGATTTTTCTGCAGCTCGTCATTGAAGCTGTTCGTTACTGATTCTGTCAGAACATCATCTGTATCATTGCCCTGCATACCCTCCCAATACCAATCCTCAAAGCCGTCAGAGGAAGAATAGCCGTCAGGAGTAGAGTAAACTATGAGCCAATGGCTCTCGTCCGCAAAGTGGTTCACATACAGATCATAGGCATAATTTTCAAGGTCTGAATAATTCCCCTGCCAATCGGAATTTTCCACTGTTATGACCGCAGGTGAGATACCGGTGCGGTTATAAAATGCCACCAGAGAGTTTCTAAGCTCTGCGGTGTTGCCAAGGACGTTTGCTTTATCCTCCACAACTATTTTATAATCATAGTTCTGGGGAAGCTTATGAGGGTGATGATAAGCCTCGGCAAACATAGAAAATGTGAATATAAAAAACGGCAGATAGAAAAGCAGCATAAGAAATCTCAAAGGACTTCTTTTTTCGGTTATGTCATAATCTGCATAGACATAGACAGGTCTGTGATGATCATAATATACATATCTTCTTGCGTCCGGGAAATAGGTGCTTCTTACGTGGCGTGAGCTTCTTCCTGAGCCTCCGTGTGAATGGCTGCTGTAATGCGAGCCTCCGTGTGATCCTCCTCCGTGAGAGCCGCCTCCCGATGAATGTGGCATTTATTATTTACCCCTTTCTTATTTTTGTGTGGTATCTGCGACAGGCTGTTCTGTTTCCACGTTATGTGGTCTGAGCGGTGCTCCGCAGTGTGGGCACTCATGACAAGTGCCGATAACATAGACATTTCCGCAGTATTCGCAGGTGTCCTCTTTTGCATCATTTGCACATTTCACTGCGCTTCGGTAAGCCTTTTTATTCGTGATAAGCGTCTGATATATCTCATAAACCCCGATACCTGACAGGAGAAATCCCCATATCACGAACAGCCACTCTACATGACCGTCCATAACGTTTGGCGTAGTTTCATCAAAAGCCGCTGCTATAGCAGAGCTGACATCATAACGGCTGTTGGCGGTAAGATATTTCTGCATAAGATCTTTGAAATCGTCTGCTACATCTACAGTTATGATATTGTCGGTATCATCGCCCTGCATACCCTCCCAGTACCAATCGTTAAAATCAGGGTCGGGAGATGCAGGTTCAGAATAAACCACCAGCCAATGCTCCTCGTCGTCAAATTCCGTCACATACATATCATAGGCAAATTCCTCTAGCTTTGAATAGCTTCCCTGCCAATCCTCGTTGTTCACTGTCATTATCTCTACGGGTATACCGGTTTCGTCATAGAAATCAACTATTGCATTCTGCACCTTGTCCATATCATCAATGACCCCTGCCGTATCCTTTATCTCGCAGTGATAAGATGGACTTGTATCCATTTTTTGAGGCTTATCATAGCACATGGCAAGAAGCATGATACCAAAGAGCAGGCTGACAGCACTGCCAAGTATACTGAAAAACTTACCTGAAGCGGTCCCCTTGCGAATATCATAGTCAGCATAGACATAGACAGGATGATAGTTCTCATAGTAGACGTATCTTCTTGCCCCAGGAAAGCTTGTGTGCTTTATGTGTTTAGCGCTCGACCCTCCCGAGCTTGATGAAGAGCCGGAAAAGCCTGAGCCGCTGTGTGACCCTCCGCTGTGAGAGCCTCCCCCTGATGAATGTGGCATTTATTTTTTACCCCTTTCCCCTATACAAATCTACAAGTCTATCAATACTGCACACGCTCGGCTGTGTAGCCGTCTTTTTCAAGCAGGTCGATTATTCCTCCCTCGCCCGCATAGTGTGCCGCACCAACAACATAGAACACGTTCTTGCCCTGAGACATAAGATCCTCGGCAGCTTTTGCCATGTTCTTGTTTCTGTCATAGAGCATTTGCTTATTATAATCCTCGGCGATCTTTTTGTCCTCCTCGGTATAGCCTGCAAGCTCCTCCTCGTTATCTTCCTCAAGGAAGGTTTCGATATCCCCCGACTTCCATGCGGTATAGAGATCTTCAAGAGCCTGCTTCTGGCTCTCCTTAGTTTCCCCTTCGTAGCTTCTGAACATAAGGTCATAGATATCGTCTGAGAAGTTTATGAGCAGATTCATCTGGAAATCCACCGACTCAACTTCATATATCTCCTTACCGTCTGCATGGGCGGTGGTAAGAAGGTAGTTGTCAAGACCCTTTTCCGAGTCAAAGCCGGAATCCTGAATAAGCAGGGTATCAAGGGTGCTTGAAACAGCCCATGGTCTGTAGACCTCCAGGGCGGAGATATCCATGCCCCAATAGCCGAGATATGTTTGCAGTGCTGAATATGCTTCCTCGGAAATATGCTGGCTGAGCTTAGTGTTATCATTATAAAGCATTTGCTTCATAAGATTTTTCATATACTCCCCGTCCTCGCTTGTGGAGGTTATATCGCACTCCACCGCAAGGATATCGGCATTATTATACGCATTTGTTACTGCCTCAGGGAGCGGATAGCACTCGTCTTTCAGTGCATGGAAAGAGCCGAGCATCACCATTGTGTTGCCCTCAGGTGAAGTCACTTTCCACATAGCAGGTGTGATACCGTTCGTCTTTGTATCGTCCGTTACCGCTGATGAACTGTCTGCAACACTGCTGTCAGGTGCAGAAGTGGCAGAAGCTGTACTGCTCGCCTCCCCTGCGGTGGTTGTATCAGCCGTTGTGTCGGATGTTGTAGTTGTGGCTGCCTTTGAGCTGCTGTCGGTCTGTGAGCTGTCAGACACCGCTCCGCATGAGCAGAGAAGTGCGGTGCACATTGCAGCGACTGTAAATAGGCTCAATGTTCTATGTATCTTTTTCATGGTTTTATCTCCTATCTTTATAATAGTATGTTAAAGTATATCACACATCAAAGAAATTTTCAAGTATGGTTACAATTTTGTAATAATCAGGCTTTATTCTCTCTTATACGCTTTTCTATCGTTTCCATATCTATGCCGTATTGTTTAAGGATAGTCTGAGCGAAGCTGTTGTCACGGGGCATTCCACGGACTATCTTATACTTTCGCTCTCCTGTTTCATCATCTGCGTCGGCGACAATGCTTGCAAGCTTTGTTCTGAGGGTACTGTCTTTATTAAGCTCCACGGTCTTGTATGCGATATCCACAAGATGTGTTGCAAAAACTCCTCTTACGCCCATTTTGCAGAATATCCTCAAAAGCTCGCAGGCGACCTCAACACACTCCCTTGGGGTTGTGCTTTGGATAGACTCGTTCATAAGAAGCAGGCTGTTTGCTGTGATAGTGTCGCTTATTTCACGGAACTCTTTTATCTCTGTGGTGAAACGGCTGGTGTCGATACCTGTTTTTTCCTCTTGTGGAAACTGAGTGTAGATATAGTCCACAAGGGATATTTCACAGTATGAAGCAGGCACATAAAGCCCTGTCTGCGCCATTATCTGACACAGGCCGACCGCACGGAGAAATGTGGTCTTTCCGCCATTGTTTGCGCCCGTAAGCACATAAAATCCCTCGCTGTCACCTCCCATGGTGATATCGTTTGTGACAACGGATTTTTTCTCCTTGTGGTCAAGATTATATATCCTGGCTTCACGGAAATAAACAGGGTCAAAGATATCCTTTATGACGGCTTTTCTCTCACCTGCAGGAAGAATTTTCGGACGGCACATTTTAAGCCCCTGATCTTCGCAGGCTTCTATCACAGCCACTGCGCCCATGTAGTATTCAAGCTGATAGTCTATATAGCGCATATCGGCAATGCCTGCTTTCTGATACTCAGCAAGCACCTTATCTATCATTTTCACAAAAGTATCAGTAAGATCGCTAAGCTCGTCAAAAAGGGTCTTATCCACAGTGTTGATAAGCTTATCGTCAGACACCTCGCTGTCATTATACTTTTTTCTGAGATTTTTCACAACAGCCTTATCGTTGAACTTTGCCCCATGGTAAAGTATCCTGTCAACAAGGGACGGCTTTATATCGTAACGCTCTTTTGAAAGCTCTATAATGCCTGCTGAAACAGGAACTAGCCTTTCATCGAGGTTTATGGCGACTGTAACGCTTCTTATGCGGTCATAGAGTGCCTTTTTAAGCTTCTCTATCTCACCCTTCAGGGATATATAATGCTTGTCACCATAATGCTCCTCAAAGAACGCAAAAAGCTTTTTTACGCCCTCTGAGCGTATCTTATCTTTCATTTTTCCATAAAAATCGTGCATTATCTCCATGCACTGTATGTAAGCGTCAAAGCCGCTTATGGCATCATCAAGCTGTGAAAAGCTGTCGGGAGTAGTAAGATTATAAATGTTCTTTCTGTCATTTTCCACCATGACATTTATCACCTTGCGTATGGTGGCAGACAATGACGGAAGCCTTATGAAATCATCAAGGATATCAAGGCGGTAGTTTATTACCTCCTCATCGTCGCAAACCTCACAAAAAAGCCTCATTACACGATACTGGTAATGGGGCGTGATAAAATCAGCCACCTTTTCAAGCTCCAGATTGTCAACAAACGCTCTGGGGAGTTTTTCAAGGGCGGCAGCTCTTTTTTTCATTGCGTTGTGCTTTTCCACAGAGGGATAAAGCAGGTCAGCCACAGGGGCTTTCATATCAAATTCATCAAGTTTTGAAGCCATTTTCGTTTCCTCACTGGTCTTTGGCAAGGGCTTTCAGGTCTATTATTATGCCCACCTTTGCAAGAGCCTTTGACATAAGCTCTGCACTTAGGGGGTAGATATCAGTTTTTCCACACTCGTGGTCATACTCGTATCTGAAAAACTGCACATAGTTCTCCTGATAGTCCTCAGACGTATAAACTTTTCCCATAATATATTTATTTTTTATGGCATAATAGTTCACAGGCTTGAGCCTGAGAATAGCTTTCGGGTCGGCAGACATTTCCGAAGCGAGGGTATCAAAGTCCTCGTCAACGTAGTTTATTTTTCTGCACTTCATATCCTTTATTTTCTTTTTCAGAGGCGGCTCGCTCTGAGCCTGCTTCTTTTTGAACAGTGAAAACATTTTTACACACCAAGCCTCTCAAAAAGCTGTTTGCGGCAATCCTCTTCAAGCTTATCGTTTATAGGTGCAGGGATATACTTTTCGCCAAGCTTACGGCTCATGCAGTATGAAATAACATAGTCGCTGACCTTTGGATTTTTAGACAGGAGCGGTCCATGGAGATAGGTTGCGATAACGCTTTTTTCCATATAGCCCTCGGTACTGCTTTCAAACTCATTGCCGTTGCCTGAGAGGACTTTTCCGAAGGGCAACTTTACGTTGGTGGTCTGTCCGCCATGGTTTTCAAAGCCTATGACCTTATACTTCTCGCCGTCAAGCTGAGCCTCGATGACGATATTTCCGATACATCTGCATCTTTTATCGGTAGAGGCGACGGTATAGTAATCAAAAAGCCCCAGTCCAGGCACTTTCTCACCGTTTGAGTCCTTATAATACTGACCCATGAGCTGATAGCCGCCGCATATCATCAGGAAAAACGTTCCTGCCTTATAAGCTTCCATGATACTGTCCTTGCAGGAAACAAGGTCATCGGCAAGTATCTGCTGTTCAAAGTCAGCACCGCCGCCAAGATAGATGATATCATACTGGGTGAAATCAGTTTCCTTGTCACCAATAAGATGCTTTGAAACTTCCAGCTCTATGCCACGCATTTTACAGCGGTAAGAAAGCACTTCAACGTTGCCGCTGTCACCGTAGAGGTCAAGCATATTAGGATACATATGAAGAATTTTCAGTTTTTCCATTTTACTTTTCCTCCCCGTTTTCTTTCAGGCTCTTGTATCTTTTTATTGCGGCTCTTGTCGGCTGAATAGCAGTATAATTTGCTATGGCGAATTTATCACCCTTTGTGGAGAAGAGTGACGCTGTTGCTTCGTCAAGATCAGGATAAACGAATATCTTGTCAGGGTCATAGCCTGAGCATTTTATTCTTATTGCGATATCATATGCTCTCGTACCAGAAGTCACAACTCTGTCAACATTATTGAACACAGAGAAGTTTATATCCCATATCCAAGAAACGTCATGACCGTCTGCAAGGTTATCGTTAAGGACAAAAAGCAGTTCCTTTGAGCCTGCCTGCTCGTTCATCACACGCAGGGTCATGTTTGCGCCAACAGGGTTTTTGGCAAGATTCACAAGAAGGCTTGAGCCGTCAACCTCAAAGCGTTCAAGTCTGCCGTTATTCACCTCGAAATGCTCGAAAGTGTCATGCAATATAGCCTTATCAAAATTATAGAGCTTTGCGGCAGTATAGACAGCCGCCATGTTATACATATAATAGATACTGTTATGAGCGGTCTTATATGTTTCCCCGTCTGCTTCAAAGGACGGAACAGTCAGGTCAACGTTCTTTATCTCCACCTCAGGCTCGATATTGCCGAAACCACACTTTGGACAATGGAACTTGCCGATATGTGAATACTGATAATAGTCATAGACAAGCTCAGTATCGCAGAAAGGACAGAACTTGCCCTCGCCCACCTCATAAGGCTTATCCGTTGCACCCTGATATCTGTCAACGCTGAAATAGTGGATATTCTTATTATTGGGGTTAGAAAGCCCAAGTCTTGCCACGTTTGGGTCATCGGCATTGAGAACAACGTTGCCCTCGAATGTTTCAAGGAACTTTTTCACCTTGAGAATGAGTGTTTCAACCTCGCCGTTTCTGTCAAGCTGGTCACGGAAGAAATTCAGCAGAACAAGGGTCTGCAAATTGAGCTTTGAATAGACCACAGGAACGTGGGACTCGTCAGTTTCAAGCACAAGATAATCGGCGTGTACTCTTCCCCTCATATCGCAGTGATTGAGCAGAAGGGAGCATATGCCCGTATCAAGGTTATTTCCCTCAGGATTTGTTATTATCTTCTTTCCACCGCTTGCAAAAATATGGCTGAGATAGTTTGTAACAGAGGTCTTGCCGTTGGTGCCTGTGACAGCAACGATAGGGCAATCCACCTTGAAAGCCTTCAGGCAGTCTTTATTTATAGTCCACAGCACAAGCCCGGGAAAGTTGCCTGCGTCCCTGCCCAGCAGGTGCAGAGTTTTTACCATAAGCTTGCCGAAAATAATGGTGAAAGCGTTTTTTAAACTCATTTATGTATCTCCTATTAAAATAAAGTCGTATAAAATAATAATAGACCATAACGCCCATAATGTCAAGCATTTTAGACCTTTGCAAACAAAAAAAACACCGCACAAAGACGATAGACGCCCCTTGTGCGGTGTTGACTTCTATATAATTTTTGAGAGGAAATCTTTCAAACGCTGATTTTCAGGGTGTGCAAAGAACTCTGACGGCTTGTTCTGCTCAAGTATTTTTCCGTCTGCCATAAACAGAACTCTCGAAGCAACTTCCCTTGCAAAGCCCATTTCGTGGGTAACGACAACCATTGTCATTCCGTCGTTTGCAAGCTGTTTCATAAGCTCCAGCACCTCGCCCACCATTTCAGGGTCAAGTGCAGAAGTAGGCTCGTCAAAAAGCATTACTTCAGGATTCATCGCCAGTGAACGTGCGATGGCTATTCTCTGCTTCTGACCGCCTGAGAGCCTTGAAGGATACTCGTCAGCCTTATCAGGCAAACCAACTCTTTCCAAAAGCTCCTCCGCCTTTTTGTCGGCTTCATCGGCTGTCATAAGGCCAAGCTTCACAGGGGCAAGAGTGATATTCTTTTTTATTGTAAGATGTGGGAAGAGGTTGAAATGCTGAAAAACCATGCCCATTCTCTGTCTGAGCTTGTTCATTTCATGCTCGTTCGCCTGAGTGATGTTCTCGCCCTCGAAGAATATATCACCTGAGGTCGGCTTTTCCATAAGGTTAAGACAGCGGAGAAAGGTGGATTTTCCTGAGCCTGACGGACCAACGATAACGACCTTTTCGCCCTTGTCGATAGTTTCGTTTATATCTTTCAGCACTTCGACCTCGCCGAAAGACTTGCTGAGATGTTTAACGTCTATCACTTTGCGACAGCCTCCTTTCAAGCTTTCCTACCAGATGAGTAAGCACAACTACCATTATAAGGTAAATAAGTGCAACTGTTATAAGCGGCATGAATGCCGAGAACGTCTGAGAACGGATTATATCTCCGCCCTTTGTAAGGTCCTGAATTGCGATATATCCTGCAACAGAGGTTTCTTTAAGCAAAACTATGCACTCGTTTGCAAGGGCAGGCAGAACAGTTTTAAAAGCCTGCGGAAGGACTATTGATATCATTGTCTGACGATAGCTAAGGCCAAGGCTTCTTCCTGCTTCAAACTGACCGTTATCAACTGACATGATACCTGAACGGACTATCTCAGCCACATATGCGCCTGAGTTCACGCCGAATGCAAGCACAGCCACAAGAGTCTTGTCTATGTTCACACTACCAAAAATAACAAAATATGTTATAAGGAGCTGAACTACCATAGGAGTTCCTCTTATCACTGTAAGATACACTCTGCAAAGGGCGTTGAGTATCTTCATTTTGCCTGTCTTATCATGAGTAGAGCGGACTATAGCCACAAGAAATCCCAACACAAAGCCAAGTATGACCGCAAAGAAGGTTATGATAAGTGTTGTTTTAAGGCCATTGGTAAGATAATGCCAACGGCTCTCGTCCAAAAAATTTTGCTGGAAATCGTCGATCAATTTGTTCAATTCAGCACTTCCTGTTCTTTATCAAAATAATTTCGGCTGCCGCTCTACGACAGCCGAAGTGTGAAAAATTATTTCTTTCTTACGATTATTACCTGACTTGATGATGTGTAAGTGTCAGAGAAAAGAACGTTTTTCTCTCTGTCAGGTGTAACTGTCATACCTGCAACGCCAACGTCTGCCTTGCCTGACTGAACAGCTGAGATGATAGAATCAAATGCCATATCGTCTATCTTAAGCTCATAACCAAGCTTGTCGCAAACTGCCTGCATCATATCAGCGTCGATACCAACGACCTTATCGTTCTCTTTGCTCTCGTATGGAGGGAACTCAGCATTTGTTGCCATTACAAGTGTACCCTTATCTCTGCTAACATTATCAGGGGACTTGTATGGGTTCTTGCCAGCGTCCTCGCCAACGTAGTTTGCCTTGATAGCGTCAAGCGTTCCGTCAGCCTTAAGCTCCTTGAGAGCACCGTTGACAGCTGTCTGAAGCTCGGTGTTGTCAAGCTTCATTGCAATAGCGTATTCTTCCTCAGCGAAAGGCTCGTCAAGTATTTCAAGATCGTCGTTCTTCTCAACGAATACCTTAGCAGGCTCAGCGTCGATTATAACAGCGTCTATCTTGCCCTGCTTCAGAGCCTGAACAGCGTCAGCGCCCTTGTTGTATTTTTCTACCTTAGCGTCCTTAACGTCCTCGGCATAGATATCGCCTGTTGTTCCAAGCTGAACACCGATAGTCTTGCCCTCCAGATCGTCAACGCTGTGAACTGTATTAGCAGGCACTCCGCAGCCTGCAAGCATTGTAACGCTCATTGCCACTGCAATAAGTCCTGCTGCAAATTTCTTCATAACATACATTCCTTTCAAAAATTGATAGCGACAGCCCTACGATACCGACTGTGCATAAACCTATATCATATATTATAACTGAACACACGGCTTTTTGCAATAGCTTTTATCAGTGATTTGATATATAAATTATGAATTTTTTGTTTTGCCAAACCATTTTAGTAAACAAAAAAAGGTATCCACCCAATGGGGACACCTCTTTGTGAAAATCAGCTTAGAAATCCATTGTGAACTGAACTCTGTGGTTGCCGTCTTTGTCATCGTCTATCATTTCAGCTTTTACAATTTTGATAGGCGTAACAGGCTTTGACTGTGCGTTGTCTGAACCTGTTGTTCTCTCCACCTTGAGGAAGTCATCAACAACGTCCATGCCCTCTGTTACCATGCCAAAAGCCGCATACTGTCCGTCAAGGAAAGTATCCTTATCGCTGTAGCAGATAAAGAACTGGCTTGAGGCACTGTCCATATCGTTTGCTCTTGCCATTGAAACAACGCCTCTTGTATGGCTCAGCTTGTTTTCAACGCCGTTTGCCGAGAACTCGCCCTTGATAGTTTCCTTGCTTCCGCCTGTGCCGTCACCGTTAGGGTCACCGCCCTGTGCCATAAAGCCGTCAACAACTCTATGGAAAGTAAGTCCGTCATAGAATTTTTCCTTTACGAGCTTCTCGAAATTCTCGCAGGTGATAGGTGCGTCATTGGCATAAAGCGTGATAACGAACTTCTTGTCAGTGTCAGCCGCAGAGGTCTGTGATGAGCTGTCACCCTTATCTCCACAGGCTGTAAGAACTGCGCAGGCAAGCACGCCTGCTGTGCAAAGAGCCAATGCTCTGAATAGTTTTTTTAGTTTCATTTTTTATCGTCCTTTCCATCATCATTAATGGCATTTCTGCCTTTTTACTAGCCTATTATAGCACCTCCCTGCAAAAAAATCAACATCAGACCATGTTTTTCACATAATTTTCATCATACGAAGCCTAAAGTTGTCTTATTTAATATTGATTTTTGGCTCTTAATGGAGTATAATTATAATGTTTTTTTAAAGAAAAATATAAAAACTATGTTATGTATGGAGGACTGAACAAAATGGATAAGTTGAAAAAAGCTCTGCCTTTTATCATCCCGCCTCTGGCTGTATTGCTCATAATGGGATTTGCTTTTTATCGGCATGGGCTTTACCCGTTCGGTGACGGCACTGTATCATGGTGCGATATGTCACAGCAGGTGATACCTCTGCTCACCGACTTCAAGGATATTTTCACAGGCAAGGACGGAATGTTCCTTAACTTCCACAATGCAGGAGGAATGGACCTGTGGGGCGTTTTCTTCTTCTTTATCGCAAGCCCCTACACCTTGCTTGTGCTTTTTGTTGACAAGGCTGACATCATCTACCTTGTGAACATTCTCACAGTGCTTAAAATGATGACAGCGGCTGTAACAGCGCAGATATATTTCCGCTCCTGTCAAAAAAAGCTCGATCCTTACATTGGCGCTGTACTCAGCGTCATATACGCATTCTGCGGCTATGGAATGCTCTATTATCAGAACAACATATGGCTTGACATGATGTATCTTTTCCCTCTTCTTATGGTGGCATTCAGGGAGCTTTTCGAGAAAAAGCGCATTATCCCATACACTGTCATGCTCACACTTATGATGATAGTGAACTACTACATCAGCTACATGATAGTTGTATTCATACTGCTTTTCATGGCTCTTTGCTGCTGGCGTTACCGCAAGGAGGAAAAATACAAGGACGTTCCATGCAGATTTGTTATAGGCTCGCTTCTTGGCGCATTGCTTTCAGCGGTGGTATGGATACCATGCTTCCTGCAATTCTTGTCAAGCGGACGTTCTAAATCAGTTATCCAACAGCTTGAGACTTCTTCATTCATCACAAACTACTACACGACCTTCTGCCTGCTGTTGTCAACGGCTTCGGTCATAGTGATAGTTGCGGTGTTTCTTCTTGACGGCAAAAAGAGGAGCAAGCGCCTTAACACCGACCTTATAATGCTCTTTTTGATGCTCGTACCTATTTTAATAGAGCCTGCGAACCTTATGTGGCACACGGGAAGCTATATGTCATTCCCATGCAGATACGCTTTCATCACCATTTTCTTCGCACTTATCTGCGCAGGATATTTCCTTTCATCGGAAAACGCAGTGGCAAAAGGAAAGAAAAACTGCGACCACTTTGTTATATTCCTGATACTTGCGGCACTTATCTACGGCTTTTACAACTTCTCTGAGGGCTTTGTTGAAAACAACCGCTCGGGAATATCAAAATACACTTCAAGTCTTTGGCAGGACAGCACCGCCTTTGAGCTTTGCCTTGAATTTTTCATTGTGGCGGCGGCATTTTATGCGATTGTCGTTCTGCTGCACAAAAAGGGCTGGATATCAAAGAAGATATTTGCGATCTTCCTTGCAATGTTCGTTGCGGCTGAGTCATACGCAAACGTGAACATTTATATGGTATCCCCAAGCATGAACAATACTCTCCGTGCGGCTAATCATCAGAAGATAATGGATCTTTCAGACAGGCTTGACGAAACGGAGGGCTTTTACAGAGTAAAGACCTCAAGCAAGCTTTTCGAGGTCAATCTGGTCGGCTCAATGGGCTACAATTCCCTGAGTCACTACACCTCCCTCACAAGCCGTGATTATATGTACATGATGAAGCAGCTTGGTTACTCCTCTTACTGGATGGAGGTAGGCTCATACGGCGGAACGGAGCTTACTGACGCTTTGCTGTCAGTAAAATATCTTATTGAAAAAAGTACAGGCTCGGCTGACGCTGTATATTCAAACGATACCTATGAGATAGTGCCGACAGAATACTATCTCCCCCTTGGCATTGTGACCGACGCTGACCTGAGCGGCAGTGAGGAGCTATCCACAGGCACAAGAAGCAACGTTCAGAAGAAGCTTTTTGAACAGCTTTTCGGCGGCAACGGTGACGAGCTTATCACAGACTACGAATACACCACGATCTATGGTGTGCAGGACGACAGTAACTTTAAACCGAACTACACCTTCAACACCACAGGCAATGTAGCCTACATGGACTACAGCATAGATGTGACAGACAAGCAGACACTTTATTTTGACTGCTTCGACAAGCTTTCAAACAGCCTCAGCGAGGATATAAACGGAAGCTTCATGGTAACAGTGAACGGTCAGGTAATGCAGATGGATTATCCGTCACAATCGAGCAACGGGCTTTTGAAGCTTGGGGAATTTGAAAATGAACACGTCAACGTGCGTGTGACCTTGAAAAAAGGCATCACAGGCTGCCGTTCCTATGGCGTTTTCGGGCTTCACCACAATGTGCTTGAAAAGGCACTTGAACAGGTTCAGACCGCCGGTCTTACAGACAGTGACGGCAAGCTTTCAGGAAGCGTGAACGCAAAGGCAGGACAGAAATGTGTGCTTCAGATACCATATCAGGAGGGTCTGAAAATAAAGGTCAACGGCAAGGCTGTTTCATATGACAAGGTTTTCGGTGACCTTGTAAGCTTCGACTTGCAGGAGGGCGAGAACACAATAACTGTAACAAGCGTGCCAAAGGGCTTTTATGCAGGTCTTGCACTGACTATCGCAGGCATTGTGCTGACAGTGGGCTATCTCCTTATAAGAAAGAAGCTGAAATTCGGAGAAACTATGGAAGCCGCTGCACTTGTGGCTGTTATCGGCGCGGGAGCTATCGTGATGATAGTGATCTATATTGTGCCTTGCATACTGAATATTTATAGCTGATAATAAAATAAGACAGAACAATAATTCGGAACGTCGCATTTCTGTGAAACAGAAATTGAGCTGTTCCCCTACATAACAAAACTGCGGATAGCATTTTGCCGTCCGCAGTTTTTATTTTATCCGAATTTACTTATGCTCCTCCAGATACTTTTCAGTATCCATTGGATAGCATTTCAGGTTTGGAAGCTCGTCAAGGGTGAGAACTCTTTCGCTGTTGTAGATCTTGTTCCACTCGTCAAATGTGGTGTACTGATCTGAAAGCTGTTTATCCTTGATACAGAACTCGCCGTTCCATGTACTGAACCACGCCCAGCGTGTGCCGTCGTTGAATGCTCCGTCAGGGTCGAACATCGAGCCATTCTCCGTCATTGCGATTATCTTTTTGGTCGATGTGCTTGACTTCACAAGGTCATAATACCATTTCTGTGAAGAGCTGTCCTGCTCTGCAGGATAACAGTCATAGCCCATGATGTCAACATACTCATCACCCGGATACCAGTCAGGATTCTGTGCGTTCCATACCCAGATGAGGTTGTTAAGACCATACTCGTTTGTGAACTTGTCATACATGAGCTGCCAAAGCTGAATGTATGCGTCCTTTCCTGCTGAACCCCACCAGAACCATGCGTTGCCAGGATACTTAGGATCACCTGCCGCCTCGTGGAGAGGTCGCCAAAGTATAGGCACGTTTGCGTCTGCAAGCTCTTTAAGTACCCCTGCCATATGGTCAAGGTCTGCTATGATAGAATCGTAGCCCTCTTTATCCTCACCGCTGAGAGCCTTTGCAAGGTCGAAGTCTGTGTATTCAGAATAGAAGCCCTGCCACCATGCGCCGCCGTTCTTTTCCAGGTTTTTATCAGGGGCATACCAATGCCAGCAAAGTGAAACTATACCGTTTTCGTTGTTGTACCAGTCCATAGCCTGCAACGGCACCATATCTCCGCCGCCTGCACCATGTGAAAGTGCGCTGTTTGAAAGGTTTGAAACGTCAAGACCAAGTATAGCAGGCGTCTTTCCTGTATGCTTCTTTATCTCCTTGAACTCACGGCAGTCCTTGCCCTCGTTATCTCCTGAAAACTGACCTGAGATAGTATACTTGCCATAAACGTCCGTAAGGAAGTTATAAAGTCTTTTTGCCTCGTCAGAAGCGTTAGGGTTTGAAAGCTGATTTGATACCTCATACTGTGAAAGGTCGATAGCAGGAGCCGGGGTTATCTTTATCCTGTCGATATAGATATGACCATTGTCGCCCTTTATGCCTATCTTATGAGTGCCCTCGTCGATAAGCACGTTTTCAGCCATAGTGTCGCCAAACTCTGTTGTGGTCGATGTGAAGTTTGTGAGTGCCGCACCGTCGACAGTGATAAGATTTGACTGACCCTCGCCGTCTGCCGCCATTGTGAGAGTAATATTATAGCTTCCCTTTGCAGGAAAATCTATCTCGAACTCCACCATATCTCCCGATGAACCTATGGAAACGAAGCCATCGCCAGAAAACTTACCAAGAAAATTCTTATCAAGCACTGCCGCACCTCCCGAAAGAGTTCCCTCCTCCGCCTCGGATTCGTAGCTGAAATCCTCAGGAACGTCATACTCTGTTGTTACGTCTGAAAGGTCGATGTTGCCCATATCCTCAACGACAGGGGCTGTTGTGGTGGTAGTTTCGCCTGCTGACGAACTGCCTGAGCTGCTGTTTCCTGTGCTGCTGCAGCCTGCTGCCGCACAAGCGATAAGCACTGCCATAACGGCAGCAACTGTTCTTTTCATTATTTCACGCATAATGTTCTCCTTATCATTAATAATTAAGATATTCAAATTTTTATAAAGCCAAACTTTGCGAAGCTCTCGCCTTTAGGCTTTATATTCCATACTTTTAAATATATCATATAAAAAACCATTGTCAATAGCCATTTTCAATGTTTAACATCATGTTCAAAATTGATAACGTTTACTTTGATTTGAGCTAAAAAAATATGAACCCGAATGGCATTGGGTTCATATTTTCATATAGAAATATATTATTTTCTGAGAAACGTTCTGTATACCCAACGGGTGAATTTTCTAGGAAATATAAACAAGCCAAGCTGTAAAGCGCATGGCATGAAAAAATCACGGAAGCCCGTATACCCTGAGCGATGTATTATCCACCTCACACGAATGAAAGCCTTTGTATGCTCCCAGCTTTTGCGTGTATCCACAGTATTTTCATCTATGCGGTAGCGCACAAGCACCTCGGGTATATTCTGCCCCTTTGCACCATGCTGTAACATTCGTGCGATAAACTCATAGTCCTCGCACATTTTAAGGTCACTGTAACCGCCTATCTTTTCCGCAAAGGACTTGCGAAAAGCCACAGACTGCCTGTTGAAAGGGTTGCGTCGTTTGGAATATGAAGCGATATCCTTATGCATGACAGGCACTTTTTTCACCGAAACTACCTCGTCGGTGTCAGTGTCGAACTCCTCCACATATGTGCCAATGATATCAAGCTTAGGTTTCACCGCAAAAAGAGTCATCTGCTTCAAGCAGCGGTTAGTGAGAGATATATCGTCGCTGTCCATTTTCACGATATAATCGCATTTACACGCCTTTATGCCCTCGTTGTAAGCCTTTCCAACGCCCACGTTCTCGTCTATCTGAACGATATGGAAAATATGCTTGAACTCGTCCTGAAAAGACTTCACGATAATATTAAGCTCGCAGGTGAGCTTGCCGTCGCACACAAGCACAAAGTCAGAGGGAGGATATGACTGCATGAGCATAGACTCAAGACTCTCGTTAAGGTTCTCAGGAAGCTCACGGTCATACACCGACATAAGCACACTGTATTCAGGCAGCGTATATTTCCCAACACGATACGTCATAAAATCCCTCCTCTGCATTATTATCAACTCAATTATACTATAACAGCTCCAAAAAGTCAACTACGACCAACAAAGTATACTATTTATATAGTACAGACCAATACACAAAAAAAGACCGCCCCATTCGGAACGGTCTTGTAAGCTACTTTGAAAAAATTAGCCAAGCTTCTTAGCAAGCTGTGATACCTTTCTTGCAGCAGCATTCTTATGCATAATGCCCTTTGTGCAAGCCATATCTACCTTCTTGATAGCAGCTCTTACTACTTCTTCCTTGTTTTCTGCGTTCTCAGCTACAGCAGCGTCAGCCTTCTTGAGTGCAGTTTTAAGATCAGACTTTACAGCCTTGTTTCTCATTGTCTTAGTGTTGATAACCTTGACTCTCTTCTTAGCGGATTTAATGTTTGGCATACCGACACCTCCCTCATTCTGTATAAATTTGCACTTATTTGCACAAGCTATCCGCAGACTGAGAGGAAATGCGGAAAGCCCTTTAAACAAGCCTTGTAAAATATTTTACCACATTTCAAAAGAAATTGCAAGGGGGTTTACTGAAAAAAATATAGAAATTTTGCGGTCTAAATTGTAGGAACACACAAAAACTTACACGATATCACAGAAAGGTGAATAAAATGAGCATTAGAACGGATATGGCGGCGGAGAGCTTTTCTCAGGCAGGCGGTGCGGAAAAGCTTCAGGGAGTGAAAGTCAAAAACAAGGTTATTGAAAACGCTAGGCTTGAGGTAACGGACATCACCATAGAAACACAGGAAGCCGCCGAAAAGCTTGGGAGACCTGTCGGCAGATACATCACCCTTACCGCCACAGATTCAACATTCGATATGTACAGCGACAGTTTTCGTGAGCGTGCAGAAGTCATAGCAAAAGCCATAGGGGAGCTTTGCGGTGGTTGTGAACGTTTTTTGGCGGTAGGGCTTGGGAACTATGCCCTGACTTCCGACGCTGTCGGTCCTCTTACCGCTGAAAAGATCTTCGCTACCCGCCACATAAAAAGCCTTGCAAAAGAGATTAATACTGACGATCTGGGCGAGGTCACAGTGATACAGACAGGAGTGCTTGGAAACACGGGAATAGAATCCTCAGAGCAGGTAAAAGCAATTGCGGAGCGTGTAACACCGCAGGCTGTCATTGCAGTTGACGCACTGGCTTGCAGCGAGCTTACCAACCTTGGCAGGACAATACAGCTTTGCAACACCGGCATTTCTCCGGGAAGCGGAGTCGAAAACGCACGAAAAGAGCTTTCGCTTTCGACCCTCGGGGTAAAGTGCATTGCCATAGGCGTGCCAACGGTCATAGATCTTTGCACTGCCGCACAGCACATTTTCGGTCAGACAGCACCTGAAAGCTCCGAAAACATCATGGTCGCTCCGAAAACTGCTGACAAACTTTCGGAAAACTGTGCAAAGCTCATTGCAATGGGCATAAACCGTGCCGTTCACCCTGCCCTGTCGCAAGAGGACATTCAAACTCTCACCTGCTGACAAAAGACGGGTGGTACGGTAATGTAAAACCTGTATACAACAATTGTAAATTTTTTATTAATATGTATGAGTGAAATTGCGAAAACGTTTTCTGAAAACGTATACTCACACAAATTCAACACACCTTTGTCATAATCAACAAAAACGCTTGAGCTTTATATTGCAAAATGCTGATTGACTAAATTTAAACTTTTTGTTATCATTAGTAAGGACGAAAAATAAGCGTTATGGTAAGCGTTGTCGGGTAACAATGCTTGTCGATCGTAACAGATGAACGTTTTGGGTAAGGAACATTCGTCTATTATCAAGGAGGTTACTATAATGAAAATGGCAAAGAGAATTTTCGCTGCTGCTTGTGCGCTTTCACTGGCTTGCAGCATGGCTGCTTGCGGCAGCTCATCAAGTGACAGCTCATCTTCCAAGAAGGAAGCTAAGGCTATGACAGATGATCAGAAGGAGCAGGTAAATGCACTTCAGGATAAGCTCCCTGACATCGAGCTTTCAAACAAGACAATCAAGTGGATGGCTCACTATGACATCAACCCTAGTGATGGTAAGTCAGAATCACCTGCTATCTCACTTTTCCAGACTAAGTACGGTGGAAAGATCGAGTACGTTCAGACAACTTGGGATAACAGATATACTGATCTTGCTAAGGCAGTTATGGCTAACGACTCACCTGACTTCTTCCCTGCTGACGACATGGACGCATTCCCTAAGGGCGCTATCAAGGCCATGTTCGAGCCTATCGACGATGTAGTTGATTTCAGCTCAGACATCTGGTCATCATCACAGACACTTAACGATTCATTCGTATTCAACGGCAAGCACTATGTAGCTGCTATCGACGTAAAACCACAGTATGTTTGTACATACAACACAAAGACAATATCAGACTTTGGCTATGACGATCCTGCTGAGCTTTATGCTAATGACGAGTGGACATGGAGCAAGTTCACAGAGATGTGCCTTGACTTTGCAGACTCTGAAGCTGACAGATATGCTCTTGATGGTTACTGGTACGGCAAGGCTCTTAACGATACTTGCGGTTATCCACTTATCGGTCTTGAGGACGGCAAGCTTGTAAACAACATGGGCAAGGCTGAAGTTGGCACAGTTCAGGATCTTATGTACAACCTTGAGAAGAACAACGTTGTATTCGACAGATCAAGCAACAACTGGAATACAAGAGGTGACGGAGCTAACGGTGAAGGTCTTGGTTCACAGCTCACACTGTTCATTCCTATCGGCACATGGGCTCTCGAGGATACTCCTGAAAAGACTAAGACATTCGGAAGCGTCAAGGACGGCGAGGTTATGTTCGTTCCAATGCCAAGAATGGACGATTCTGACAAGTACTATGTATCTACAGGTGTAAACGGCTATCTCCTCTGCAAGAACGCTCCAAACCCAGACGGCTTCAATGCGTACGTAAACTGCTGCAAGGTTGCAAACTCTGAGGTACAGAACATTACAGAAGAACAGCTCAAGAACGACTACGGCTGGTCAGACGATATGATCGAGATGCGTAAGACAATTTACGATCTGGCTAGACAGAATCCTGTATTTGACTTCCAGGACGGCGTATCTGCTGAGCTTTCAACACTTATGCAGACAGTAAACCAGGCTACAATGATAACAGGCGGCGGAGCTACTACATGGACAGAGTGCGTTGCTGAGAACCAGAAGGCTGTTGATTACATCATCAAGGAAGCAAACGCTAACGTTGCTGAATAATTCAGTATTTTCAAGCGGGACGTTCATTCGTCCCGCTTTTTTATTGCCTTTGTATTTGTCACGAATTTGTTAAATATATTTGTACGCAAAATGCACAATATAAAATACATAAATTTGTGCAAGAATTTTGCGGATTTTTATGTACAAATCACAAAAAATATGCTATAATAAATACACGTTAAAAAGAATATATCAAAGAAGGGAGATATGTTTTATGAGATCGATTATTACTATCAGCCGTGAATTTGGCAGCGGAGGACGTGAGATAGGCAAGAAGCTTGCTGATGATCTGGGCATACCTTTCTATGATAAAGAGCTTTTGGAAATGGCTTCAAAAGAGAGCGGTATATGTCAGGAGCTTTTTGTTAAGAACGATGAGTCCTATACTAACAGCTTTCTTTTCTCACTGGTCATGGGTAATTACCCTGTAAGTGCAGACGGCAGGATCAATCCTGATATGCCGCTGAATCACAAGATATTCTTGGCTCAGTTTGAAACTATCAAGAACATTGCAAAGAAGGGTCCTTGTGTTATTGTAGGACGTTGTGCTGACTATGTTCTGAAAAATGAGCCTAATATTATCGACTTCTTCATTTCCGGCAACACTGCCGAAAAGAAAAAGCGTATCCTTGAGAGATACGATATTGAAAAAAACAAAGCTGAGGACTTTATCCGCAAGACTGATAAGCGGAGAGCTTCATACTATAATTATTACACCGACATGAAGTGGGGCGAAGCAAAGAACTATGACCTTTGTATCAACTCGTCCAAAACAGGCGTTGACGGTGCTATCAAGCTTATGAAGGCTTATATCGAAATAAAAGAAGCCAACGCTGATAAATAGGAATTTTTCGTTTTAATTCATTTTACTTTCCTTACTACGAAAGAGGGCTGACCATAGGGTCGGTCCTTTTCCGTTTTATGAGAAGTTTTATTACTCCAGCTTAAACAAAGTGTAACCAATATGTTATTGACAATAACAAGCAAATATATTATACTGTATAAAAGGGCAGAAGTCCGTCAAAAAAATAAAAAATACTGCAAAAGGAGAAACAGAAAATGGCTGAAATAAAAGTTATCACTATCGGCAGACATTATTGCGCAGGCGGTTCGACTATCGGTAAGCTTGTGGCAGAAAAGCTTGGTATCCCATGCTATGACAGAGAGATAATCGACATGGCGGCACAAAAAAGCGGCATTGCAATGAGCGAGATACAAAAATACGAGGAAGCCGCTCTGAGCATTCTCAAAACACCGATAAATCTGTTTTCAAAGGAGAAAGAGTATCCTATAACAGAGAAGATATTCGCCGCTGAAACAGAGGTAATAATGGAGCTTGTTTCAAAGGGAAACTGCGTTATCGTGGGCAGATGTGCAGATTTTATACTGAAAAATAAAGTCAAGACGCTGAATGTCTTCATTAATGCAAGCTTTGAGAAGCGTCAGGAGTGCGCAATTGAGAAGCACAACATCTCCGAGGACGAGGTGGAAGCAAGGCTCAAAAAGTATGACAAAAAACGTGCCGACTATTACAACTCCAACACCAACAAAAAGTGGGGAGATATTTCAAGCTATGATATGTGCCTTGACAGCGGCAGGCTTGGCTACGAAATGTGCGCCGAGATAATTGCTGACACTGTGAAGCTTTCAAGGGAGAAATAGGGGCAATATTTTATTGGGAGCGATAAAAATGTCAAAGGATAAGGAAGTCAAGACCAACGCCATGCGTATTCTTGACAGAAATAAGGTAAAATACAAGGTCAACACATATGAGTGCGACGAGTTTATCGACGGCATACACATTGCAGATATGCTCGGTCAGCCATATGAAAGCTCGTTCAAGACCCTTGTGACAGTGGGTAAAAGCGGAAATTACTATGTTTTCGCTATCCCTATCGCAGAGGAGCTTGACATGAAAAAGGCGGCAAAGTCTGTGGGCGAAAAGTCGGTGGAGATGCTCCATGTGAAGGATATAAACTCTGTTACGGGCTACATTCGTGGTGGCTGTACACCCCTTGGCATGAAAAAACAGTACATGACGGTAGTTGACAGCTCTGCGGAGCAGTTTGAGGAGATAATCATAAGCGGCGGACGTATCGGGTCGCAGATAATGCTTTCTCCGAAAGACCTTATCAAGGTCACAAGGGGTAAATTTGAGAGCATAACAATGAGTGAATAGACAAAAAAAGAGAGCCGCTTTGGCTCTCTTTTATTTTGCATTGATGTTGATATATTCGGGCTTTGTCTTTGAGTACATTATTTTCTGGCTGGAATAAAGTCCGTAATAGCCCGAAAGCATATAGCTTACTCCGCAGGCAACCGCAAAAAGCACAAGCCCACTTCCACCGAAAAGCTCATAGCTGAGAAGTATGGAAGCCACAGGGCAGTTCACAACGCCGCAGAACAGTGCCACAAGACCTATAGCCGCACCGAATGATGGGTCAAGCCCCAAAAAGCCTGCGGCTGTACAGCCGAAAGTTGCTCCGATAAAGAAGGTCGGGACTATCTCACCGCCCTTGAAGCCTGTATTTATAGTTATGGCGGTGAAAAGCATTTTCAGGGCAAAGGCTTCCGGGTGTGCCTTGCCTTTCTCTAAAGCCGCCACGATAACGTCTACGCCTGCTCCGTTGTAATCCCTTGTACCTACAAGCAAAGTCAATACAATTACCGCAACGCCACCTACAGCTATCCTGAGATAGGTGTTAGGCAGATACATCTGAAATCTTGAATGTGAAAACTCCATTACCATGCATAGGAGTATGGATATCACCGCACAAAGAGCCGCAAGCGCCGCTATCTGAGTCACAGAAACAAGGGAAAGCCTTGGTATGCCTGTTATGTTGAACTTTGTTGGCGCAAGCCCTGCCAACAGCGATATTTTATATGCGATAAGAGAAGAAGCTATGCAAGGCACAAGACCCACATAGTATATAACGCCCACGCTTATTACTTCCATAGCGAAAAAAGTCGCAGTCAAAGGCGTGCCGAAAAGTGCGGCAAACACTGCGCTCATTCCGCACATTATCACAAGGCTGGAGTCTTTTTCGTCAAGCTTTAAAAGCTCGCCTACCTTTGCGCCAATGCTTCCGCCAAGCTGCAAAGCCGCACCCTCACGTCCTGCCGAACCGCCCGTAAGGTGGGTGAGTACGGTGCCTAGAAAGATGAGAGGCGCCATAAGCAGCGGCACTTTGATGTTTCCACGAACAGAGCTTATGATAAGATTTGTACCGGTCTCCTCGTTCACCTTGCAGACACGATAGCTGAAAATGATAAACAGACCTGCCAACGGCATAAGATACAATGTCCAGCTATGACACTCACGGAAGCCTGTGGCAAAGTTTACCGCCATATGGAACAGCGAGCCGATTATTCCACCTATTACACCCACTGCGCAGGCGATAAAGACCCACTTTGCAAAGGCTATGGAGAATTTTTTCACCGTCCGCATTTTGCTTTTTATAAACTCACAGACTATTTTCCTCACCCCTTTTCACAGAAAAACAACGGGCGACTAATGCCGCCCGAAATTATCAAAAACGCCTGATACTACTCTGCATAACGGGCGAACACTCTTTGCCCATACAGATAAAACTTATACCTCAGCGATTACCTCTACCTCAACGAGAACGTCCTTTGGAAGCTCTTTTGCGGCAACGCATGAACGTGCAGGCTTTGATGTGAAATACTCGCCGTAAACGCTGTTGAATGCACCGAAATCTGACATATTCTTAAGGAAGCATACTGTCTTTACAGCCTTGCCGATAGATGTTCCTGCGGCTTCAAGAACGTTTGTGAGGTTCTTGCAAACCTGATGTGTCTGCTCCTCGATAGTTGTTGCCTCAACGTTGCCTGTTGCAGGGTCAATTGCTATCTGACCTGATGTGAAAACAAGGTTTCCTACCTTCATTGCCTGTGAATATGGACCGATTGCGTCCGGTGCGTTCTTTGTGTAAACAACTTCTGCCATTTTTATCTACTCCTGTCTTAAAATTACTTATTGACTATCTTAAAGCCTGCGGCTGTAAGAGCCTGTCTTATCTCTCTGATATGATCGAAGTTTCTTGTTTCAAGAACAAGTCTGAGCAGGCAGTCTGTGATATCGCTGTCCTCGCTTGCTCTCTCGTGGTGAACAGAAACAACGTTTCCGCCAAGCTTTGAAATTATCTCTGAAACATCTCTAAGCTGACCAGGTCTGTCCTCAAGCTGGATAGTAAGAGTATCAGATCTGCCAGACTTGAGCAGACCTCTCTTGATAACTCTTGAAAGTATAGTTACGTCTATATTTCCGCCTGAAACAAGACATACAACCTTTTTGCCCTTGATGTCAGGTATCTTATTGAACATTACTGCGGCAACAGGTGTTGCGCCTGCGCCCTCTGAAACGAGCTTTTGCTTCTCGATAAGGTGGAGGATAGCTGATGATATCTCGTCGTCTGAAACTGTAACAACGCCGTCAACATACTTACTGCAATACTCAAAGGTATGCTCGCCAGGCTCTTTTACCTTGATTCCGTCTGCGATAGTATGAACGCTTTCAAGGCACTCTATCTTGCCGTCTTTAAGTGAATTTACCATTGAAGGTGCGCCTTCAGCCTGAACGCCGTATACTCTAACGCTTGGCTTGAGCTGTTTTACAGTGAATGCAACACCTGAGATAAGTCCGCCGCCGCCAACCGGAACAACGATAACGTCTGCGTCAGCCACCTGACTTAGTATCTCCAGACCGATAGTTCCCTGACCTGCGATAACATTCTCGTCATCAAATGGGTGAATAAATGTATAGCCGTTAGCGTCACGAAGCTCGATAGCCTTTGCATAAGCGTCATCATAAACGCCAGGCACAAGACATACCTCAGCGCCATAGCCCTTTGTTGCCTCTACCTTTGAGATAGGTGCGCCGTCAGGAAGACAGATGATAGACTTTATACCGTTCTTTGTTGCGGCGAGAGCAACGCCCTGTGCGTGGTTTCCTGCCGAGCAGGCGATAACGCCGTGTGACTTTTCCTCGTCTGAAAGCTGTGATATCTTATAATAAGCTCCTCTTACCTTGAAAGAACCTGTTACCTGAAGATTTTCTGTTTTCAGATAAACGTCACAATCAGGGTTTACCTTTGGCGCATGGATACACGCTGTTGGTCTGATGACCTCTTTAAGCACGTTTGAAGCGTCAAAAACCTTATCCAATGTAAGCATAAAAAACAACCTCTTTTTTCTATGTAATAAAAAAAGCCCTCGCCTGACTAGAGGCGAAGACATAATATCTCCGTGTTACCACTCTGATTGCAGACCATAAGCCTGCCACTCATATCTCTTTCTAACGGTGAGAGACCGTATCCGCTTAACACATCTGCTTAGGCGGATCAGCTCAGAGATGATCCTGACGGCGTTATCCCTGCGAACTTTCACCAAGCGTCCGCTCTCTGCGAAGTATTCGCACCGTCACCTTTCTCGTCACAGCCTTTATGATATTCAATACAATCATTATATCACCATAAATATGAATTGTCAACAGCAATAAAATGAATTTTTCTCTAAGACATTATACAAGAATAAAAACCCACACCAAGGTGCGGGCTTTTATCAATTAAGGAAGTATAGAAAAAATATATGAAGAAAACAATCATGAAGTCTTTTTAACTGTCGGTCTTTCCTTTCCGACTGTAATAATATTACCACTGCAATGTGATAGAATTATGTGCAAAGAGAGTGCATTTGCAAAAATATCACCTTTTGTTTGCATAATGCACAACGATATGACGAAGCTTCCCTGTGGTCATATCCCTGCCCTTTATATCCGCTCCGTTGTGGCTCATAAGCTCGGCGCAAACTATGCCGTCGGTACTGCACCTGAAAACCTCGTGTCCGTCACACACCACCACAAGCTTTTCACTATCAACAGATATTCCGCCTGTTCTTCCGATAACATTTTCCTCTGCGCCCTCACGCTCCACCACATAGGAAACTCGTTTCCCATGATAGCGTTCAAGCTCTTTCAAGGGCGTACCCTTATTTCTCTTAAAAAATCCCATTTTACGCTCCTATATCATTGTATCTGACGTTTCTCTGTCAAAGGAAGAATAATCTGCCACCATATGCAGATACTAATGGCATGAATCAAAAGGGGGTCACGCCTATGAACATCGCACACACTATTCTCGCCACTGTGGGTTCTATAATAGTTATGTTTGCCATATCAAAGCTTCTTGGCAACAAGCAGATATCACAGCTCACGCTTTTTGACTACATCAACGGTATCACCATAGGCTCTATCGCCTCTGAAATGGCTGTTTCGCAGGAAATGGACGAGCTTATCGTGCCTGTTATCGCAATGGTGCTTTACGGACTGACAGGCTTTCTGTTGTCTGTGCTTACGATGAAGTCTATCCACTGCCGACATTTTCTTTCGGGCAAACCTATCCTGCTTATTGAAAAAGGCAAAATATATCCCGAAAACCTTAAGACCGCCAAGCTTGATGTGAACGACCTGCTTTCAAGAGCAAGAACATCAGGCTATTTCGACATCTCAAAGATTTACTACGCTATTCTGGAAACCAACGGCACTATCTCTTTCATGGAACGTGCCGCAGAAGCACCTCTCACTCCAAAAGACTTAGGATATGAGAAGCAGGACGAAAAGCTTTGCACCGACCTTATCCTTGACGGCGTTATTATGGAGGACAACCTGAAATACGCAGGCAAGGAGATAAAATGGCTCACCAACGAAATAAGAAAGCAAGGCTGTTCATCACCTGACAAGGTCTTTCTATGCATAGTTGACGGAAACGACAAGGTGACAGTGTTCCCGAAAACTCAGGAGAGCAACAAGAAGATCTACTTTGACTGAACCTTCTTCAAAAACTCGTGCAGCTCCTCTGCGAGCCTGCTCACGGGCAGACCAACAACGTTATAAAAGTCCCCGTCTATCTTTTCCACAAGAAGTGCTCCAAGCCCTTGTATGCCGTAAGCCCCCGCTTTATCCATAGGCTCGCCGCTTTTCACATAGGCTTTTATCTCCTGGTCGGAAAGCTCTCTGAAAGTCACTGCGGTATCAACGGAAAAGCTACTGTAACGGCAGCCTCTGCCAAGGGTAACGCCTGTTACAACATGATGAGTCTTGCCTGACAGCATTTTTAACATTCTTATGGCATCAGCTTCGTCCACAGGCTTACCGAGAACTTCCCCATCGCATATTACAACAGTGTCACAGCCGATAACAACGCTCAGGTCATAGACCGAAGCGATACATCTGCATTTTATCCCTGAAAGATACTCAGGGGCAAGCTCCGGTGTAACGTCCTCTGGTATTTTTTCGTCACAATCAGAGGGGATAACCCTGAAATTCTCACACATCAATGACAGCAGTTCTTTTCTTCTTGGCGACGCTGAAGCAAGTATAACATCATAATCCATAAGCTCGCTTGAAATATTCACTGACATAAAGATCTTCCTTTACTTCATTTACTTCTTACTCAAAAAGGCAACGCACTTATTATCCTGCGCTGCCTTAGTTTTTTATTACAACTTCATTCCGCACTCTGAGCAGAACTTAACGCCTGCCGGCTCTTTATGGCCGCACTGAGAGCAGAATACAAAACTGCTGTTTGCAGGCTCTTGCACCGGAGCTTCTGCTATCACCGGAGCAGGCTGTGGCATTGGTGCAGGCTGAGGTGCTGTTTCAGGCTGTGGGATAGGTGCAGCAGTCTGTGTCACAGCAGGCTCAGGGATAGGAGCGGCTGTCTGAACATTCTGCTGAGCAGGATTGCCATAAACAGGATTAGCCTGTGGCTGATTATAAGCAGGTGAAACAGGGTGATTATGATAGCCCTGACTGTTTTGTATAACAGGCTGTGCGCCCATTGGAACTGCACCGCCCTGAGCAGGCTGCTGATAAACAGGCTGAGCCATTTCAGGCTGTTTTGTTCCGCAGTTAGGGCAGAACGCCATATTCACTGGTATCTCGTGGCCACAGCCGGAACAAAGTTTCATTCCTCTGATAGTAAGAAGCTGTTCATTAAGATTTTTCAGTTCTTCAAGAGTTGCGTCTATCTGAGCAATAAGGTTTTTCACCTCCGGCTCTTCTATCTTGTCAGCCATTCTGAGCTTGACAAATCTGCCTATCTCGGTATACTTATCGTTTATAAAGGCAAGCTTTGCGTCTATTTGTGCCTTTACTGCGTTTTCAGGTGTATTCTTAGGTGAAAAAAATCCCATTTTTATTCTCCCTTTCGGTTATAATATTTCTTCTGTATTTTGCTCTATGTTGATATTATCCTCAGGCTGATCGTCAAACGAAGTTGTTGTAGTATCAGGTGCTTCTGTAGCAGGAGCGGTGGTAACAGTGCCGTTCTCGGTCGGCTGAGTCTGTGCAGGCTCACTGTCCTTTTTGCTGTCGCCTGAAGCGTTTCCGCCCTCGTCAACTATCTCTGAATCCTTTATCTCCTTATCTATCTCGTCCTGCGACATCTGACCTCTCTTTACAGCTTTGTCATTTACAGCCGACAGACCAAGATAGCAATTCACATAATAGTGAGTAAGTATCTGATCATATGTATAGCCAGCCTCGGCATAATAGCAAGCGCCCCACTGCGACATTCCAACGCCGTGGCCCCAGCCATAGGACTTGAAAGTGAACACACCGTCCTTATAGCTTATCTCCATGGCGTTCGATTTCACATCAAAGAGGTTGCAGAGCGTGATACCTGTTATCCTGGCTTCATTGCCATCATAGGTACAGCTTGTATGACCGTCGATAGTCACTCCGCTTATATACTTTCCGCTGAAAGCAGAGTCTATTTTAAACCAGTTCTTCACGTCGTCGGAAAGCTTTATATCAGTTTGGCTCTCGATACGCTCCTTGACCTCGTCTTTTGTATATGTAGCTTCAATGCCCCAATTAGGATCTTTATCGTCAAACTCGCTCTTTACACGCTTGAGATACGGGTAAGAAACGCCCCATATATCCTCGCTGGTGGTAGAATAACCTGCTGTTGAAGCAGAATAAACTGCATTTATGATATTGCCGTTATACATAACGGTCTGACCCTCAACGGCATTTACACATCTTTCTATCTTTGAAGAATATCCGCTTTTAAGCCCCACCGTAGGTATAGCACCGATAGAATCGTTAAATCTGACCCATGTATAAGCCGCCACGGCCTGCGCCTTTATGGCTTCCTCGCCCCACTCACCGCCTATCTCGCTGTTGACTATCTGACAGAGCAGTTCATGGCCATTAAGAGTGACGATATTTCCTGAGATTATATCGTTGACAGTATAATACTCATCAGCGACGCTTCTTGTATCTGTAAAGTTAGCAGGGTCGTTCTTTATATCGTAATACTCGCCCTTATCCTCAGGCATTTCCACAGTAAACTCACTGGCTGAAGCCTTTTTCTTTGTGGTCTTTGCCTGCTTTTTCTGCTGAACATAAGACATATCATACTTATCCACAGAGGACTTTTTGAACTTCACAAAGTCATAGACCTCAGTAGCGGCAGTGGTCTTAACGCTTTGAGCTTCAACGTTTTTGACCTGCACCGCAGGGGCTTTTTCTGCGCCCACGCTTTTATTATCCAGCAGCAGCTCACCGCATATACCAACGGCAGTTATGCTCATTACCGCTGCGCAGACATTTGCACATATCTTTTTTGTCATCAAATTCATCGTCAAGACACTGTCCTTACCTTCAAGCGGTCACACCGCAAAACATTCCCAATGGCAGCAAAATACTCACTGCATACCTAAATAATAGTTTATCAAATACTGAAAAAAAGTCAAGACAAAGCTAAGTTTCGTCCTGACTTTTCAGCATAATATACAATTTTATATCTACAATATCGGCATTTTAGCCAAAAACTTCAAATATTACTTGAAGTATCTCTGACCGTCAAGCTCCATGCAAAATGTGAGTGATTCAAACCAAGACGCTGTGCTTCCGCCGCAATACTGTGGAGCATAGTAATAAACTGCACCGTTTGAATTATCCTCGCCGTTCAGCGCTCTCTTTGCACAATCAATAGTGTTCTGAGTTGGCTTGTTTCTGCCGCTGTAATAGCCGTTTATTGCAGTGAACTGATTTGGCGCTGTAAGAACGTCGCTTATAGAGCTTCCAAATCTGCCTGTTTTCACTCTGTTGATAATAACATTTGCAACAGCGATCTTGCTCTGCTCTGAGCAGTTTCCTACCTCGCCCTGAAGAACGTAGCAAAGCATATCAAATTCTTCATCTGTATAGCTTATAACAGAACTGTTCGAGCTTGATGTTGTTGCTTTCTTTGTTTCTGTCTTTTTTGTTTCAGACTTTGTTGTCTTAGCCTTTGTTGTCGTAGTCTTTTTTGTTTCAGACTTCTTAGCTGCTGTTGTAGTTTCGGACTTCGCAGCGGAAGTTGTTGTTACTTCTGCCTTTTTAAGATAGTCCTTCATTACATATCCGCTGTAGTCGCCGTATGTAACCTTATACCAACCGTCGCTTGTTTCAGCCGTAACGATAACTTCCTCGTCTGTTGCAACGATAGCTTCTATCTCTGAGTTCTTGTCAGCCTTTTCTCTGACGTTCACGATCTCAGTTGCGACCATTGTTACGTTATTGACCTTTGTTTCTTTTGCTGCATTTTTAGTAGTTTCTGTCTTTTTTGTTGTAGTGGCTTTGGCGGAAGTTGTTGTCTCAGACTCTGCCTGTGCCATTTTATACTCGCTGATACCCGCTTTTCTCCATGTAACGGTGTTCATTGAAGTATAGGTCTCATCTCTCTCAGTTTCTGCTTCTGTCACAGAAGTGGTCTTAGTGTTGGTTATTGCAGCTTTTGTGTCCTTCTGAGCCTCGTTGTTACCGCTTGTAAGTGCAAAGATACTTACTGTACCTATCATCAGCACTGCCAGCGCACCGCTGCCCAGCATTGTTCCTACTTTCCTGACCGACGGCTTAGCTGTTCGCTTTATGCTGTCTTCAGTTTTTTTCTGCTTCATTTTAATCACATTACCCTTTCCGACCGTCTGCACGCAAACCGTCTTCACTGCCGTCCGTGAGCTTGACGTCAGCTAAAATTTATTTTACACCGATTTGGTGTAATAAACATCAATAATCCCAGCCGAAATACTTCTTATTGTTTCCGTATACGTTTCTCCAGCATTTAGGAAAATAAATATCCTTATTTGCCTTGTCCTTATAGGAATCTATTATAAGATCCAGGTTATCGTCAGCCGTCATTTTCTTTGCCACGATCACCCACCTGAGATTTGAAGTTTCGTTTGTACAAGTTGAGAGCGATATATACTTATCGTCTGCTGTACAATCGATATCGTTTGAATACCACGAACGCTTTCTCACTTCTGAGATCCAATCGTCAAACTTATAGTCAGCGTCGTCAAAATATCTGGTAGTCCAGTATTTAAAGAGCTTTCCGTCGTCCTGATTTTCAAGTATCCCCGTCACGAACGCACCCACGATAACATACTTACAATTGCTGTCATAGATAGTATTGAACTCGATAACAGGATATTTCTTAAGAAAATCCACTCCCTTTTTATACTCAGTAAGGTGAGTAAAAGAAGTTCCCACATATCTCATATTATGACCATATATCGTGATATTGTCAGACTGCCCGTCCTTATTTATGGTAGACCAAGCGTCTGCATAAATGCTTCCCGATTCGTAATACTGCTTGTCTATATTCTTGTAAAGATAATATTCATTATCCTTGCCTTTAAGAACAGGGAAGTTTATATATTCATCACCAGCGGAATTTTTAAAGCCGGGGATCTTTATCCAGCCTACGACGTCCTTGTTCCTTTTCAGAAGCTTCTTAGCCCAATCCTGAACTTCTCTGTCCTTCGTTGAGGCCTCAGGGTCAGAAACATCAATATCGTCTGAGCCGTTATTCTTGCTCAGGTCAACGTTATCGCTAAAGTCAGGCTCGTAATTTACGATCTCCTGAATATAGCTCTTATCCTGCTCATCGGCTTTCAGAAAATCAGAAAGCTCATTAAGAGAAACACAGAAAAGCACGATAGAGAACATGAACACTATCTTTCTGAACACTTCTCCTACTCCGTCGCCCTTCCACGGGATAAAATATCTTACTACTCTTACAAAAAAGTTTGTATCGTCCTTTTCGGACAGATTCATTGTTTCATTAGCCATTGACATTTATTTCAAGCCTCCGCCTTTTGTTCATACAGCTCAAGCACCATTCTCAGTGCTGCTTCTGTTGTAAGCATACGGATCTTTCTTCTGTCCAAATTCTCATATTCTTTATAAAGCTCAAGCCGTCTGACTATTTCTTTCTGACGACTTCTCACTGAAACATATACAGTTCCCACAGGCTTTTCCTGAGAGCCGCCGCTTGGTCCTGCTATACCAGTAACAGCCACTGCACAATCTGCACCGAAAAGCTTCAGCGCACCCTTGCTCATCTCACTGGCTGTCTGCTCAGAATAAACAGTATACTGCTCCAGCGTTTCCTTTTTCACGTTCAGAAGCTTCATCTTTATTTCCTCCGTATAGGTGCAAGCACCGCCGAGGAACATTTCCGACGCTCCCGAAACGGAAGTAATCGTCTGGCTTATCATTCCGCCTGTACAGCTTTCCGCAGTACACAGCTTCCGACCGCTCTTTATCATATATTTTACTACACTTTTTGTAACTATGTCAATACTATCTGTAACCACTTTGTCACCTTCAGCAAATTTCATAGTAATAATCACCCCTTTTAGTTATATATTGCACATAAAAAATTGGCTCTTTTTGTCCATTTTGTTAATTCGACGATTTTCAAAAACCAATGTTGATAGCAAATTTTGCAAGAAGATGTTACACTTTTGTTACCAAATTACTGATTTTCCATTATTAAAAAGCCCGCTCAACACCCTTTTGGACGCAAAGAAAAGCCCTGAAAAATCGGGGCTTTTCGGCATTTTTCACCATGGAAAGACACAATATTCGGGTACAAAAAAGCGTACAATTAAGCTACAAGCTGTTACAGTTTTAACCCGTTTGTAACCTTTTCACAGACACCATGCAACGGGTGTACGCCATGAAAATACGCTATGCGTTTCTGATAAGATAAGGCTTTGTTCCCTCGATAGCTTTCTGGATATAAGGCTCCCAATCGAAAGCGTTCTGAGCGGCTTCAACGTCTGCAAGATTTGGTCTTGTCTTAGGGTGCTTTGGTGTGAAAACTGTACAGCAATCCTCATAAGGGAGGATAGAGGTATCAAAAGTATCTATCTTTCTTGCTATCTCCACTATCTCAGATTTGTCCATACCAACGCATGGTCTGAATACAGGCATACGGCAAGCGGCGTCTGTGCAGACCATTGCATACATAGTCTGGCTCGCTACCTGACCAAGGCTCTCGCCTGTGACAAGGGCTTGGATATCCTCTTTTTCGCATATTCTCTGTGCTATCTCCATCATAAGTCTTCTCATCAAGATAGTGAAAAGCTCCTCAGGGCAGTTATCTCTCAGAAGCTCCTGGATCTCCGTAAAAGGCACGCAGAAGAAGTTGATATCACCGCAGTAAGCAGTGATTATCTTGGCAAGCTTTTCAACTTTCATCTTCGCTCTGTCGGAAGTATACGGTGGAGCTTCAAAGTGGATAGCGGATATTATCGCACCACGCTTTGCCATCATATAGCCTGCGACCGGCGAATCTATACCGCCTGAGAGAAGAAGCATTGCCTTTCCGCTTGAGCCGACAGGTATTCCGCCTGCGCCCTCGATAGATCCTGCGTGAACATAGGCGTTGGTTTCTCTTATCTCAACTGTTACTACAACGTCAGGATCGTGAACGTCGACTTTAAGGTGTGGAAATCTTTCAAGTATCTTTCCGCCCATTTCTATACATATCTCAGGGGACTTGAATGGGAACTTCTTATCTGAACGCTTTGCGTCCACCTTGAAAGTTCTCGCAGTTTCCATTTCGTCCTCGATATAGTCAAGTGACTTTGTGAGTATCTCGTCCATATCCTTTTCCAAAACGCAGCAGCGACAGAGCTTAACGATACCGAAAATTTTCGACAGCTTTTCCACCGCCATGTCAACATCGCTGTCATCATTAAGTGGCTCAACATACAAAGTAGATTGTGCTTTTGATACGCTGAACTGTCCGCAGCTTTTAAGTCTTCTTTTTACGCTCTTTGTCATCATGCTCTCGAAGCTTGATTTGTTAAGACCTTTCAGAGCTATCTCACCATATTTGCAGAGAATGATTTCTTTCATAAATTTTATCCTTTCTTTACGAAAACTGCACAAAAAAGTCCTCGTCAAAAAACCTGTCAAAAGCGACCTTTTTCGCCGTTCCCCTTTATAAATAGTACAAAACATTTGTTTGCGTGTTTTACCTTACCTTGCACAGGTCATTCTGCGCAGACTTTATGCCCTCCATAAGAGCGTCGATATCCGCCTTTGTGGTGTCGATGCTAAAGCTTATCCTGATAGTGGAGTCAAGGCTCTGCTCGGGATATCTGAACTCTTTTAGCACAGAGCTTTTCTTGCCCTTTGAGCAGGCTGAGCCGCTTGAAACATATATCTCACGCTTTTCAAGATAGTGGAGAAGCACTTCGGACTTTAACCCATTGACCGCAATGCTTGTGACATAAGGCGAGCCGCCTTTTCGTGAATTTACGAAAACATCGCCGTTTTCGTTACACTTTTCTATGAGATAGGCTTGGATATCAGCCGCCTTTTCAAAGTTCGCAGAAACATTCGGCGCAAGCTTTTTCACCGCCGCACCAAAACCGCATATGAGCGGCACTGACTCAGTACCCGAACGAAAGCCTTTTTCCTGCCCTCCCCCAAGCATAAAAGGCGGTATATGAACGCCCTTTTTCACATACAGCGCACCGATACCCTTTGGAGCGTATATTTTATGACCGCTGAGAGATATCATATCGGCATTCAGCTTTTTGGCTTTTACAGGAATTTTCATAAAGCCCTGAACGCAGTCGCAATGAGTAATCACCTGGGGATACTTTTTCTTTATCATAGAAAAAGCCTTTTCCACAGGGAGTATGTAGCCGTTTTCGTTGTTCACAAGCATACAGCTAACAAGGAACGTATCCTCGTTCACAGCGGCAAAGATGTCACGTGCGTTTATCTCGCCATTCTCGTCAGGTGATATCCTTATGACCTCACAGCCCATATCTTCAAGCTCCTGGGCAGGATTTTTCACAGCAGGGTGTTCAACAGAGGATATGACAACACGCTTTTTACGTTTTCCGTGAGCCTTGTAAGCCCCGAAAATAGCGGTATTGTTGCTTTCAGTAGCGCCTGAAGTGAAATAGACCTCATCGGGGGTAACACCGAGAGCGTCGGCAATGATCTCACGAGCGTCAGAAACAAGAAGCTCAGCGTCAAGACCTGCTCTGTGCAGAGAAGAGGGGTTTCCGAAGACCTCCAAGCCTTTCATTACAGCCGCTTTAGCTTCATCACAAGGTTTTGTGGTGGCGGCATTATCAAGATATATCAATTATCACAAGTCCTTTCATGTTTTATCGCAATTATTCTTATTATAACATATAATTGTGAATAATGCAAACAAATCGGGAAAGTGAGGAATGAGGAGTGAGGAATTATGGTATCGCCTGCGGCGATGTATTTTTATAAAGCACAATGCGGCACGGCATTTTCAGCCGCACCGCACAGAACACTATTTATCACAGTTACAATTACTTCCCCATGAAGCCATGGAAAGCCTGATATAATATCCCTGAGCTTCTCCGCAAACAGGACACCTCTCAGGGGCTTGCGTGCCCTCCACGATATAACCGCAGTTCAAGCATACCCACGTTTCAGACTGGGAGGAAGAGAACAGCTTTCCCTCTTTCATAAACTTGCCAAATGCCGCAAAACGTTTGCCGTGAACATTCTCTATCTTGGCGATATTCGTAAAGTCCTGCGCTATCTTCCCATAGCCCTCCTGCCTTGCTGCTTCTGCAAACGCAGGGTAAACATCATCTGACTCCTGACGCTCGTTGTGGTCTGCCATACCAAGCAAGGTACACATATCCTCCGAAATATCCACAGGATAACCGCCGTCAACAAATACGCTCTCTCCTGACAGCTCTTTGAGATGCTCGTAGAATATCTTTGCGTGAACTTTCTCCTGATTGGCTGTGAACTTGAACAGGTCGGCAAGCACATACAGCTTCTGCTGTCTTGCCTTTTCCTCCGCCATTGTGTAGCGGTTTCGTGCCTGACTTTCCCCTGCAAAGGCTCTCATAAGATTATCTTTTGTTTTTGAATTTCTGAAATCTGACATTTTTTTATCCTCCTACTTTATACAGTCAGTGTTCCTGACTTGCTTTCCACAAGAATGAGTATCTGCTCCTCCTCAGCGGTCTGTGCATTTATATATACAAGCACGTTCCTGCCGTTTTCCGCCCTGCACCTGAACTCATAACACAGCTTCTCCTCCAAACCGTCGGTAGGGATAAGTGCAAGCCTGCCGGATACTATTTCAAGGCGTGGGGACACGCTCTCTTTCGCTCGGCTTTGTGATATTTCCGCTTCTGGGATATCTCTGTCATAATGGTTCACCAAAAAGCCCTTTGCGTCAAAGCCTAATATCTCACCGTCGTCCATTGCTACTGATACCTTTATAAGGTCGGTGTAACAGCACACGTCAAGGTCGTTGTAGGCGAAATTCACTGTGAGAACGTTGTCGATATTCTCATAGTAGGTGGTTTTCATGGACAGTATGCCGAGGTCATCGAGAAAATCCTCTGCTGCCTTTACTCCCTGCTCGTTTGTAAGCTCTGTGCTTTCGCTAATACGGCTTTTGAGGAAATATGAGATATATCCACCCTGCTTTGTCACCTCGCAATCAACTGTTTTATCCTCGTTTGAAAATCTCCAGCATGGCATTTTGCCCTCTACCTCTGAGACATCTGTGAACACTGTGGAGTTCATGTTAAGCCCCAGGGAACAGCGTTCAAGGGCTTTGGTCTGTGAAACGTTCTCTGCCTCAGATGTCATGCGTGGGGTACGCTCCATGATATTGTCTGAGAATGGGCCATCATAAATAAGGCTTGGATAGCTTTCAAAGCTTCCCTCAAAGTCTGAGAAGCCCTCTGTCACTGTGGGCGGGTCGCTCTGCTGTGAACCTGTTTGGGTGAGGGCTATCTCACCGCTGTTCACTGAGCTTTCAAGCTCCCACATATCCTCGGAAAGTTCTTTGGAAAAGTCATAGAGCGAGGATATGTTCTCATACTCCTCGTCTGTTATCTCCTCGCCGTTCATGAGCCTCTCGCTCACTGCCATGGAGTAGTTTCCTACCTGTGAGAGAAATTTGTAGGTGTTTTCAAGCTGCAGCTCTTCTATGGGAAGCTGTGACAGAGCCGCCTTTGCCGAGGACGCTTCTCTGTAAAGCTTCACCGCAAGGGACTGGTGCATTTTCCCTGAACCTGCATAAAGTTCCTTTTCAAGAGTGTCGCTAACGTTCTCTACTGCGTCGCACAGGTCGCCCATGGCTCTTGAATAGGTGTAGTTCACACTACGCAGCGCCCTTTTTTCACTGCTCATAAGCTGTATATTTCTTATCGCAAGCACTCCCACGACAGCCGCTGTGAAAGACACTATCCTAACTGCGTTTCGCTTTGATATATCCATTTTTTATGCTCTCCTTTTCTTTTTTCTCCATTATTATGCCAGCTAAAATGCTGATTATTCTCATTAACTGTGCCTTGCAGTGCCATTTCAGGCATATCATGATACACAAAATTTCTTTCCTAATCTTGTGTATCATGAACATCTTTATTTACTTATTATTACATAAATCTCAAAATAAGTGCAATGATTTAACTTTAAATTACTGAATTGTATTTATCTGTATAAACGCAAATTTGACAATGTGCTCTAAAAGGGCTATAATAAAAGGTGTGTAAAAATTATTGTGTAAAATGGCAGAAAAAATGTTAACTCTGCCTACAATTCTACGGGAGGAAATTATGAAATGTATTCCAAAGCTGACTGGTGTGGTTTTGTCAGCGGCAATAATGGCTCAGTCTGTTCCATTCGTGTATGCGGCAGAGAAAAGCAATGCGTCAAGTGAGCTTTCAAATGATATCCAGGTATCAAAGCCTGAATATGCTACAGGCAATATGGAGGCTGATGGTCTTTTAGAGCCTGTCACTGAGGACGACCCTGAGTATCATAAATATCTTGAAAACAACGACCCATACGGCATTATGACAATGTCTGCTCTATGGGGGGCTGACAGCCTTACTCATCAAAACAGATTCAGCGGTATTTCAAAGGTCTATGGCATTGACGTTTCCTATTATCAGGGCAACATAGATTGGAAAAAGGTCAAAAACAGCGGTGTGGAATTTGTTATCATAAGAGTAGGCTACCGTGGCTATGGCAGTGCAGGAACGCTTGTGGAAGACCCTAAGTTCAAGACCTATCTTGACGGAGCTACCAAGGCAGGGCTTAAAGTTGGCGTATACTTCTACACGCAGGCGATAACCACAGCCGAGGCTCAGGCAGAGGCTAAGTTCGTTCTTGACAGGATAAAGGGATATTCTCTGCAAATGCCTGTTTATTACGATATCGAGTCTGTTGACTATGACACCGGCAGACTTGACAGCGCAGGGCTTTCCAAGGCTCAAAAGACCGCTCTTTGCACAGCTTTTTGCGACACTATCATAAAGTCTGGCTACAGCGCAGGTGTTTATGCAAACTACACATGGCTAAACTACTACATTGACGGAGCAGGGCTTGGCAGAAAATATCCTATATGGCTGGCTCACTACACAAGCAACACCAATTATGACCAGCGCATGGATATGTGGCAATATTCAGGAAGCGGTACTGTTTCAGGCATTTCAGCCTACACTGACGTAAACGTATGGTATTCGGGCAAGCTTCCACTTTATGTGTCCGACCTTATCTCAGTGACAAACACCTCCACCTCCAACACATTTGCCTGGAACGGCGCTCCTGACGCAACAGGCTATGAGGTCTATCAGGGAACAAGCCCTAGCGACCCTAACAAGAAAAAAATAGGGGATACAAAGAATACATATTTTACAAACTCCAACAAGTCCACAGGCACTATGTACAAATACATGGTGAGAGCCTACAGTGACGCTTCTGGCAAGCGTGTTTACGGCGATTACTCTGATGTTTTCACCACCTGCACGCTTCCTGCGAACATCTCAAAGATATCCGCTTCTGCAAGGGGAACTTCTGTCACCATTAGCTGGAACAAAGTTTCAAAGGCGACCGACTACGTCGTGGAGCATAATGTGAACGGTGCATGGAAGCAGGTTGGCACAACTTCAAGCCTTTCATACAAGGTGAATGGTATCACACAGAACGGCGTTAATATGTTCAGGGTAAAGGCGAGAAGAAATTACAGTGGCGTATACTACAACGGTGGCTACACATATGTAAACGCTGAGGTCACTGACATACCAAGTACAGTAACAGGACTAAGAAGCACTTCAAACACTTCTACATCAAACACCATAACATGGAACGCTTCCAAAAAAGCGGAAGGTTATGAGGTCTATCAGTGGATAGGTACTACCGACAGCTACAAGCTCATAGGCACTACCACGTCCACAAAGTTCACAAACTCAAAGAAAAGCTCAGGCACGATGTACAGATACAAGGTAAGGGCATTCAACACTGTTGACGGACAGCGTATCGAGGGTGCATATTCCTCTGAGTTTACCACCTGCACTCTTCCTGCAAACGTATCATTCTCCCTTTGCTCCACTGACGTTGATTCCATAACACTCAACTGGAACAAGGTATCAAAGGCTACAGGCTATCAGGTAGAGATGTACACAAACGGAACATGGAAAACGCTCTCCACCCTTTCGGGAACAAGCTACACTGCAAGCGATCTTTCACAGAACACAGCTTATCGTTTCAGAGTGAGAGCCATAAGAAATTATAACTACATAAACTACTACGGTGGCTACACTGAAAAGGACATCACCATTCGTCCTGCAAACACACCAAAGGGGCTTTCCTCATCAGCGAACACATCAAGTTCCAACACTATCACATGGAAAAGCATGAATGGGGTATCAGGCTACAGCGTTTATCAGTGGATAGGCACTACCGACAGCTACAGGAAACTTGGCGACAACGCTTATCCATACTACACCAACTCAGGCAAGTCATCAGGCACTATGTACACATACAGAGTAAAGGCATATTATGTAAGCGACAATGTTATGCAATACAGCAAGCCTGCACAGGTGGTCACCTGCACGCTTCCTGCAAACGTCACTGTCAAAACGGCAAAGCGTTCGGGAAGCAAAATCTCACTTGCATGGAACAAGGTATCAAAAGCCACAGGATATGAGATATATGTTAAGTCAGGACGCAGTTGGAAGAAGCTCGCCACAACATCAGGCAAAAGCTACACTGCCAAAAATATGTCAGGCACTAAAACATTCAAAATAAGGGCATACAGAAAATACAATGGTGTGAACTATTATGGTGCTTATACTGAAAAGACGGTTAAATAGTCACTCGCCGTGACGGGCATTTTACGCCATACATTGTGATATGATACAAATTTGCACCGCTGAATAAAAATGAGGGGCGACCTTGGGTCGTCCCTTTTTTACACAATTTTCAATATCCGCACAACATTATTGTAGGGGCTGGCGCCCTCAACAGCCCGCTCGAAGCGACAAGATTTGAATTATCCGGAATTTGTGCAGAGCAACATTGTGCGGATAACATAAATAAGATTGCAGACGAAATGTCAAGGGGACGTGACGGGCATTTTACACCGTACATTGCAGCATGAGATACACTTGCACCGCTCTTTAAAATGTGTAATTATAACCTGCAATTATCATATCACTATCCAAGCTCATATACAATACATTCCGCATTTATTTTACAATATCTTGACACTATGCAGGCACAAAATAGCCGTCGATATGCTCTTTGTCAAGCCCTTCGCCGATGACGATAAACACCGCCTGACCTCGCTCTATAGGCTTAACAGTGATGTTCTTGTGGGTGGCGTTAAGCTCAAGCCACTTGCCCTCAGCGTTTTGCATAAAGCCTTTTACACGGAATATCCTTCCGCACTTGCTGTCGCTCATAAGCCTGCTCACAGCATCTTCCATAGCATTGTCGGGAAGCTTCATATTCATAAAATACAAAGAGGTATAAGCTTTGTCTTGGTCGAACCACAGCTTTTCGTGGGAATCAGGCTCATAGCCACTGTTGGCTATCCTTTCCATATCCTCATCTGTAAGCTCCGACCAGTCTTTCATTATTATCTCAGGCTTAGTCATTCTGTGGCAATGGAACTTTTTCTGCACGGCTTCAAGGTGTTTTAGAGTATCCTCAAGCTCCTGTTTTGTGGCTTCCTGACATCTGCTCATGAGAACTATGCCTGCTTCCGAAAGCTGAGAAGCAAGAAGATAATCAGAAGCTTCCGACAAGTTGGTATCAAGGCAGGCATCTGCAATAGTTATAACGCTTCCTATCTCGTACCAATTATCAAGAGGTTCTTCTCTGAGCACGTCAAAGAACTCGTCAGCCTCATAGATACCTGACGGCTCCACAATGACCCTGTCAAGACCACGCATACCCATAGCGATAAGCTTAGTCTTAAAACGCCGTCTGTGGCAATCCTTATCAGCCGCCGAGACCATTTCAAGGTCGCAATTCTCGTCCAAAAGCTCCTGCAAAAGAAGCATATCCACATTCACTGCACCGAAATCATTCTCCAACACGCCAATTTTACAGCCCTTATCCAAAAGATAACGGGCATATTTTTTTATAAAAGTGGTCTTCCCTGCTCCGAGAAACCCCGTCACAAGGTCTACCTTGGTTTTCTTTTTCTCTGTGTTCATAGTTAATGCCTCCTAATGGTCATATTATACCACATTGACAGTGCTTTGGCAATGACAGAAATAAAAAAACACGCCTTACAAATTGTAAGACGTGCTATGCCAGTCACTACAAGTGACCTGGTGCGCCAGAAGGGACTCGAACCCCCGACCTACTGGTTCGTAGCCAGTCACTCTATCCAAAAATAAAACCACAAATTTCTTTCAGTTAAACAAAATATCATGAAAATTGCTGCTAAGACTTTGGCAGCTTTTTTGATGATATTTACACATATCATCAAGCATAGACAGGGTAGCTCCCTGAGCGGCAGGACGTTCTCCCCTGCCGCTTTTTCTGTGCTTAATACGGAGAACTTAAACATTTTCAGAAAGGGTGTTTTTAATGGAGAACACAAAAACAAAGATCGTATCCGTGGCAAATCAGAAAGGCGGAGTTGCCAAAACAACATCGGCATTCAATATTGCCGCTATTCTTGCACAGCGAGAGAAAAGAGTCCTTATGATAGACCTTGACCCTCAGAGCAGCTTGTCAGTATCGTGCATGAAGTACGAATATGACCCTGACGATATCACTATCACTGAGCTTATGTCATCTATCATAAATAAGAAAACCGTTGATTTCAAGAGGGCGGTACACCACAACGAGCCGAACAACATTGACTATATTCCTGCGACTATAACACTTTCAGGAATTGAAGTTGACCTGTGTAGAACACGCTGCTGCGAAATGGTGCTGAAGCGTGTCATTAGTAATTACATCGGCTGCTATGACTACATCATCATAGATTGCCCTCCGTCACTGAGCAACTTGCTCTATAATGCGCTTTCCGCCGCAGATATGGTATTGATACCCGTGCTTGCTCAGGAAATGGCATTGAGCGGTATTCCGTTGCTACTTGATAGCATTGACGATATTCACGAGTATGCAAACCCTGACCTTGAAATACTTGGCGTATTTGCAACGTGGACAGAGAAAAACAATACGATGTCAGCAGAAGTGATCGAGTCAATAAAAGCCGCATTCAAGGATAAATACCTTGGCAGCATAAGCAAGTCAAAGGCAGCTCAGGACAGCAGCCGTGAGGGCATCGCCCTTTGCAACTATAAAATCAGCAGCACAAATAAATACAAGAATATGCTCGCAGACGAGTATCGTGTTATAGCTGACAAAATAGAGTGTGTCACGGTGACACACTAAGGAGGTTTCAATATGATAGATATAAAACGCTCCGCCAATCGTCCAAGAGCTAACTTCTCAAATAACTTTGAGGAGCTTCTCATGGATAAGCAAAAGGTGGTTTCACTGCCTATGTCAAAAATTGAGCCTTTCAGCTTTAATGGTGATCCACAGCCCTTTGCAATAGATGAAAATGAGATATCTGCACTTGCCGACTCTATTTCAAAGTGTGGACTTATCACACCGATAATCGTTCGCAGCATTAGCAGCAACAGCTATCAGTTACTCAGCGGTCATAAAAGATACGCTGCTTGCAAAAAGCTTATGTACCTTGACATTGACGCCGTTGTTATAGAGGTCACTGATGATAACGTGGCTTTTGATATAGTTTGTCAGGCAAACATTCAGCGCAAAGAGCCACGTCCAAGCGAGCTTTCAAAAATGTTCAATACATACTTAAGTCTGAGGAAAAACGTTTCAGCAGACCTGACAGTAAATGAGATAAGCAATATGTTTGGTATATCCAGAAAAACCATTTACCGCTATGCAAATATCTCAAATCTTAATATTGGGTTAGCAGAGCTGATAGACAGCAAATCTATTCAGATAAAGTTCATTGAGCCGCTTGCAAAGCTCAGTCCTGAGCAACAGAAAGCCATAGCAGACTATTACAATTATGACGAACGGCTCAGTTCAAAAGAGCTGACGTTGGTCATAGAGCAAATGACAGACAACGGAAGCAGTGATATCTATGATATCATAAAAGCTATAAGGAATCTGTCTGAAAAGAAAAAAGAGCCATACAAGAACAGCTTATACAATGAGATGTATATCAAAAAGCCGTTATGTATGCAGAACATGACCGAAAGTGAGCTTGACAAGATAGTGTATGAGCTGCTTGATAAATATCTTGAAAATTAAGAGTACAAAAAAAGTTACCACAAACGAAAAATAATATGATATAATCATAGCACAGGAGGAAAAGTAATGAACATGACGTTCAAAATAGACATAGACCGCAGAAAAGTTGAAGCTATCCGCTGCTATATGCCAGACGGAAACATCGAAGAGTTGCTCAATGAGGAGATAACCAAAGCCGCAGAAAATGTTGTGAACAGGCTTTACAGCAAGACCGTTCCGAAAAAGGTTCAGGAATATCTCAGAAAATCAGCTGAGATAAAAACTGACAGCAAGAAAAAGGCGGAGCAGGTCAATGAGTAGCGGTGTCATAAAAACATTTGGCAGCAATCATCAAACCGCCTTGTATATGGCTAAAGACAAACGGCTGTATGAGATAGTATCAATAGACAATGATTGTGCTGTAATGGCGGCGTTTAATAATACGTTTGCGGTGGCTGCGAAGCCGTTTCTTGATGAAGTAAACAATGTAATAGACTATTCGAGCATTGAATACTTTGACCGCATATCACAGGCAAAAAGCTACAGTGATAGACTTCACAAGTGCTTTGACAGCTCCAAAGCAGAAGAAAACATCAAAGAACAATGTGTCACGGTGACACACTCAGATAACATCACTCAAAAACATAAAAGTTTGTAATTGAAAGAGGAGGACCATTATGAACGAAAACAGGAATTTTAACGAAGATTTTGAAATCGAGCAGGCAGGACCAGAAGATGTTGGCTGCGATCTTTTTGAGTATGAGCTTACTCCAGAGGGTACATACGTCCCGAAGATAGCATACACAAGTGACCCCGAAGAAGAAAAGCTGCTTAAGAAGCCTATCCGCAGATGGGGACGTGCATGGATGAAATGGATGGAAGCAGAATACCCAGCAGACGTTGACATTCTCGTGTGCGAATGCCGTTGGCAGATCATTCCGAGAGAAATAGATATCGAAGCCGAGGAGAGGTTTAACGAGCTTGACGAGATCTACAGAAAAGATCACCCACGTCCTACAGAGTTCAATGCTATACGCAAGTGGGAAAAGGAAAGGCTCATGACGCTCGAACATCAGGTAATGGAGGAGATCGTTTATAAGCTCCGTGAATAGGCTCAATAAGGAACACATGGCACGTTGAAAACGCAACAGAAAACAGGTAAAGGACACTTGAAGGTTCAGGTGTCCTTTTTTTATAAAAAGGAGTAATTAGACCATGGAAAGAATATTTTACATTACACTGGGTACAAGTCTTTGTATAACAGGAATTTGGGGAATAATCAGAGAATTTATTCCTGAGAAATACAGACTTTTCAAGAAAGGCAGGAAAGAAAAATGATTTTTCAAGATAAAGAACACGAGAAAATGTTCAATAAGTTGTGCAAGGAAATGCCATATCTCGATAACTTTCATATGTCACTTGCTTACCTCCTCACATTGGACACTGTTTTGCGTGACCATATTGGCGCACTATATGACGTAAAAAAAGATGTTATTATTTTCGAAGGGTTGAACAAGCCTTTTCAGACGCATACGAGCTTGAAAACAACACGCCTTGCATTTAATCTTTGGAGCGGCACTGTGTATGATTCTGATCCCCCTGAAACCTATATCGACAAGAACGGAGAGAAAGCATATATACCGAGCAAGTATTATGCGCCAAACAATATCTTTAACTGCAACTACACGCCGTACTACTTCGAAGCAATCAAAATCAGGTACGAGATTTTCATGTAAGTAATGAAAAGGAGGTAATGGTATGAAAGCCAAGAACTATTGTCCTGAATTTGAAGAATACAAAACCATACGTCAGTGGGCGCTCTTAGGACAGCTACCGAAAAAGGACGCTAAAGGCGTTGAGCTTTGGGCAAATAGGAATTGTCAAACTTCATATGTGTACTATAGCCCTGACGAGGTAGTGCCTGCAACAGAAAAAGAGTTGCAGGATTTTTTTCAGCCTGAGAGGGACAGAAAAAATAAGCTGGCAAGACTTAACCGCAAGTGGCGTAAAGAAGCCGAGGAAAAGAAACGCCAAGAGGAACAGAAGAAGATATTTGATGAAGCGGTCGAAGCTGCCTTATTGCCTTATCGAGAATTGATATGGAAATTAACTGAGAAGACCAAAGAGCTTTATCCGAAAAAAGAGTATCCACAAACAATAGTGATAGATACCGAAACCACAGGACTTGACCCTTTTCGTGATGAGCTATTGCAAGTATCTATCATTGATGAGGATGGAAACGTTCTTTTTGACAGCTACTTCAATCCACTCAAGCACAAAGAATGGTCAAAAGCAGAAAGTGTTAATCATATCTCGCCTAAAATGGTAGCTGACGCACCATATATAAACGAGAAAGCCGCTGAACTATATGCGATATTATCGCAGGCACATTGGATAATCGGCTATAACGTTGATTTTGATTTGAATTTTCTTGTGGGAAGCGATATCATAACAGATGAGGAGTGCAACGCCTTTCGTACTGAAGATGTGATGATACAATTTGCTGAAATTTACGGTGAATACAGTGTGTATCATGAGAATTATAAATGGCAAAAACTCACAACAGCGGCGGCGTACTATGATTATGATTGGAACGTGAAAGGAATTGAAGCACATAATAGCCTTGCGGATTGTTTTGCAACATTGTTTGTTTATCATAAAATACTCAGTGGAGAATAGCAGCCCTGAGCAATGATATCGCAAACGTGATAACCGCTCAAAATTAAACAGCAATATTTGACATCACAAATCAATTGTGATATAATCTAGTTTGGAAAAGGAGGAAAACCATATGAAGAACACAATGAAAGCCATAGCCGCCCTTCTCATCAGTGCGACAATGATAAGCATAACCGCCTGCGGCAACACAGACAACACATCATCAGCCGCACCAAAAGCAACCACAACGGCTTCAAGCACAGAAGTTTCGGCAACTACCACAACGGAAGCCACACTGACCTCTCAGAGCGAAGAAACATCTCTTTCGGCTACCACAACATCAACAACGTCCGCAAGCACAAGCAGTGGTAAATCTTCAACCACTACCAAAGGCGGCTCAACCACAAAATCGAACAGCCCTGTTAGTAACGGCGGTACAGTGAATAATCAGAACAACTACAGCCACAGCACTTCAAACAACGGCTCAGGCAACAACAGCTACAGCAATGACAATAACAACAGCTATCAGCCACAGCAGACGGAACGTCAGACAGAAAGACAGACAGAGCGTCAGACAACGACTAAAAGGCAGACCACAACAACGGCAAAGAAAACGAAGCCAAAGCCGACTACAACTACAACGGCTAAGCCAAAGTTTAAGCTGACACAGAATGATATAGACAGGCTGAAGAGAGAATTGCAAGCATATAGTGATGAAATAGCACGTCCAATCTTCAAGGATATATATGCAGAATGCGGTTACTCCTCTGTTGACGAACTTCTTTCAGATATAGGTTGGATGAACCTTGATAATTCTTCTTGGGGTACACCTGATACGGTTTCACCTGACACTTATTCTTCATATGATGAGCTTTACCGCAAGGTCAAAGGTCACGTTGATGATTTATACACTGTAGTAAAAGACGCACAGATAGTCATATATACTGAGTGGCACGGTGACGGCTCAGCTATCAATAGTGACGGCAAGCCTGCATGGGAAATATACCTCATATACTAATTAAAAAGAAAAAAATGAAAATTGAATACAAACTTTAAAGCAATTCGAGAATTTCGAGTTGCTTTTTTTATTGCAAAAATTCAAGCCACACGGCTTTTCAGATATATAAAAAAATCTAGGAGGTAAGGACAAATGAAAAGAAAAACGCTTTTCAAAAGGCTGAGCAGTGTTGCAATGGCTCTCCTGCTCAGCTTGTCGGCATTAACGCAGGGCATAACAGCCTCAGCTTTTTCCGACACCAACAAAGCCACACAGCAGTGGCTCAATGAATGGAGCTATGACTTCAGAGGGTCGGGACTACCTAACGGCTATGACATTGAAACAGGCAAGTCAAATGACACCCACTTCACAGGCTATTGGGCAAGCTCAGTGCCGTATTTCTCAACATCTGACGGCAGCTATGCTTATTGTATCAACTTTGATAAGTTGCACACAAACGGAACAACCTCTAAACAGCAAACACTAGCTGACTATGTAAAGGGTTCTCACGTTCCCGACAGTATGCAAAGACAGATCAAGGAGTTTTGCATTTACAGCTACAAGGGAAAAACTCAGTACGGCTACTCTAAGGATACCGAGATATGTGCTTCAAGCATAATGGCTCAGGCTGTTTCGGCAAGATACTATGACGGCAGTTCAGCAAGCCTTTCAAGCAACGAAACAAAGTTACTCAACGCATATAGCTACAACGGCAGCAACGCTTCTGCTCATCACCAAGAGTTGGTCGAGTGCTACAAAAAGATGAAGTCTGAAATGGTTTCTCACTATGATGTTCCAAGTGGTACAAGCAAAAACAGCAAGAGGATACCTGCAAGTGCAACATATCATGCAAAATATGATATCAAGACAGGCAAGTGGACAGCAAAGCTCAAGCTTGACAGCCTTTCACAGTTCAGCGTTTCAAAGCCGAACTCAGTGACTGTTACACGCTCAGGCTCAAATATGACTATCACAGCAGACAATGAGAAAGACCTGAAAAACGTTGTTTTCACGCTCACAAAGACAAAGGGCAAGTATGTTGAACACATAGACGAATGCTCACCTCTTATCCTTTCGGGCGGCTCTGACGTTCAGGAAATGGTGGTAAGCTGCTACGAGGACAAAGACCCTGTTAAGGCTTATCTGAAAATAACAACACCAATAGGCTCAGCCCACCTTGACAAGAGCTTCACAGATTACTTTGACAACAAGCAGACAGGCACAGCCGATATGTTCAAAGCTGTTAAGTTCCAACTTGCCTGCAAAGTCGGTGACGGCTATAAGTTTGTAAAGGCAACTGGAAAGGACGGAAGCTACAGCTTCACTGACCTCGCTTCTCAGGCTACAGACCTTACGCCAAACGGCAAGGGTGATATTGATGTAACAGGTCTGCCAGAAGGTAATTATGAATGGAGAGAAATATCCACAGCAGACGGCTACATGATATCATCAAAGAAAGCTATCACTGTTACCGCTGACAAGACGGCTAAAACGGAGTTCATCAACAAGGCTTCTGCTCCTGACAAGGGCAAGATAACAATTCACAGGCGTGACGCTGAAACAAGAGCTGACCTCGAGGGTGCAAAGTTTGAAGTGGCAGCAGCCGAGGATATCTACGTTGGCAATGGCTATTGTATCTATCCGAAAGGAACAGTTATCGACACCATTACCACAGACGCAGACGGCATAGCTGAAACAACAAAGGCTCTCTACAAGGGTTATAGCTACACAGTGACAGAAATTGAAGCACCAAAGGGCTATTCGATTTCTGATGAGCCTACACAGACTATCAAGCTTGTTGAACAGCAGGCGGAGTTCGTTGTGGATTTTGACAACGAGCAAAACACTATTCCTTTTGAGATAACAAAGACTGACATTTCAACAGGCGAGCTTATCCCTGATTGTACTTTTGAAATTCTTAATGAAAATAACGAACAGGTCATCACAGGAACTACAGACGAGAACGGCATTGCACATTTTCAGCTTGCTATAGGCAAATATTTCTATCGTGAGATTTCAGCACCTGATATCTATGAAATTGACGATACTCCTTATCCGTTCGAAATAACAGAAAACGATGATATCGTCAAGGCTGAAATGACAAACAAGAAGAAAAGTGGCTCTATAAAGGTCACAAAGACAACAACAGGCAATCTCAACATCGAGGGCATTAGGTTCTTTGCAACAGGCATTTCTGATACAAACAAGGACTTGAAGTTTGAAGCTGTAACAGACGAAAACGGCATTGCGCTCTTTAATAAGCTTGTTATCGGCAAGTATGTCATCACAGAGGACGGCTCAACAGTTCCTGCGGCTTATCTTGTTGCCGATGAGCAGGAAGTAACTGTTGATTACAATGAAACAGCGGAAGTCAAGGTCACTAACGAGGAAAAGACAGGCTCTATCAAGGTTCAGAAAAGGACTAAGGGTCAGAAGAATGTTGAGGGTATCACATTCTACCTCAAGGGTACATCAGACAGCGGACGTGAGATAAACATTCCTGCAACTACCAATAAGGACGGCATAGCAGTTTTTGAGAACGTACCGATAGGTACATACAGTATCATCGAGGACGAAGAAACAGTGCCATACGGCTATTTGGTCGCTGCTGAAAAAGAGGTCACTGTTATCTACTCAGAAACTGTTGACGCAGAAATAATCAACAACGAGCAGACAGGTACTATCAAGGTACACAAGAGAACAGAGGGTGATCTGAATATTTCAGGTATAACCTTCTATCTGAAGGGAACATCAGACAGCGGACGTGAGATAAACATTCCTGCGACTACCGATAAGGACGGCGTAGCAGTTTTTGAAAATGTACCGGTAGGCACATATAAAATTATCGAGGATAAGGAAACCGTGCCATACGGCTATTTGGTCGCTGCTGAAAAAGAGGTCACAGTAACATATGCAGAAACTGTTGATACTGACATACTCAATGCCGAGCAGACAGGTACAGTTCAAATTCATAAGAAAACAGACGGCATGACGAACATTGAGGGCATTCGTTTTATTCTTTCGGGAGTTTCCGATACTGGCAGAGAGATACGCATTGAAGCCGTCACCGACAAGGACGGACTTGCGAAGTTTGAGGGCGTTCCAGTTGGTACATACACTATCACAGAGGACGGCTCTACAGTGCCATACGGCTATTTGGTAGCAGACTCAAAACAGGTCACTGTAACATATGCTCAGACAGTGGACACAGATATGTTCAATCAGAAAGTGCCAGACACGCCTAACACTGGAGTGTCCGACAATGACATTGACGGCAGAACAGTTCTCGGCGGTGTGGTAGTCATACTTGCAGGAGCGGCTGTTATTCTGTTTTCACGCAAGAAAAAAGAAAGGTAATTGATACTGTCTGAAAAAGGCAGTAAAGGGGATTGATTATCATACATGAGAAAGCGCCTGCAACGGGGCAGGCGCTGGGGAGGGTGTTATGAAAAGAAAACTTAATACAGAAACTATAAAAACATACATTGTTATTTTATTAGGCTGCAGTTGTATATGTTTATTCATTCTTGGATTGATTGTAAGTCGTCGAACAGAGTCATATAACGATTTGATCGAGGGTTTACAGAAAACAACTTATTCTACAGCTGAGTTTAGCGGAGAGGTAATGACAAAAAGGGTTGAAAATGAAAATTATAGTTTAATAATGTCTAGTGGAGATGATGTGTGTGTAACAAAGGATCAATATGAGCAAATTTCAATTGGAGATATTATAACGTACTATAGGACAACTTATACATATCAAAAGCCAATTTGCTTGCTTTTTTCCATACCAACAACTGATGAGGAAGCAATCACCAGTATGGATGAAAAAGCCTGTGAAGATGAGGCTCATGCCAACATTGATGATGAAATTGCGAAAGCAAAAAAAGATTTAAACAAATTTCCTATGTGGATTTCAGTGGTTTTATCACTTGCCGTGGGATTTTTAGTGACTATAGTATTTGCAATATATAACTATTATGATGATGACCTTAGTCTGTTTTATTATACAAAGAGGTATGAAGATGAATAATTTCAAAAATCCAAGTAAACAAGAAAGAATAGCCTATACATCAATATCTGTTTTAATGGATGAAATTCAATTGTTTGGCAAAAGTATCACTATGGCTATTATAGTATGTGTTTGTTTTGAGAACGGCTGGATCTTACCGCAAGAACACTGTGGTAACGATGATTTTATTATAGTTCTGTTTTCAATTTTCTGCTTTATGCAGTGTGCTATATTGATAAATATATTCTCCAAAAAATACACATATAATGACAATTTTAACGCCAAGTGTCACCATAATGGAGAAATCACTTATAGCGGAAAAACTAAGATAGGCGGAAATGAAAATGAATAATGACAATGAACTCCATGATGTAAGTTTTAAAATCAGGTATCCTAACAAAAAAGAAAAAATTACATATGCGGTAAAGTCCATTTTAATAGATGAGTTGACTATTCTTGAAGATGTCATCACCACATATTTAAAAGAAAATGGATATCAGTTAATAAGCATGACAGGAGAAAAATAATATATGGAACTAGGTCAAAAAGGAAAAGGACTAACATTTAAACTATATCATGATATGTAAAATAAGACAACACTATATTTTACAAAAAACACAATCAAATTTTATTCTTTATGAATTTCTTAAACACAAACAAATAGATCACTAAAACAAATGGAAAGATTAAAAATAACAGTTGATATTTCCAATAATTCAAAAACAAGGGACGAACTATATCTTGGTAATTTTCATGAAATGACACAATCATCACGAGAAAACATAACATTTTAACTGCATTAACTAGACGGAATCTAGTAACCTTTTTGTACGGGTTTAAATCAAAGTTCACAATGGATTTGTCATATATAGTCATATCAACATTATGTTTACGTGATATTGAAATAATTATATCACTAACGTGCAAGAAAAACCACCAGCAGAATAATAGCCATGTAATCAAGTATACAAGAACTGTCAAACCCATAAGAATTGGATATACCCTTACATCCTTAAAAATTACTGGATCAAGCATTGATTTTAAATCATTGTCAAATGAACACATTAATAATGCTAACAATACAAAAATCGATAATTTATAGTCGTTGTAAATATTATTTATGATAACTTTTATAACGTCCATTATAAATACGCCTCCTTTCATCTATAAAGTATAAATATTATAAATTGAAAGGTCAATACAATATTTTTTACAAAGTTATAAACTTACACATACATAAGTGTGTCACAGTGACACACAACTTAAAATCGTAAACCTGAGCGTGTGAAGACATTCATACGCTCTTTTTTTTATACCAGAAAGGAGAAACAACATGAATACTGAAATGCCAAAGAAAAGCAAATTCGATATTTTGGAAGAGATAATGATAAACTTTCAAAATGATTATGAATCAGACAATGCTCAGACACATTGGGTGAAAACTTACAAAGAGCGGCGTGAGAGATTAATTCAGCTTCAAGAGGAAGAATGTGAATTACAAGCGAATGTAATTGATGACGCTCACGATTTGGGTTTTGTTGAAGGCGTAAGATATGCACTCAACATCATGGATATGACAGATACAGGCAAGAATAAAGCGCTTTTGGAGCGGCTCTTAAATATTCTTGAAAAATAAAAGAGGGGAAACTTAAATGGATAAGCACGATAAGTATGAAGCTGTAAAACAAGCATGGTTTGAAATCAATGAGCAGCTGAGGAACAATAAGCAGGAATACATTGATTATCTCAAATTTTCTGCAAAGATGTATAAGCAGCCGTATTCAGACGCTGTGCTAGTATATCAGCAGAATAGAAACGCAACAAAGATCGCTGAGTATAAGAAATGGGGACGTCTAGGGCGATATGTAAGACGTGGCTCTCACGGCGTTGCTGTTTTTGGCAAAAATCACACTTGCAGATATTTATATGACGTCACTCAGACAGGCGGCAAAGAGTTGCCTGAGATGTGGACACTTACTGACCGCAATACACCTGAGCTGCTCAATACGCTTAATAACCGATACAATATAAACGCAGGATCGGTCAAAGAATGTATCGAAGCAATGACAGCAAACAGTATTAATTCTGCGCCTATTGCTGAGTCAGTACAAAATGCAATATCTCAAATGGGACTTGACACAAAACAGGCTGAGATATACCGCCATTCACTGGATTCTGTTGTGCAGTTCGTTGTTTCTCAAAGATGTAATCTTTCAGGTAAAATAGATCTGCACGCCGATGTTGATGTAAGCGCTCTTGACCTTATCAAAAATGCAAGAGATATGATTCTTTTCAGCAGAGCTGTTCAGCACGCTGCCAAAGACACGCTGTTTGAAATCGAAAAAGAAGTTATCGCAATTGACCGCAAAAACGAAGCTCTTGACAATGCCAAAACCGCAAAGCAAGAAAGCACGTCTGATAGGGTTGACGATATACTCCAAGACCTTATAAAGCTTAAGTTTTCGCAAGAACAGATACTTGCATTAAAACAGGCTGTGGTGGCGGCTGCACAAAATGGCGAGCATAACATACAGCATTGGGTAAGCATCCGATATTCGCCCGACGAGCTACAGCATATATCATCTTTAGTAGCAGACTACTACGCTCAAAGTGTCATTGAGCAAACAATCGATTCAAAGGGCATACTTAATGATTACTATACATATGTAAATGAGCTCAATGGTCGGCTGAAACTGTCAGATATGTTCTCTCACCATGATTATAGTGATGAACAAAAAGCCATGCTGCAGCAGGGTTTTTCTGAGGGAATTTCCATTACTGTTCTTAACGAGGTCGATGAACGGCTAACGGTAGACGAGATAAAAACATTCTTTGAGATGTTTCATCAGGCAGTTGACGGACAGATAGATCCACATGATGTTCAGATATATCTTGATAAGGCTGTAATAGAGCATTCAAAGCAGAACGTTCAAGTGGTTGAAGCTCAGGATAACTCTGTTGACACAAATTCAGTTGGAGTTGCCAAGAGTGAAAAGTCATTTGCTGAACAGGTCGATGATGTACTTGCAGGAAAGGCAAACCGATACAATGACTTGAAAGTATGCGATACACCTCAAATACTGCTTGACGTTGGCTGTGAGCAACTTCCAATGTTTTATACGAAACGGCATTTGCATGACGCTCTCAAGCCGAAAGGAAATACAGGTGAAAGCATACATTACCACGGATTGAACGCAGAACAAATCAAAAAAATGCCCATGTTACTTGAAAATCCCGTGATTATATATGATTCCCTTTCGAGAAATGATAGCATAATAATCGTAACATCTGAACTTGACAACGAAAAAATGCCTATCATTGCTGCTATAAAGCCAAATGGCAAAGCTAAATATGATTTAGAATTGGTCGAATCCAACTTTGTAATGAGTTTTCATGGCAGAAACAATTTTGAAAATCAAATTAATCGTGCCGTAGAACAAAACAAAGTTCTTTATTACAACAAAGAAAAAAGCCAAGAACTGTTCAGTGTGCTTGGGCTACAATTGTCCAAGGGCTTAAACATTCTTGACTCTAATATTATTATACACCAAAGTCGCAATATTGTCAAGGGTACGCAGCAGGAAAATATTGAATACAAGAATAATTCTGTTACTCAACAGGACAAAAAAATAGAACCATCAAGAATTATAGGTTTGGCTGAAAACCAGCTACGCCCTGCTGTTCCTAATAGCTCTACAAGCAGTATAACAGACTCCTCTGGAGTTGTCAAGAGTGAAAAAACATTTGCTGAACAGATAAATGATGTTTTAAATGGCGTATTCCCAAAATACTCAAATCTAAAGGTTTGTGATACACCACAAATTCTTGTGGATATCGGCTGTGATCGGCTTCCTATGTTGTATACGCAAAGGCATTTAAAAGACGCTCTACATGAAAAATCCCCGAACAATGCACATTGGCACGGCTTAACACTGGAACAGATATGTAATATCCCACATCTTTTAGAAAGCCCTGCCATAATAATGGACTCACTTTCTCCAAACAAAAGTGCTGATAAAAGTATAGTAATTTGTTTAAATAACGTTGATAATGATAATGCACCGATAATCGTAAGTGTTAAACCAAATGGGCAAGGCATTTATGAAATGGAAAATGTATCATCAAACTTTATCACAAGTATTTATGGAAAAGGAAATGGGTTTGCAAACTATGTTGAACGTGCTGCAAAATCAAATAATATTCTGTTTTGGGACAAAGAAAAAAGCCAAGCACTGTTCTCGTGTCAAAGGCTCCAATTGCCTGAGGCGATAAACAATCTTGACTCTAATATTATTATACACCAAAGTCGCAATATTGTCAAGGGTAAGCAACAAGAAAATAGTGCCGATATAAGTTCAAATGATGTTAAATCATTCACTACTTTATCCGAGCCTACGATAACCTGTGAATGGAGCGAAAGCAACTACTTTGAGGACGGCAAGACCTACAGTGTTGCAGAATTTGACACGCTCATGGAACAGGCTGACAGTGAAATGGTGGCAGGAGCAAAGGCTGCAATAGAGAAGTACGGTTCAGCAAAAGCATGGTATGAAGCAGACGCTGATGACGAATTCTCACAGTTTATGGGCTATGATAAGGTCAAGTTTACTATCAATATGCCTGACGGACAAACGATCACTGAACGCCAGGACGCAGGGGACGGATACGGCGGCGTTATTGATTTTCTGAAAAGATACTCAATATACAACTCGATCGTACCTGAGCTTGAAGCTGCAAAAGCCGCACATATGGCAGAACTGGTCGATGAAGTGCCTACACCTACAAATGAAACACAGCCTGAAATAGACAAGCTTTTGGGCAGGCTTAAGCTTGATTGTGATTACTATCTGAAAACAGGTGCAGAAAAGCATTTGTGGGCGGAAACTGTTGAAAAGCAGATAGCTAAGATCAATGAGCTGTATGAGAAAATGCCTGAAAACGCCTACTTCACCAGAGAACAGATTGATGATTATGAAAAGAAAATGCTGGCAATCAAAAATGGCGAGGTTGAAAAACCTATACCATATGAAACGCCTACAATTGCTAATAATGTTCTGTCTGAAGAAAAAAAGACAACACCGCCTGTTTCTGAAAGCACCCCTATATCTCCTACATCTGATGAACAGATTTCACTCTTTGAAACACCCCCTGCTTCTGAAACCGCCACTATACCTGATAAAGATGTCAAAACCGAAAGGGTAGAAAAGCCAAAGAAAAATGTCAAGGCAAGCACATACCACTTTGACCCTGATAATGTTGTTGTGGGCGGAGCTGCTGCTCGATGTGACGCAAATATAGCTGCTATCGAAACATTGCTGAAAATAGAGAGTGAAAAGCGGCTTGCGACACCTGAAGAACAGAAGATAATGGCTAGATACTCAGGTTGGGGCGGAACTGCTCAGGCTTTTGTTGCAGATAATGAGAATGTTTCTGCTGACAGTTGGGGAGCAAGGCAGACTCGTTTAAGAGAACTTCTGACCACTGATGAGTATAGTGCTGCAAGATCATCAACACTGACAAGCTTCTATACACCGCCAGAAGTCATAGACGGCGTATATCTTGCTTTGGAAAGATTTCAATTTGAGGGTGGAAACATCCTAGAGCCTAGCATGGGCGTTGGAAACTTTTTTGCAAAAATGCCTGATGAAATGAGGGCAGATTCAAAAATTTACGGAGTTGAGCTTGACAGCATTTCAGGACGAATAGCCAAGCAGCTCTATCCAGAGGATAATATCCAGATAAAAGGGTTTGAAAAAACAACATTCAAGAATAACAGCTTTGACGTGGTCATAGGTAATATACCGTTTGGAGATTATGGCATTGCAGACAAAGCCTATGACAAATACCACTTCAAAATTCATGACTATTTCGCCGCAAAAGCAGTAGATAAGGTGAAGCCTGGAGGAATTGTTGCCATTGTGACTTCAAAATTCACAATGGACAAGAAAAATGATAAAGCAAGAAAGTATCTTGCCGAACGCTGTGACCTTTTAGGCGCAGTAAGACTTCCCTCTGGAACGTTTAAAGACGCAGACAGTGTTACAACAGATATTATCTTTCTGAAAAAAAGAACAACAATGACCTCTGTTATACCAGACTGGGTACACGTTTCAGAAACAGCCAACGGCATTCCTTGCAATCAATATTTTGTGGATAACCCTGATATGGTACTTGGTACTATGGCGTGGGACGAGCGTATGCGAGGAAAATATGGTGCAGACAGCAAGGTAACGACCTGCTATGCAAACAGTGACACTCCCCTTGCACAGCAGCTCATAAATGCCATTTCAAAAATAGACGGCGTTATTGATACTGTGGAAACTGAGCTTGACAATGGGACAGCTGAGATACTCCCTGCTGATCCAACTGTCAGGAACTTCACTCATACCATTGTTGACGGAGATCTTTATTTCCGTGAAAATGAAGTAATGGTCAAGGTCACAGAAACAGGCAAATCGCTTGAACGCATGAAAGGGCTTCATACTCTAAGGCAAGCAACTATGGAGCTTATCAATGCCCAGGCTGACGGCTGCACTGATGAACAGCTTGCAGAACTTCAGAAAAAGCTCAACAGCACATATGACAATTTCAGAACAAAGTTCGGAAACATCACTGACAGTGCCAATTCACGCTGCTTTTCTAATGATGATGACTACAACACTTTAGCTGCACTCGAAGTCGTTAACGTGGAAAATAAGACAGTTGAAAAGGCTGCAATATTCACAAAGAGAACGATACTTCCAGATATTCCAGTTTCAAAAGTTGATACAGCACTAGAAGCACTTCAAGTGTCAATGGACAGATTGGGAAAGGTCGATATTCTCTATATGTCACAGCTCACAGACACTACGCCTGAAAAGGTTATTGCTGACCTTGGTGATGAACTATTCAGAGATCCTGCCAAAGTTAAAGACAATAACCCATATTCAGGCTATACGGAGTCATCTGAATATCTATCAGGCAATATCCGTGATAAGCTGAGAATAGCCAGAGATCATGCGGAACATATTGACAACAGCTACAACAAAAACGTAGAAGCTCTAATGAAAGTTGTGCCAAAAGACCTTGATGCAAGTGAGATTTCTGTAAGGATCGGTGCAAACTGGATCGATATTGCAGATTACAACAAGTTTCTGAATGAATATGCAAAAGCAAATACATACTTATACCCTGTCACAAGAACAACGCTTGGCGAATATAAGATTGAGGGAAAATATCAAGACCATTCTATTGCCGCAAATCAAACCTACGGTACAAACCGAATGAGTAGTTATCATATTTTTGAAAATCTGCTTAACCAGCGTGATATTTTAGTTCGTGACAGACGAGAGGAGGACAGTAGAGTATGGTATGAGATAAACACTAAGGAAACACAGCTTGCAAAAGAGAAAGCTCGTTTAATGAAGGAGGCTTTTAAAAACTGGCTATGGAACGATATGGGTAGACGTGAAAAATACGTTGCAAAGTATAACTATCTGTTCAACTCCATAAGGGGCAGAGAGTATGACGGCTCACATCAAACTTTCCCAGGCATGAACACATCAATAACGCTGCGGAAACATCAATCAAACGCCATAATGCGTGCAAAGCTTGGAGGAAACACACTTTTCGCACATGAAGTTGGTGCAGGAAAAAGCTTTGAAATGGTTGCCACTGTAATGGAGAAGAAACGTCTTGGTCTTATAAATAAAGCCTGCGTAGTTGTGCCAAAGCACCTTACGCTGCAAATGGCAAGTGAATGGCTGCGGCTTTATCCAAACGCAAAACTGCTTGTGGCAAAACCTGAAGACTTTACCAAAGCCAATAGAAAGCGTTTTATTGCAAGATGTGTTACTGGTGACTATGACGCCGTGATAATGTCATTTACTCAGTTTGAAAGGATACCTATGTCAGATGAGTATAGAGAGCAGTTCATGCAAAAAGAACTTCACGATATCATGAGTGCAATATCGGAAGCAGGAACAAAGGACAAAACATCAGTAAAAGCCCTTGAACGTCAAAAGAAAAACATAGAGGAAAGGCTTGAAAAGCTGCTTTCTTCTCCAAAAGACTCATCATTGTGTTTTGAAAAGCTCGGCTTTGACTATCTTGTATGTGATGAAGCACATAACTATAAGAACTGCTTTGTTTCTACAAAAATGTCAAATGTGGCAGGCGTACAAACAACAGCAGCACAAAAATCAGAGGATATGCTGATGAAAACTCAGTATCTCAACAACAAGTACGGCTGCAACAATATACTTTTTGCCACAGGTACACCTATAAGCAATTCCATGGTGGAATTTTACGTTATGCAGCGTTATCTCAGACCAGATCTTCTCGAAAAAGCAGGATTGCAGAACTTTGACGATTGGGCGAGTACATTCGGTGAGGTGGTATCACAGCTTGAAATCAAGCCTGCGGGCAACGGCTTTCAGATGAAGAACCGTTTCAGCAAGTTTGTGAATATTCCTGAGCTTATGCAGATGTATAAGGAATTCGCTGATATTCAAACAGCGGATATGCTGAAACTGCCTGTGCCAAAGCTTGAAACAGGCAAGCCGATAGTAGTGACCTCAAAGCCAGACGAACGTCAAAAAGCATACATGAAAGAGCTTGCCACACGTTCTGAAACGATACACAGCGGCACAGTTGACCCACGGCAAGACAATATGCTGAAAATAACTCATGAAGCACGCTTGCTCGGTCTTGACACTAGATGTATTTTCAAAGACGCTCAGCCTGCACCAGACAGCAAAGTGACGAAGCTTATCGATAACCTCGAAAAGAACTACAAAAACACTATGACAGAAAAAGGCGTTCAAATAGTATTCTGTGATATCGCTATCAACGAGGACGAAACACACTTCTCTGTGTACAAAGCTATAAAGCAGGCGCTTATGGAGCGTGGGATACCAGAGAAAGAGATCTGCTTTGCAGGCGACGCAAAGACAGATAAGGCAAGGGACGAAATGTTCAAAAGCCTGCGCAAAGGCGAAAAACGTTTTATCATCGCAAGCACTTCAAAGCTTGGAACTGGCGCAAATATTCAGGATAGGATCTGCGCAATTCATCACCTTGATATACCATGGAAGCCCTCTGACCTCACTCAGCAGGACGGACGTGGCATAAGACAAGGCAACAGATTTTCGCAAGTCGGAATATATCACTATCTTACAGAGGAAACCTTTGACGCATATATGATGGGCATTATAACAAACAAGGCAAAATTCATAAATCAGATCTTGACCTCAAAAAGCCCTGCAAGAGTTTCAGAAGATGTTGACGAAATGGTACTTACATACTCTGAAATGCAGGCTATAGCGAGCGGTAATCCTATGATAAAAGAGAAAATACAGCTTGACAATGATGTTGCAATGCTGAAAACCCTTGAAGCAGAACACAAGAAGTCAATTTATAAAATGCAGGAGTTGGCAGAGAAAACTTTGCCGAAGCAGATAACACATTACTCTGAACTTCTCGCAAAATCCAAGAGTGATATGTCTAAATATCAGGAACATCAGGCGTTAAACAAGGAGTTTGAAATGACAATAGGCGGTGTCAGATACGATAAGAGAGAAAATGCAGGAGAACAAATTGCCGTGGCAATGGCAAAATGTACTGCCACAGGTGAGCCTATAGAGCTTGGAACGTATCGTGGCTTTAAAATCACAATAGAACGAAATCCGTCAGCAAATACATTTTTTGAGCTTGATACGCCTTGTATCGCTGTTCTCCACGGAGAGCTTACTTATTCATGTGACGTTGCCACAGATAATGGCGTGGGAAATGTCAGAAGAATTGAAAATCTTGCAGGAATACAGATAAATCAGAAGCTGTGTTCTCTTGAAGAACAGCTTGAAAAAGCAAACAAGGATCTTTCAGAAGCTCAGCAAAATATGCTCAAACCATTTGAACATGGACAAGAATTAGCCGAAAAGACAAAACGTCTTGAATATGTCAATGCACAGCTCAGCGGAAATTCTCAGAATAAAAACCACACTCCTGAAAGTGCTATAGAATTTAGGTTTCATAACAATAAATATCAGGCATTGATCGGCACTAAAGACAAATCAGAATGGTGCGATGTAGTATCAAAGGGCGGCAAGCTCATCGCTTCATCAGATAAAAAGATCTATAATCTGTCTGAAAAAGAAAGCGACCAGTTTCGCAGCTATGTTTTTAACGGTGACAAAACTGTCACAAGCAAGAATAATTCCTTACTGGAAAAACTTAAGCCAAAGGCGCTTAAATTATAAAACATTGAGAGGAGGTGAGGGTATATGATAGACAGAAGATACGAATCAGGCAAAAGCTTTGTCATGTACTCTAAAGAGGAGCTTGAAGCCGCTCGGCGAACAGATATGGTCACATTTCTCGAAAGCCACGAGGGTTTCAGCTTTAAATCGTCAGGCGGTTGGTATATAGGGATAGAGCATGACAGTCTTAAGATCAATCCAGACCGCTATACCTGGCACTGGTATTCAAGAGATCTTTACGGAAAAGGTGCTATTGATTGGCTTTGCAAGGTCGATGGATACGATTTTAAAGAAGCTGTTTCTCGTCTAATAGGCAATGCCAGTATACGAGCTTCTCCTGAAATGAGAAAAGCAGTAATCAGCGAACAGCACTATCAGAAAAAAACTAAAAAGGCAGAATTTAAAGCTCCACCGCCCATGCAGGGCAAATGGCGAGAGCTTTACGCTTATCTTAACATAACGAGAAAGCTTCCAGCTGACATAATAAATTATTGTGTCAGCAATAAGCTCATATACCTCGATGTTAAAAAGCGAGCTATTTTCTGCGGCTACGATAAGTTTGGCTCAATGAAGTTTGCAGAAGCAAAGATCACAAACACATACAACAAATACTATCCTCAGAACATTGAGGGAAGTATGAAAGAGTACAGCTTTTATATCCCTGCTAAACCAAATGCGTATGGTTATGACCCTACAAAGCTTTATGTGTTTGAAGCACCCATAGACCTTTTATCTCACGGAGCTTTAATGCAGCTTTCAATGAAAAAACAGTGTGCAGCAGTTGGAATGTCTGAAATGTATCGTTCTGATTGTTGGCTTGGAATAAACAGAGTATCACTATCAGGCTGCTCTGATATAGCACTTAAACAAAGACTATCTGGTGATCCACGGATCAAACAGATAGTCTTTTGTCTTGATAATGATGAAAGAGGACGTCAAGCAACAGAAAAGCTAATGTCTGACTATTCTGCAAATTACACTGTAAAAGTGAGCATACCGCCTTACGGCAAAGATTGGAACGATACGCTGAAATTTATTGTAACGTCGAAAAACAAAAAACAAAATACGGAGGAATAATTATGAAAAAGAAAAAGTTACTTTCATTACTTCTTGCAGGTGCAATGTCAGCGTCAATTTTTGTAGGTTGCGGTTCTTCTGCAACGGACTGGGATTATATCTCAAACAAGGGAGAGCTTGTTATCGGTGTTACATATTTTGAGCCGATGAACTACCTTGATGCAGACGGCAAGCTTACAGGTTTTGAAACTGAGTTTGCAGAGGCAGTTTGCGAGAAAATGGGTGTTACTCCAAAGTTCCAGAAAATTGACTGGGATTCAAAAGAGGTTGAGCTTAACTCAAAGACAATCGACTGCATATGGAACGGTCTTACAATTGATGACGACAGAAAGACAACAATGGATATTTCAACTCCTTATATGGAAAACAAGCAGGTTATGGTTGCAAAATCTGATGTTGCAGACAAAATCAAGTCAGCAGATGACCTCAAGGATAAGACAGTAGTTGCAGAGAAGAAGTCAGCAGGTGAAACTGTTGCTCAGACAGACGAGTTCTTCTCAAGTGCAAAGTATGTTTCTGTTGACGCACAGGCTAAGGCTCTTCTCGAGGTTAAGTCAGGCACAGCAGATGTTGCGGTTATCGACTATGTAATGTCAATCGGTACACTCAAGAGCGGTTCTGACTACGCTGACCTCAAGGTTGTTGACGGCAAGGACTTTTCACCTGAGCAGTACGGTATTGCACTTCGTAAGGACAGCCCCGAAACACTCAAAAAGCTTAACGATGCTATTCAGGCAGTTGCCGATGACGGCACACTCGATAAGATTGCAGAGAAGTACAGCCTTCAGGATCTTCTTCTTGTAAAAAAGAAATAATTTAATTAAAATAAGCTTGTACATACAGGGCGGACTATGTTCGCCCGTTGTGCTTTTTATTGATTATAAATTTACAGGTTCAAATTTGTAAGCCTTTTGATATATTCAAAACTGAAAATACTTGGATAGAGTGGTATATAAAATGGATCAATTTTTAGACTGGATAACACATATATTTAGAATATAATAATACAGTTATAATTGGCTCTGTATCTTATTTGCATAATAAAATATGAATTCCATAATAGTCGGAACACCTTTTTGTGAATGGATTCTCGCGGTGTAGTAAGTCAGCAAATCATCAATATCGGAAGTCCGCCATGCACGGTTGATAGCATTCTGCATGGCACGTTCAATACTGGAATCTGTTTTTTTATATTTTTCACCCAGCACTTTAAAAATGCGTGTTTTCGGTTCGTTAATGGTGGCAAGGATTGCATCGGTAAGATAGCGGTAACCAATAACTTTCGGGCTGATACCAATTAAATTCAACTCATGCTGGATTTTTTGAATCAGCCTTTTGTCTTTTGATTCAGACGGTTCAGTGGCTGTTATTTTAGAAGCTGTTTTGCCTTTCTCAGAAAAAATCACTTTTTTCATAATGCGCAGAAATTCCACAACATACTGTGCAGAATAATTTTCCTGATACTTTGCAAGAATAAAATCAGCACCTAACTGTCTTGCAGATTCATAGGTAATATTACTTGAATTATTGGTGGTTACAAGGATATATGGGTGCTTGGAAAGTTCAAGCTGCTGAAGCTGTGCCAGAAAAAAGAGTCCGTCACCGTCACCCTGATGCAGTTCAAGGTCCAGTATAACGGCATCGGGAAGAAATTCCCTCATATATTCAATAGCAGTTGAAGCATTATTTGTAGATGCGACCAGTGTAACATCGTCTAACCGGCTGATATAATCGTTTATTTCCATGCATGAAGTGGCATCATCTTCCACTAAAAGAACACGAAGTGTATGCTCTGTCATCTGTAATTGTCCCCCTCGTTTATAACTCAATATTTAATATAATTATAGTATATAAACCAACGAAAAGCAACAAAAACCAACGAAAAATCCAAAATTGAAATATCTGACAGAGAATCGACGGAA
>ERZ791645.33-NODE-33-length-115022-cov-5.165552_pt1 | contig 115022 bp, 109 predicted proteins | sample MGYA00509939_ERZ791645 | MGnify/ENA primary metagenome ERZ791645 (study PRJEB30046, sample SAMN00715249) | human gut metagenome | study: EMG produced TPA metagenomics assembly of the A metagenome-wide association study of gut microbiota in type 2... | reverse complement strand
TAAGGCGTGGGTCTGCAACACCCTGATCACCAGTTCGAATCTGGTTGTCGCCTCTTAAGAATCCATAGCAATATGGGTTCTTTTTTCATTTTATGAAGCATAAAAAAGAAAGAAAGGTATTTGCCAGGATCAGGCAAGGCGGGAAAAATGATAGAAATTTTAAAAGCAATATTATTTGGTATCGTGGAAGGTATTACAGAATGGCTTCCAATCAGCAGCACAGGACATATGATTCTTCTAAATGAGATTGTATCGTTGAATGTATCGGATGAATTTTACAGTATGTTTGAAGTCGTGATCCAGCTCGGAGCAATTCTTGCAGTTGTAATTTTATTCTGGAATCAGATCTGGCCATTTGGAAAAAAGGATAACAAGGAACCATTGGCGAAAACTGGCGCAGGTGCGTATATAAAATGGGATATATTTAAACTGTGGTTTCACATTTTAGTATCCTGTGTACCGGCTGCAATTGTAGGTGTACTTTTTGATGAGCAGTTGGAAGCATTATTTTACAATTACCAGACAGTAGCAATTATGTTGATCCTGTTTGGTGTAGCATTTATTGTGATTGAGAATTATCACAAAGGAAAAAAGGCAAAGGTGAATACCCTTGTCGGAATTGATTATAAACTGGCATTCTGGATAGGAATGTTTCAGCTGATTGCAGCGATTTTTCCAGGAACATCCCGTTCTGGAGCAACAATTGTCGGAGCATTATTACTTGGAATTTCCAGAACTGTTGCAGCGGAATATACATTTTTCCTTGCAATCCCGGTTATGTTTGGAGCCAGTCTTTTGAAAGGTGCAAAGTTTTTGATGAACGCAACTATGACTTCTCAGGAAGGTGTAATCCTTGTGGTGGGAATGGTTGTTGCATTTGCAGTGTCGCTCGTTGTAATTAAATTTTTAATGGGATATATTAAAAAACACGATTTCAAAGTGTTTGGATGGTACCGTATCATTCTTGGTGCAATCGTGCTATTATGCGGATTTGCCGGATTTATCGGATAAAGTATCGCATGCCGTAAGTTTTGTTATTAACCGTATTGGAAGGATAATAGATACCGTTTTCCTCTGTAATAAAGAAGCCGCATTTTTTGTGGGTTGCGAGGGAGGCGGTATTTGTTTTACTTACACAATCACGGATATCAACAGAACCTTGCTGATAAAGATGTGTTATCATGTCTGACAATTTGGTACAAGAATATGGGTGTAATAATTGTTAAATGAATAATGTTAACTAAGAATAAAATACAGGTTGACAATCGAAACGATATTTTATAGAATAAGTGAGTATGAGCGAAGCGTTACTGGAACGAGGTACGCATAAACAGTAACATTATTTTTGCGTGTCAGACGTATTCACGGATAGACATACAGCAGCTCAAATAAAAGTGTATGGAGAAGTTAACAATGAAGGAGAAAAAGATATCAACATCAACGATTGCAATGATTGCTTTGATGACCGCAGTTACCTGTATTTTAGGACCATTATCAGTACCAATCGGACCGGTTCCGATTTCCCTGACCAATCTTGCAATTTATTTTACCGTAATATTGCTTGGATGGAAAAAAGGAACGGTGTCTTATGTGATTTATTTATTGATCGGCTTAGTTGGAGTCCCGGTGTTTTCAAGTTTTTCGGCAGGCCCAGCAAAATTATTTGGACCGACAGGTGGTTATCTGATCGGATTTATTTTTCTGGCAATGATCAGTGGCTGGTTTATTGAGAAGTTTCCGGGAAAAAGAGTGATGTATTTTGTAGGAATGGTTTTAGGAACGGCAGTCTGTTATGCACTTGGAACAGCATGGCTTGCTTATGAGGCAGAAATGACATTCAAGGCAGCTTTGATGGCTGGTGTAATCCCATTTATAATTGGTGATATCGCAAAAATGATCGTGGCGATCATTGTAGCACCGATGATTAAGAATCCTTTAGTAAAAGCCGGATATATCAAATAAGAAGGTTTACATCATTAGAGGTACAATACAGTTGGCTTTCAATATCTAAAATTAATAAATTGCGCAAAGACAGGAGGTTGTCAGTGCATAGGCATATTCAGATGCATCATAGAGTGCGTCTGTGATAAAATGTGTTTATGTGTGATAACCTCTTGTTGTTTTGTGGAAAAATGTATAAAATATATCTGCGTGCGTTTTTAAGAAATTTGTGACGCAGGAAAAAAAGTTTTTGAAGTGGATTTCAGAGCCAGTAACGAAGTATTCTTTGTATTGATTTCAAAACTGTAAAAAATAATTTTTACATTGTGATGAGCAATTTCACAGCCGAAAAAATAGAGAACAGGAAAAAGTATGAATCAGAAAGTTGTATTTTTAGATGTAGACGGAACAATTGTAAACGATAAAGGCATTATCCCGGAATCAACCCAAATTGCGATCAGAAAGGCGGTAGAGAACGGCCACAAACTGGTCGTGTGCAGTGGACGAAGTCTTTTTCAATTGCCGCAGATGCTATTGGATCTTGGATTCAGTGGAATGGTTACGGCAGCCGGAGCACAGGTGATCGCAGATGGAAAAGAAATTTATCATGCTGTCATTGATGAAGAACACAGAAAATTTATTGTAGATTATATGGAAAAAAATAATTTTGTTTACTGCTTCCAGACAGATGCAGGAGTTGTCATGAATAAACGGAGCGAACAGCAGATTTTAAATATTATGAGCGATATGGGAATCACGGAGGAGCATCTGCGTCAGCTTGTAGGTGAATTTTTTATTCAGGAAGATGTCTGGAATAATGAGAAGGAAGAAAAGCTGATCTATTATGATGCGCCATTTGGAGTGGCAAGAGTGCATGCAGATCTGGAACCTTATTTTGATGTAGTGGCACTAAGCCTGAGCGGAGCGGATGATTACTGTGGCGAAGTTGGAATCAACGGCATCCATAAAGCAACCGGGATGAAGCGTTATCTGGAATATGTGGGGATTCCCAGAGAGGACAGTATCGCAATCGGAGACGGTCCAAACGACCTGCAGATGATGGATTATGCCGGAATCGGCATTGCGATGGGGAATGCGAAAGAGGAAGTGAAAAAGAGGGCGGACATGGTGACATCACATATTGATGAAGAAGGGCTTTACCATGCATTAGACAGGCTTGGACTCTTGAACTAATATCTTTTATGGATGAGGCTGCTTATTTGAGAAAAGAAGAACAGATCAAAAAACAGCGTTGGAGAATTTAATAATGAAAGAAAAAGTAATAGGCTTTATAAAAAAAGATACGGTATTATGCGTGGCAATGACACTTGCAATGGTATCCGCTTTTTTTGTAAAACCAACATTGAATTATGTAAACTATATTGATTTCCGCGTCTTGGGCATTTTATTAAGCCTGATGACGGTTATGGCAGGACTTCAGAGAAATGGCTTGTTTGATATGATTGGAAGCAGCCTATTAAAAAGAACAAAAAATACAACGCAGTTATCGCTTGTGTTGGTCTTTTTATGCTTTTTCTTTAGCATGTTTATTACGAATGACGTGTCATTGATCACATTTGTTCCTTTTGCAATGCTGACTTTGCGGAAATGTAATCAGGAAAAATTATTAATACCGGTAATCATAGTTCAGACACTCGCAGCCAATCTTGGAAGTATGCTGACACCTATTGGAAATCCGCAAAACCTGTATCTTTACAATCTTGCAGAGATGAAAATGTCAACATTTATAGGAATTATAGGTCCATATACGTTAACATCCGGTATATTGCTGCTGTTATCCGTTGCTGTTGTATGCAGAAAAAAAGAGAAGATTGAATTTACACTCGAAGAAAATAACAGCGACCATGAAATTGAAAAAGAAAGGTTACATCTTCGAAGAAAAACACATCAAAAAAATGCAGTTTATCTGATTTTATTTCTGATGAGTCTGCTTGTCGTTGTGAGAGTATTGCCGTACTATGTGGCTTTCATTGTTGTGTTTGTGACGGTCTTTATCATGGACAGACAAGTGTTGAAAATGGTAGATTACAGTTTAATTCTCACATTTATCGCTTTTTTCATTTTTACTGGGAATATAGGAGAAATTGAGACAATCAGGAATGTGTTACAGGAGTTTGTGAGTGGCCGGGAAGTTGGAGTCGGTATCGCTGCAAGCCAGGTGATCAGTAACGTTCCAGCAGCCTTATTACTTTCTGGATTTACAAAGGACTATGCAAAATTATTAGTGGGTGTAAATATTGGAGGGCTTGGTACCTTGATTGCATCAATGGCAAGTCTGATCTCATATAAAATTTATGCACATCACTATAATGAACAGAAAGGAAAATATTTCAGGTGGTTTACGATTGCCAATGTGGGATATCTGGCAGTTCTGCTGGCCGTTTATGGACTGATCAGATGGATGTAAGATAAGCAGAGAAGGAGAATATTATTTTATAGATTTTGAATAATAAGATACGTTATGAGTGAAAAGAAATACAATAAAAATAGTTTACAGGGTACCGTGTATGTATTATTGTCAGCAATCTGTTTCAGTCTGGGCGGAGTGCTGATCAAATCGATTCCGTGGAACTCGTTGTCGATCAACATGGTGCGAAGCGTTTTATCATTTATTCTGATATTTGCTTATCAGAGAACACAGGGGAGAAAGTTTGTTTTTAACAAAATGGTGCTGCTTGGAGCAGTTTTAAACTTTGTCATGGCATTGACGTTTGTCATGGCGACAAAGATGACAACCGCAGCAAATGCAATTGTACTGCAGTTTACAGAACCGGTCTTTTTGATTTTGATCGTGTGGATCGTATACAGGCAAAAACCAAAAAAGGACGCAGTTTTAACCTGCATTCTTGTGTTATGTGGAATTTTCTGCTTCTTTTTTGAATCGCTCAGCACAGGTGGAATGGCGGGAAATATCCTTGCAATTGTGTCGGGAGTGACTTACGCAGGCGTGTTTTTGATCAAAAAATTCCCGGGCGGAGATTTTGAATCGTCGCTTATGGTCTCTCATCTGATCAGTATTGTGGTGGGAATTCCATTTTTAATGCGAGAGACAGTGTTCACGCCAACCGTCTGGGGATATGTTCTGGTATTAGGAATTGTACAGTTCGGGTTGTCATATATATTTTTATCCAGAGGATTAGATCGTGTTTCACCAGTAACAGCATCGCTGTCTTCTACGATCGAACCGATTTTAAATCCTATCCTTGTAGCAATTTTTTGTGGAGAGACAATAGGTGCGTTGTCCATTTTTGGAGCGGTGCTTGTCATTGGCTCGGCGACTGTGTATAACTTGAGACAGGCGAAAGGCTAAGGCTGTAATCCTGCATATAAAACTGATATATTTGTGAGGACAAATTATAATTAGCGGAAGATGTAGAAAAAATAAATTTTATATGTAATAAAGGAAAAATATATGTTAACACGATTTAAGGAAAAATATATTGGCGATGCTGCATTTTACAAAAGGTATCTTTATCTTGCGCTGCCAATGATTTTACAAAATGCCATAACAAATCTCGTCAGTTTTCTGGATAACATTATGGTAGGACAGTTGGGAACCGAGCAAATGTCCGGTGTTGCAATTGTCAATCAGTTGATTTTTGTATACAATCTGGCAATATTTGGTGCGGCATCTGCAGCCAGCATTTTTGGGGCACAGTATTACGGAAAGGGAAATCATAAGGGACATATGTATTCTTTCCGTTTTAAATTGTATGCAACATTGCTTGTAACGGGATTAACGATATTATTATTTGCGACAAAAGGTGCAGATTTGATTTCCCTGTATCTCACCGACACGGCAGGAAGTGGAGCAACCGAGGTTGCACTGCAGTATGGTCTGGAATACCTGGGCATTATGATGGTTGGTCTGGTTCCATTTGCGGTAAACCAGTCCTATGCTACTAATATTAAAGAAACCGGGCAGACGTTGGTGCCGATGATCGCAAGTTTTGTAGCAGTTGGAAGCAATGCGGTTTTGGACTATCTGTTTATTTTCGGAATTGGACCATTTCCAAAATTAGGAGTTATTGGTGCAGCACTGGCAACTGTGATCGCACGCTACATAGAAGCATTTATCATTATTATCTGGGCACATTACCACAAGGAGAAAAACAGGTATCTGGAAGGTGCGTACACCGGATTCGGAATGCCAAAAGGGGAATTGAAGGCAATTATTATCAAAGGCTTCCCACTTATGTTCAACGAGGTTTTATGGGCAGCAGGCATGACAACCGTTACCCAGTGTTATTCCATTCGAGGATTGGAAGTTGTGGCAGGTCTTAATATTGCAACAACGATCACGAATCTGTTTAACATTATCTATATCCAGCTTGGAGCATGTATCAGCATTGTGGTTGGCCAGTATCTTGGGGCTGGTGAACTGAAAAAAGCGAAAGACGCAGATAATAAAATGATTGTTTTCAGTGTATTCTGCTGTGCACTTGTGGCGGGCATGATGCTTGTAATCGGTGGATTTTTCCCACAGATTTATAATACTTCTGAACAGATCAAAGAGCTTGCAACCAGTTTTATTGCAGTTTCGGCAATTATTATGCCATTTTGCTCTTTTAGTCATGCTTCTTATTTCACATTGCGCTCCGGAGGAAAAACGCTGGTCACTTTTTTATTTGATTCGGTTTTTACCTGGGTGGTTGTAGTTCCGGCAGCATTTGTGCTTGCACATTACACAGGACTTGGAATTGTGAGCGTTTATTTCTTCGTGCAGGCGACAGAACTTATAAAAGTAGCAATTGGTTATTTTATGGTACGAAGCAATGTATGGCTCGTACAGATGGTATAGAGAGGTAGAAAAATGTATTTAATTTCAGAAACAACAAAAGAAGAGAGAGAGGCGATTGTCAAGGAATCTCTTGGAAATATTGAAGCAAGCTGTGATGGCTGTATGTCCGGGCTGGCAGAAATGTATCAGGACTATATTGACGGGAAAAGAGAACTGCGTGAAATCAATATGGAATTTAATGCGCGTTACGTCAAAGGGGAAGATATGCCGGGCAGAGAACGCTGTGTGTACGGAAAATAATATGATGTTCAAATGAGGTACAAGTGTGCAGTAACGATAACATTTTATGTTAAATCAGAAGAAGAGGAATGAATCATGTATTTTGCAAAAAAGAGTGAGTATAACGATATTCGGGAAAAATCATTTCTTCAGTGGCTGGATGAGATGGAAAAGCATGATGATGTTGCAGTGCGCTGTGGTGTGAAGCTTGCGCGGGAATATATGCAGTGTCTCAAGGACGAAAACGAAAAGCTGCGGGAAGAGAATGAGCTGAAAAATAGTTATCTTAAGAAAATGAAGATGAGAGAGTAAGAAGTTTAGCAGGTGACAATATGTTTTTTATGATGGGAATTACAGATGGGAGAAAAGACTTTGACTTTCATCAGCAGATAATCTGTGATATCTGTGGAAAATACGGAAGGTTTCAGGTGTTTATGACCTATACGGTGCTGTCGTTATTTTTTATCCCATGTTTTAAGTGGAATAAGCATTATTATGTGCAGACAAGCTGCTGTAATACAGTCTATGAGTTGGATGCGGAGATTGGAAAACGAATTGCAGCAGGTGAGGATATGGAGATTCTGCCGCAACATTTGAGGCAAATGAATCAGCAGGGATATGGATATACGATGAGGCATTGCAGAAATTGTGGATTTTCCACAACGGAAGATTTTGAATATTGCCCGAAATGTGGTACAAGATTAAGTGAATAATAATTAAACACAGAAAAATATTTGGCAGTTCAAATAATTAGAAAGCAGAAGATATGTTAGGAAATAAAAAAGGAAAGATGATATGCGGATATGTACCGGATTATGTACTCTTTGATTTGGAGACGACCGGGACATCTTGTATTTATGATGAAGTCATTGAAATATCAGCGGTAAAAGTACGGAGTGGAAAAGTTGTGGAGGAGTTTAGCCAGCTTGTGAATCCGAAAAGACCGATTCCGTATGCCGCGAGTATGGTTAATCATATTTCGGATGAGATGGTGGCAAATGAGCCGGATTTTGGGCAGGTGCTGCCTGAGTTTTTAACATTTGCCGGAGATGATATTCTGGTAGGTCATAATATCCAGACATTTGATATGAAATTTTTATATCGGGATTGTGAGCGGCTTTTCCAGCAGAAATTAACGAATGATTATGTTGATACGCTGCGGGTTGCAAAGCTCTGTTTCCCGGAGTGGCGGCACAGGAGACTCAGCGATCTTGCAGAGCATTATGGAATTTCAACAAGAGGTGCACACAGGGCGCTGACAGACTGTAAGATGAATCAGCAGGTATTTGAGTATCTGGCAAAAGAATTGGAGAAAATGCCGGCAGCAAAAAAGCAGTTGAAAGAAAAAATCTGCCCGGAATGTGGGCTTCCGATGAAAAAAAGAAATGGACGTTTCGGGGAATTCTGGGGCTGCACAGGGTACCCGGATTGCAGGCATACTGAAAATACATAGTATAAAACCAGCCGATGCTTACGCATCGGCTTCATTATTTTTATCAGGATGAATATTTGCGTTGATCCGGCGTTTTAAAACAGAGACCTCCAATGGTGAAAAAAGAAGATCGTCAATGATCTCCGAGGAAACTGCTGTCTGTATCTGGTCTAAAGAGCCCTCCCTACAGATTGCAATGACCGGGCATACGTGATTCGGGTTTGCATCTTTTACCGTATCCCATATGAATTTGCCGGAATCCGTTGTATCAGATACATCTGCAAAAATTGCGAGGATAGAGTGACTGCCATCTTCCAGATGGCTGCAAATCTCTTCCTGTGATGAGACAGATACAATGGAGGCGGAATGGCTTAAGGCATACTCAAGCATGCTTAAAACATTTCTGGAGCCTGACCAGACGAGAATTTCGTTTGTGCCGGCAGTCTCTTCCACGTCAGAACCATAGAGACTGTAACGTCCTTTGCCGGACTTTTTCGAAACATATAGTGCCTGATCTGCTTTGCCAAAGAAGGAAGCGTAAGTCTTATCTTCAGAATCGGAAAAAGCAAGTCCAATACTAATGGAAATGTTATCTGGAATAGAAAGCCCCTCTTTTTTCAGGATAATCTGAATGAGAGATTCCGCTTTTTCAAAAGCAACCTCTTTTGCTGGTATATCAGGCATCAAAACAACAAATTCATCTCCACCGATACGACCTACAAAGTCCGTATTACGAAACTGGGAGGAAATAACTCCGGCAATAACACAGATGATGTGATCTCCTACGGTGTGACCATAAATGTCATTTGCAGATTTAAAGTTATCAATATCAATGACCATCAGCGCATGAAGAGCAGAAGGTGCATTGGTGAGTGTCTCAGTCACCAGATTTTCAATGGTCACTTTATTGAAAAGACGAGTCATCTCGTCAATCTGGGATTTAATCTTCCATACATTTTGTTCATCGAGACTGCTTTGAAGACGGCTTTTTACACCGAGCGTATTATTAACACGGGAAAGCGCAATGCGGGCATCCACCGGTTTGATAATAAATTCATCAGCGCCAAGTTCGAAAGCTTCTGTCTGGAATTCAATAGAATTGCTGGAAGTCAGAACGATGACGGGAATATCTTTAAATGCATCCATCGTCTGTCTGCGTCGCAGAACTTCGAATCTGTCAATCCCCGGCATTACCAGATCAAGTAAAACGAGGTCAATCAGATGGCTGCTTTTCTCAAGGATCATTAAACATTCTTCGCCCGAAGTGGCTTCTTCGAGGCGAAAATGTTCTCCCAGCATCTCTTTTATAATTGCACGTTGAAATTTTGAGTCATCAACAATTAAAAGAGTTTCTTTCTTTGGTAAGTTCATACTAATCCCCCATAAGGAATGGACTCTAATACAAATAAGTCTATCAGCAATACTATAGCACATTTGGATTTGGATATTCAATAAAGAAATCGCACTGCAAGACTTTTTGACAAACATTTTTGACCGTGGTATAATTCCTCCCCGATTAAGGAAAATATAAGAGAAAAGAGCAAAAAGTCAAGGTTTCAGGACTTAAAATAAATATAAGATCAGGAGGAAAGCAGGGATTCGTAAGGAATCGTTGCGAGAAAATTATGTGTACAGCAGCAACTTATAAAACAAAAGATTTTTATTTTGGAAGAACGTTAGATTATGAATTTTCATATGGAGAGCAGATTGCAGTGACACCGCGCAATTATCCGTTTCATTTCCGGCATATGGGGGATGTGGCAAACCATTATGCGATCATAGGAATGGCGCATGTTGCAGCAGATTATCCGCTGTATTATGATGCGGTCAACGAAAAAGGCGTTGGGATGGCAGGACTGAATTTTGTCGGAAATGCGTATTTCCCGGAAGTAACAGAAGGAAAAGAAAATGTTGCATCCTTTGAATTTATTCCGTGGGTGTTGGGACAGTGTGCAAACATGAAGGAAGTACGTGAATTGCTGGCTAAGATCAATATTACAGGAACACCTTTTGCGGAAAATATGCCGGCGGCTTCCCTGCACTGGATCATCGCGGATGCTGATGAGGCTGTCACAGTCGAATCCATGAGGGATGGGCTGAAAATTTACGAAAACCCGGCGGGCGTTATGACAAATAACCCACCGTTTGACCAGCAGATGTTTCTATTGAATAATTACAGGGGACTTTCGCCAAAACAGCCGGAAAACTTGTTTTCCGAGAAGCTGCCACTGCAGTGCTATAGCCGTGGTATGGGAGCATTGGGCTTGCCGGGAGATCTTTCCAGTGCATCCCGTTTTGCAAGGGTGGCTTTTACGAAGATGAACTCTGTTTCCGGTGATTCGGAGGAGGAGAGCGTTGGTCAGTTTTTCCATATTTTAGGATCCGTGGAGCAGCAGAGAGGATGCTGTGAAGTGGCAGAAGGAAAATATGAGATCACGATTTATACTTCCTGTTGTAACGCCACAAAAGGTATTTATTATTACACAACTTATACGAACCGCCAGATCTCAGCGGTGGATATGCACAGGGAAGACCTGGATGGAAGTGGACTGATCCATTATCCGATGCTGGAAAAAGAGCAGATCCTTTGGCAGAATTAATAAAAAAATAGTTAAGATTTGGAAAAATTTTTATAACAAAATTGACAGGACAGGCATTCTTATATTAAACTAACAAATATAAGAGGGAGTAGTTAGCATCTTCGGATGGAATAGTAGTCGTCATCACGCTGAAAGGCCGGTTATTATTGTAAGTAACGAGACTTTTATCACTCAAAAAATTTTTTTGATGCGATAAAGGTCTCTTTTCATAATCAATCCTTTATCGCAGGAAAGGAAGGCGTTATGGAATATTTACTGTTACTCGTTGGTTTTGTACTTTTAGTAAAAGGTGCAGATTTTTTCGTGGAGGGAAGTTCTTCTCTGGCAAAAATCATGAAAGTGCCGAGCGTCATCATTGGTCTTACCATTGTTGCGATGGGAACCAGTGCCCCGGAGGCATCCGTCAGCATTAATGCGGCGCTCACAGGCAATAATGACATTGCGATCAGCAATGTTGTCGGTTCGAATATTTTTAACGGTCTTGTGGTGGTCGGTATCTGTGCGTTCTTAGCAAGTTTTAAGACAAATCTCGATATTTTAAAAAGAGATATGCCTCTCAACATTGTGATCACAATGATTCTCTGTTTCATGTTTATGGATGGAAAACTGAGCCGTATCGAAGGTCTGATTCTATTGGCAGGAATGGCAGCATATATTGTAAGTATGATTTATTCTGCTTTGAAAAATCGTGAAACTGGTGAGGATTGTAAGGTACTGTCGCTGCCAAAAAGTATTGTGTTTATGGCAGGCGGTCTTGTGGCAGTTATTTTTGGTGGGGATCTTGTGGTGGATAATGCCTGTGTGATCGCAGCGAATTTTGGTGTCAGCCAGAATTTTATCGGACTTACGATCATAGCGATCGGAACATCACTTCCGGAGCTTGTGACGTCCATCGTTGCAACCAGAAAGGGAGACAGCGGTCTTGCACTGGGCAATGCGATCGGATCAAATATTTTCAATATTCTTTTTATCCTTGGTATGTCAGCAGCAATTTCACCACTCAATGTGTTAGGAGAATCCCTGACGGACTGTATCATTCTATTGATCAGCACAGTTATTTTGTTTGTGTTGGCAAAGACAAAAAAGACAATGTCAAGATGGGAGGGCGCGGTCTGTGTACTGCTGTATATTGTATACACAGCATATCTGCTGATCAGGTAAAAATAGCACAGATCTGGGAGAGGTGATTTCCTGCGGACAAAAGTAGCAAAAGAAACCATGCATTTAAAAAGGAGGTCACTTTATGACAACATATCTTCTTATTACAGCGGTAGTTATTTTTGCCTGTGTATTCCTGAGCAAGGTGTCAAGCAGACTTGGAATTCCAATGCTGCTTGCGTTCATTTTGCTTGGAATGCTGTTTGGTTCGGATGGGATTTTAAAGATTCCGTTTGATAATTATGCGTTTGCAGAGCAGATATGTACGGTCGCATTGATCTTCATTATGTTTTATGGGGGCTTTGGAACGAACTGGCAGCAGGCAAAGTCCGTTGCGGTAAAGGCAGGGCTGTTATCGACGGCCGGAGTTGTGATAACAACTGCACTTACCGGAGTTTTCTGTCATTACGCCTTACATATCGCATGGGTGGAAAGTATGCTGATCGGTGCACTGATTGGTTCCACAGATGCGGCATCCGTATTCTCAGTGCTGCGATCGAAACGGCTGAGTCTGCGTTATAATACGGCTTCCCTTTTGGAAGTGGAAAGTGGTAGTAATGATCCGTGCGCATATATGCTCACGGTGACATTTATTGCGATCGCACAGGGCAGCGCCAGTGGTGGACAGATTGGACTTCTCATTGTAAAACAGATGCTTTTTGGTATTCTTTTTGGTGGGTTGATCGCAGCAGCTGCAGTGCTGCTGTTGAAAAAAATTAAGTTTTCGACCGCAGGATTTGACATGGTTTTTGTGGTCGGAATTGCAGTGATCGGGTACGCACTTCCGGCAGTTTTTGGTGGAAATGGATTTTTAAGTGTCTATATTGTGGGAATTGTGCTCGGAAATACCGAGATCCGCAACAAGCGGAATCTGGTAAACTTTTTTGACGGACTGACCGGATTAATGCAGATGCTCATTTTCTTTCTGCTTGGACTTCTGGCATTTCCATCGAGACTGCCGCAGGTGGTGATTCCGGCACTTTTGATCGCAGTATTTCTGACATTTGTGGCAAGACCGGTGGCAGTTGCACTTGTACTCACACCGTTTAAAGGAAAAATTTCCCAACAGCTTCTGGTGTCGTGGGCAGGTTTGAGGGGTGCAGCGTCCATCGTGTTTGCAATTATGGCAGAGATGGCAGTGGAAACAGAAAATGATGTGTTCCATATTGTTTTTATGATCGTGCTGTTTTCTATCCTGCTTCAGGGCTCGTTACTGCCGCTTGTGGCAAAGAAGCTTGATATGATCGATGAAAAAGGCGATGTCATGAAAACGTTTAATGATTATTCCGATGAAGTTCCGGTGCAGTTTATCCAGCTCAGTATTCCAAAGAGCCATCACTGGTGTGGAAAAACACTAAAAGAGCTGACACTTCCGCCGGAGACACTGGTCGTATTATTAAAAAGAAATGGAGAGAATATCATCCCAAATGGGAATACCAGGCTTCTCGAAAACGATGTTCTGGTCTTAAGCGCAACTTCGCCGGATCATGTCGAGGGTGTATCACTTGTTGAGATTTATGTGGATGAAAACAGTAAGTATAACGGAAAATTGTTATCAGAGATTCCAAAGAAAGAGAATACGTTAGTGATCATGATCCAGAGAGGAGAGCAGGTCATTATCCCGCACGGAAATATCCGGCTGGAAAGTGGCGATATGCTGGTTGTGAGCAAAACGGAAATCTGATTTACAGACGGAGAACGATCAGAACGTAATAATTACTGATTTTACTCTAAGGAAAATCAAAAAATGTCCGATAAATAACGTGAAAGCGAATTTCAAGGAAGAAAGGAGATGCCTCATATGCGTATAGATGCTTATAATCAGATCGCGCAGGTATACAAGACGACAAGCGCAGCAAAGTTACAGAAGACAGAGAATGCAAGGCATGGACGTGATGAAGTACAGATCTCGTCTTTTGGCAGAGATTATCAGATCGCAAAACAGGCAGTCACTGAAGCAGCGGATATCAGGGAAGATAAAGTCGCAGAACTAAAAGCAAAGGTTAACTCTGGTAATTATTCCGTGGATACTGCAGATTTTGCGAAAAAATTATTGGAAAAGTACAACACATCATTAATGTAAAAGTGAGGATGAATTTTGGCTAGTTTAATGGAAGACCTGATCGACGTTCTGAATAAGGAAGAAGAACAGTATCAGGGATTGATCGAACTCGGAAAGAAAAAGAGGGAAGTGGTGATCCGGGCGGATATTAAGACGCTGGATGAGATTACCGCGACGGAGCAGGAGGTTGCCAGCAATCTGCAGAATCTGGCGAAGAAGAGAACCAGAGTACTCAACGACATGGCAACGGTTCTTGGCAGGAATCCGGGAGATGTTACGATCACAAAGATGATTTCTTATCTGGAGGAACAGCCGGTCGAGCAGAAACAGCTCATGGAAGTAAAGGAGCGGCTTTTACAGACAGGAAAAGAGATGGCAGCCATTAATGAACAGAATGAGATCCTTTTAAATCAGGCATTAGAGATGGTGGAGTTTGACCTTACATTGCTTAAGAGTATGCGACAGGCACCTGAGACCGCCAACTATAATAAGAACGCCTGCAATACAGGTGATCTGCTTGGCAGCAGTGGCTTTGACGCAAAACAGTAATATGTAAGGAGGGAGCACCATGGCTAACGGCTTTGGAAGCTTATATATCGGAGCATCCGGGTTACAGAATTCCCAGAATGCTTTAAATACAACATCAAACAACCTTGCAAACGTAAATACCAAGGGTTATGTACGTCAGCAGGTTTTACAGGTAGACAGAAATTATACAACATTCAATACAACTGCATCGATCAGCCAGCAGCAGTCCGGCCTTGGCATGAAGATCGGTGATGTGGTGCATGCGAGGGATATTTTTCTGGATAAATCATATCGAAACGCATCAGGACGTCAGGCATTTTATGCAGCCACGTATGAGGCAGTGGATGAAGTGTACACTTTTTATCAGGAGTTACAGGGACAGGCTTTCCAGACAACTCTGGAGGATTTCTGGACAGCTTTTCAGGAATGGGCAAAAGCTCCGGATGACAGTGTGCAGCAGAATCTGGTCATTCAGAAGGCCAATCTGTTTGTCAGCAGATCCAATGCAGTCTATACGGGACTTTCTGACTACCAGAGCACGATCAATACACAGATTTCAGATGATATTGATCGAATCAATGAGCTGGGAAATACCATTTTTAAATTGAATCTGGAAATCCAGAAAGTAGAATCGGGTAATGTTGAGACTGCAATGACATTGCGTGATGAGAGAGATAATGCGCTGGACGAACTCGCTTCTTATGTAGATATCAGTTACAAAGAGAATTCTGATGGGATTGTAAAGGTAAGTGTCGAAGGTGTTGAATTTGTAGACGAGGCAAGATGTTACGAGATGGGGAAGAACCGTGATGAGATCACGGGATTTGTCACACCTTACTGGACACATCTTTCCGATATCGAGAACGGCGATTACGACAATGTATTCAGCTTTACAACACCGATCTCCTCGGATCTTAATAATGATCTTGGAGAATTAAAAGCACTGATCCTGGCACGGGGAGACAGAAAAGCAACTTATAAAGATATTGTAGGACTGACATCCGATGAATATAACAGATCGACAGCAGATTCCATTGCAACAGGAATGTCTGTCATGTTACAGGCACAGGCGCAGTTAGATCAGTTAGTACACGGAATGATCACAGCAATTAATGATACACTTTGCCCGAATACAACACTTGGAGAACTTACCGGAAATACAGCATCCCTTACCGGAACAGATGAGAATGGTAATACCGTTACGATCACATCCGGAATGAAAGTGCTGGATACGAAAAACTGCTCTACCGGAAGTGACAAACAGATTCCGCCACAGGAGCTGTTCACAAGACTTGGTACAGAGCGTTATACCAAAGTTTCTGTGCAGGAGACAGATGCCAATGGCAATACCGTTACCAACGATTATTATGTATACAATGAAGAGAGTGAGACAGATACTTCCAAACAGTATACATTAGCGAGTGTCAGTGTAAATGATAAGCTGGTAGAACAGGAGTCGCTGCTTCCACATCTTTCACAAAATGGGGAAGTGAATTATGATCTCGCCCAGAAAGTAGCAGCTCTCTGGAATGGTGAGTATCTTACCCTGGATCCGGATGACACGAATAAAGTTACATTTATTGATTACTATAATAATATGGTGGGAGCATTTGGAACGATCGGTTCCGTTTATGAATCCACATCGACAAGGCTTTCCGGAACAGTGACAGCTGTAGATAATCAGAGATCACAGGTTATGGGAGTTTCTTCTGATGAAGAATTGACCAAGATGATCAAGTTCCAGAATGCATATAATGCATCCAGTCGGTTTATCAATGTGGTGAATGAAATGATCGAATCCATGATCACACAGCTTGGCTCATAAAGACCGGATTTTTTAGTGGAACAAAAACAGTTACTTTCACAGATTACATAGCAGAAAGAGAGAGGTGAGAGGATGCCTTCACAATTTTTTGGATTAACAATTGCATCGTCAGGCTTAAGTGCGTATCAGGCAGCACTTAATACCACCGCCAATAATATATCAAACGAACAGACAAAGGGATACAGCAGACAGGCAGCAAATCTTTCCGCATCGGATGCACTTCGTGTCAATGCAAAATACGGAAGTATGGGTTCCGGCGTTACGGTGAATTCCATTAAACAGATCCGAAGTGAGTACTATGATACAAAATACTGGCAGAATCAGGCAAGCCTTGGTCTGTATGAGACGAAATTAGGTTATCTGGAGCAGATTGAGAATTATTTTATTGATGATGATACAGAAAAGGGATTTTCAACCATTTTAAATAAGATGTTCAATTCATTGGACACGCTGACACACCCGGCTGGTGATACTAATGTCCGTCAGCAGTTTATCTCTGATGCACAGAGTTTTATGACGTATTTTAACAGTGTGGCAACAGGTCTTGGACAGATTCAGGACAGTGTCAATGAGGAAATCAAATCTACCGTTGAAAACATCAATGCGATCGGCAAAAAGATCAGTCTTTTGAATAAACAGATCAACGTTATTGAAGTACAGGGCGGTTATGCAAATGAACTCCGTGACCAGCGGGCACTTTTGATCGATGAATTATCCTCTATTGTGCCAACAGAGGTTTCTGAAGTTCCGGTGACAAATTCCAAACATCCGGACATGCAGACAGGTGCAAATTATTATACGGTAAAAATCAATGGACAGAAGTTTGTTGATACTTACGAGTATAGTGAACTTACCTGTGTGGCAAGAAAAAACACGATCAATCAGTCTGACCGGGAAGGAATGTATGAGATTGTCTGGGCGGATACCGGAAACAGTTTTAAAGCAGGTTCCGACTCCAGTTCCGGTTCGCTGAAAGCACTGTTTGATATCCGGGATGGTAACAACAGTGAGAACTTCCGAGGCTCCATCAAAGGGGTTACAGCAGGCACAATTACAATCAGCAATCCATCCATTACAAACGTCAATGCCATGACTATGCCGGCAGAGGGTGTTCTCACGATTGATGGAAAGAACTATAACTATACAGACTTTACTTTTACGACGGATGCAGATGGAAATGTCAAGGAATATACATTTACATTGGAGAATCAGTTGAGTTCCGATCAGCAGGCAAAGCTGGATGGAAAACAGGCGTCTATCGGCGAATCCATTGATGCGATGGGAGTTCCGTATTATCTGGCACAGATGAATGAATTCCTTCGTAACTTTGCAGGTTCTTTTAACGATATTATGAACAGCGCAGATGCCAAGGATCTGAATGGTAATTCAACCGATTACTTCTCGTTCTTCACTGGAACACATACCAAGACTGGAGAAGAATATGTACTGAGTAATGCAGCAGGTGTTTACAGTGCAAAAGCAAGTAACAGTTACTATCAGCTTACCTGCGGAAATGCGTGTGTTTCCAATATTGCCGTAAAAGATCCAACCACGATTGCAACCACGACCACAAATGCGGCAGATGCATATGATCTGGTTGAAAAGATGTTGAAATTAAAGAGTGACACCGAGTTATACCGTGGCGGTGGAGCAGATGATTTCCTGGAATGTATGTATTCCGATATTTCTGTGGATTCGCAGAAGTCAAAGATTTTCCAAAAAAATTACAGTAATATTTCAAATGCGATCGACAAGCAGAGAATGTCCGTTTCCGGTGTCGACAAGGATGAAGAAGCAATTGATCTTGTAAAATTCCAGAACGCGTATAACCTTTCCTCAAAAATGGTATCTGTTCTGGCAGAGATTTATGATAAGCTGATCAATGAGACAGGTGTATAAAAATTTCGTGATAAGAAGAGAGGAGTCATCCTATGAGAGTAACGAATAACATGATGCTTCGTAATACAACTTCGAACATCAATAACAATAAATACAGTGTGAACAGTCTGAACAATCAGATGTCTTCACAGAAAAAAATCTCAAGACCTTCCGAGGATCCGGTTGTTGCCATCCGCGCACTTCGTCTGAGAAGCAATTTAAGTGAGATCAATCAGTATTATGAGAAGAATATCCCGGATGCAGATGCGTGGCTTGATGTGACAGAAACTGCGTTGGAGAATATGAAAACCATTTTGTCAGATATCCGTACCCAGTGTACGTATGGAGCCAGTGACCAGTTGAAAGCAGAGGATAGAAAAACGATCCTGACACAGTTAGAGTCATTGCGTAAGCAGATTTATTCAGAAGGTAATTCTGATCATGCAGGAAGAACCGTTTTTACCGGGTATCGCACGAACTGTAAATTGACATTTATGGAAGACGAGAGTAATACGGAGTATAATATCCAGCAGAAGTTCAGCTATGAAGATATCGGGGAACATCGTTATTATGATGGACAGGTAGAGCTTAAGACAGCAGAAGAAATGAGTCAGAAAGTCACCACCTCTGATACGAAGCAGTACACTTATGACAGGATCCGGCTGGCGTATGGAGACATCGGATCTCTCAAAGATAAAGACGGTAATGAAATAGCTGCAGGCGCCGCAGGAAAACTCTCTTATCATTACACAGATAACGCAGGCACAGCAAAGACCGGTGATTTAAATGTAACGGTCTATGAGACAGAAGATGACTGGAAGAAAGCAGTGAAAGCCGGAAATATGCCGGAAGATGGAGCAGCTTTCATTAAGTCAACAGGAGAGCTTGTTTTAGGTAATAAGGCAAGCGAGACTTTGAAACAGAATAAGGCATCCATTGAGTTAAATTATGATAAAAAAGGCTTTAATTCTGGTGAAGTAAGACCTGAGTATTATTTTAACTGCACAGATATTACAGATGCTAAAAATAAAATTACATATGAAAAATATGATGCTAAAGGTAATGAGATTTATCAGGATATCGATTATATTATCGCTGTAAACCAGACATTGACAGTCAACACAAACGCATCTGACGTATTCAATGCAGATATCGGACGTGATGTGGACGAGATGATCAATGCGGTAAAAGCTGCTATTGATGCCAATGACAAAGTGGATAAGATTAAAGATATGATGAATCAGGCAGCGTATTCGGGTGTTTCGGCACAGGAGAATCTGCAGACATGGTTAGAGGCAGCACAGAAGGAAGCAGATTATGCAAATGATAATCTGCAGAAATTGTATGACAGCTATATCGGTAATTTTGATGAATATCTTTCGGATGTAAACCTTGCTATTACAACTGTAGGAAGCAAGGGCGATCGTCTGGAACTGACAGAGACGCGTATGTCAAACCAGCAGCTGACCGTAAAAACATTAAAATCAAATAATGAGGATCGTGAACTTTCTGATATCATCATTGATTATACAGCAGCTTACACTGCTTATCAGGCATCTTTACAGGCGGCAGGAATGCTGAATCAGACAACATTGTTAAATTACATTTAAAACACGCTACGGAAAGTGTGGCAGGAACGTGCTTGTGGGACAGTTTTTCCCATAGGACGTTACGGATAGAATGGTCGGAGACCAGACGTTAAGAAAACGTTAGAAAACCAGGAGGTCAGAAAGATGAAAGCAAAAACAAGAATGTTTGGCGAAATTGATATTCAGGAGGATAAGATCATCACTTTGGAGAGTGGAATGATCGGCTTTCCGGATATGCAGAAGTTTACCTTGATTTTTGATGAGGAGAAAGGCAGTAAATCACATATTATGTGGCTTCAGTCTATGGATGATCCACAGACTGCGTTTCCGGTCATCAATCCGGTGACGATCAAGGAGGACTATAATCCATCTGTCAGCGAGGAATTGTTGAAGCCGTTGGGAGATATGAAACAGGAAGACACCTTTGTACTTACAACTGTCAGAGTCCCAAAGGATATTCAGGATATGTCGATCAACCTGAAAGCTCCCATTATTATCAATATGTCCAACAATAGAGGGGCGCAGATTATCGTGGAAGATGATCTTCCGGTACGTTATAAAATTTATGACCTGCTGAAAAGTAGAAAAGAAAAGGCAGGTGAATAGAAATGCTGGCATTGACAAGAAAAAAAGGTGAAGCCTTAGTGATCAATAATAATATTGAGATTACAGTATTAGAGATCCGCGGGGATCAGATCAAAATCGGTATTTCTGCTCCAAAGGATGTACCAATTTACCGAAAAGAAGTATACTTACAGATCCAGCAGGAAAATGAGGCTGCCATCAGTGCAGATGGTCTGGATGCGTTAAATAATCTGTTGGATTAGAAAAGAATGATACCCGAACGGGTGTATAATTTATTGAAAAATATTAAATTGTACCCGTTCGGGATTTTTTTGCCTGAAAACATTGAAATTATACCCGAACGGGAGTATTATGATTGATATGAATAAAATTGGAAATTATATAAAAGAAGAAAGAAAAAAAGCTGGATTAACACAGGAAGAATTTGCCATGAGATCAGGATTAGGCTTACGTTTTGTAAGAGAATTAGAACAGGGAAAGGAAACTGTGCGTATGGACAAAGTAAATCAGGCATTGGCAATGTTCGGGAAAGAAGCTGTACCGGGAGAAAAGGAGGAATAACAAGTGGAGTCAGAATATAGAAAAGGATATGTTTATATTCAAAAAATTTTTGCCGGAACAATAGCTGAAACAGAAGAAGGATATGAGTTTTCTTATAATGAGGATTATTTGAAAAGAGAAGATGCAGTATCTGTAAGTTTGACGTTGCCATTACAAAAAGAGGCTTATAAAGCGACAGTTTTATTTCCTTTTTTTGATGGGTTAATTCCAGAAGGATGGCTCCTTGGTGTTGTAAGCCGTAACTGGAAAATCAATCAGAATGACAGATTTGGATTGCTGTTGTCGGTATGCAGGGATTGTATTGGAGATGTCAATATAAGAAATGGGGAAGAGGAATGAAATGTCTATGTTGTGGAAAAACAATAAGGGAGAATGCTTCTAATGCGGAAAAGGAGTGGAGCTGGCATAAAAAATGTGTGAAATCGTTTTTTATGACAGAAGAAATGCCCTTTTTAGATATTACGAAGGAACAATTGGAAAGGCTCGCAAATGAGACTGTCAATGAGGGACTTACAGTACCAGGAGTTCAAAAAAAACTATCCTTGCATTTGTCCAGTGACACGAATGCAAGACTTACAATTGTAGATTATCCAACAGGGTATATTTTAAAGCCACAGACAGAAGAATTTGATTATATGCCTGAATTTGAAGACCTGGCAATGCGTCTGGCAGAGTTGATGGGAATCCAGACAGTGCCGCATGCACTGATAAAAATAAATGATGAGTACGCTTATATTACAAAGAGAGTAGATCGCGATATTGAAAAAAATGAGATAAAATTATATGCAATGGAAGATTTTTGCCAGCTATCGAATCGCTTAACGCAGGATAAATACAAAGGGTCTTATGAAAACTGCGGAAGAATCATAAAGAAGTATTCTATTACACCAGGGTTAGATTTATCAGAATTATACTTACGGGTTGTGGGATCTTTTATCATTGGAAATTCGGATATGCATTTGAAAAATTTTTCGTTAAGAGAAACTGAACCGGGAAACAGAAGGTTTCAATTATCAAACGCATATGATATGCTTCCTGTAAATGTAATTATGCCGGAAGATAAAGAACAGATGGCACTTACTATTAATGGAAAGAAGAGAAATATTCATAAAAAAGAATTTAAAATATTAGCAGAAGTATGTGATATTCCTGCAAACGCAGCAGAAAAAATGATAGAAAAATTATGTGCATTAGAAAATAAAATGTTGTCACTTGTGGATGAATCCTATTTGCCTCAAGCGCAAAGGGATGAGCTGAAAACATTGATCAGAGATCGTGTAGCGATTTTATTATGAGAAAAGGAGAAAGTGGACATTTGAGCGGTATGAACTGTTTCTGAGACGACATCAGAATATGAAAGTAGTTTTTGTGGAACTTGGTGTCGGGTATAATACGCCGGGAATTATAAAATATCCGTTCTGGCAGATGACGGCGCAAAATCCCAATGTGACCTATATCTGCCTGAATTATGGGCAGGCTTACTGCCCGCTAGAGATTGAAAATCAGTCCTTTTGTGTGGATGGGGATATTTGGGAGATATTAAAGAAAGAGAACTAATGTTGATTAAGCATTAGTTGCTCTAGTCGTGTAATATCAGTGAAAGTAACTTTGACCCCTTTTTTATTTAAAGCTAAAAAGCTTTTAACATTTTTACGAATTACACGTTGTAATTCCCTTTTTACAGGAACTGGGTTACCATTTTTTGTATGAATGTGATCAATATAGTTTTCGGTTACAGGAAACATATTCTGGATAAGAAAAGCCGCATTTTGGCTATCAAATTCACCTAAAATAATGCCCTTACAAGGTTTGCCTTTTTCTAAAATTTTATGCCGGATAGATGAGAATTTTTCATATTGTGATGAAATTGGAATCATCCAATATAGGTTTGTAAGCTCATCTTTTATGCAGTATAAAGTAGGTCTATAATGACCGGATTCTTTATTTTGTAATAAATACTTATCTTGTACATAGTCAAAATAAGTATCTTTAATATGATAGGCATATCCTTGAATTATTTCCATATTATTCTCCATATAAAGTAAGAACCCCTTCGCTAAAAAGTGAAGGGGATTATTTTCAAGCCGTTCATTTATGAGTCGCTAACGGTGGGCGAACATTATTTTCATTTATATTCTATGAAAGACAAAGTTATTTGTCAATGGAAATATTTTCAATTATCTTTATTTTTATTAATTTCATCCATGTATCCGGCAGTTATGATACCGGCAGGCAATGCTACGATTGCAATACCAAATATGGCAGATAACATAGTGATTATGATATCAATACTTTTAGAGTAGCGGACTGCTTTAAAGATGCGAAATACACGAAAAGTTCTAAAAAGACGGAAAATCTTGAGTAGTCGTAAACTTCCGCTAAGAACCGTGATGGAAGGGAGAATGGAAATTTAATCAACAATTGTCATTGGGGGATATAACAAATATGCTATTCTTTCAAAATAAAAATATATTTAAAACAACCGCATCTGCCCGTCCACCCAGCTTTTCTGCACAGCCTCATGAATCACATCCTCAGGGTGCAGATTCCCAATCAAAAAAGGCGAGTGCGGATCGTGATTTGCATAGTTCTGTCGTACTGTCTGCTCGTCATAATTGGCATAGCAGTAGCGGCACAGATGCGGGCAGGTGTTGTAAGCCCCGATATCGTTTCCGAGAAAACAGGCACATTCTTTACGAAGTGGCTGTTTTTTGGGAAAGATTAGGGAAGTATGCAGGGCGGTTTCATAAACTTGCTGTGTCATGCATCCGCTGCAATCGGCACCATAAGGAGCAAGCTCGTCTCCCTCTCCGCAAGGGCGCACTGTCATACCATGCGTGGCTGCAATTTCAATCATTTCTTTTCCGAGAAAAATACGGTCATCTTTACCGACACTTCGTACTTCCGGAAAATTCTTCCTTACTTTCTGATACAGGTCGATAAAACTGATCACACAGGTTTTCGTAGCATCACAAAGGCGGGCTGCTATATGTTCAAATGCTTTCAGGTGATAGTCCACCGTGTATGTCTCATCCAGAAAAATTGGGTCATAGCGCCAAGCCATAGCATCGGGACCAACGATTTCAGATAACGCTAAAAAGCTGTCGATCACTTTTTCCTTATCCGGAACATGAGGCTCGATATCGGTGCCGTAAGGCGTGATCGTGACAAACCAATACATGCCGAAAGGCTTTAATAAATCCATATATTGTAGCATAGGAGCTGGATTTTTCGAGCAAAAACCGATCAGGTCTACAAATGTCGGATCGAGGCGGTATTTTGTCACCTGCACCGGGTTGTAGGGATTGCGTACAAGAACGTAACCGTCCTTTATTCTGTTTGTAAACCATTCCGCATAAAATGCCGGAATGTCGGTTCTCATGCCTGTCTGTAAGATCATAATTGGCTCCCACCTTTCCAGAGTAAAATAGAACATAAAATTTTTATACGAAAACGAGTATGGTTCAGCAGTAATAAAATAATGGTAAACGAACTTTTGGAAAAAAGTCAAGAAAGAGTTCTGCCAGAAAATGAACAGATGTAACAATTGCTATTCCAACGATGAAATGGTAAAATGGATTGTAAATAATTAGGTCATCTGGAAAACGACAAAAGAAAAGGGACGGAATAATGAAAAACAAATTCATAATACTTACAATAACAGGACTGTTGCTTGCATCATTAGCTGCGTGTGGAGGTTCCAAGACACCGGATGCGTCAAAAAATACGGCAGATCAGGAAGCGCAGAATCAGAATCAGGACCGTCAGGGAACATCTGACACTATTCAGGGTGACATAGAGGAAAATCACGGAAGCGATGATACGGAAGGCAGCAGCGACAGTGCAGAAAATGCAAGCGAAAACCAAAGTGGTGATCTGACATTCGCGGATCTTGCAAAATATTCATTCGAATTTTGCAGTGGAGCCGGTGGCTGGTCTACCGATTTTGAAATTGAAAAAGATGGCTCTTTCAAGGGAAACTACCATGATTCTGACATGGGAGACACCGGGGAAAACTATGAGGATGGAACGAGGTACATTTGCGGCTTTTCGGGAGATTTTACCGGATTGACCAAAATCAATGATTACACTTATGAGATGAAAATGGAGAATCTTACCTATGAGGAGACTCCGGGAAAAGAAGAAATCGCAGATGGTGTGAAGTACATTTATACAGATGTTTATGGTCTGGAAGGAACGGATACGTTTAAAGTGTACCTTCCGGGTGCACCGGTGAGTGATCTGTCAGAGGAAGAGTATTTCTGGGTGCGTACAGCAAATGAAAATGGTGCAGAAGAATCGCAGGATACACTGACGATTCCTGTCATTGTGAATGAGAAAATGGAATATGGAATTTATTCTTACAAGAGAATGACACCATATGAGGAAGCGCAGAGTACATTAAATACTTATCAAGCATCCTATGATGCAGCAGAGGAGGAGCTTAAAAAAGCAACTCTACAGTCCCGAATGGACGACTACGCTATGCAGATGTATGATATCAGCGATTCCTGCTTAAATGAAATCTGGAATCTTGTAAAATACAATACAAGTGAGGAAAAGTTCAATGAAATTCTTAATGAGCAGAGGAAATGGATCGCAGACAAAGAAGCAGCAGGCAACGAAATCCTGGATCAAAACGATGGATCTTCGGCACAGATGGACAGCAGTCTTAAGATGGCAGAGCTTACCATGGAGCGTTGTGAAGAACTGGCAGATTATTTGAAGTAAGATGGAAAAAGAGGACAATTTATGCAGATTTCAAGTAGTTTTACTCTGGCGGTGCATCTTTTTATGTGTTCAAGGATTTGGATCGCGAAATTTATACCACTCTGCTTGGATAAAAGAGAGAATCACAATATTGTAATTCGCTACTCCCTATGTTATTCTGTGTATGTTTGAAAATAGAAATCAGGGGAGAAAATTATGAAAAATCAAACGACAAAAAGAAGTTCTTTTTCAGGAAAAATCGGTTTTGTGCTGTCAGCAGCCGGAGCGTCTGTGGGATTGGGAAATATCTGGCGGTTTCCATATCTGGCTGCCAAATACGGCGGCGGTATTTTCCTGCTTATCTATATCATTCTGGCACTGACCTTTGGCTATACGATGATCATGGCTGAGACATCGTTGGGACGCATGACGAAAAAAAGTCCGGTAGGAGCATTTGCTTCCTTTGGAAAATCACATTTGTCTTGTCTGGGAGGCTGGATCAATGCAATCATTCCGGTTTTAATCGTGCCATATTATTCGGTGATCGGTGGATGGGTTTTAAAATATCTGGTTGAGTATGTCAGAGGACATGCGCAGACAGTTGCAGAAGATGGTTATTTTTCTGCATTTATCTCAGATGGATTTTCCACGGAAATATGCTTTGTGATCTTTTCTGTGATCACATTGGCGATTATTTATGCGGGTGTGCGCAATGGAATCGAGCGTGTCTCCAAATTCATGATGCCGATACTTGTTGTGTTGTCTGTGATCATTGCAATTTATTCTGTGACAAGACCAGGGGCTTTGGCTGGTGTGAAATATTTCCTTGTGCCGAATATCAGTAACTTTTCATGGATGACCGTTGTGGCAGCCATGGGGCAGATGTTTTATTCGCTGTCGATTGCGATGGGTATTCTCATTACGTTTGGTTCTTATATGAAAAAAGAAACTTCCATTGAAGAGTCTACAAAGAATGTTGAGATTTTCGATACAGCAATTGCAATTATGGCAGGACTAATGATCATTCCGGCAGTGTTTGCTTTCTCTGGCGGAGATCCGGACACATTACAGGCTGGACCGGCATTGATGTTTATTACAATCCCAAAAGTTTTTGCAAGTATGGGATTTGGAACTTTTGCGGGAGTAATGTTCTTCTTGCTTGTACTTTTTGCGGCACTTACCAGTTCAATCGCACTGACGGAAAGTGCGGTATCCACGTTTGAAGATGAACTTGGGTGGAGCCGGAAAAAATCTACGGTGCTCTGTGGCGTGATCATGATCGCACTGGGAAGTCTGTCTTCGCTCGGATACGGACCTCTGGCAAATGTGAAGATCATTGGCATGCAGTTTTTGGATTTTTTTGATTTCCTGACGAACTCTGTCATGATGCCGATTGCGGCAATTGCTACCTGTCTTTTTGTTTCAAGGGTTGTCGGGGTAAAGAGAATCGAAGAAGAAGTGACATACGGTGGCGGCACATTCAAAAGAAGAAAAGTCTTTCTGTTTATGATACAGTATCTGTGTCCGATTTTTGCTGGAATCATTTTATTAAGCTCTGTCGCAAATGCATTTGGATGGATTTCCATGTAAATGCATTTGCGATAGGAAGGAACTTATTTTTTCAACATTCCATAATGCTCTTCCATGTTTCCACCGAAGATGGCATTTTTATAGCCCAGTTTCTTAAAGGCTTTGACCGCTTTTTCCGGTCTGAAATTATAACTGCCGATGATATAGAGAGAAGTTTCCTTATCCGGGAATCTTCTTAAGATTCGGTCTTCCGTGATTTTATCCAATGGGATATTGACCGCACCGGCAACATGTCCGTGGTTAAATTCATCTTTGGTACGACAGTCGATCAACATGGCGTTCTCAGAAGTGTGAGCCTTGTTGATTGCTTCGTTCACTGTCAGTTTTTTCTTGAAAATACTCATTTTATCTCTCTCTTTCCAAAAAAGTATAATGATACAATTTTACTACGGAAAATATTTTGCGTCAACGAAAAAGCAGATGTATTTTCTTTTTTTGTGTGATAAAATTATTGCATGTATGAGTGGGCATGAAATGTGTTTGATATAGAAGGGATAGCACAGATGATCAATATTGCAATCGTTGAAGATGAAGCTATGTACGCAAAGCAGCTGCAGGAGTTTTTGCTGCAGTATCAGAAGGAGAATGGAGAAGTATTCAATATTACCGTTTATTCAGACGGGGATCAGATCGTACATAAGTATAAGTCACAGTTTGACATTATCCTGATGGATGTGGAAATGAAGTTCATGGATGGAATGTCCGCGGCAGAGGAGATCCGCAAGGTTGACACAGAGGTTGTCATTATTTTTATTACGAATATGGCGCAGTATGCGATCCGCGGGTATGCGGTGGATGCACTGGATTATGTGTTAAAACCGGTGTCATATTTTGCATTTTCGCAGAGATTAAACCGTGCGATCAGTCGTATGAAGAAACGTGAGCAGAAGGTCATCACTGTGAACATCAAGGGCGGCGCTGTCCGGATCAATATTGCAAATATTTATTATATCGAAAGTCAGGGGCACAATCTGGTTCTGCATACGATCCTTGGTGACTATGAATCGGCTGGCACGATGAAAGAGGTCGAGGAAAAGCTGCAGGGACTGAACTTCTGCCGTGGAAATAAAGGCTATCTCATTAATTTACAGCATGTTGAGGGACTTCAGGATGGATGTGCGGTTGTAAAGGGTGAACCGTTGCTTTTAAGCCGCTCCCGCAAGAAAGAATTTATGGAAGCACTGACGAATTATTGGGGAGAGGTTGTGAAATGATCGATAATCTTATGCCGGATATTCCGCGGATTTACACGGCAGCTGCAGAGTGGATTGCCTGCCTGATTTTTATTTTTCCGTTGAAAAAGAGATTTGAGTGGTGGAAAAGTGCATTAATTATAGTAGGAATGTTGATCGTGCAGTCGGCTTTTCTGGTATCAACGGGTAATGTGTTAATTTATTTCTGGATACCGTGTATGATCATAGCAGTTTTTCTAATGATAGCGTTTATTTATTTGTGTTGCGATGTGAATTTTCGGGATGCCGGATATTTTGGTATGATCGCATTTGTTGTGGCAGAATTTATGGCATCCATGGAATGGCAGATTGTATGTTCGATCTGGACAAGACAATTGCCGGGTGCCGGAATGCAGGTACTTATGCTTGCAGCAGTTTATGGTGCAGTTGCGTTTTTATTATGGAAGTTATTGCAGCAGCATTTGCCAAAAGATGGAAAACTAAATATCAGTCTCAAGGAATATTTTTCGGCAGCGTTGATTGTGATAGCGGTATTTGCGGTCAGCAATCTAAGTTTTGTTTCCAATGCGGATACGTTCGCAAATGGATATGCGCTTGAAATCGGTCATGTCCGCACGATCGTTGATCTCGGTGGAATTGCCATTTTATATGCTCACCTGATCCAGTGTGGCGAGCTGCGTGTCCGCAGGGAATTAGAGGCGGTGCAGAATGTATTGCAGAATCAGTATGTGCAGTACAAGCAGTCGAGGGAGAGCATAGATCTGATCAATTATAAATATCATGATTTAAAGCACCAGATAGCAGTGCTGCGGAGCGAGACGGACCCGGAAAAAAGAAATGAATTTTTAAATCATATGGAAGATGAGATCAGGCAGTACGAAGCACAGAACAAGACCGGAAATAAAGTGTTAGATACGGTGCTTACGAGTAAAAGCTTGTACTGTGCAAAGCATGGCATTACATTTACGTGTGTGGCAGATGGAACGCTGCTTGATTTTATGGATATCATGGATATCTGTAGTATTTTTGGAAATGCACTGGATAACGCCATTGAGTGTGAGCTTAAGATTGCGGATAAGGAAAAAAGACTGATCCATGTAACGGTATCGCAGCAGAAGAATTTTTTGATCTTACGTTTTGAAAATTACTACGAAGGTAGTTTAAAAGTGAAAGAAGGGCGTTTTCTGACAACCAAGAAGGAAAAAGAGTTTCATGGTTATGGAATCAAGAGTATCCGCTATACGGTAAATAAATACGACGGTGCAGTCAGTATTGACACAAAAGAAAACTGGTTTGATCTGAAGATTTTGATTCCGATGAAAAAAACTGCATCTGACGGAGTGCAGAACGGATAACGGTGTCCAATAGAATACGTATGGATAAGCATTCGTAATTTTTGCTTTATAACGCTATGGTTTGTGCATTGTGCATGAAAACATAGCGTTATTTTTGTCTGAAACTCACAACGTGTAATACCGTTTATGCAAAAATAATGCAGATTATGCAATTTTTCCATAAGAAAAGTACTTTATGATAGATTATAACTACAAAGTCCGGAACGGACAAAATAAATCTTGGGAGGATTTAGAGATGATCGAGTTTATTATTTCAATTCTGGTTCCTATTTTAGGAGGCCTCGGTGTCAGTGAAGCAGACGTTACAACTTATGTAACAAATTGCAGCGGATACATTTATGCAATCCTTATTTCTATTTTAGTATTGATTGTATTATTAGTAGCTGCACATTTTATTGCACCAAAAGGAAAAAGACATTTAGTTCGCTGGGGAGCTTCCTTAGCATGGATACTCGCACTTGTGACCATGGTAAACATGGTTTGCTACGGACCGCTTTACACAAACCTTTCCGTTGTATTAAACGGTGGCGGAACAGTATCCGATGAAGCAAAAGCAGCAAGTAATGAAGTGATCAAAAAAGTCGGCGAAGAAGGTATGGTTCTTGTAAAAAATAATGGATTATTACCTCTTAGCAGTGATGTTGATTCCATGAACGTATTTGGATGGGCATCTACAAACCCTATCTATGGTGGTACAGGTTCAGGTTCTGCAGATACATCTTCTGTAGTAAGTATTTTACAGTCTTTATCAGATGCAGGATATAAGACAAATGAGTCCCTGACCAAAATGTACACAGATTATCGCGCAGACAGACCGGCTGCAACAATTTTAGGCGGAGACGGATCCTTTGATATCACATTACCGGAACCTACAGCAGATTATTATACAGATGATGTCATGGGCGAAGCAGAAAGCTTTTCTGATGTAGCAATGGTAGTGATCAGCCGTGGCGGTGGTGAAGGATATGATCTTCCTACAGACATGAACTCTGTTATCCATGGCACTTACAATGTGGCAGATGAAGTTTCTGTAAATCCTGCAAACTATGCATATACCAATATTTCCTACACTAACAACGGTGATTATGATGATTTTGATGCAGGAGAATCTTATCTTGAACTCTCTAATACAGAGGAAGCAATGCTTGATAAGGTCTGCTCAGAATTCAGTAAAGTAATCGTTGTGATCAACGCAAACAACCCAATGGAACTTGACTGGGTAGACAACTATGATTCTATCGGAGCAGTAATCCTTGCACCTGGTACAGGTCAGACAGGTATGGCTGCACTCGGTGAGATCATCAACGGATCTGTGAATCCATCCGGAAAAACAGTTGATACTTATGTAAAAGATTTAACACAGACTCCATACTATAATAACATTGGAGCATTTGCATACAACAATGTAGATGATTTAAAAGAAGCAATCGCAGCTTCTGATACAGCATACGAAGGAACAGTTTCCTTTGTTGATTATGTAGAAGGTATCTATGTAGGATACAAATATTATGAGACAGCATCTGATGATGGTGTGATCAATTATGAGGATGTTGTAAAATATCCATTTGGTTACGGATTATCTTATACAACATTTGAACAGAAAATGAATGATTTCTCTGATAATGGCGATAATGTAACATTCAGCGTAACTGTAACAAATACAGGCGATGTTGCAGGTAAGGATGTTGTAGAAGTATACTTCACACCACCTTATACAAACGGAGGAATCGAGAAAGCTTCCGTAAACTTAATTGATTATGCAAAAACAGGTGAGATCGCACCGGGTGAATCTGAAACAGTTGAGTTTACGATCAACAAAGAAGATATGGCATCTTATGATGCAAACGAGATCAAAGTAGCAGGCGGCGGATATATTCTTGAAGCCGGAGAATACACAGTATCTGTCAGATCTGATTCCCATACAGTATCAGATCAGGCAAACTTTACCGTAGATTCAGATATCAACTACAGCGAGAATGCACGTACAACAGATAATGTAGTTGCAACAAATCAGTTAAATGATTACACAGCAGGAAATGTTACCTATCTTTCCAGAGCAGACGGATTTGCAAACTATGCAGAAGCTACAGCAGCACCGGCTGAAGAAGCTTATGTAATGGATGATGCAACAAGAAAAGAAGTAGAAGCAAACTCTACAGCATACTATGACTCTACAGCATATGACAATGCAGAAGATACAATGCCAACATTAGGATCTGATAATGGTCTTACATTAGCAGATTTAACAGGCAAGGCTTATGATGATCCGATGTGGGATCAGTTATTAGACCAGATGAGCTTTGAAGATATGTCATTACTTGTAAACCTTGGTGGATGGCAGACAGCTCAGATCGATTCTGTAGGAAAAGTTGCAACAAGTGACTGTGACGGACCTGCTGGAGTTAACAACTTCATTACAGGAACTTATGGAACACCATATCCGACAGAAGTATTAATGGCACAGACATGGAATACAGATTTATTATATGACCTTGGACTTGCAATGGGACAGGAGTATGCAGATGTAAATAACTATGGTGTATACGGTCCGGCAATGAACACACACCGTTCTGCATTTGCAGGAAGAAACTTCGAGTACTATTCAGAAGATGGTGTACTTGCAGGTAAACTTGCAGCCGCCCAGGTAAATGCGATGGCAACAAAAGGCACATACAATTACATCAAGCATTTTGCATTAAACGACCAGGAGACAAACAGATGTGCATTCTTACTTACATATTCTAATGAGCAGGCAATCCGTGAGATTTACTTAAAACCATTCGAATTATGTATCAAGAATTTTGACGGAACACAGATCGCAGTAATGTCTTCCTTCAACTGGATCGGAACTGTTCCGGCATGTTCAAATGAAGACACATTAACAACAATCCTTCGTAATGAGTGGGGATTCCAGGGAATGGTCATCACAGACTATGATGGTTCTTACGGATACATGATCACAGATCACTGCGTTCGTACAGGAAATGACCTGATGCTCGGATTTAGTTCTCAGGCATCTAACCAGCTGACAAATACAGAAAGTGCAACTCTTAATAACGCACTTCGCACATCATGCAAGAATATTATGTATACAATCGCAAACAGCGGTTATTATACAAATACTACTGATGATGGCGGAATGTCAAATATGACAAAACTCTTCGTGACAATTGATGTTGTAACAGTATTATTAGTAGTACTCTGCATGGCACTTGTGATTGTTCGCTATCGCAAAAAACATGCGAAAGCAGCAGCAGAAGTTGCTCCGGAAGAGAAAAAAGAAGAATAGATTATCAGGCACCCTGTGTGCAAAGATAACAGAACTTAAAATATGACAGGAAAGTCCCTGCGTGTTCGATAAGGAGCATGTGGGGGCTTTTTTATGGAATGGAAAGGGCATGATTTGCAGGGTGTGCATTCCGTTGTCTGGCAGAGAGGATGAGTTCTTATCGGATGAAACAGTAAATGTTATCGCATAGGCACAGGAAATGTGGTATACTGTGCCTATGTAAAATGAATGTGTTTTATAAATCGGTATTTCTTGAGGGAAGGTGATAGTATGAATTATATGATAAAAGGTATACAAGCACTTAAAGAATCGTTTTTCTTAGGTATCATAATTTATATTGTTATTTTTGTGTTGCTGTATCTTTTCAAAAAACGCAGAACTATCTCCAGGAATTATATGTTTGAGGGAATATTCTGCATTTACTGCGTTACGCTTCTCAACCTAACGGGGATTTTCACACTAAGTTATAGTCTGAATGGTCCTTTCAATTATAATTTGCTTCCGTTTATTGGGAGTTCTATTGTCCCTATATTGCTTAACTTCGCTTTGTTTTTTCCTCTTGGTTTTTTGTTGCCGCTTATTTTTCGTTCCTGTAGAGGGAATTGGAAAAAGGTGGCGATTATTAGCGGTTTAATCTCATTCTTGATTGAACTATTACAGTTGTTTGGCGGCAGATATGCGGAAATGGAAGATTTTCTAATCAATACCTTGGGCGGATTTTCAGGCTATATTGTCTGTACCGCCATATGCGAAAGAAAGACAAATCGCCGAAAAGCAGTTGTTTCCATTGTTACACTATGTTTGACCCTTGCACTTTGTTTGATTGGAATTTATGCAGTGGGGGACAATGAAAAACAGCTAGCGGATGGACTGTCTGCTGTCGAAAATAGCATTGCTGAAATCAATGTTTATTCTGAGGGAGAAGAACGGAGCATTAGCATTGATTCCTATCAATACCGCTCTTTTGCAAGTCAGATTTCCAATTGCGGCGGTCATTTGCTGGAAATTCAAAAAACTTCTGAAGGTGAAATTTGGAATGATACAGACTGCTTTATCGAGATTATATATACTGCTGACCAGACGATAAAGTTTGAAAATGCTGAGAATTTCTCCATTGAATGTGCTGACAGACTTTTATATAATGCCGACAAAAATGTTCTATATTGGGGTGAGGCAGGTTATCAGAACTGTTTGGACTATACAAAAATGAATGAAGAAATGCAGGCACATAAAGAAGAAATATTGAAAGGATATGAAGAGTTGTCTACTTCAATTCGTGATTGCTTTAACCAGTAACAATTTCAGCTTTCTGTGCGGGCTTTATGAAGGCGACCCAGTGGAGCAGGCTATAAGGAAGTGGAAATGCGGATAACTTCAAGTTGTCTGACTAACAATAATTTAATAACGAACTAATACAAGCACTCTAAGCATGGATTCAAAAAAACAGGAAGGTAAGATAGATAGAAAATGTTATTAGAAGAATTTGACGCAAATAAAACTGCAATCATCAACCCGGATATGTGTGTGGAGAAGATTGAAAATTTTCCGGAAGTTACGATTTCCTGTTTTTCAGAAGAACTTTTCAATGAGGTACTGGAATTTTTTCGTGCAAAAGAAATAGCGAGTGTTCATTCTGCAAGTGGCTTGAATCCTATTTATGAAGTTACATATAAAGGAAAAGATTTGCAATGTTCAAATCAATGGTCGGGGAACCTTTATGCGTGGGACAGTACGAAGAAATAATTGCAATGGGAAGTAAAAGACTGATTTTGCTTGGAAATTGTGGGGTATTAGATAAACGGATTGAAGATTGTGGAATTATTATTCCGATTAAGGCTGTCAGGGATGAGGGAACGAGTTACCACTATGCGAAACCATGTGACACAATTGATGTGAATCATAATTACAGGGATGAGTTTAAGAAAGTACTGAAAGAGTTTGGATATCCTTATGTGGAAGGAATCACATGGACAACAGACGCCTGCTATAGAGAAACAAGGGATAAGGTGAATAAGAGAAAAGAAATGGGTGCGGTCTGTGTCGAGATGGAGTGTGCTGGAATGCAGGCACTCTGTGATTTCAGGGGAACAGAATTTTTCCAGTTCTTTTATGCGGGAGATAACCTTGACCATTCATCCTGGGAGCCAAGAAGTTTATCAGGCAGTGCAAGATTGGATGATAAGAGTAAAATCATGCTACTGGCCTTTGAACTTGGTCTTAAAATATTAGAAAAATTGTAGAAGGAATGATGGATATACAGTTAGCTACAGAGCTTAAAGGAAAACTTTGTCCTTTGTATGAATACAAATAAAAAGTCTTAAGGTATGAAAAGAATAGTGTGTAGACGAATCGCATATGCTAATTAGGATTATGGGGATCTGCGTATTAAATGTAAGATAATGAGTGGGGATTTGCGTATCAAATGCGAGATGATGAACGGGGATTTGCGATATAATTTGGATTTTTTCTTTCTCCAATTACAACAGTTGACCGGAGTCAGACTGTATGAAAAGGAATCCGTGATTATATTTGATGAGGTTCAACTATTGCCGAAGGCAAGACAGGCAATCAAGTATCTTGTGGCAGATGGAAGATATAAATACATTGAAACAGAGTCACTTTTATCGATAAAGAAGAATACGAAGGATATATTGATTCCGAGTGAAGAACATAAGATATCCATGTATCCGATGGATTTTGAAGAATTTTTGTGGGCGGTTGGTGATGAAATCACGGCGGATACAATTAAGCTGCTTTTAAAAAGCAAAAAATCTGCCGGAAATGCAATGCACAGGAATCTGATGCGTATGTTCCGGTTGTATATGCTGATTGGCGGAATGCCACAGGCTGTAGAAGCATATTTAGAACACAATAATCCAAAAGGAGATAAAATTAATCCGATAGAAGTGAAGTCTGGAAACTACAGAGGGCATAAGTCGTTAGATATGTTTTGCGATAAGTATAGCAGCCGTATCAGAGATAAATATGTAGTTCATACGAAAGATTATAAATGGGAGAATGGCATCCATTATCTGCCGGTATATATGATCCCATTTTTGTAAAATCCTTACCATTTATGCTAAAAAAAGCACAGATTATGCAATTTTTCTCCATAAAAAAAATCTTATGTTAGGATTAAGACAAGTAAAGCGGAACATAAATGCAGAAAGTTATTCCGAAACTGCAAAGTAGAGTTTCGCAGTCCAGAGAGAAAGGGATTAATATTATGGAGAAAATCAAAGGCTTATGGCTTGGATTTGCAGAGAAGCATCCGGGCGCATCAAAATGGATTCGTGAAGGTGGTTTATTTGTTATTGTAAGTAACCTTATCACAGTACTGAAATATTTTATGTTACTGTTTTTACCACTTGCATTTGCAGGGCTTCCAAAAGTTGATTTCGGATTCCCGGGAATCGATATTACTTTATTTGGAGAGACTTTCAAATGGAACATTATCGGCTATGACGCTGCACATGGAGGACTGCCTTACTTCTGTGCATACATGATTGCAATGGTAGTTGGTGAGTGTATCAACTTCCCAATCCAGAGAAGCTTCGTATTTCGCAGTAAAGGTAACATCTGGTATCAGGGAATGTGGTATCTGATTGCATTCTGTATCGTAACCTGTATCGTAAACTCTATCAACTGTATCTGGGTTGCTGTTGCAGGAATGTTTGTACCGGACTGGCTGTATAACATCGGAACGACCGTATTAAACGGTGGTGTATCTATGGTGGTATTCTTTTTTGTTAATAAAATCATCTTCCCGGAAGGGGAAGCAAAAAAAGTGGAAGCTTAAGATTTATGGAGCTGCTGTACTGAGAAATTGGTACGCAGCTCTTTTTATGATATTGTAAATTTACAATTCATTGAGATATGTGTGGCGTATCTTCTATATGGATTCAAAAATTCTTTAAAGTTTTCAATATGAATGGTTTCCCTCCTAATCGTACATTGACAATTGAATAGGAACTTTACATTATGTTATAATATCACCAACGAAAGGCGGTGATAGCATGGAGGATAATGGAATGACAAGAGAAGAACTTGATTATCAGATTAAGGTCACACTTGCAAAGTTATCTTCACTTGGTATATCCGTTGAAGATATTACATTGTAGATTGTGAAAAATTTATCAGGGTGTGGAGTCAAAACTATGGCTTCGCACTCTTCTCATCTGGGAGAAGGTTATGTTAAAAATAGCAATCGTAGAGGATGAACGTGAGTGTCAGGAGGCACTTATCGAGCATCTGAGAAAATATGAAAAAGACAAAAACGAAGCATTTATCGTAAGAATTTTTAATGACGGCATAGATATTCTGGATGACTATTCTGCGGACTATGACCTGATTTTTCTGGATATCCATATGAAATATCAGGATGGAATGACAACCGCAAAGAGAATTCGCGAAGTGGATGCGGACGCACAGATCGTGTTCATCACGGCGCTGGCGCAGTATGCAATAGAGGGCTACAAGGTAAATGCGCTGGATTTTATTTTAAAACCGGTTGTTTATGAGCAGCTTGCGATGACCATGGACAAAGTGCTGGCAGTAACGTCAAAGTACCACAAGGAAAAACAGCTTCTGGTTGCAGAAGGGGAACGAAAATGCAAGATATCTACCGAGGATATTTTATATATTGAGGTTGTGGGACATGATATGTTCTTCCACACAAAAGATAAGGTGTATTCAAAACACGGAATCCCTTTAAAAACAATGGCAGATGAACTGGCGGAATATTATTTTGTCAAAAGCGGGCAGTCACAGCTTGTGAATCTGCGGCATGTGGATGAGGTGAAGAAAGATACTGTTTATGTGGGCGGAACGCAGATATTTTTAAGCCGGAGCAGGAAAAAAGAGTTCTTAGAGGCATTTGCCGATTACGTCGGAATGGAGATTTGAGATGGAAGTGACAAGTTTTAATTTCCTATACATGTTAGAAATGCTGCTTCCGGCGATCGGACTTTGTATACCATTGAAAAAAAGAAAACATGGCATGGGAAAAGCGATGGCAATCATAATTGTGGGTACCTGTCTGCTTGGTGTCTTACCCATTTTTTACATAAAATACTACGGGACGGAAATGCAGCAGGGGATTTTGTGGGTGGAATCCGTCATTCTTATGTTTGTGTGGTTTGTTTTGATATGGGCGATACTGATTTTTTCAATCTATTTCTGTACGGAAAGCAGTATCTATGAGGCGATGTACATTTTTGCCTTAAGTTATGGTGTGGAACATATTTTTTACTGTATTCGGGTTCTCGTGGAACATTTTACAGGTGGAATCATAGGAAACAAACATCCGCTTGTATACATTCCGTGTCTTGCAGGCTCTTTTCTTCTGGCGTATTTCTGGTTTGCAAAAGGAACCGTGTATGAGGGAAAATACCCGATCGGGGCGATTTCCGCGACTACAACATCCGTTGTTTTAATGGGAATTGTGTGGGGACTTAGCATTGTGATGGACTATCTGGGGTATGCGCATATACATAGCATTTATGCAATCCTGTGTTGTCTGTTTATTCTGACGAATCAGCGGGAACAGATGAAAAGGGAGACAGAGCGCATCGAATTTTCACAGAAAGAACAGCTCTGGGAAAAGACAAAGCTGCGTTACGAGATGTCAAAGGAGAGTATCGCAGTTGTAAACCAGCATTATCATGACATGAAACATCAGCTCATGATTTTATCGACGATGAGTGATGAGGATAAGCGCAAGGCAAAGTTACAGGATATGGAGAGTAAAATTGCTGCTTATGATGCGGTGGTCCGAACCGGAAATGAATATCTGGATACCGTTTTAACCGAGAAAAAACTGACCTGTCAGAGTAATCAGATTTCCATGAGTTGTATTGCAGATGGGAGCCAGCTTGCGTTTATGGATGAGCTTGACCTATATACTTTATTCGGCAATGCCCTTGATAATGCGATCGAGGCAAACCGGAAAATTTCAAACGTACATGAACGCTGGATATCTGTGCAGATACAGAACAAAAAAGGAATCCTTCTGGTGGAGATTGTGAATCCTTATGAGGGAAGTCTGGTCTATGACAGTAACCATATGCCGGTTACGTCCAAGCAGGATACAGGAAGTCACGGATTTGGAACAAAAAGCATGAAGAACATTGTCGAGCATTACGGCGGTCAGATGGTCATAAAGACCGAACAGAACAAATATCTGCTCCGCATGATTTTCCAAAATCCGCATGGACGATAAAAACATATGGGAACCCGTACAATATCGGATTTTGCAAAAAACAACGGAATATGTCTCTCAAAATGCAGGTTACGTCCAAACCTGCATTTTTCTTTTCTTTCGTGTTATTTTTATGGTAAATAGAAGCAGCAAAACCTTTCATAGTCTTGAGTTTTGCTGCCGGAAGTGAATTTTTTAAGAGGAGGAAACTATGAGTAAAGCCAGAAAAATAATAGGAACAACAATACGTTCTGTGCTGATCATTTTATTTGCAGTGATCATCACAGTCGTAAACACCATCCTTCCGAATTATGCGAGAATGATGGACAGTATGATCGGGGGGATCAACACACAGATTGATAATTCCGACGTAGATACAACAGGTCTTGATCTTACGTATAACAAAGCAGATTATACGACGGACAGTATCAAAGAAGCAGAGGCAGCGCTTCATCAGCAGATCGCAGATGAGGGGACGGTGCTTTTGAGTAATGAGGGAATCCTGCCAATGGCACAGGATACGGAGTTCAGCTTTTTCAGTGTAAATTCAGCAACTGTTTCCGCCAGTGATTCTATGCTGGGAGGAAGAAATCTGACACAGATTTTCGAGGACGCAGGAGCAAAAATCAATACAACTTTAATGGATTTTTATTCAGAGCAGTCGAAAGAATACGGACTCAGCTCCGGTTCGATCAGTTTTGGTGACGCAGAAGATTTTGCAATCCATGAAGTTCCGTTATCCGTATTACAGGAGAACACAGAGGTCATGGATTCGGTAAAGAATACCGTGCCGGTTTATTTCTTAAAGAGAGTGGCAGGCGAAGGCCGTGACATGCCGCGTTCCATGTACAATCATGCGGAGAGTGAGGAAGATAAGGCAAAAAGTTATCTGGAGCCTGATTCCACAGAGCTGGAAATTATTTCTTATTTAAATGACAACTTTGATAATGTGATTCTTGTAACCAATTCCAACGCTGCATTAGAGCTTGGTTGGGTAAAAGATTACGAGAATGTCAAAGCAGTGCTTTCCTGCACCGCAATCGAGTCCATTCCATACATTCTGACCGGACAGGTAAACCCATCCGGAAGAACGGTAGATACGTTTGCAGCAGATGCATCCAAATCTCCGGCTGCACAGAATTTTGGCGATTATCAGTATGTGGATGAGAACGGAGAACTGACAAAATATAACTATGTGACTTACGAAGAGGGAATTTATGTAGGTTACAAATATTATGAGACACGTTATGAGGATGCCGTTTTAAATCAGGGAAATGCAGGAGATTATGATTACACAGAGGAAGTGGTCTATCCATTTGGTTATGGTCTTTCCTACACAACCTTTGACTGGTCGAATATGCAGACAACATGGTCTGGTGACGAGTGCACCGTGACTGTTGATGTGGAAAACACCGGAGATATGGCAGGAAAAGATGTCGTAGAAATCTACGCACAGTCCCCATATACCGAGTACGACAAAGCAAACGGAGTAGAGAAAGCTTCCGTACAGCTTGTAGCCTACGGCAAGACAAGCGAACTTGCACCGGGCGAGAAAGAGACGGTAACCTGTACATTCTCCAAAGAGCAGTTAAAAGCTTATGATGAAAACGGAGCAGAGACATATATTTTTGACGCAGGTGATTATTACATCACAGCAGCTGCTAACGCACATGCAGCAATTAACAATATTCTTGCGGCGAAATCTGAGAAGCCAGCTCAAAAAGCAGACTTTGTATCTGTATACACACCAGATAACACAGACACCGATGTGACAACCTACGCAACAGATTCTTACTCGGGTGTGACAATCACAAACCAGTTACAGGATTGCAAGGCAGACGTAACTTATCTGACAAGATCAGATTGGGAGGGAACTTTCCCGACACATGACGGAGAGGCAGGAACTCAGATCAGTACCTGGGGAAATGAGATCAATGGTGAAGATGGAGTTTCCTATACATATGTGAAAACAGCGTCCGATGATCTGATCGCAGAGCTTGACAGCTTTTCAAGCGGTACAGATGTTGCGCCGGAGACACTTGCAGACACACAGATTGTCTATGGTGCAGATAATGGATTAACATTGATTAACATGAGGGGACTTGATTTTGATGATCCGCTCTGGGATGACCTTTTAGATGAACTGACTGCAGATGAAATTTATAATACGATCGGCGTGTCCGGTTATGGTATTGAATACATTGATTCTGTAGAAAAACCTTTTAATATTGATGCGGACACCGCAGCAGGATTGCTTTATGGTGGTACAGGAGCAATGTTCCCAAACGCAATGACGCTTGCACAGACATGGAACTTAGACCTTGCCAGTGAATATGGAACAATGATCGGAAATGAAGGATTGCTCGGAGGAGCTGATGGCTGGTATGCACCATCCATGAATATCCACAGAACACCATATTCCGGTCGTAACGGAGAGTACTATTCCGAAGATGCATTCCTCTCAGGAGCCGTTGCCTCCAGAGAAGTTTACGGAGCTGCTTCCAAAGGTATGTATACTTACATCAAGCATTTTGCATTCAACGATCAGGAAAACCATCGTGGTGACCGTGACGGACAATTCAGTGTTGCCACCTGGTTTAATGAGCAGTCTGCAAGAGAGATTTATCTTGTACCATTTGAGATGTGCATGAAAGTCGGCGACGTTACCTTAAATTATGTCGAGAAACAGGAAGATGGAAGCTATGCGAACGCATCAAAATCAATCCGTGCTTCACAGGGTGTTATGACTTCCTTCAACAGAGCCGGTGCAACCTGGGCAGGCGGTGACTATGGACTGATCACAGGAATCCTTCGCAACGAGTGGGCATTTGATGGAATCGTTATGACAGACAATGCCAATACCGGTGTATTTATGGATGGCTACCAGATGACAGAGGCGGGGGCAGATGTGAAACTGACAAGCCTTCCGGCATCTGCAAGATACAATTTTGACAAGAGTGATCCTGCAACTTACTACTATGCAAGACAGGCAATGCACCGTGTACTTTACACGATCGCAAACAGCAAGAGCATGAATGGCGCAATGCCGGGTTCCCAGATCAAAGACGGAATGAGAATTTCAGACAAAATCAAACTGGCAATTGATATTATCTTTGGTCTGCTGATCGTTCTGGAAGTTTACAGGATTTTCCGGTTGTTCAGACCGACAAAGAAAAAACTTGCAAAGCTTCAGGCAAAAGCTGAGAAAAAAGCACAGAAAAAACAGATGTAAAAGTCACAGGACTTCTTTACATCAATGTAAAATTTATGTAAAATAGTAAATACAAAAAGAGCAGAACTGCGATCATATTTGAAGTAGTTTTGCTCTTTATTTTTACTGGAAAATATGAGGCGATGGGAGACAGTGTATTTTTCGGGGAATAGCAAAGGAGAGAAAAATATGAGAAAAAACTGGGCAGCATTGGCACTCACAGGCATGTTATGCCTGACAACTTTTGCAGGAACACAGACTGTTTCCGCTGAGACAGCAGATTCCGCAAAACAGGTGGATATTGTATTCACACATGATACACATTCCCACCTTAACACATTTACGACGGTGGTGGATGATGCAGAGAAAGAAGTGGGAGGATTTGCGAGGATCAACACCTTGATCCAGGAGCAGAAAGCGAAAAATCCTGACACGCTGGTGATTGATGGCGGTGATTTTTCCATGGGAACACTGATCCAGACTGTTTTTGAGACGCAGGCGGCAGAAATCCGTATGTTAGGCTATATGGGATGCGATGTGACCACACTCGGAAACCACGAATTTGATTACCGTTCCAAAGGACTTGCAAATATGTTGAACAGTGCGGCGGAGTCCGGGGATGATCTTCCGGCAATGGTTGTCTGCAATGTGGATTGGGAATCCATGGAGGCAGCAGGCTTAAGTGAGGGACAACAGCTGATCAGAGACGCATTTGATGAGTACGGGGTCAGTGACTATGTTGTATTGGAAAAAGGGGATACAGACATAGCTGTCGTAGGCGTTTTTGGTAAAGATGCACTTGCCTGTGCGCCGACCTGTGAACTTTTATTCAAAGATCCAATCGAGGCGGTAAAAGAAACGGTCGAAGAGATCAGGGAGAACGAGGATGTTGATATGATCGTCTGCGTTTCCCACAGCGGAACCTGGGAGGACGAGAGTAAATCAGAGGATGAAAATCTGGCAAAGGCAGTGCCGGATCTCGATCTGATCTTAAGCGGTCACACACATACAACACTGGAAGAGCCAATTGTCCATGGAGATACCTATGTGGTATCCTGCGGTGAATATGGTAAGAATCTCGGTGAACTTTCCATGACACAGAAAGCAGATGGACGCTGGGAGATGACTTCTTACGAAATTGTGCCGGTCACAACAGACATTGATCAGGATGCAGAGACACAGAACGCCATTGATCAGTTTATGGATACTGTGGACACCGACTATCTGGCACAGTTTGGCTATACCAAAGATCAGGTGTTAGCGGAAAATGACGTGGATTTCTCCACACAGAAGGATTTGGAAAATATCCATGAAGAACACAATCTTGGTGATATCATGTCAGACGCCTATGTGTATGCGGTGGAAAATGCAGCAGATTTTGACGGTGTCCCGGTAGATGTGGCAGTTGTTCCAAGTGGCACTGTCCGTGACACCTATGCAAAAGGCGATATTACCGTGGAGCAGGTATTTAATTCGTTTTCCCTCGGAATCGGGGCAGACGGAGTGCCTGGCTATCCGCTGATCAGCGTGTATCTGACCGGAAAAGAGTTAAAGACGGCAGCGGAGATCGACGCATCCGTTTCTGATTTTATGACAACGGCGAGATTATATTGCAGCGGACTTGATTTTACTTACAATCCAAACCGCATGATCTTAAATAAAGTGACAGATGTGTATTTGGACGATGGTACACAGAGAATTGAGCTTGAGGATGATAAATTATACCGCGTGGTCGCAGACCTTTACAGCGGACAGATGTTAAGTGCCGTAACAGATATGTCTTACGGACTGTTATCACTGGTTCCAAAATACGCCGACGGAACACCGATCGAAGACTTCGAGGATGTCATTATCACAGAGAATGGAAAAGAGTTAAAAGCGTGGGATGCGATCGCAAGATACATGGAGTCATTTGAGGACACAGACGGCGACGGAATAGCCAATGTGCCGGAATACTACAGCACCACACATTACAGAAAACAGGTAGATGACAGTAGGAATATCGTTGACCTTGTAAAAAATCCAAATAAATTTACTGCTATCATTGTTGGTGCGATTGCGGTGTTGATTTTACTTGTCATTTTCATTATAGTATTAATTAAGAAAATTGTGAAAAAAGTAAAATCCCGCAAGATGAAAAAGTAAAAAATTTTTTCCGGTATCAGTGGATCATTCAGACATACGTTAAAAAGAAAGTTTACATAAGTTGGGATTGGCAGGGAGATTCAAAATGAGCGCACAGGACAACATGGAAAAGGTTCTCAGGGAATTACATGTCCTTTTATCAAAAAGCAATCCATATGAGAGGGATTCTAACTATCTGGTCGTAAATAAGAAAGAGATGCTGGATATTTTAAAACAGCTTGCAGTCTGCATGTCAGAAGTTATGGATGAGTACGAACTGACGCAGCAGGGCAGGGAGCAGGCGCAGCGGGAAAACCGGAAGATCGGGGAAGAAATCATCAATGACGCCAGAGCAAAAGCAGAGGACGTTTATGCCGCGTCGGTTATGTATACGGATGAAGCGCTCCGGCGGATACTTGATATTATGGATGAGGCGAATGAGTCTGTGAAAGCGGTCTATGACAGCATGGGAGAAAAGCTTGCAAATGAAAGGAAGCTGGTTTCCGGTGACAAGCTGGAATTAAAGAGTCTGCTGCAGGATCTTAAGGATACGGACAAATACATGGGTATTATTGAGGAGCGGAATAAGAAGATCGCGAAGGAGAAGAAATGGAAAGAAGAGGATACGGAATCTTCTCCTTATGCAGCAGTGAAGCCAGAAATCAAGATCAACCGCGATTATTTTGAACAGCAGGGAATCTCGTTTGAAGAAACGGAGGAAGAACAGCCGGAAGAAAAAACAGAGAAAGCTGCCCCTGAGATCAGCGTGAATCTGGATTCTGAGTACTTTAAGTGGAAAGAGCAGGAAGGAAAAGAAGAGGATCCAGAGGATGAAAAACAGCCAGAGAAAAAAGGATTTTTTGGAAAATTTATGAAATAAAATTAATTGTGTACAACCTATTGACAAAGATGCCAATAGGTTGTATTTTATCATACATAAAGATTGAAAACAATTAAATTGAAAGCAATATAAAAGAAGAGAAAAACAATGAGTAAATTTTATGATTTTGAAGCGGAAGATGTAATCTGACACCAATGCTTGAAAGTATGCTGACAAGAACACGGCCGGACTATATGGAGAGCGCAGATATCAAATGGAACTTTACAAAGTTTTTAATTGACCGGGAAGGCAATGTGGTAGAACGGTTTGAGCCGACAACAGACATGGATGTGGTAGAGGAAAAAATCAGAGAAATTCTATAATGTTGTAAAAACAACGGAAATTCTGCTCCCAATTGCGTATAGTAAAGATACAAAAAAAGGAAACTATATATGAAAATAAATCGCACAGTATCATTGCCAAAAGGAGCGTAGGAAGTATGAATAGAGAAGAGCAGATCGCAAATGCTGAAAAAGCAACGGTGGATTCGATCCGGGAACAGAGATTTGCAAAGACGGCGGAGCTTGTGAAGATTCTGGGGCATCCGCTTCACACATTTACGTTGGAGAACGAAGCACTTGCCAAAACGATTGAAAAATGCAGGGAAGCCCTAAAGAATGGGCATGTAGAGTACAAGCTTATAGAAGAAGTCCGTCAGCTTGCGATCCATTATGCCAAAAAGGGAGATCTTCTTTATCCGCATTTAAAGGTAAAGTATGAGATCAGCGGTCCGTCGGATGTTATGTGGACGGTGGATGATGAGATACGGGATGAATTTGCTGCGCTGGCGAAAAAAGCGGATTCACAGGATGATGAGTGGAAAAAACGTTTCGAGGCGGTACTCACAAGAGCAGACGAGATGATCTATAAAGAAGCCAATATTCTTTTTCCAAATTGTGCATTTAACTTTACGGATGAGGAATGGTTTGGAATCTACCGGGACTCAAAAGACTACGCGGAGTGTTTTGGTGTAGAAAACGGAGTCTGGGAGGACGCAGAGAAGGCACAGGACGTAAAGATGTCGTCTATCAGTCAGGATGAGATTGTCATGGCAGGCGGTCACATGACCGTGGAGCAGCTGACAGCAATGCTGAATACCATCCCACTGGAGATTTCGTTTGTGGACACAGATAATATCAACCGCTTTTTCAACGAAGGTCCAAAAGTGTTCAAAAGACCGGGAATGGCGATTGACAGAGAGGTGTTCTCCTGCCACCCACCGAAGATCGAACAGCAGGTACGCCGTATTATTGAAGAATTCAGAGCGGGAACACTTGATAAAGTACCTGTCTGGATGGATAAAAACGGCAGAACCATGTTAGTCACTTATATGGCAGTCCGCGATAAAAGCGGAAAATATCTTGGAACCATGGAACTGGTACAGGATATGGAATTTGCAAAAGAATATTTTCAGAAATAATTAATAAGTAGAAATCTCCTTATGGGAAGCAGCACGATACTCGCGTGGTCTGCTTCCCATAATTGTTTTAAACTGCTTTGAAAAATAGCTTGGGTTGGAAAAACCGCAGTTTAATGCGATCTCTGTGATGGGTGCGTCTGAATCGGTCAGCAGCTTTGCGGCATGGAAAATACGGATCCGCTGCAAATATTCGATCGGACTGTAATGCAGATACTGCTGAAAAATGCGCTGACATTCTCTGGGACAGATGTTTGCAGTGTTCGCAATTTCCGATACAGAAATGGTTTTATCTAAATTCCGGTGCATCCAGGTCAGCATTTTTTTCAGGCGTTCGTCCTGTACCGGGGAAATGGAAGGGCTGGAATCCACGGACATTTTGGACAAAACACAAAGCAGGATATTGGACAGCGCATTCCGTACCTGAAATTCATATCCGTAGTTTTCACTGATACAGGCATGGTAGGCACAGTCAAATTCCTGAAAATACGGAGCGTCCTCAGAGGTATCATGAAACACAAAGCAGGATGGACCATTTTCCAACAGCGGGCGCACGTATTTGATGTGAAATACACTTTCCGGGGTTCCGCAGATCATGTCGGTGCTGAACACAAAGGAGCGGAACAGGCAGGGAGCGGCGGTTTTTGGAACAACGGCATGAATGATCTCTGTATTGATAAAACAGCCCTCCCCGGCTTGCAGTTCATAGGACTGGTCGCCGATGCGAACCGTGACAAGCCCTTCGAGCAGCACAAACAGTTCCAGCTCACCGTGCCAGTGAGGAGGAACATATCCGCCCATATATTCATGCAGATCCATATTATTCAGGGAGAGGTCAAAAAGTCTCGCATTTTTTTCAATTAGTTCTTTGCCGGATGCATCAATAGATAAAGAAATGGAATTATTTAACATAAACACACAGCCTTGTCGCTTTTGTTATATTATAAGTCGCATTTTCTAAAGATACAATGGTTTTTGCTGTGATAAAATTCAGAATAGAGATAAAAGGTTTTATGTTCAAATAGTAATAATAAGGAGAACAGCATGAAAAATACAGTGATTTTTGATCTGGATGGTCTGTTGATCGACAGCGAGATCATTTCCTTCCGATTGTATGAGGAACTGACCGGAAAATATGGACGTTCCATGACGCTGGAAGAATATGCAACGGATTATAGTGGAAAAACCAGTCTTGCAAATATGAAGCTTCTGTTAGAAAGATATCAGCTCCCAATCACGTTGGAAGAGGGAATGACTTTTGTGGATGAGAGGGAAAAAGAGTATCTAAAAGACGGCGTTGCACTGAAACCGGGCGCACGCGAACTGCTGGCGTATTTAAAGGAAAATCACTACAAAATACTGCTGGCAACATCGAGCACCGAAGACCGCGCAGAGGGAATTTTGCAGCAGAATGGGATTCGTGGCTACTTTGATCATCTGGTGTATGGTGTAAATGTGAAACGTGGCAAACCTTTTCCTGATATTTTTTTGAAAGCATGCGAGGATGCAAATGAGCCAGGGAAAAATTGTCTGGTGTTAGAGGACAGCGAAGCAGGGATTCAGGCGGCATATTCTGCGGGAATTGATGTGATCTGTATTCCGGATATGCGGGAGCCGGGAGAAGAATTTCAGAAGATGGTAACAGCACAGCTGATCTCTTTAAAAGATGTGATCATCTGGTTACACACATTGCGGCTTGTTAATATTATGTAAACTATAAAATAGGAATCATTGTTTTGATGCCTCCGGCTATGGTACAATATTGGAATCATAGGTGGAGGCATTTTATATGAAAGTGGTAGTGGCAATTGATTCTTTTAAAGGGAGTATGACAAGTATGCAGGCGGGAAACGCCTGTAAAGAGGGGATTCTTGCGGCGACGTGTGCGCACTGTGGCGGTGGGGCAGCAGCCGTGAAGGGCAGGAAAATTGCAGCAGATAATTTGGATGTTGTCGTAAAACCGCTCGCGGACGGAGGCGAGGGCACAGTGGAAGCGTTGGTAGAAGGAATGAACGGAACGTATGAGTATGTGACCGTGACAGGTCCGATGGGAAATCCAGTGAAAGCAAGATATGGCATTCTGCCAGATCAAACAGCGGTGATGGAAATGGCGGAGGCATCCGGCATTACACTGGTAGAAGAACCATTAAATCCGTGGAAAGCGACATCCACAGGAGTCGGAGAAATGATCCTGGATGCAGTACAAAAGGGATGCCGCAAATTTATCATTGGAATTGGCGGCAGTGCGACGACAGAGGGCGGTATCGGAATGTTATCTGCACTGGGCTATGATTTTATGGATGAAAACGGAGACAGATTGCCACCGGTTTTTGACTCGCTGGAAAAAGTGGTACAGATAAAAAATAATCGTGTGCCGGAAGTGTTAAAAGACTGTCATTTTCAGATTGCGTGTGATGTGACAAATCCACTCTGTGGAGCGCAGGGGTGTGTTTACGTTTTCGGAGCGCAAAAAGGTGTGAAGGAAGAAGAGAAAGAGAGCATGGACAGGGCGATGCAGTCCTATGCAGCATGTCTGGAAAAATCTACCGGCAAAAAGCTGAGTGACATTCCGGGCACGGGTGCAGCCGGAGGACTTGGATTTGCGTTTCTGTGGGGGCTTCCGAATGTGGAACTGAAACCGGGGATCGACATTGTGCTTGAGGCAGTCGGGCTGACAAATGAATTGAAGGATGCAGATGTCGTGGTGACGGGGGAAGGCTGTCTTGATTTTCAGACGGCAATGGGAAAAGTTCCGGTCGGTGTAGCAAAGACAGCAAAAAACTACAATTGTAAAGTGATTGCTTTTGCCGGAAGTGTGACAGAGGAAGCAAAAAACTGCAACGAAAAGGGAATCGATGCATTTTTCTCCATCCTGCCGGGTGTGTGTTCACTGGATGAAGCTATGGACACGGAAATTGCGCAGAAAAATATGCGGAATGCGGCGGAGCAGGTGTTCCGGTTGATTTTGGCTTGTGGGAAAGAAAAATCTTTTTTACATCCATAAATTCCTTTGCTATAATCCACTCAAAGCATAATATTTTCCAGTATTTCTAAGGGTGCAGAGAGTTTTCAGATATAGAAATACTGATCTTGATAAGATTTTGTATCTTATTCTTAAATTCATGATAAGCAGTTCATCAGAAAATCTATGCTTTTATTCCAGACAATTTACAAAAGCAGGATTTTTCTAAGAACTCAAGAAAGTCCTGTCATAAAACAGGAGGACTATCATGGCAGATATGAAAGCAATTATGCAGCAGCTCAGTATGCAGGAACAGTACGATGAGAATGCCAAGTGGCTGAATTCACAAAAACCGTTTTTGGCAAACATTCTTATCAGGAGCGTGGACGACTTTAAGGGGATGCAACCGGAAGAAGTTGCAAAGTTGATTGAGGGAGAACCATCAGTTGGAAGGACGCCGGTAGAGGAAGGGTTTACCAATGAAAGGCTGGAAGATGAAACGATGGCGATTTCCGGCATGAATACAGAAAAGAAAGTGCATAATGAAGGTGTTACTTATTTTGACGTTTTGTTTTATGTCAGAACCCAAAATGAACTGGCAAAGATTATTGTAAATATGGAGTTACAAAAAGAAGAACCTGCGCTTTATGATGTGGAGATGAGGGGAATTTTTTATGCAGCAAGGGAAGTGTCTTCTCAGCTTGGCAGAGAATTTAAGAACCAGCATTATAATGATATGAAAAAGGTCTATTCTATTTGGATTTGTATGAACACAAGAGAAAATAGCCTGAATAAGATTGCGTTAAAAAATGAAAATGTGTTTGGACAGTCAAGGTGGAAAGACAAATATGATATGATTCATATTGTGACGATTCGGCTAAGCCAGGAAAATGGATGAAGACAGAGGGCATGAACTGCATCGTTTTCTTGGAGCAATCTTTGCACAGAAACTGTCATTTTCGGAGAAAGAAAAAATTTTAGTCAAAGAATTTGGAATAAAGTTAGAGGGAGACAGGAAAGAGAGGTTGGCAAATATGTGTAATTTGGGTAAAGGGATTTGGGAACAAGGAATTGAGCAGGGAAAAATATCTGGTATTATAGAAACATGTATGAAGTTAAATATGTCAGAAAATGATATTATTGAAAAAATAAAGGAGATCATGCACATTTCTGGTGAAGAGGCAAAAAGGTACTATAAACAGGCTATGTAAGAAAATAGAATACAAACATAGGCAGAACTACTTCGTGAGGTCATTTCAGATTTCACGGAGTAGTTTTTTTGTGAAATAATTCCAAAATCCTTCATCCAAATCCAACCCTTCAATCGTTATAATAATCAGGAGACGTCCTACAAGAAAAATAATTACAGTTTCACAGAACAGGTGGACTGTAAAGGAGAATATCTTAATGCGCGAAGAGATACTGATAAAAAAAATGCAAAATGGGGATGCGTCTGCATTGGACGAACTGATCTCCATGTATTACCAGGAGATACTGCGGTACTGCATCTGGCATGCGCCGGATCGCACACAGGCGGAAGATGCGGCACAGGAAACTTTTTTGAAGGCTGTGAAATATCTTGGAAATTTCGGATTTTCCGGTAAATTCAGAGCCTTTTTATATAAAATTGCAGCAAACACCTGTATTGATATGCAGAAAAATAAATGGAACCAGCATACCGCGTTGGAAGACTTACAGGAAGAACCGTCCTATGTGGAAAAAGATTTTAAAAACGTGGAGGAAGAGCTTGTAATCTGTAGTCTGGTAAAAAATCTGGAGCTAAAAGATCAGGAAATCGTGCTGTTGCGTTTCGGACAGAATCTGAAATTGCGTGAGATCGCAGAAATTGTTGGTCTGCCAATGCGTACAGTGCAGTCCAGATTGAAGGTAAGTTTAAAGGTGATCGAGAAGGAAATGAAAGGAGGAAATTTAAGATGAGCCGGAAAATGGAAGAAAAATTAAGCAGGGCATTTGAAACATATGATGTATGCAAATTGAACAATGTTGAGCATATGCAGGCGGTCGAAGAACCTGTGATACAACTTGCAAAAGCCCAGTTTCAGAAATCCTATCGAAACAAAAATAAATTCCGTGATTTGTTATTATGTCAACTAAAATTTTGCGGAATCAAAATGTGGACATTTGAGCTGTTAATTGCAATTATAACAAGCTTGATACTGAGAAATCTTTTGTCAGATCCGTATTTTATGACAACCAGAAAATTAGTGTTTTTTGTTGTCTGTTTTGCCATCGCAGTGCCGATGATGCTATTGCCGTTTTTGTACCGGTCGATACGATATCAGATGTTTGAGATGGAGAGTGTATCGGTCTTTTCCATAAAAACAGTTTTGTTTTCCAAATTTTTGCTGTTTTTCGGCGGCGAGGTGCTGCTTGTCGCATCCGTTTTGTTGGTTTTATGGAACACAACATCCATTACATTTGCAGAGTTGGCAGGTTGTATTCTGATTCCGTTTTTACTTGCCAACGATGGTTACCTGTTGTTGTTGAAAAAAATAAAATCAGAAAAGCTGTGTCAGAGTTTTCTGGGATTTGGAATTGTATTAATCGCAATCATAGTAATAAGTTTTCGTTCAACAGAACAGATGTTATGGATGCGGATGACACCGGCAACCGTTGTGTCCATTCTGGGGCTTGTGCTGTACGGAGTGTATCAGAGTATGACGCTTTTTAAAAAATATGAATGAACTTTACGCGAATCGAAAGGAGGAATGAACCTCATGAAATTAGAAGTAGAAAACATTACAAAAAAATACAAAGATAAAACCGCAGTAGATAATGTCTCCATCACATTCACCCCCGGAGTCTGGGGATTACTTGGGGCGAACGGCGCAGGAAAAACGACACTCATGCGCATGATCGCAGGGATCATGGAGCCGACCGAAGGAAAAATCCTGTATGACGGAGTGCCAATCGAGACGTTGCAGGGAGAGTACCGTCGGATTTTCGGCTATCTGCCACAGGAGTTTGGCTTTTACCCGGAATTCAACGTGCAGGATTATCTGGAATATATGGCGGCGTTAAAAGGCATGCCAAAAAGGGAGGCAAAAAGAAAGATCGATGAGTTGTTAGAACAGGTAAGTCTATCGGAAGTGCGTAAAAAGAAGATCGTGAAGCTGTCCGGCGGCATGAAACGGAGAGTTGGGATCGCACAGGCACTTTTGAACGATCCGGAAGTATTGATCTTAGATGAGCCGACCAGCGGACTGGACCCGGGAGAGCGTGTGCGTTTCCGTAATCTGCTTTCGGAGTTCGCGAAAGACAGGATTGTTGTCATCTCCACGCATATCGTGTCGGACGTGGAATATATCGCAAACCAGAACGCGATCATGAAAGATGGAAAAATCATCGAAAACGATACGACCGAGCAGTTAGTGCGACTGGTAGATGGAAAAATCTGGGAGTGCAAAATTCCATCTTCTGATCTGGTGAAATGGGAGCGTGCATTAAAACTGATCAATTTAAGAAATGAGGCAGATGGAACCACATCGATCCGTTATCTGTCTGACCAGGCAGAGACGCCGGATTCGGTTTCGGCAGTGCCACGGCTTGAGGACTTATACCTCTGGCTGTTTCCACAGGAAGGAGAGGCGCGCTTATGAGATTACTGGCACTTGAGATAAAAAGAGTTTTAAAAACAAAACGGACATGGATTCTGATTGTGGCTTCCGTATTGCTGGCTGTGTTTATGGCATACATCCCAATCACATTTGTGACTGTGCAAAAGACGGACGAATCTGGAAATTACGTGGAAATCACTGGAAAGGATGCAATCAACTATTATAAAAGTAATATGGTGCAGGGAGTTGTGAAACCGGAAATACTGAGAGATGCGGTGCGCAGATATCAGGAAGTATATAAAACATATGATTCTGTCTATGGGGACAATATTCCGAGTGAAGTATACTATGAAAAATTGAGCGCTTATCAGCCATATATCCGGGGAATCAAGGAGGCGCTGGCAGACCGGAACAATGGAATGTCACCGGTGATCGCGGACATTTCGATTGATAAAGTTGGGGAATACTATGACTTATTAGAGAGCAGACTGGCATCGGTTATCGATATGGAGCAAACCGGTCATCCGGCTGCAAAAGAGGTTGCACTCTCCAAATTTGCAAAAGTACAGCGGCCATACGAGTATTACTATGGCGCTCCGAGCGACTCCATGGAATATGAGACGATTTTCATTTTCCTGATCACAATCCTGTGTGCGGTGATCGTGGCACCGATTTTTTCAACCGAGTATCAGACAGGAGCGGATGATATTATCCGCTGTACGAAAAACGGAAAGAGGAAGCTTGCAATCATAAAAGTTGCTTCGGCGTGTCTTATCGCGGGGATGCTCTATCTGTTGTGCGGCATCACATGGATTGTCGTGACAAATAGTCTCTTTGGATGGGAGGGAACGAAAACCTCTATCCAGCTGAGCTTTTCTGTGACGACACTGCTTCCTTACAATGTTGGTCAGTTACAGTGGGCAAATCTGCTGGGAGGATTTTTATTATTCTTGTCATCAATCTGTTTTACCTTACTGCTGTCTTCCCTTGCAAAAAGCAATGTATCGGCTCTGGCACTGGCGTTACTTTTTGTTCTGCTGCCGTTTCTCGTGTATACCGTGATGCCTGGACAACTCGGCGACTGGCTGCAGACACTGCTTCCGGGCGCAGGAATTGGACTTGGCAATTCCCTGCTGTATGCAATGACCAATTTTGACTTCCTGCATCTTGGAAGCGCGTCCTTCTGGAATACGGATGTGATGCTTATGCTGGCGTTGGTGAAGATACCGTTATTTATTATGTTTACGATCGTGGTATACGACCGGAAGAGAATCCGGTAAAAACAAAAGCTGGAAAAATGTCACGAATAATGTTGCAAAAATACATATAAAATCATGGAAAAAAGTTACAAATACACGGCAAAAACGAAAGAAAAATGTTACAGGAAGCCTTGAAATACTTTGGAAAAATGTTAATATGAATGTAAGAAAAGGGAATCCTAACATTCGGAGGGCGTGACATGCTAAAAAGAAAAGTATATCAGGAACTTTTAAAATGGAAAGAAAATACAGAAGGGAAAGCGCTGTGCATTATAGGCGCGAGACAGATTGGCAAGACAACTCTGATCAGGGAATTTGGAAAAAATGAGTATGAACATTTTGCAGAAATAAATTTTGTGACAGATGAAAAAGCAGCAGATATTTTCAACGATAAACTGACGGCAGAGGCAATTATTACGAATCTGACCGCATATCTTCAGACACCACTGGAACCGGGAAAGACACTGATTCTGTTTGATGAGGTGCAGGAGTGTCCAGCGGTACGTTCAGCAATCAAATTTCTTGTGGAGGATGGCCGGTTTGACTATATAGAATCGGGTTCTCTGCTTGGAGTGAGGTATAAGGAAGTGAGATCATATCCGGTTGGCTTCGAGCAGATTTTACCAATGTATCCGCTTGATTTTGAGGAATATCTGTGGGCAAATGGGGTGCAGGATAAGACGCTGCAGTATTTGAAAAACTGTTATGACAGAAGAGAAAGGGTTTCTGACTCCGTGCATGAAACGCTTTGCAAATTATTTTACAGTTATCTTGTGGTCGGGGGCATGCCGGAAACGGTTCAGATTTATATTGATACGCACGATATTGCAAAAGTTGTGCTGAATCAGAGAAGTATTCTGGATTTATACCGGCTTGATATTGCAAAATATGCTGAAGGCAGCGACAAAGCGAAAATCAAAGCAATCTTTGACAGTATTCCGGCACAGCTCAATGAGAAAAACCGCAGATTTAAGTTAAACAGTATCAATGCATCTGCCAGACATATCCGGTACGAGGACAGTTTTAATTGGCTTGCGGATGCAGGAGTGGCATTGCCTTGCTATAACGTGACGGAACCACAGGCTCCATTGCAGCTAAGTGAGAAAAGGAATCTGTTCAAACTATATATGAATGATGTGGGACTGCTTTGTGCTTCCTGCATGGAAAATATTCAGTTTGATCTTTTGATGGGAAATGTCGAAATCAATATGGGAAGTATTCTGGAAAATGCTTTTGCACAAAACCTGAAGTCAAATGGATTTGAGCTTCATTATTATGATTCCAAGAAAATTGGAGAACTGGATTTTGTTTTACAGAAAGGGTTGCATACGGAGCTTGTGGAGATAAAATCTGGAAATGATTTCAAAAAACATCTGGCAATGGATCATGCAATGAAGGTGGAACAGTGGGAGTTCGAGCAAAGTATTGTTTTCTCAAAATCAAATATTGAAAAAGAGGCAGATGTTTTGTATCTGCCGTGGTATATGATCTTTTTCTTCATGCAAGAAAAAGAGCCGGAAAAACTGATTTATGAGATTGATCTGAGCGGACTGTAATAAGTGATAGGAAATGAAAAAACGATAGAATTTCTTGCAAAAGCGTTCTATAATAATCCCAGATAAAAAATCAGGAGGTCTCAATCATGATCGATACATTAAAAGTTTTAGAGACAAGAAGAAGCTGCCGCAATTTCAAACCGGATATGATTCCAGAGGAAACACTTGAGCAGATTGTAAGAGCCGGAACCTATGCGCCAACCGGAATGGGAAAACAGTCCCCGATCATCCTTGCAGTGACGAATAAGGAATTGCGTGACCAGCTTTCGGAAGAAAACCGTAAAATCATGGGAGCACCGGAAAGAATGGATCCGTTCTATGGAGCACCGGTCATTCTTGTGGTACTTGCCAATAAGGCAGTTCCAACACATGTGTACGATGGTTCTCTTGTGATGGGCAATCTGATGAATGCCGCAGAAAGCCTCGGCGTGGCAAGCATCTGGATCCACAGGGCGAAAGAGGAGTTCGAATCTGATTTCGGCAAAAAAATTCTTGCTGATCTTGGTATTCAGGGCGAATACGAAGGGATCGGCCACTGCGCACTCGGATATGCAGCAGAGCCGGCAAAAGAGGCGACCGCAAGAAAAGAGAACTATGTATATTATGTGAGATAATGATTGCATAGTTGAAAGTGGTAAGTGATTTATACTATGTAAAATAACAAAAAGCGTTGATTTTGGAGAATTTCCGAGATTGACGCTTTTTTATTCAGTTATAACTGACTCGGTTCTAACCGAATAAAAATTGACATTCCGAAAAATAATAATTATACTCATTTTATAATTGATGACAATAGAATGTTTGTAGAGCGAGCATTCTATTGTTGGAGAACTTTAGGATAGCAAAATTTCTGATGCAGGAAAGACAGGGTATCATGATTATGAAATTTTATGGCAGGGAAACAGAAAGAAAAAAATTAAATTCCATGTTTCAAACAGATGGTCAGATGATCTCTCTGATCTATGGACGAAGAAGGATCGGAAAAAGTGAATTGATCCGGCAGGTGCTCAAAGAAACAGAATTAAAAAGTATTTACTATGAGTGCAAGCAGACAACGGAACAGAATAATGTAGACAGTCTTTCTGAACTGGTAGGAGAAACATTCGATTTTCCGAAGCCTGCATTTGCCGATATGGAGAGCCTGCTTCGGTTCTTATTTCGGACATCGGAAAAAAAGCCACTTATTCTTGTTTTGGATGAATACCCGTATCTGCGTGAAAATGCAAAAGGACTGGACAGTGTGCTGCAGTCTGTGATCGATGAATACCGTGACCGTTCTAATATGAAGCTTATTATCTGTGGTTCCTATGTAGATACGATGAAAGAACTTCTGGCAAAACAGAATCCACTCTATGGCAGGATTGACCTTACACTGAATCTGAAACCGATGGATTACTATGAGTCGGCACTGTTTTATCCTGCTTTTTCGGATGAGGATAAAGTGAGGATTTACAGTGTGTTCGGCGGAATACCTTATTATAACCGGCTGATCGATGGAAAGAAAAGTGTAAGAGAGAACATCATAGAGCTGATCGCATCACCGGGGGCGCGTCTGGAAAACGAAGTGTCAATGTATTTAAGCTCGGAGATATCGAAAATCACAAATGCCAATGAAGTGTTTGAAGCACTGGCAAAAGGTTTTTCCAGATACAAGGACATTCTTGATCAGTCACATGTTTCGAGCGGTCCTGCGCTTGTGGATGTGCTTGACAAATTGATACGTATGGATGTTGTGGACAAAATTACACCGATCAATGATGAAAATAATCGGAAAAAATCGGGATATTTTATTTCGGATAACCTGTCATTGTTTTACTATAAATATATTTTCAGAAATTCATCCCGCATGAATATCATGGATTCAGATATTTTTTATGACCGTTATATTGCAGAAGATTTTGAAACAAAATATGTCCCAAAAGTTTTTGAGGATGTGTGCAGGCAGTACCTCATCAGAAGAAACCGTAAGGGATTGATGGATGAAATTTTTGAAAAAATAGGAAAATATTATTATGATGATCCGGTAGCAAAAAAGAACGGAGAATTTGATATTGTAACGCAGGATGACAAAGGCTATATTTTCTATGAAGCAAAATTCCGCAAAGAACCTGTGACAGAACAGATGATCCGGGAAGAGATCTGCCAGGTGGAACAGACCGGGTTAGAGTGTTACAAATATGGCTTTTTTTCAAGGTCAGGATTTGCATGTGAAGGAGCAGACAACTGTAAACTGATAGAGCTGAGAGAATTATATAAATAAAATTAAACAATTCTTAACAGGAAACTGCCAGATCTAGCGATAAGACCATACCAGTACGATCGTCTCCCGGTTTGTGAAAAAACTTTCTTCTATATTGGGAAATATGAATAAAAAACAAATATGATTTTTGTGTAGTATTTGAAAAGTTTGCAGATTTTAATGAAAGAACTTTCAAAAAAGAGTATAATGATTGAAAATCACTTTCAATGAGGTTATGTTATGGGCATGGAAAAATATGCAAAAACGATCATACCGACGATCGAGGCAAACTATGAGAGATACACAGAAACAGAAAGACATATTGCAGACTATTTTTTGAAAAATGATGCAATCGGGGATCTGTCCGCAGAATTTATTTCCACAGAACTTGCAGTTTCTCCTGCGTCGCTGTCAAGATTTGCCAAGAAAAGCGGATATCAGGGTTACCGGGAATTTGTGTATGAATACCGTAATTCTTATGTGGAGAAAACCACAGTGGAACAGGAAGAGTCGCGGCTGGTCTTAGACACGTATCAGAGCCTGTTGAATAAAGTATACAATCTGTTGGACGAGGCACAGATCAAACGGATCGTGGAAAAACTCAGGATGGCAAAACGTGTTTATGTTTGCGGAAGAGGAAGTTCCGGGCTTGCAGCAGAGGAGATGGCAACGAGATTCCGCTGGATCGGGATCGACATGGTTGCACTCCGGGATAACGAAAACATAAAAATGCAGTCGGTGTTTCTGAATCCACAGAACCTCGTTATCGGGTTGAGCTTAAGCGGCACGAAATCAGAAGTCTTATACATGCTTGCGCGTGGATGCCGGCAGGGAGCAGACACCATACTGATCACGGAAAAAAACAGAAAGTCATACGAAGACTTTTGCAGGGAAGTGATGCTGGTGCCTTCCTTACAACATTTAAACCACGGCAATCTGATCTCGCCACAGTTTCCGCTTCTCATGATGATCGACATTATTTATGCGGCTTATGTAAACCATGACCGTGTGCATATTGAAAAAATCCAGAAAGAAGTCCAGCGCACCTTAAGAGGCAGCGAGGATAAATGATGAAAGATAGGAGAGATGTCAAAATGAAAATTATCAGAACAAAGGATTACCAGGATATGAGCAGAAAGGCAGCCAACATTATTTCTGCACAGATGATCTTAAAGGATGACAGCGTACTTGGACTTGCAACAGGTTCTACTCCAATCGGTATTTATGATCAGTTAGTAGACTGGTACAAAAAAGGAGACCTTGATTTCTCTAAAATCACAACTGTAAATCTGGACGAGTATAAAGGACTTCCGAAAGAGAACGACCAGAGTTACTGGTATTTTATGAATAAAAATTTATTTTCAAGAGTCAATATCAGACCGGATTACCACTTCCTTCCGGATGGAACGAATCTTGACAGTGACAATGAGTGCGAGAGATACGAAAAACTGATCGATTCTCTTGGTGGAATTGATCTTCAGTTATTAGGACTGGGACGTAATGGACATATCGGTTTCAACGAGCCATGTGATTCCTTCCCACAGGATGTTCATGTTGTTGACCTGACAGAGAGTACCATCGAAGCTAACAAACGTTTCTTCGCAAGTGCAGATGACGTTCCAAAACAGGCGTACACGATGGGCGTTGGAACTATCCTTCGCGCAAAAGCAATCCTGCTCGTAGTCAGCGGAAAAGATAAAGCGGAAGCATTAAATGCAGTCGTAAACGGACCGATCACACCGCAGGTTCCTGGCTCTGTTTTAAGACTCCATCCTAATGTGATCATTGTTGCAGATGAAGATGCTTTATCTGAGATGGAATAAAATGCTATAAGAGGATTTTTTACAAGTCCAGTTTTGTATGTAATAAAAAAGAAAAATCGTACAGACGAAATATGATGTTCCTGTTCGAAAGAACCACAAAGGAAATCATATTTTGTCTGCACGATTTTTCTTTTATTTGCGTTTTACAAAAACTTTGCCACCATGGCAACACTGGTTTTATCGCGGGCGATTTTGGCAAGCTCGCGGTTGTCGAGCAGATAACGCATGATAAGCGATTCGGCAACGAATAACTCACTGACCTTGACCGGGATACTGCCGCCATCCAATGGTGTTTCCAGGGCACCGCACAGGAGGACAACATCTGCAAGTGCTGTGCCGGGTGCGTCCGGATAGTGCGTGATGAGGATGATCTTCGCACCGGTCTTTTTGGCAACGGATAAAGTGTCCATCATGTCGTGCGTGGAGCCGGAGTAGGAAACAAATAAAATGACATCACCTGGACCCATGAGGCTTGCGGCGATCAATTGCGTGTGGCTGTCACCACAGTTGCGGAATTTATTGGAGATCGTGGCGAAGCGCACCCAGATATCATTTGCCAGAACCCGGCTGCCACCCTGACCGAGACAGTAAACGGAGGTTGCGCGCTGCAAGAGAAGGGCAGCCTCGTCAATTGCGTCAAAGTCAAGAACACTCATAGTGTTACTGATCGCAGCCTGAAAAGAAGCACATACGTTGTCACATAATGAAGATGTCGGCATGGATGGATCTAAAGAATAGGAAGAAAACGGTGTCGGCGTCACATTTGCCTGTGCAAGTGAAATCTTCATTTCATTATAACCTTCAAATCCGAGTTGTTTACAGAAACGGTAAATTGTGGCTTCTGCCATATTGCAAGCTTTGGCAAGTGAGGAAATCGATAAAAACTGCGCTTCCTCGGCATGCTTTGTCAGGTAATCTGCGATGATCGTACCTGATTTGGTGAGTGAATCCTGCTTTTCCGCAAGCAGATCCCAGAAATTCTTATTAATCATAATTTAATCCCCTGTAAAATGAAGCAAGTGTTACTGTTCACACTATGTTTTACTGCGTAAGCAGGCGTTTACAGAAACACATTAATATTTACTATATAAAAGTATATGTCAAAATGAAATACACTGCAAGATAAAATCATAAAAATGAAAAATATTTTCACGCAAAAACAAAAGGAAAATGGATGAATATGCGGAATTGCAGGTATAAAATATACACTTAGCACTATTTAAAAACTGATATGCACGGATTTATGTGCAAATGTACTATATTTTCAAAATGAAATTAGTACAAAACGTATATGGACAAAATGAAAATATTTTTCTAAAATATAATTACTTCGAAAGATAGAATCTTTTAAGAAAAGGAGAAGAAGAATATGAAAAAGAAAGTTTTGGCTACCTTACTGGTGGGAGCAATGGCAGCAAGCTTATTAGCAGGCTGTGGAACAACAGTTGAGACAACAGGAAGCAGTGACACAACAACAGCTCCTGAAAAAACTCAGACAACAGAGACCGCAGAAGCAGGAGAGGCAGGCGGTTCTGATGTTTCGGCAGACATTACCTTATGGACATATCCAATCGGTGAATGGGGCAATGCAGAGACAGTTGATTCCTTGATTCAGGACTTTAACAAGGAGTATCCGGGAATCAATGTGACAGTGGAATATCTTGATTACACAAACGGTGATGATCAGGTAAATACAGCGATCGAAGGTGGACAGGCTCCAGACCTTATCATGGAAGGACCGGAACGTCTGGTTGCAAACTGGGGAGCAAAAGGATTGATGGTTGACTTATCCGATATCCTGGACGACACAGATAAATCTGAAATTTATGAATCTGTATTATCCGCATGTGTGAACAAAGAGGGAGCTACTTATGAATATCCGCTTTGTATGACAGCACATTGTATGGCAATCAACAAAACAGTATTTGAGGAAGCTGACGCTATGCAGTATGTAGACGCTGAGAACCATACATGGACAACAGATGATTTCTTCAAAGCAATGGATGCTGTTTATGCTCACACAGGTCAGACCGTAGGTGCTGTTTACTGTAGTGGTCAGGGTGGTGACCAGGGAACAAGAGCCCTCATCAACAACCTTTACGGTGGAACATTCACAGACGCAGATCACACAAAATATACAGCAGATTCTGCTGAGAACGTAAAAGCAATCCAGGCACTTGTTGATTCCAAAGCAATCGGATTTGATGCTTCTATCGCAGGTGGTGACGAGATCAACTTATTCCGTCAGGGTGTTTTAAATGTAGCATTCTGCTGGAACATTGCACAGCAGTTAAACGCTGACAACAACGATGCAGGACTTACAAACGATGGCGATGAGATCCTTTTCATGGCATTCCCATCTGAGAAAGCAACAGACACAAAACTTTGTGGCGGTATCTGGGGATTTGGTGTATTTGATAACAAAGATGCAAACAAGATCGAAGCATCCAAACTCTTTATTAAATACATGGCAGACAGTGCAGAAGGAACACCAGACGCAGTTCTTTCTTCTACATACTTCCCGGTACGTGATACTGTAGAAGGCAAAGATTTAACAGGTCTTTACGGTGATGTTCAGACAATGAGCGATTACAGTACATTAATGCAGTACCTTGGTGACTACTATCAGGTAACTCCAGGCTGGGCAGAAGCTCGTACAGCTTGGTGGAATATGCTTCAGCAGGTTGGAAGCGGCGCTGATGTCCAGACAGCAGTTGATGAGTTCGTTGGAACAGCAAACGCAGCAGCAGCTAACTAAGCAGTTCGTATAGCAACTAAATAAATGATAAGTGGAATCCCCTCCTCGCAGGAATACCGGAGGAGGGGATTTTTAGCCAAAAAGTTATGGAAAGGATGGTGTTTTCTTTGAAATCAGCAGTAAAACCATCAAAGCGCAGCCGTGTATTGGTAAGAAAAGAAACGACCGCTGCATATCTTTTTTTACTTCCTAGTTTGATTTTCTTTCTGGGATTTGTAATTTTTCCAATTGTATTATGTGTGTGGACCAGTTTTTTTGACTCAACAATGAACTCTGCGGATGTTTTTGTTGGACTTGCAAACTATAAAGAATTATTTCAGGATAAAGTTTTCCTTGGGGCGTTGAAGAACACTCTTATTATCGTAGTGGTTTCCGTTCCAATCACATGTGTTTTTTCCTTATGGGTATCTTCCGTGATCGTAGATCTGAAAGGATGGGCAACCTCCTTATTCAGAATTATATTTTATCTTCCGGTTGTAACTGGTTCCGTAGCAGTTACCGTTGTATGGAAGTGGATGTTTAACAATTACTATGGAATTTTCAATTACCTTGGTACAAAGACAGGGCTCATCGACCAGAACATCAACTGGCTGGGTGATGAGCGTTATGCACTTGCATGTATCATACTGATTTTGCTTACAACTTCCGTTGGCCAGCCAATCGTACTTTATGTATCTGCACTTGGTAATGTGGATGCATCCTTGGTGGAAGCGGCAAATGTAGATGGAGCTACAAGCCTTCAGGCTTTCTGGAAGATCAAGTGGCCACAGATTATGCCGACCACATTATATATTGTTGTTATTACAACAATCAACAGTTTCCAGTGTTTTGCACTGATCCAGTTGCTGACATCCGGTGGACCAAACCACAGTACAGACACGATCATGTATTACATCTATTATTCCGCATTTAAACTGTACCGTTACGGATACGGCGATGCAATGGGCGTTGTCCTTGCAATTATGATCGCAATCCTGTCCGCAATCCAGTTTAAACTTGGAAATTCGAATGATTAGGAGGAGGGTTACAGATATGGAAAACAAAAATAGTACAAAACATCCTTCTGCATACAAGATCATCAGCATTGTTGTAATTGTGATATTGGCAATATTATTTACCTTCCCATTATATTGGATTATCACAGGTTCCTTTAAGACAAACGCAGCGATCAACTCCACAACACCGATCTGGTGGCCAAAAGAGTGGACACTGGCGAACTATCAGAAGTTATTCAGCCGTCAGACCGCACCGCTGTTCCAGTTTAATATTCCATTTAGCAGCCTGATCACAGGAAGCAGGGATTTGAAACTGACACTGACAGGACCGACGGTACCGGCTGCAGTCCGCTGGCTGATCAATACCGTATTCATGGCGATCATGTCCATGATCCTTACCTGTATCACAGCATCCATGGCAGGATATGCGCTTGCAAAGAAGAGATTTGTGGGACGACAGTTACTTTTCACATTGATCGTATGCGCAATGGCATTACCAAAACAGGTTATTTTGATCCCATTACTTCGTGAGATGTCAAGCCTGAATTTATATAATACGATCTGGGCGGTTATCTTCCCAATCGTAGGATGGCCATTTGGTGTGTTCCTGATGAAACAGTTCTCGGAGGGTGTGCCTTCTGAAATGCTGGAGGCAGCGCAGATCGATGGAGCGAGTGAGGCAAAGACATTTTTACAGATTGTAGTACCGATGATCAAACCGGGTATCGGAGCACTGGCGATTTTTACATTCATCAACAGCTGGAATGATTACTTCATGCAGTTGATCATGTTATCAAGCACAAGCAACCTGACGATCTCCCTTGGTATTGCCAAGTTACAGGCTGAAAATGCCACAGATTTCGGTCTGATCATGGCTGGTGCGGCACTGGCAGCCCTGCCGATCATCATCGTGTTCCTGTTATTCCAGAAATACTTTACAAAAGGAATTACAATGGGAGCTGTAAAAGGCTGACAAACTATCCTTCTTGTTTAAGAAGGGCGGTATAAAAAATAGGACAAAAATCTAACAGAGGAGTGAAGATAAAATGAAAGATATTACAAAATATCAGGGAGTCATTCCAGCATTTTATGCATGCTATGACGAAAAAGGAGAAATTTCAACAGAGGGTGTCAAAGCATTGACACGCCACCTGATCTCAAAAGGAGTAAAGGGTGTGTATGTTGGCGGTTCATCAGGTGAATGTATTTACCAGCATGTGGACGAGCGGAAAAAAGTGCTGGAAGCAGTCATGGAAGAAGCAAAAGGAAAACTGACTGTCATTGCACATGTAGGATGCAATAATACCGCAGACAGCGTGGAGCTTGCAGCACATGCACAGAGCGTTGGAGCAGATGCGATCGCTTCGATTCCGCCAATCTATTTCCATTTACCGGAGTATGCAATCGCAGAATACTGGAATGCAATGAGTGCAGCAGCGCCGGATCTTGATTTTGTTATTTACAATATTCCGCAGCTTGCAGGAACGGCATTATCCATGAACCTGTTAAAAGAAATGCTGAAGAATCCGAATGTGATCGCAGTGAAGAACTCTTCCATGCCGACACAGGACATCCAGATGTTTAAGGCAGAAGGTGTCAAAGAGCGTGGCGAAAATGGATTTGTTGTATTCAACGGACCGGACGAACAGTTCGTATCCGGACGTGCGATCGGCGCAGACGGAGGAATCGGTGGAACATATGCGGTTATGCCGGAATTATTTGTAAAAATGGATCAGCTCATCCGCGAAAATAACATCGCAGAGGCAATGAAGATCCAGTACAAAGCAGATGCGATCATCTACAAGATGTGCGAGGCAAAAGGAAATCTTTACGCAGTCATGAAAGAGATTTTACACAGAATGTATGGCTTGGAACTTGGAAGCGTCAGATTGCCGCTTGCACCTTTAGCACCGGAAGATGAGGCTGTTGTTGTTGAGGCTCAGAAGATGATCGAGGCAGCGATCAAAGAATTATAATAAGAGAAATACATACAGAAATATGCCGGGGTGTACGCACTGCTTCGGCTTATTTCTGTATCTGCAGAAAAATGATGCAGCTGCCAATGTACGGATTTAAAATTAAGAATAAGATTTACAGGACGATTTCGGGAGGAGATACAAAATGGTTACAGACAGCTTACAGAATCTGGAGCAGTATCGTGGTTTACATAAAAACATGGATACCGTCATTGATTTTTTGAAAAAATGTGATCTGACTGCACTTCCAGACGGAAAAACGGTGATTGACGGAGAACGGGTTTTTGTCAATGTCATGGAGGCAGACCTTCGGGAGGCAGAAGGTGCGGAGTATGAATATCATAAACGTTATGCAGATCTGCAGATCGATATCAGTGGAAGTGAATACTGGGAGTGGACAGACAAGGCAGAATTTACAGATACATTTCAGGAAGCTTCGGACTGCGGACTTGCAGCAGGCAGAAGCAGATGTGGCGGAACGCTGGGGGACGGAAGCTTTGCTTTATTCCTGCCGGAAGAATTTCACAAACCAAGCTGCAAAAACGGATCACACACACATGTGAGAAAAGCAGTTATTAAAATTGAGATGTAATTGCAGGAGGAAAATAAAATGGATAAACAGGCATTATTTGATCAGATAAAAGGCGGATTGATTGTTTCCTGCCAGGCATTGGAGCATGAGCCTTTGTATACAAAAGAGGGCGGCATCATGCCTTTGATGGCAAAGGCTGCAGCACAGTCCGGAGCAGTCGGAATCCGTGCAAACACAGTACGTGACATCACACAGATCAAGGAAGCAGTAGACCTTCCGGTTATCGGTATCATTAAAAAAGACTATGAGGGAACACCGATGTACATCACGGTTACCATGAAAGAAGTGGATGAGCTGGTGGCATGCGGTGTGGATATCCTTGCGGTACAGGGAACAAGCGCATTAAGACCGGATGGAAGCACGGCAGCACAGTTTATCGAGGCAATCAAGGCAAAATATCCGGAGCAGCTTGTGATGGCAGACTGTGCAACCATCGAGGAAGGAATCGCATGTGCCAATGCCGGAGCCGATTTTGTCGGCACGACCATGCGTGGATATACACCGGAGACACAGGGCTGTGATGACATCGATTTTGATTTCATCCATGAACTTTCCGAAAAATGCCCGGCAAAGATCATCGCAGAGGGACATATCCACTATCCGGAGCAGGCAAAGAAGGCACTGGAGGCAGGAGCTTTTGCACTGGTAGTCGGCGGTGCGATCACAAGACCGGCGGAGATCACGGCAAGATTCGTGGCAGCGATCGAAAAATAAAAAAGGAGAAATTATGAGAATTGTGGCTGTGGATATCGGGGGAACAATGATCAAGTCCGGTCTCTGGAACGGAGAGACATTCGTGGAGCTGCGTGAGACAGAGACGCGTGCATCGGAAGGCGGAGCGGCACTGATGGAGCGTGTCAAAGGACTGATCCATTCCTATCACGATTTTGAAGCGATCGGGATCAGCACTGCCGGGGAAGTGAATACGGAAGATGGAAGCATTTTTTATGCGAACAGCAATATTCCGGGATACACAGGCATGCCGGTAAAGCAGATCATGGAAGAGGAATTTTGTGTGCCTGCCGCAGTGGAGAATGACGTCAATGCGGCGGCTCTTGGCGAACTCCGTTCAGGAGCAGGCACTGGATGCGATGATTTTTTATGTCTGACCTATGGAACAGGTGTCGGCGGAAGCATTGTGATGAACGGAAACGTTTACCCGGGGGCTTCTTTTTCTGCCGGAAGCTTTGGCGGAATGGTGATCCATCCGGAAGAAAAGGCGGGAACGGACAGTCTGGAGGGCTGTTATGAGCGGTGCGCTTCCACGACCGGACTGGTCAGACGTGTAAAAAAAGTCGATGGATCTCTGGATAACGGCAAAAAAATATTTGCGGCAAAGGACAGACCGGAGATCAAAGAGCAGATTGATGCGTGGATCGACGATATCTGCACAGGTCTTGTAACGCTATGCTGTATTTTCAATCCATTCAGGATCATTCTTGGAGGAGGCATCATGGCGCAGGAGTATGTGCTTTCGGAGGTAAACCGGAAGGTGAAAGCGCAGATCGCACCGGGACTTCGGATCGTGGAGATCGTTCCTGCAAAGCTTGCAAACACGGCGGGCATGATGGGAGCGGTCAGCCTTGCGGAAAAGTTACTTGCGCAGTAAGATGATCGTGTACAATATATCTGTTTGGAAAAAGATTTTTTAGATGACAGCACAGGGAGGATGAGACAATGAATCAGAAAAATATATTATGTTTTGGAGATTCCAACACTCATGGATATAATTCCAAAACCGGAGGACGTTTCACAGTAGAGGAACGCTGGACAAAACTTTTACAGAGAAAGTTAGGCGATGATTACTATGTGATCGAGGAGGGCTTAAGTGGACGGACCACGTCTTTTGACGATCCTGTTTTTGAAGGATTGAGCGGATTGAATGCGATTTACCCGTGCATGATGACACATGAGCCTCTCGACCTTGTGATTATTATGCTTGGTACAAATGATACAAAAGACCGGTTTAATGCAAATGGATTTATTATCGGAAAAGGTCTGGAGCGCCTGACACAGAAAGCGATCGACACGCATGCTGCATGGCGTAATAAACCGAATATTCTGCTGGTAGCCCCACCGCCAATCCACCCGGATTATGCAAAAACAGCTGTTGCAGGAGAGATGGGTGACAAATGCGTGGAGCGTTCCAGAGCACTTGCCAAAGAATTTAAGGATGTTGCAGACCGGTTAGGATGTCATTTTATAGATGCCGGTTCCATACCGGGCATTGAGATGTATCCTTATGACTGGATGCACTTAAGCCTTGACAGCCACAGGATTTTTGCAGAGTATCTGGCAGAGTATCTGCCGAAGATTGTGTGATAGATGTTCTATTTTGGATAATAACCGGATCATCAGGACAAAATATATAATTGAAAGAATAGAAATGGTTTCATGAGAATTTTCATGAAACCATTTTGTCTTGCGTACAGAACAATAATTTGACAATATTGTCTTATATACAGAACAATAATATATCGATATTGTCTTATACACAGAACAGAAATATATCAATATTGTCTTGCACACAGAACAAAAATATATTAATATTGTCTTATACACAGAACGAAATAATGGTAAAATTGTCTTACAGACAGAAAGGAGTGCCGTATGAACAGAGATTATTTAAAGCAGATTATGATTGACCAAAAGGAAACTTATTTAAATAATCCAATGATAAAGAGAGACTATCCATTGGAAGACAATGTAAATTATTGCTTTGTTGGAATTAGAAGAACTGGAAAATCCTATATGATGTATCAGCAGATTAAGCATTTGCAGGAAAATGGAATTCCTCTCAAACAGATTGTTTATGTAAATTTTGAAGATGAAAGACTTTTGGAACTGTCAGCAGACGATCTGAACCTGATCCTGGAAATCGGACTCGAAATGTCTGGCGCGGACAATAAACCATATCTTTTTTTGGATGAGATTCAAAACGTGGAAGGCTGGGAAAAGTTTGTCCGCCGGATAGCAGACATGAAATATAGAATTCATATTACTGGAAGCAACAGCAAGATGCTAAGCAGTGAAATTGCATCTACACTTGGCGGTAGATTTATGATAGTAGATATATATCCATATTCGTTCCCGGAATATCTGGCTGCACAGGGGAAGGATAAAAATTATCTGGAAGTGCTCAGCACAAAAGACAGGGCAGAAGTAGTTGGAATGTGTGATCAGTATGTAAAATACGGTGCTTTTCCGGAATTGGTCGATATCAGAAACAAGCGGGAATATTTAAATAGCATTTACCAGACCATTTATCTGGGAGATATTATAACCAGAAATAAAATAACTAATGATTTTGCAGTAAGATTGATTTTGAAGAAGATTGCGGAATCAGTTACAAAACCATTGTCCTTTAACAGGCTGAGCAACATCTTAAAGAGTGCAGGAGCAGTACTCGGAAAGCAGACAGTGATTAATTATGTCGGTTATATGATGGACTCTTATATGTTGTTCACATTGCAAAATTATGCGGCAAAGCTGGTGGAAAAAGAGACTTCGCCAAAATATTATTTTATGGATACCGGCTTGTTAGGGCTTATGCTTATGGATTGCAGTTCAGCGCAGTTGGAAAACCTGGTCGCAATAGAACTGATTCGACGTTATGGACGGGAAAATGTATTTTATTTTGAAAAAAACGTTGAAATTGATTTTTATGTTCCAGAAGAAAAACTTGCAATTCAGGTAAGCCTGCAGGTCTTAGACCAGATAGATACAAGGGAACGGGAAATCGGAGCATTTGTAAAATTAAAAAACTTTATTGGTGATGCAACCTGCTTACTGATTACAAATAGTGAAGAGGAAGAACTTGACTATGAAGGAGTTCACGTAAGCGTTGTTCCGGTCTGGAAGTGGCTATTGCAGAATAGAAAACAGGATATATAAAATTATGTAAAAAATAAAACGGCAGATGTATTGGAATTACATCTGTCGTTTTATCATGAGCTTACAATAACCTGTAAATAATAATTGCAATCACAATCCCCAGAATACCGGCTACTGTGATATCAACCGTAAATCCAAACGTCAGAACCAAAATCCCCAGATCTAACACCATCGGATTGACAAATCCAAAACTCTGACCGTAACTAAGCCAGCTTAAAGCAGGAACGCCCGCACATAACTTTCCGATAAGACCGCCTAACACGACACCGACAAGGATCAGAAGGACTAATGCCCAGTTATTTTTTCCTAATACACCTCTGCTCATATTCCATTTCTCCTGAGTTCATTATTTTAAGTAATCACTGATACGTAAAATACTATCCATATTATAAAATAGATTCTGAAATTAAGATATATTTTTTTGCAAATTTATTTATGTCCCTGTCTGTAGCGGATGAATGATAGCACGGCAAAAAGCAGGATCACACCGGCTGCCATTGTGAGAAATACGTTCTTTGTGAATCCGGCAACCAGATAGGCGGCCACGCAGCAGACACCGACCGTCAGAGCGTAAGGAAGCTGTGTGGATACATGGTCTACATGGTGGCATTGTGCACCGGCGGAGGCCATGATCGTTGTGTCGGAGATCGGTGACATGTGATCTCCGCAGACAGAACCGGCAAGGGAAGCGGCAATGCAGACAACGAGCATCGGATCTGTTTCCGGAAACATTGCGGTAACGATCGGAATTAAAATGCCAAACGTTCCCCAGGAAGTACCGGTTGCAAAAGCAAGTCCGCTTCCAACCAGAAATAATATAGCCGGGAAAAGTGAGGTTGCAGTCATATTGCCGGAGAGCATGCTGCTCACAAAGGTGCCGGCTTCTAATTTTGTACTGCAGAAACCTCCTAACGTCCAGGCAAGAACAAGGATCAGAATGGCGGAAACCATCATCTTAAATCCCTGCGGAATACACTCTGCAAATTCGCTGAATGTGATCACGCGGCGTGGCAGGTATAACAAAAACACAAACACTAATGTAATGAAGGAACCCATCACAAGCCCCATGGATGCATCGCAGTTTGCAAAAGCGTTGATGAAGCTCTCGCCCTCAAAGAATCCACCTGTATAAATCATGCAGATAATGCAGCTTGCAATCAGGAAAATGACCGGAAGAACAAGGTCGATCACCTTTCCTTTTGCGGAAATAATATTTTCTTTTACATTTTCATAATCATTTTTGCCGGAGAAAAGATCACCCTTTGCAGCATTTTCTTCAAACTTTTTCATCGGACCATAATCAAGACCGGTCACACCTATAAAAATCACCATCAGAATGGTGAGCCATGCATACAGGTTAAACGGGATTGTCTGCAAAAACAGAGAGAAACCATCTCCGTTTGTGTATCCGGTGACTGCGGCAGCCCAGCTTGAGATCGGTGCGATAATGCAGATCGGAGCTGCAGTTGCGTCAATGATATAAGCCAGTTTCGCACGGGAAATCTTCTGCTTGTCCGTGACAGGACGCATGACATTTCCAACGGTCAGACAGTTGAAATAATCATCGACAAAGATCACGACACCGAGCGCAAATGTGGAAAGCAGTGCGCCGGATCTGGTCTTGATCTTACTACCTGCCCATTTTCCGTAAGCGGCAGAACCGCCGGCTCTTGTCATCAATGCAACAATAATGCCAAGAAATACGAGGAAAATCAGAATGCCGACGTTCCACGAATCCCCAAGCTTTTCCATCATAACTTCAAAAATTGCCTCGATCGTTCCAACCGGACTGAAATTTGTATATAAAAGAGCTCCGGTTACGACACCGATAAATAACGACATATAAACTTCCTTTGTAATCAGCGCAAGCACAATGGCGATCACCGGCGGAAGCAGCGCCCAGACAGTACCAACAAAATCCATAATTCCTCCTTGTTTTTTCGAAGAAAAAATCCGAGTCCCATTGGACGAGGAGAGGATTTTTCCTCCTTGTTTTGCGAAGCAAAAACTCCGAAGCGTTGCCCCGGAGCCAATATTCTATAATAAGTATATATGATTTTGTGTGAAAAGGAAACAAAAATTTGCTCTAATTGATAAAAAATACAAAAGTTTAGTAAAAATATACAAAATGAAGGTCTGCAATTCTACAGATCATCAGACTGTCCGCAAGGTATCGGATAGACAGATTTCATTCCGGTAGAGATCAGTTTGCTGATAAGTCTTGCCATCTCCTCCGGCGTCTCCTTTTTGCCATGAGCCAGCCATGACTCGATCAGACCGGAGCAGCCGGAAACGAGAAAATTGCTGAAATATTCATAAGTTGGCAGAAAATCAGCTGAATGATGCGCAACCATCCATTCGTGTATGTATTGGTGTTCAAACAATTTCTTGATCTTGACAGAAAAAGAAATATCGCCATTGGGACTCAGCAGTGCACAGCACAGATTAGAGTTTTGGTCAATGATCTGAAAAATTTCGACAAACAGCGGATAAGGAAAATCCGGAGTATGATCCGGGTGATAATTTTTGAAGACCTGCTCAAACTGTTCTAAAAGCCCCTGCTCGGTCTGCTCCAACATATCATAAATATCTTTGTAGTGCAGGTAAAAAGTGCCGCGGTTGATGTCAACAGACTCGCACAATTCTTTTACGGTGATATCCTTGATACTTTTTTTCAGCATAAGGGAGGTGAGTGCGTGTACAAGCAGATAGCGGGTACGCTTGATGCGGCGGTCAGTTTTTGCTTCCATATATAATGTGAGATCCTTTCATATAAAATGTGATGTTATCGTCTGGTATTTTTTTCTGGAGTTATGATTAAAAATTTATAATCCTAAAAATTTTCTGAAATAATCAACACGATGTACATAATATGTCAATTAACAAACAGTTTTGAAAAATATGTTTATTGAGTAAACCAGATGCCCTTATTATAATAATGCAGTATAAAATAATCAACACAATGTTAAGTATAGTGAAATGGATCAGCGGTAAAACAACTGCTGTTTTGCTGTGTAAGAAAAATGATTCAGATGTAACATGAAAGAGGATGAATATGGAAGAAAAACAGGAAAAAGAAAAAGGGAATTTCTGGCTTACCGTCGCTTCCTTTATTGTAAATAAGCGGAAAGCAATCGAAATTCTGTTTGTTTTGGCAATGATTTACAGTGTTCTTTCTATTAATAAGGTGCAGGTCAATCAGGATATCACATCCTATCTGCCGGCAGACAGTGAAACGAGGATCGGGCTGTCACTGATGGAGGAGCAGTTCACAACTTATGGCAGTGCCAAAGTCATGGTCTCGAATATCACCTATGCGCAGGCGGAAGATCTGGTTGACGATCTGGAAAATATTGAGGGCGTGAAGCAGATTGAATTTGATGATTCCAAGGATCATTTTACAGGTGCGGATGCGCTGTTTAGTGTGACGTTTGACGGAACGGAGGATGAACAGATCAGCAAAGATGCGCTTGAGGAAGTAAAAGAGACACTGGATGGTTATGATGTCTATGTTTCTTCCTCTGTCGGTGAGGAGGAGCGCAGTGCAGAGTCTCTTTCGCAGGATATGAATATTATTCTTGTGCTGGCGGTTGTTATCATTGTTGCGGTGTTGATGCTCTCCACAAAAGCATATCTGCAGATCCCGGTATTACTGATCACATTTGGCGTGGCAGCTGTTTTAAACATGGGTACAAACTACTGGTTTGGAACGATCTCCTCTGTCACAAATTCCATTGCCGTTGTGCTTCAGCTGGCACTGGCAATCGATTATGCCATTATTTTGTGTGACCGTTTCATGGAAGAACATGAGACGCTGGATGCAGAGGAAGCGGTGAAAGTGGCACTCTCCAAGGCGATCCCGGAAATCAGCTCGTCCTCCCTTACCACGATTTCCGGCATGGTTGCGATGATGTTTATGCAGTTCCGGCTGGGCTACGATATGGGTATCATTCTGGTAAAAGCGATCATACTCAGCCTGATTTCCGTTTTCTTCCTAATGCCGGGCGTGCTTTTGATTTTTGCAAAAGGAATTGATAAAACCCATCACAAATGCTATGTACCAAAAATTACGTTTGTAGGTAAATTTGCAAATCTGACCAAATACATCATTCCGCCGGTTTTTATCGTGTTTCTGGTATTTGCATTTTGGGAATCCAATCACTGCCAGTATATATATGACACGAATTCCATTGTAAGCGCGAAAAAGAGTGAATCGAAAATTGCAAGTGAAAAAATTGAGAATACCTTTGGTGCCAGCAATCAGTTGGTTGTCATGGTTCCAAAAGGGGATTATGATTCCGAGAAAAAGGTATTGGGAAAAATTGAAAAACTGGATTATGTAAACTCGGCATTGGGACTTGCAAATGTGGCGATCAATGATGATTATATGCTGACGGATAAGCTGAACCCAAGACAGTTTGCAGAGTTGACGGATCTGGATGTAGAAGTTGTACAGATTTTGTATACAGCATATGCATACAATGAGGAGCAGTATGGTCCGGTATTTACCGGCATTGATGATTATGAGGTGCCGATCATTGATATGTTCCTGTTCCTGTATGACCAGTATCAGGAAGGATATGTGACATTAGATGCAGATCTTGACGATCAGCTTACGTCCTTATATGACACGCTGCATGATGCGCAATTACAGCTGCAGGGAGATGACTATTCCAGATTTGTATTAGATCTGTCACTTCCGGCGGAAGGGCAGGAAACCTACGATGCGATGGATGAGATCCGGGGTATTGCGGCGAAATATTTCGGAAAAGACAATGTCATTCTGGTAGGAAACTCCACGAGTGACCATGATCTGGAATCTTCCTTTGCATCGGATAATATCGTGATCAGCGTATTGACGGCACTATTTGTTATGATCATCCTGTTTTTCACGTTCCAGTCAGCAGGGCTTCCGGTGCTTCTGGTACTCACTATACAGGGAAGTATCTGGATCAACTTTGCAGTTCCGGCAATGAGAGGACAGACAATATTCTTTATTGCGTACCTGATCGTGTCTGCAATTCAGATGGGTGCAACGATCGACTATGCAATCGTTATTTCCAGCAGATACATGGATCTGAAACAGAGAATGCCGATCAAAGATGCGATTACTGAATCCTTAAATCAGGCATTTCCAACTATTTTTACTTCCGGAACGATTTTGACCTGTGCAGGATTTTTGATCGGTGAGATTGCATCCGATCCGACGGTTGCCTCCATTGGTGTGGCTTTGGGACGCGGTACGTTAATATCCATTATTCTGGTTCTTTTTGTGCTGCCGCAGATCCTGCTGTTTGGTGATTTTATCATTGAGAAGACAGCCCTTGCCATGAATATTTCACGACCTCAGAAGGAGGTTGTCGGCAGAGTGAGGGTGACCGGACATGTAAAAGGTTATGTACAGGGAGAAATTGATGCAGATGTTTCCGGTGTATTCCAGGGACAGATGAAAGTGTCGTTAGATTCGCACATACCGGGCAGACATGGAGAAGTCACACATGACGATACACAAAACCCAATGCTGCCGGGAATGACGCAGGATGAAAATGTGGCTGCAGAATCAGAGACAGCCGCAAAGGAAGAGCAGGAGGAGAAAAAGTCATGAAAAAGATGAGAATGAAAGTACTTGCCCTGTGTTTTTCCATGACACTGACCGTTTCTGCTCTGGCAGGAAACGGACGGTTGACCATACAGGCTGCCACCTCACAGGAAAGCAGTGGTACAAAAGAAACCACAGAAAAAGACAGCACAACGAGTGCGGATACGGCAGAAAATAAAAATCAGATCATCGAAATTGCCGATGAAAAGGCATTTGAAGAATTTTTACAGAACTGTCAGTATGACAGCTGGAGTGTTGGAAAAACGGTAAAACTTACCCATAATATTGATCTTTCGAAGGTTGATTTCAATGGTGTTGCATATTTCTCTGGGGATTTTGAGGGCGGCGGTCACACGATCAGTAATGTGAAGCTGCAGGTAAAAGGCTCGGATCACGGATTTTTCCGTTATCTGGGTAAAAGCGCAGTTGTGAATGATCTGAAGATCTCCGGTAAGATCACTTCAGAGGGAAGCTGTAAAAATATTGGCGGAATTGCCGGTGTGAACTATGGTACGATCGGGAACTGTTCCTTTGAAGGAACTGTCAATGGAAAAACAGCAGTCGGAGCGATCGCAGGGATCAACAAACCGACCGGAAAAATTGTAAACTGCAGGAGCAATGCAACAGTGACAGCCACCAATCAGACCGGAGGAATCGTTGGAAATAACGAAGGACTTGTGTCAGAGTGTACATCGGAGTGCAGCATCAATACAGATGAGCTGAAAACCACGATGGATATTGGAGGCGTTGACATTGGTACATTAAATCTCACAGGGCGTGTAATAGACCGGAATGATATTGGCGGAATTGTGGGTGTTTCGACTGGAATTGTCAGTGAATGCATCAATCAGGGAAAAATCGGTTTTGCACACACGGGTTATAACGTGGGTGGAATTGCCGGACGCCAGAGTGGAAAAGTCATCGACTGCCACAATGAAGGGGAAATCTACGGACGAAAAGATGTAGGAGGAATTGTCGGTCAGGCGGAGCCGTATATAGAATCGGAGTATCTGGATGATAAGGTAAATCAGGTGCAGGATTCGGTCAGTTCCATCAACACGACCTTAAGCAACATTGCTTCGACCATGAGTGATACCTCCACAGCGGCAAAGACCTATGTGGACAATCTGTCGGAGCAGTACGATAATTCTTCGAAAACTTTGTCGGAATCTCTGGGTTCCCTCTCAGATTCCATCGGGGAATCAAACCCGGAAGCGCAGCAGTACATGAATAATATTCATAATTCTCTGGATAAAATAGATAGTATCCAGGGAAACAATCATATTTTAAACAAAGAACAGGCAGAGGCGGTTTCAAAAGAATGGCAGAATATCAACAGTAATCTGTCCAACATTCGTGGAACAATCTCCGATTCCAATAAAACGGCAGAAGATTTTATGGATGATATTTCCAATCAGATAAAAGAGAAAGATACGAACGGCGATATTGATAAGCTGACGAACACAGTGGATGATGGAATCCAGTCTGTCACAAATGATGTGCAGAAGATCAGTAAGCAGATCAAAAGCATTCAGAATACGGTTGGAGATACGCTTTCTGTGGTGACAGGCGATGAGGAGTATATGGAAGATATCTCGTCCGCAGCCAGCGCAAAAGATACAGATGGTGTTGTTTCGGGAAGTGTAAACCGCGGAATGGTCAATGGCGATCTCAATGTGGGTGGAATTGTCGGAACGATGAACATTGAATATGATCTCGATCCGGAGTTTGATCCTGATCTTACAGATTCTACGGACATTACACTCCGTTCTACCGTGAATAATGTTGTCATCCGCTGTAGCAACTATGGGGAAGTGACTTCAAAGAAAAACAGTGTCGGTGGTATTACCGGATTAGAAGAACTTGGTCTGGTCTATGGAAGTGAAAGTTATGGCTCTGTGAAATCTGATACCGGGGATTATGCCGGAGGCATTGCAGGAAACAGTGTCAGTGCAATCTCCAACAGTTACAGTCTCTGTAATGTAAATGCAAAGGATTATGTCGGAGGCATTGTCGGAAGCGGATATACCGTGAAAAACTGTGTTTCTGCATCTACGATCACAAGTGATGGGGAAGGTCTGGGAAGCATCGCAGGAACTGTGTCTGAAGAGGGCGAGGTAAAAGGTAACATTTTTGTGGGCGATGACCTTGATGGAATTGACAACATCAACTATGCGGGGATTGCAGATGAAAAAAGTTATGAAGAGGTCATGAAACTTGAGAATATTCCGGAAGGATTCCATAAAGTGAAGATAACTTTCAGGGCAGAAGATAATGTGGATATTGTAAAGACAATCGTATATAATGGAAGCTTCAGTGAATCTGATCTTCCACAGATTCCGGAAAAAGATGGTTACTATGCAGTCTGGCCGGAGGATCTGGTTGGAAAACCAATGACGGAAAATAAAACGGTGGAGGCAGAGTACAGCCGTTGGACAGAGAGTATCGTGGGATCGGAAGTGATAAACGGCGCAAAAACAGAAGATACAGCTAGTGAAAGTTCCGATACAGAAAATGAAAAAGCAGTTTTTCTTCTGGAAGGGAAATTCTATGATGACACTTCCATCCAGATGGCAGAGTGTGACACAGATCTGCCGGACGGAGATGTCGTGTATGCTTACAACTGGAGTCTTGAACACTTGCATGACAAAATATATGATGCAGTAAAAGCACATTTTTATGTGCCGGACACTTCAGGAAAAAATGAGATCTGGTACAGAGAAACAGGCAGCGATGCATGGACATTGGCAGAAACCACAGAGGACGGCAGTTACCTTGTGGCAGACATTCCATATGAGGCAGCGTTTGCACTGGTACATACGGCGGCAGATCACACCTTGTACTATGCCGGCGGCGGTGCAGCGGTTGTATTGCTTTTGATCGTACTGATCATAAGAAAACGCCGGAAGCGTGCACAGAAAAAATAAAATGATTTGATAACACAGAGAGGCAGCTATGATATTTGAGACACATGCACATTATGATGATGAAAGTTTTAACGATGACCGTGAAGCATTGATCCGTTCCCTGCCGGAAAAAGGGATCGGCAGGATCATCAATGTCGGGGCTTCGATAGAGACAACAAAGACAACTCTGGAACTTGCTGCAAAATATGACTACATTTATGCAGCGGTGGGCGTACATCCAAGTGACATCAGCGGGTTGAATGAAGAGACATTTGCCTGGTTAAAAGAGCAGGCATCTCTTTCAAAGACCGTTGCGATCGGTGAGATCGGACTGGATTATTACTGGGATAAAGAGCCAGAGGTGCAGAACGCACAGCGTTACTGGTTCAGACGGCAGCTGGAACTTGCCAGGGAAACCAACCTTCCGGTGATCATCCATTCCAGAGATGCAGCAGCCGATACGATGGAAGTGATGAAAGCGGTCCACGCAGAGGAGATACCGGGTGTCATCCACTGCTATTCCTACTCCAGAGAGATGGCACAGGAATTTATCAAAATGGGTTACTACATCGGTGTCGGTGGCGTCGTCACATTCAAAAACGCAAAAAAACTGAAAGAGACAGTGGAAGCAATCCCATTGGAGCGCATTTTACTTGAGACGGACTGTCCTTACATGGCACCGGAACCGCACCGCGGCACGAGAAACGATTCTTCCAATATTCCGTTTGTGATCGCAAAAATCGCAGAATTAAAAGGAATCACAGCGGAGGAGGTCGAGCGTGTGACGGAGGAGAATGCGGGAAGGTTATTCACAAAAGTATCTTAACTCCACAGCATCCTTCCAGAAGCGTTTCGGAATATTCTGTGCCTGTAATTCGGGGTTAGTACGTGCTTCGATCGCAATGCTGTCGAAAAAGGCCAGCCACAGTTTCTGGAATCTTGCTTCATTCTCAGAATAGTTCTGAAGAAGTTCGGTATTGATGTCCGAAGCATCTACAAGCATATAATTCTTTCCGGCGCGGTGGACTGCCGCAAGCTGGTGGGTTTCATCGTAAATCATAAAATTTTCCTGCGGAAAACGATCCGTAAAATGCTCTGCTAAAATTGGCAGGACATTATTTTTGGGATGGATCGTGGAAAACAGAACGCCGTTCTGCAGTTCCGAAAAGCGCAGAAAACCTTTCAGGTGGTGGGCTTCGGAGGCTGTGGCTCTGGACAATTCAAAGACACGGTAAATATAAGGATTACTCAGTGAATCCAATACACGGGCACCTTTGGGTGAATAAAGTGCGGCAACGATCGTCTGATACACGGCGTTCGCTTTGTCCATCTTCTTCTTGCCGGAAAGATCAATGGATAAAACAGCAGTAAGGATTGTCTCGTAAAAATCGTGTCCAAGCTTCCGGTTCAGCGTGGAAACAACTTTTCCGGCTTTTTCAGCGGAGGGTGCGACGGTGTGGTAGTCGCAAAACAGCTCGTAATTATCCGGCTGGCCGGATACCAGATAAATATCAGCGTGGGAGCATCTTTCCTGAATCTTTAATTCCCAGGCATCGTATACGCCGGTCAATATTCCGTTTGGTGTGTTTTCACAGATAAATACATGCATAATGTCCTGCTCCTGTCTTGAGGAAAATATTCAGGGAAATAAAAGTTTTACATTTATCTACGACAGCGGAAGCGGCTCCGTGGATAAGCCGGTATCGAACAGGCTCAATTGTTGATAACCGCTCTCACGGATCTCACGTGGTATCTGTGTCTTATCGCTCATCAGATTGCGGCAGATATAATCTTCTTCCAGCTTCGTGTGGTACATCATCCTGCCGGAGCAGGTGATAAAATAAAGAGCGCGTTTCAACACAACACCTATCTTCTTCAGATTGGCAAAATCGAGGGTGCTGTGACGTCTTGCTTTTACAATGCGGCTGGCAGACTTATAGCCAATACCCGGGACACGGAGCAGCATATCATAGTCTGCACGGTTGATCTCGACCGGAAAATATTCCAGATGCCGGATCGCCCAGTCACACTTGGGGTCGAGAAAAATGTTAAAGTCCGGCCGCTCCGGACTTAAAAGCTCGTCGGCTTTAAATTTATAATAGCGGAGCAGCCAGTCTGCCTGATACAGACGATGTTCCCGCAGGAGCGGCGGACCGCCGGGCAGTGCAGGAAGATTGCTGTTGTGAGTGACATTCACAAAGGCAGAATAGAACACTCTCTTTAAATCAAATTTCTGATACAGATTCTCGGCAATGCTCACAATCTGGTAATCGTTTTCCGGGGTTGCGCCGATGATCATCTGTGTGCTCTGTCCTGCGGGTACGAACTTCGGGGCGTGCCGGTAAAGAGCGACTTCATTCTTATTTTCCGTAATACCGTTCTGAACCATGCGCATTGGCTTCAGGATGGTATTTCTCGACTTGCAGGGCGCAAGCTTTTTCAGGCTGTCTGCGGTAGGCAGTTCCAGATTGATACTCATACGGTCAGCCAGAAAACCGGTTTTTTCAATCAGGAGAGGATCAGCGCCGGGAATCGCTTTCACATGGATGTAACCGTTAAAATGGTGCGCTGTGCGCAATTTATAAAGGGTCTGGTATAAAAGTTCCATCGTATAGTTGGGGCTTACCATAATGCCGGAACTTAAAAAAAGACCTTCAATATAATTCCGCCGGTAAAATTCCATCGTCAGTTCGCAGACTTCCTCCGGGGTAAAGGCAGCCCGCCGGACATCGGAGTTACAATTATTCTGGCAGTAAGAGCAGTTAAAAATACATTCGTTTGTAAATAAAATCTTGAGAAGGGAAACACACCGCCCATCTGCGGAAAAAGTATGACAGATCCCACAGGAAATGGAGTTGCCAAGGCCGATACCGTTACCACTGCGGTCCACACCGCTTGACGTGCAGGCGACATCGTATTTTGCAGCGTCTGAGAGAATCGTAAGTTTTTCCATCAGTGACATATTTTGCTGGATTTTCATCTGGATGTGATCTCCTCCAATCAAAGAATAGGATAGAACATATGTTCGATAAAATGAGAATACCACATTCGGAAAAAGAATGCAAGAGAAAAAGACTGCCAATTTCTGGACAAAGCCAGGTGGAGAGCGGAGTGACATTGCTTCTCATCGGAGACGGAAATCTGGATGATCTGTTTTCACACATTGGCTGATGAAACTAATCTTCTAAGCTCGCAGTTTCCGAGTAGCTGATCCCAGAAATGCTCAAGAGGAATCTCTTCATACTGGCAGATCAGGCTGCAGTCTAAGGCTCCATGGGCAACGATCAGTACATTTTTTCCGGAAACAACTTCCGGCGTTAAAACATCGTGGATAAAAGAGCCGCTGCGGGCATACAAATGCTCAAGACTTTCCGCACCATCTACAGCATGATAATGGACAGGATCATGGAACAACGTATATACCGGACAATCCGGTTTCTGTGTGACATGTTCTGTTCCTTCATACATGCCAAATCCCATCTCGCGGAGACGGTCGTCCGTCAGGATCGGCGTGCCGCTCCCTTCCAGAAAAATTTCAGCAGTCTCCTGCGCACGCTGTAAGGGAGAACAATAGCAGATATCAAATCGCAGATCCCCATACTTTTTCCGCGCGTCTCTCGCCATCTGGCGGCCTTCTTCATTCAAAGGAATATCTTCGCTTCCCTGCAGGCGGTGGACTGCATTCCAGTCAGTTTTTCCGTGTCTCATGATATATAACATAATAAACAATATCCTTTCCTCTTATAATAGTAAAAATCATAAACGCATTGCCGACTCAATTCCCGGTGCGATTGAATTATATCCTATATTTTGTTAAAATGAAACCCTGATCAGAAAACAGCACCGGCACAACGCAGGAAATTGCATGACAGCTATTAATTTTACAGGAAAACTACCGATATATGAGTTAGAAAAATAAGTGTTCCGGCATTTGCAGAGATCCGGACCGCAACCATGGAAGAACACAGGCTTATGCACACGGAGGTGTAGAACAATGGCAATAGAGGCTATGAAAGGGGCAGGGATGTCCTACGCGGGAAGTTCATCCGCATCAGATGTAAAAGCAGAGAGTCAGGCAAAAGTGGAAACTGCATCCAACGCAGCAGCTTCTGACGATCTCATGAAGAAAACCATTCAGATCGACACGAAAGAGACTGACAAAAACGGCAAAGACGGAAACCGGGACGACAGTCAGGCAAAGCAGACGATCTCTGAGAATTCCCAGATCAAGAAAGCAGTTGACGAGATCAATAAAAAGGCGCACAATTCCGAGGCAGTCTTCGGAATCCATGATGCAACCAACCGTGTCACTATCAAGATCGTTGACAAAGACACGAAGAAAGTCCTGAAAGAATATCCGCCGGAGAAAACTCTGGACATGATCGCAAAAGTCTGGGAGATGGCCGGATTATTAGTGGATCAGAAACTGTAGATCACTGTCCAGAAGGCAGGAACAGCAATAGACAAGTGACAGATGCAAACAGAAAAAGATATAAACAAGTTACAAAACTGAAAGGAGCAGGATTATGCCAATCAGAATCACAGGTTTGAACTCAGGATTAGATACTGAGTCCATTATCTCAGCGCTTGTATCTTCTTATAGTTACAAGACGAGCAAGTATAAAAAAGCACAGACAAAATTATCATGGAAGCAGGAGGCATGGAGTACCTTAAACTCCAAGGTGTACAGTTTCTACAACAATGTTGGTAAATTAAAACTGTCATCTGCCTACAATATGCGTACGGCAAGCGTATCCGACAGCACAAAAGCGAAAGTGAGTGCAGCAAGTGGGGCGACCAACGGCGTACAGTCTCTGGAGGTCTTAGAGGTTGCCAAAAGTGATTATCTTACCGGCGGAAAGATTTCGATCAAAGACGCATCCGGTGCGGAAGATAAGACAAAAACCGTTTCATCGGCATCCACTTTAAGCGAACTGGGATATACCGGAACCGGTACAATCGAAGTTACCAATAAAGAAACCGGAAAGACAACAAGCATCAGCGTGACCGGTGACACAAAGATCAGCGACTTTGTGAAATCCCTGTCAGACGCAGGTGTGAAAGCCAGCTTTGATGAGAAAAACGGCAGATTATTTGTAAGTTCAGCAAAGACCGGTACAGAAAACGGTTTTGAACTGAAATCAAAGAATGCAGACGGCGATAAGGCGTTGCTGGCATTGGGACTGGCAATGACATCTACCGTATCAGATACCGGTGCAAAAGTGAATGACGATAACAACTGGTCGGCGGCATCGGATGCGAAGATCAAACTGAATGGTGCAGAATACACTTCATCTACCAACGAGTTCGCTGTAAATGGTCTTTCTGTCACAGCACTTGCCAAGACGAGTGGAGAGATTTCTGTAACCGTAGCTACAGACAGTGAGGGAATCTATGAGCAGGTCAAGGATCTGCTCAGCCAGTACAACTCACTTATTAACGAGATGAACAAGTTATACAATGCAGATTCGGCAAAAGGATATGAGCCGCTGACAGATGATGAAAAGGATTCCATGAGTGATACGGAAGTGGAGAAATGGGAAGCAAAAGTCAAAGATTCCCTGCTCCGCAGAGATGATTCGTTAGAGAGCCTGATCTCGTCCATGACAACGGCGATGTCCAAGGGATATGAAGTCAATGGAAAGACATACTATCTTACTTCTTTTGGAATTTCAACACTTGGTTATATGAATTCTGCAAAGAATGAACAGTATGCATACCATATCAATGGTGATGAGGATGACAGCGCAACTTCCGGAAAGGAAGACAAACTGCTGGCAGCGATCAAAGAAGATCCGGATTCTGTGGCGGGATTCATGCAGCAGCTTGCAACAGGATTATATGATTCTATTGATAAGAAGATGAAGACATCCACTTTAAGCAGTGTATTTAAAGTATACAATGACAAGGAGATGGCTTCGGAATACAGCGATTATACAACCACGATCAAAAAGTGGGAGGATAAGCTGTCTGAACAGGAGGATTACTACTACAAGAAGTTCTCGGCGATGGAAACTGCACTGGCAAAACTCAATTCACAGACATCTTCTTTATCCGGTCTGTTCGGATCATGATAACAGGACAATTAACCTGCGGCATTGCCGCAGGTTAAATCTGCATAAAGAAAAAAGAAAACACATGGAGGTATTTTCACATGCTTAATCATAATGGCTATGCTGCGTATGCGAATAGCAAAATTATGACCGCATCACCTGCGGAACTGACACTTATGCTCTATGACGGAGCAATCAAATTCTGTAACATGGCAATTGCAGGGATTGAGGAAAACAATATCGAGAAAGCACATAACAACATCCGGAAAGTCGAGAATATCATCTCCGAGTTTCAGGCAACATTAAATCATAAATATGCAACAGCTGATGATTTTAATAATGTATATGTCTATTTGAAAGAACGCCTGATCGAGGCAAATATGAAAAAAGATAAAGAAATCCTGGAAGAAGTATTAAAACATCTCAGAACCATGCGCGATACATGGAAAGAAGTGATGAAACTGGCTGCCAGCCAGAGATAACCGGAAGGAGAAAGCAATACATCGTGACAGATAATTACATTGGAATCATGATCGAAAGCCTCCGGCGAAAAAAGGATGTCCTGACAGATATATTAAAACTTAGCGAGGAACAAAGCCTTCTGCTGGATGATCCTAATTTAGAACCGGACACATTTGAAAAAAACGTGAATCGGAAAGCGGCGCTGATCGAAAAATTAGAACAGCTTGACACGGGCTTCGAAAGTTTATATGACAAAGTAAAGGAAGAACTTGAGAGCAACAGAGACATCCATAAAGAGCAGATCAGGCAGATGCAGGAACTGATCAGGGCACTTACCGAATTGAATATGCAGATTCAGGCAACAGAGGCAAGAAATAAGGAAAAGGCAACCGCCAAGTTTGCTTATATCAGGCAGCAGGCAAAGGAAATCCGCAGTAGCCAGAAGATCGTCAAAGAATATTATAATAATATGATGCATAAGGCGTATAATGAGCCGCATTTTTTGGATAATAAAAAATAGAGAGAATAAAAGACCGCACAGATAGAAAGATATTGATTTGTGAGGTCTTTTTAGTTACAATTTTAAGGTAGTAGACAAGCGGGAGGAGAAGGGAATGTTTTTAAAATCAATCGAACTTCATAACTTTAGATGCTTTTCTGATATCAAGGTAGATTTTATTAATAGAATGACAGTTATAGTGGGTAATAATGGGGCTGGAAAATCCACAATACTTGAGGCGGCAACAATTGCTGCAGGAACTCTGACTTCGGCAATGGATGGACTGACTAATTATGGAATAAAGAAGAATGATGCTTGCTATAAGTATTATGATTTAGGAAGCAATGTTGATGTCCAGCCGCAATTTCCAGTCGAAATTGCAGCGTTTGGTAAAATAGATGGAAAAGATATAGCATGGAGCAGATGTTTAAATTCGGCAAAAGGAAGAGGGGGACTCGCATCTGCCAAAGAACTTACCAAAATTGCTGATGAATATCAGGAGCGGATGAGAAAAGGGGACAAACAATTAAAATTACCTATTATTTCGTATTATGGTACAGGACGACTGTGGGTTCAGCATCGGGAGAAAAAGAATGATGCATTTGAAAAGAACACCAGAACTAATGGATATATTGACAGTCTGGATGGAGCTGCAAATGATAAATTAATGATGAAATGGTTTCAAAAAATGACTTACCAGCAATTACAGAGAAAAGAAGTGATTCCTGAATTTGCTGCTGTGACGATGGCTTTGGAACAAATATTTACTTCAATCACAGGATATTCGGATGTAAAAGTACAATTTAATTTAGATACAGGCGAACTGGATGTAATATACTTTGACGGAAACGTGCATGTCAGAATGCCTGTTTCACAGCTGAGTGATGGATATAAATGTACAATAAGTTTAATTGCAGATATTGCGTATCGAATGGCAATCCTTAACCCACAGTTATTGGACAATGTTTTGACAGAAACAGAGGGAATAGTCTTGATTGACGAAGTGGACTTACATTTACATCCGAGCTGGCAGAAGAGAATCTTAAAGGATCTGATGGATACCTTTCCGAAAGTTCAATTTATCGTAAGCACACATGCTCCGGAGGTAATTAATTCTATTAAAAGTGAATCTATTATAATACTGAAAGATAACAGGGCGGTTAATACGAATGAGGAAACGTATGGCAAGGATGCAAACACAATACTTAGAGAAGTGATGGAGGTTTCCACGCGGCCAGATGATGTCAGACAGCTTTTTGCAGATTTTTATAGGTTATTAGATAATGGTGATTGGGAAAAAGCAGAGAGAAGTATTCAGCGGTTGGAAAACAAAATTGGAACAAATGATCCAGAAATAAATGCTTGCAGAGTTCGTCTTACATTGGAACAAATGTGAGGTAGCAGCCATGATTGTAATAAAAAAAGGAAGAGAACCTGACAAATTACTTTCTTACCGGCAACAGGTAGGGGCATCCTATGAAAATATGGACAAAGAGGTCAGGGAAGAGCTTTTGGATAAATTAATGAAGGAGCAAGGACATCTTTGTGCATATTGTATGTCTAAAATTCCAGAAACGAGGGAATTGCCAGTTGGAGTTCCAACGGTTACCATTGAACATTGGCTTCCGAGAAATCCTGATGATAACATTGATGTTGGACAGGGATTAAACTATAAAAATATGTTCGCAGTATGCTCTGGGAACAGGGGATGCGGATGTAAGGACAGGCTTACCTGTGATGCACGGAAAGAAAACGAAGTGATAAAGGTAAATCCTTGTGATGAAAGTACTCTGCTGGGAATCACATATACTTCGGATGGAGTTATAAAATCATCAGATCCGATGATTGATGAGGATTTAAATCAAAGGCTGAATTTAAACGGAGAGTACTCCTCATTGGTAGAAAATCGAAAACAGGTGTTGGAAAGCCTGATATTTGATGTAAGAAAGAAATGTGGTAATGGCGATATATCATTGTATTGCCGAAGGAGATTGGATAAGATTTTGGAAATGGATGATCCCAAAATACCATATGTAGGAATTTTAATCTGGTGGCTGAAGAAACATATCAGATAATTATGGGAAAAAATACATCCGATCATCAAGTGAGTATAATTTATAATCGAAATGCATCTTAATATCATATGACAGAAGGGAGCTGGATGAATGGAAGTTTATATTTCCGAGTTGGATATTGAAACTTACAGAGGAATAAAAAACTTAAAAATGGAAAATCTTGCACCGATTAATATCATAACAGGGGATAACAATAGCGGAAAAACGAGTGTTCTTGAATTGCTTCAGAGTGTGAAAAATCCGACAAGCTTTCGGGTATGGAGAAATCTAATTAGAAATAATGGGATGAATTTGTCAAGAGGACTAACTTATTATGATGGATTTTATGACCTGTTTGATGTGAACGAAGACACAAAAAAGATAGAGTATGCAGTTTCTTTAAATGGAGAAAAGCATGTGATAGAAATGCAGGCTACAGTGTTACACGAAGAGATATTAGAATCACAATTCAATAAGTTGCAAGGTTTATCCTATGTAAGGTATGAGGATGACTATGCAGAAAATATTATGAATATTTCAAAATTACAGATGCAAATAAAAGATAATGGACAGATTGCGTCTAACAGTGCAGTTTATGAGGGACAGATCAGATATGTCCGTAATAACTCCAATGAAGACTCATCAAGAGAGAAAAATATTATTTATATATCACCAACTCGTCATGCCGAAGGCACATTGTATTTAAATGCTGTATTAGAAACCCCGGATTTATATGAACAGATGTTAGCTATTTTAAAAGACTATGACGAAGACATTATGAGTATTAATTATGATAACTCGGAAGAAAATGGCAGGAGACGCGGTGTATACAAGATTCTTTCAAAATCTCATAAAAAAGCACTTCCGCTGAATGTTTACGGCGATGGAATGAAAAAAGCAGTTTTATTAATGAGTGCAGTGATCGCTGCAGAGGATGGAGTTTTACTGATTGACGAATTCGAAACTGCAATCCATACTTCTGCAATGAAAAATACATTCCGGTGGATTTTGGAGACGTGCAGAAAATTGAACGTGCAGGTATTTGTAACATCACATAGCAAAGAAGCAATCGACAAATTATTGAAATGTTCGGAAAAGTGCTTGGATGATATGGCATTATATACACTTTATAAAAAAGAGAACATGACTGCAGTTCGCAGAATGAACGGCAGGAAGGCAATTGAGGCACAGGATAATATGGGATTGGAGCTTAGATAAATGAGAAGTGTGATTTTATGCGAGGGTTCAACAGATTTTGTTTTGCTTCAATATTACATGCGAAAAGTATATGGTTGGGAGTATAAAAAGAATGATAGTGTGCTGATTAACGGATATAAAGCAAGAAAATGTGTTTTGAAAAAAGACCACTCTGAACTTAATATTATTGGCTGCGGAGGCTGTAGCCGCATACCGGGAGGATTGCAATTTATATTAGACAGTAATAGTTTGTCAGCGGAAGATGAAGCATATAATAGAATTGTGATCATTACAGATAGGGATGAAGTAGAAACTGAATCGGAATTTGAAACCATAATAGCAACAGAGCTAGGAAAACAGCAAATCGAATGGAAAGATGATATATCGAATGATAAATGGATTGATTTTCATTATGAAAATGGACAAGGTGACAACTGTAATGCAAAATTATTGCTATTGGTGATACCATTCGAAGACACCGGAGCGATGGAAACATTTTTATTAGATGCTATTGGAAAAGCAAATCCTTATGATGCGAAGATCATATCAGATTGCAATCAGTTTGTGGATAATGTGGATAACCAGAAAAAGTATTTGAATAAACGGAGATACATAACAAAGGCAAAATTTGATGTATATTTTTCGGTGCGGACTGCGGCAGAACAATTTGTGGAAAGACAAAATATATTGAAAAATATTCCGTGGGAAGATTATGCCGAAATTCAGAATAGTTTTAAAAAATTAGATGATCTTACAGAATGATAAACCTGTAAAGGAGAATGCATATGGCAGTATTAGAAACACACATTTTTAAAGCTCACAACAATATATACATAGAACAACCAGAAGAAAATTATAGAACGAGGGAAATACGTACCGAAATGGTATTCCCGGATTGTGTGAACGAAAACACAGGTATGCTTGTTTTAATACCCGGTTATGGTGGGAATATTGATTCACATGTATTTAGAAAAATGAGAGAAGTATTTGCAGAACAGTATAATCTTATTACAGTGCAATGTGATTATTTTGGAAATAAGTTTATGGATGTTAAGCAACCGGAAGAAATGAAACTCATTGCCACAATGGAGAATATTGTTAACGCAGAAATTTATTATAAAGTGGAGGATTTTGAAACAGTAGAAGAATTTAATGATATGGGGATTATGCAGGCCATTGATATAGTGAGTTCCACAATATGTGCAATATATGAAATAATAAGAAAAGGATATGTTTTTAATACAAATAAAATCATATTGTTTGGAACATCACATGGTGCCTATTTAGCACATTTTGCAAACATAATTTGCCCGACATTATACATGGGTTTGATTGATGTCTCGTCATATATTAAGCCATATTTTATGAAGCAAGCACGAAACTTGACACTGCATGCAGAAAGAATAAAATGGACAAATATTTATCGGTATTTGATCATGAAAGATAAAAGTTATCAGTACAATGAAAAATTGTATGGTCTTTCTTTTTTATATCAGTTCATCGAGAACAGATGTAAAATAATTGCGTTGCAGGGAACAGAAGACTGGATGGTTTCGGCAGAAGAAAAAGAGGCATGGATATCAAACTTGGAAAATGCACAGTTGCTTATGATACATCCGGATGAGGTGGATGGTGTTTTGCGTAAAAATGCTGATCATGGATTAGGATTGGATTTTTTTGAATTGTTTAAAATACTCATGCCTTCCCTAGATAATATCATAGGACAAACTAAGCTGGAAATAAATTTTCCAAAAGAGCTTACAATAGGAAATGGAAATATTTGTATAAAGATAGGATATGAAAACGGATTGCCGGAAATAAGAACTATAACATGGTAAAAATTAAGATGATAAGGTAAGGAAAGAGTGAAAGGAAAAAAACAAAAAAATCAAAAAAGGGGTTAAGTATCTCCCACTTATGCCGATATACAATGCAAGTAAGCAAAAAATGCTACTTCGTGAAATCCGAAATGAAGCGTACGGTCAGAGTAGGAACGTTCACAAATAAACAAATCTACTTCAGCATGGAAGCTGAAGCCTAATTCAAGGAGGAAAAATAATATGGTAGTACAGCACAATCTTACAGCGATGAACGCTAATCGTCAGTTAGGAATCACAACAGGAGCTCAGGCAAAATCTTCAGAGAAATTATCTTCCGGTTACAGAATCAACCGTGCAGGTGATGATGCTGCTGGTTTAAAAATTTCTGAGAAAATGAGAAGCCAGATCCGTGGTCTTGACAAAGCTTCTTCAAACGCACAGGATGGTATTTCACTTATCCAGACAGCTGAAGGTGCTTTAGGTGAAGCACATTCAATCTTACAGCGTATGAATGAATTAGCAGTTCAGGGTGCTAATGATACTAATGAGAGCATTGACCGTGATGCTATCAATGAAGAGTTATCTGCTCTTACATCTGAGCTGGATCGTATCGCATCTACAACACAGTTCAACAAACAGAATTTATTAGATGGAAGCTTTACATCTAAGAACTTACAGGTTGGAGCAAATTCTGACCAGAAGATTTCCATCTCCATTGGAGAGATGAACTCCAAAGCATTAGGATTACACAATATTGCAGGAACAACGACACAGTCCCAGACTGGTAAGAAAGTTACTGGATTTACATTTGGTAAATACTCCACAACCGCAACGGATTCTACAGCAACATTTTCTGATCAGAAGAAAGCAGCTATTACATCTTTAAAGGAAGCTATCGATGCTGCAAAAGATTCAACAGGTTATATGCAGCAGCTCAATACTGCAAACGGTAGTGCATATTATATTGATGCTAATAATAACAAATATGCTACAGCTTCTGCTGCTATGAGCGCGGATGCGGTAGCGTTGAAAGGTGCTGTTAGTGACGGAATCAAAAACAATGGAGCAACTTATGCTAATGTGGAGAATGTCATTGCAGATAAGATGACAGTTGGACAGGCTACTACGCTCACAAATCCAAGTGTTAAGGATTATGCAAGCGCAAATGCTACAATTGACGCAGTACAGAAAGCTATCAACTCTGTATCTTCCCAGAGATCTGCACTTGGTGCTTTACAGAACAGATTAGAGCATACTGTAGCTAACTTGGACAATGTATCTGAGAATACATCTTCTGCTGAATCACGTATCCGTGATACAGATATGGCTGATGAGATGGTAGAGTACAGCAAGAATAACATTCTTGCACAGGCTGGACAATCTATGCTTGCACAGGCTAATCAGTCTACTCAGGGCGTACTTTCTCTGTTACAGTAATCTGAAATATTATAGGATGACAATATGAATAAAAGAGTTGGCATTGCCAACTCTTTTATTTTAATAAATTTAGGAGCTGTGGTAGATGCAACAAAAATGGGTGTTTCTTTATAGCACATTGGAAAAAATACAAGAAAATTTTTTGGATTATGAGAACAGGAAAGAACTACTTCCGATAAGAGAACATTTAAAAATGATACAAGAGTTTGCGGTATGGTTTATACAAGAAAATCCGTTGAATCTGGATTATTCATTGTTTACACAGAAACAAGAGGAACTTTTAGATATTTTACAGGATATTATTACGGCAATCGAGGAGAATGATTATGTCCTTATGAATGATGCCATTTCCTATGGAATAATGGAATATCTGAAAGTGTGTTTATCAGAAACAGTGGAGGAAGATAAATGACAATATATGAGAAGAATATCCAGACATTATCCAAATATTATCCTGGGATGGATTATAATATTGATAAAGCAAAGCATGATTTAAAAGAAAATTATACAATTATTGAAGAAAAATCAAAAGATGGAATGCCTGTTTTAAAGGTAAAAAAGGATGGTCATTGTTGTTATCTTGGAGGAAAACGCAATGCACAGAAACCAACAGAAGAGTGGCTAAAAGCACAAGGGGATTTATGTGATGGCTATACGTATATAATGCTTGGAATAGGAAATATAGGTTATTTACGAGAATTAATTGAACATGTTGATTTCAGACTCAATATTATTATATATGAACCTTCTATCCAAATTTTTTTGAAGTCATTAGAATGGATAGATTTAGAGAAGGGTATGAAAAAGCATCTCATCATCTTCTGGGTGGAAGGCATAGGGTTGATGACATTAGATAGGCAGCGTTCTGAATAAAGTGATGAGGTTAGAAAATTTAAATAAGGTACAATTATTTATCTTACCCAATTATGATATCCTTTTTGAAAAAAAATGTGAAAGCTTAGTAAAAAAATGTGAAGATACAGCACTCGAACACAGAGTAAATTACAATACAGCGGTTTTATTTTCAAATATAGATTCTATAAACGTAATGAAAAATGCTAAATATTTGTGTACTGCATATAAAACAATACAGTTATATAAGACAATTCCGTTCGACACGACAGGAATCGTTGTAGCGGCAGGACCATCATTAAATAAAAACATCAAAGAATTAAAAAATGCAAAAGGAAAATCTTTTATTATCGCAGTGGATACGGCAATAAAACCGCTTTTGAGAGCCGGAATTATACCAGATATGTATTTTATAGTAGATGCTCTAAAACCAATCGGACTAGTGCAAATAGAGGGAGCAGAAAAGATTCCGCTCGTAACAACATTAAATGCAGCACCAGAAATTTTGAAGTTTCATATTGGAAAGAAGTTTTTTTATGATGAAGGTTATCGTTTTGCAGAAAAAATCATTATGAAAAGCGGATTGCGATGGGGAGATGTTGCAACAGGAGGATCTGTTGCAACGAATGTGTTTTCATTACTTTATAAAATTGGGTTAAAAACTATTATATTAGTTGGACAGGATTTGGCATTAACGGGAAATAAAAGCCATGCAGATGGTACATTTGAGGAAAAAATGCCAGAAGTCGATACAACAGATTACAAATGGGTGGAAGGTAATTATGAAAAAAAAGTACCTACAAGAGTTGATTTTTATACATTTTTGATTTGGTATGAGAAAACAATAGGCGAGTGTAAAGAATATGTCAAAGATTTTCGTGTGATAAATGCAACAGAGGGGGGAGCTAAAATCGAAGGCACAGAAATCATGACGTTAAAAGAGGCAATTGCGGAAACATGCACCAAGGAGGTTGATATTGCATCCTGTTTAGACAACATTCAGCCGATGCTGAATGAACGCAACCGTGCATGGGCAATTGAATATCTGTTAAGTATTCCGAAACAGTTTGAGACATTAAAGAAGGAAACACAAAAATTGCATAAATGTTATTGCAATTTGGAACGTCTTTGTAAAACGAAACAGGTAGATTCACAGCAGTATTTAAAATTGTTAAAAAAGATAAAAAATCTCATTACTAAAATTGAAAGTGAAGATACATATCAGCTTGTAACGATGACAATGCCATCTGCCACAAAAATACTAAGGGATGAAGAATTTGTACAGCTTGACACATTGCAGGAGGAGGGCAAAGAACTTGCCAGAAAAGGAAAATTATATACGAATTTAGTTGCCGAAGGCGCTGAACTGCTCAAGGGGGAAGCCGAAAAGATATTTGCAGAGTTAAAAAAGCCTAGCCAATAATGTTGAAAATTTGTTGAAAGATAGTTTCATAGCTATGGTTTTTTAATACTTTCTGATAACCGGATTCTGCGATGGAAGTTCGTTCTTTTTCGTGAGTTAAATAGTAATCAATTTTCTGCAGCATATCATCATTGCTTTCAAAATAAACAAAATCTTCTCCGGCAACGAAATGTTTAAAAAAATCTGATTGAAAATTTGTAAGTAGAAAACCGCCACAGGACATGATTTCCATGCAGCGAAGCGGAATCCCACTCTTGATGCTGCGAAGCGTTATATTTAAATTTATTTTGCTGTCATGAAAAATGTAGGGTGTTTCTGTAAGATAATCAGCGACTCCCATATTAGATGCATTGGGAATAACGTAGTTGTTATTCGGTGTAAATATTTTTAGTGGAAAATGTGAAGCAACATCAGTAAGAATGTTGATTCGCTCCATAGAAGTTAATTTACGGCAAAGGTAATAGTCAGAAAAAATAAAACTAAGAGACTCAACACCATCTGGATTTTTTTGATAATGAGCTGCATTTTGCAATTCTGCGGTAATAGCTGGGGTAAGGCATTCCTCAAGAAAATTATAACCATACACATGTGATTGAGCCTGCATGATTGCGTCCAAGTATCCTTTGGTGTATGAAGAAATACCTTGTAAGGAATCATAAAGGTTGTGATTTTCATTATATAAGGAACCTACAAAGGAAACGTCTGCTGATAAGCGGGCAGAATCATAGGGCTTTTGCAGGAGTGAATGGATGCGGTCAGCATTCACCGGAAGCGGCATATAGTAAAATGTGGTTAACCCTTCTTTTTGAAATTGTGTTACCAGAGAACTGTCAAATAAAAAAATATAATTAGTAGGGTATGTGACAGTATAAGAATATAATTTAACTTGTGGACTGTCATAAACAAAAGAAACGTATTTTATGTTACATTTGTGACAGGCAGTAGCCATTAGTGGAAAAAAATTATAGGAAAAGCAAAAATCAAACTGCTGATTTTCTAATACAGAATATAATGCAGCCAAAAAGGAGTCGCTTTTCCGAAGTTCATAGTCAGCGTGCGAAAATAGAGTGACAGAATCATGTCGCTCACTAAAAAAATTTAAAAAGTCTGTGCGACCAAAGCATGGCCAGTCAAGAAATAAAATATTCATAAAATCGCATCCTTTCTATAATAGATAGAATTTATTATATCAGAAAATGTTATTTTTTCTACACTTTCTAGTAAGGAAAATAGAAAGAAAATTAAAATATGAAGAGGTAATTCAATGAACGGCAAGATAGAACAATTGATTATAAGCGAACAATATGAGGAAGCATGGTTTGCAATAGCTGCATATGAAAAAAATTGCCCGCAGGATTCAGATATTGATACTTATAAATTTATTTGCTTAAGCAATGCGGATGAACCGCAGATGGCATTACAATATGCGTATGCGGCAATGCAAAAGCAGCCTTATGTTGCAGATGCACATTATAATTGTGCATCTGCATACCAATTGTGCGGACAATATTTTCAAGCATATGAACAGTATGCGATTGCAAAGGAATTGGCACTAGGTGGAAATCAATCAACTGTGAGTCTGGAGAAAATTGAGTCAGCCATGCAGCAAGTGTTAAATGCTGTCATGGCAGCAACCACAGCTGGGGATGTAGATAACATTGAGTTAGATAAAATATGGATTGCATATATTGCTAATATGGATAGAATCAGTTGGGGAGTGAGAAAGCCAATCTTTCATGATGGCACCAACATGGTGGCACAGAAATACAATGATTATTACGACTTACCTGAATTATATGTTGGCATTACTGGAATGCAGAGCGCATACGATTTGATTTGCAGAAGATTGCATATGGATACAATAATGGAAGAAGCGGACATTCAAAGAACATATGCAGAAGGATGTAGTGTTACTATTGAGTCAGAAACAGAATGTTTTGTTCCGTTAATTATGGATGGACCGGGACGATTATGCGTGCAGACAGAAAAAAAACAGGCAGAAATAGAATATAATTCTCCGTTACAGTATATTAATTATCGAGTTCCAAAAGGAAAAGTATTGATTTCTTCTGAAGATAGAGAGTTCCGGCTTGGCGAAATGGTTCCAATTATTCATGATAGAAAAAGAAAACCTTTGATTTTGAATATTTTTGTTGATGGATTATCGCAAACTGTTTTGGAAAATCATATGGAAATGTTAATGCCAAATACATATCGTTTTTTTAGGGAAGGAATGATATGTACAAATGCACATACAGCTGGAGACTGGACATTTCCGTCTATTGCTTCCATTGTAACTGGACAGACGATGGCAAATCATAAGATGCTTCATTCAAAGTTATTCAGAAAAATAGATGCTGAGACACCAATTCTTTTTGAATATTTTAAAAACGCTGGTTATAATACCACAAAAATAGGGGGAAATTGGAGAATTGCGCCAAATTATGGGTATGCAAGAGGAATGAATCGTGTGCATTACCAGCATATGTATGAAGGATTTCCGATTGAGAAGGTAGTCTCAGAAGTTGAAGAGCAAATTCATACAATGCGAGAGACAGATCAGTTTATATGGATGGAAATTGGAGAATTACATTTAATAGCAGATGAATATAATGTTGCACCTCTTCAGGAGCAATTTATGATATGGGAAAATGATAACACAAAGGGAAAAATTAACTCTGTTAAGCAGGAATACGACGAGACAAAAAGAAAGTATTATTTAAAACAGATTGAATATGTGGATCGAAAATTAGCTGGATTATATCAATATATTGAAAATAATTATGAAGAAAATGAAATTGTAATCACTTTATTTGCAGATCATGGGCAGGGTTTTTTAGTTCGCCCGGAAGAGGAATTTTTGTGCGATGAAAGAACGAAGATTGCATTTATGACCAAAGGCGGCGGGGTAAGTGGAAAAACAGAGGAATTAATCTCAGCATGTGATTATACACCAATTATATGTAAACTGGCAGGAATAGAGTATAATTACAAGAATACAGATGCCTCACTGCCTGTAGTGTATGGGGGTGAAAAAGAAAGGGAGTTTACTGTAACAGAAAGCATACATGTAGGAGATCCGTATCAGATATTGCTTAATGGAAGAGATTTTACTTTTTATCTGAAGGGAATAGAAAAAGTCACATCAGAATGTAGAGTTCCGCTCGATACTTATGAAGTGAAATTATCAGATAAAAATGGCAATATACTTCATGATAAAGACAAAATAAATTATTACACCAAATGGTGTTTAGATCATATAGGTTCGTGCAGAATATATAATAATTAACATGAGGAGCAATACGTAATGGGAAAAGGTACATTATATTGGATCACAGGCTTATCTGGAGCTGGAAAAACAACAATTGGAAATGCGCTATATTATGAACTAAAGAAAAAGCAGGATAACCTCATTATTTTAGATGGGGATATTTTAAAAAAATTAGTCGGTAATTCGTTGGGATATTCACAGAGCGATCGTAAGAAACGTGCTTATTATTATTCTAATCTGTGTAAAACATTAACCGATCAAGGCATATCAGTTGTTATCTGTACAATCGCCATGTATGATGAAGTCAGAGATTGGAATAGAGCCAATATAGAGAAATATGTTGAAATTTTTTTGAACGTTAACAAAGATATATTGATGAAACGGGATCGCAAAGGATTATATTCTGGACAATCGGCAGGAAAAATAGAGAATGTTGCAGGAATGGATCAGGATGTGGAATTTCCAAAAAATCCGGACATTATTATTGAAAATGATGGAACTATTACAATTTCAGATTGTGTGAATAAAATCATGGAATATAAAGTGAATGTGAAGGACACATTTGATAGGGATGTAAATTATTGGAATCAATATTATCTAAGGAAAGAAAAAGAGATACAGGAACCAAGCGATTTTGCAAAATTTGTTTTGCCATATATGGAAACACACAAAAAAATTATGGATATTGGTTGCGGAAATGGTAGAGACAGTATCTATTTTTCACAAAATGGATTAGAAGTTACAGGGGTAGATGCATCAGAAGAGGCTATACTTTATCTAAATCAATACAATATGAAAAACAGTATGTTCGTATGTGATGATTTTGTAACATGTAAAGCATTATATCAGGTTCAGTATGATTATTTCTATAGTAGATGGACAATTCATGCAGTATCTGAAAAACAGGAATGGGAACTATTAAAAAATGTATCATCGGCAATTAAGGAAAAAGGATTATTTTTTATTGAAGTCAGAAGTATTAAAGATGATTTGTTTGGAAAAGGGACAAAAATTGCAAAAAATACGTATTCATATAATGACCATTTCAGACGTTTTATTGTAAAGAAGGAACTAGAGGAAAAGTTGGAGAAACTAGAGTTCGAAATAATATATGAAAAAGAGGATAAAGGTCTTTCGAAGACGACAGTATCTGATCCGGTTTTAATTCGAATAATTGCAAGAAAAAGATGATGAAGACACAGATTTTTGTTATGACTCACAAAAAATTTAATCCTCCTAATAATCCGATATATATACCGCTTCAAGTAGGAGCTGCCTTGAATCCTAATCTGGGATATATGAGAGATGATGCTGGCGATTCTATATCAGCGTTGAATCCCTATTATGGAGAACTCACAGGAATGTATTGGTTATGGAAAAACTATCATGATGTAGATATCATAGGAATATGTCATTATAGACGTTTCTTTTTTAATGAAAGAGGGACACTTATGACGCAGGAAGAATATGAAACGGCATTGCAGGATGCAGATGTAATGGTTTCAAATGCAATGTATGCACCAAAATCATATATGGAATATTTCGGTGAGGCACATAATGAAAAAGATATGATATTGGCAGGAGAGATAATAAAGGAACTTTTTTCGGAAGATTTTGATGCATTTGAAAAAGTAATGCAAGGGAAAAAGTATTATTTCGGTAATTTATGCGTTATGAAAAAAGAGCTGTTTGATATGTATTGTGAGTGGCTTTTTTCAATCTTTTTTGAAATGGAAAAATATATAGATGTGAGCAGTTATGATGATTATCATAAACGGTTATTTGGCTTTTTGTCTGAGGAGTTATTGTTAGTTTATATTACAGCGAAAAGATTAAAAGTGAAAGAAGGTCATATTGGGATCACGGCAGAGAAAGCCGAGACAGTTGAGTTTAAACGTGCAATGGGACAACTGGTAAAAATGGGACAATTCTCAGAGGCAAGGCAGTTATTTTATGATTTCCTGAAATTGAGACCGGATGTACAATTGGAATTATCAGATATAAAAAATGAAATACCGGATATTGAGTTAATTCTATTTATTTTAGAAAAAGAAAAAGAACAGGGAATAACTGGAATGTATGCGGTATCAAAAAATCTTTCGCAATTAATAAGCCATTTGAGGATAGTAAGAGAAATAATGAAAAAAGAACAAAATGGTGAAAAAATTAACGAAACAGATATTGAATACATAAATAAAACAAATGTATCAGAGATCATGAGACAAATCATTATTGCAAATATATAAAGATGTGGATTGAAATGGAAAAATCATTTAACCAGGAGTGGGAAACAGTGCATAGCACACAGGAATGGGGGATGTACCCTACAGAACATGTCATAAGATTTGTGGCAAGAAATTATTATAAAACACTGGAGCGAAGTAAAGTAAAAATGCTGGATTTTGGCTGTGGAACAGGTGCACATACATGGTATCTTGCAAGAGAAGGGTTTGATGCATATGCGTTTGACGGTTCTGAAAGTGCAATTAAAAGTGCAAAAGAAAGGTTTGAAAGAGAACATTTGAAAGCACATTTTGATGTTTTGGATGCACTAGATGTCAATTATCCGGATGGATATTTTGATGCAGTTATTGATAATGTATGTGTTTATGGTAATTTATTGGACAATATCAATACAATGTATGCAAATATTTATAGGATGTTAAAAACAGGTGGTAAACTACTGACTACATGTTTTGGCAAAGAAACTGATGGATATGGAACAGGAAGATTTTTGGAAAAAGACACTTATGTAGAGATTACTGAAGGAGTATTAGTTGGACGTGGTACGATACATTTTTATGATAAAGCTGAATTAAATTATGTGTTAGAAAAAGCTGGGTTTAAAAATATACAAATAGATACAATATTATACACAGATAGGCATGTACAAGCAGAACAGTATATTGCTATTGCAGAAAAATAACAGGAAGATAGGGAATAGAATGGATATTAGGGAACTGCAGACACCATGTTTTGTGTTGGATGAAAAAGAATTTGAAAATAATATCAGGGATTTTAAAAAAATTTTGGATGAATATTTCCCATCAAATAGAATTGGTTATTCATTTAAGACAAATTCGTTACCATATATTATAAAAAAAGCTCAGAAAATAGGGTGTTATGCAGAAGTTGTATCGGATACGGAATATCTTCTTGCAAAACAAATGGGCTATACAGCGGATCGGATTATATTTAATGGACCAATAAAAGGGAAAGATATATTTAAAAAAGCATTTGCAGAGGGTACATTGATTAATATAGATTCTATGCGCGAGATAGAGTGGCTGGAACAAATGTCAAAACATGGTGTAAAGGGAAAAATAGGTATTCGTATAAATATAGATTTAGAGAGTATATTACCTGGACAGACCTCAACAGGAGATGATGGGGGGCGTTTTGGATTTGGTTACGAAAATGGAAACTTGCATACTGCAATTCTTAAAATAAATGAGATGCAGGGAATACAGATAAAAGGTGTTCATATGCATGTCAGCAATAAAAGTAAAAGTCCGGAAGTTTATCAGATTCTTGCAAAAAAAGCTTGCGAGATAGCAGAAGATGAAAAGTTAGAGTTGGAGTATATCGATATAGGAGGGGGGTTTTTTGGCGGGGGAGATCAGGGAGCTTCTTATAAAAAATATGTAGAAGCTATACATGATATTTTATGCAGGAGAAAAAAGCAGGAAATAACACTAATTGTGGAACCTGGCGCATCGGTAATTGCAACAGCAGTAGATTATGTTACAGAGATTATTGATAAGAAGGATACAGTCAGAAACCGCTTTGTTATAACAGACGGAAGCAGATTGCATATTGATCCTTTTTTTCATAAACAAAATTACCAATATTCTGTGATAACATCTCAAAAAAATAGGGTAGATAGACAGGTTATTTGTGGCTTTACCTGTATGGAAAAAGACCGGTTGCTGGAATTGAAAAATGAGTATGAACTCGAACCAGGAGATAAAATAATTTATCATATTGTAGGTGGGTATACAATGTGCTTTAATTCACTTTTTATTGAATATTTACCAACTGTATATGTCAGAACTGAGGAACATTATACAATCGTAAGAGAAAAATGGGGAGTAACAGAATTCTTACAAAAATGTAAGTGGGAGTAATGGTATGAAAAACATATTAATTCTAAATGCAGGGACAAGAAATAAGTTAATAAAAGATTTTAAAAAAGATTTAGATGATCGGGTAAAAATAATTGCGACAGATAGCTTTTATTTGGCGCCTGCATTATATGAGGCAGATAAATATTATGTTACAAAACGTTGGGATGAAGATGGCTATTGGGATGAAATAGATAACATTTGTAAAGAGAATGAGATAGGACTTATATTATCACTGATTGATCCGGAATTAGAATTATTAGCAAAACAAAAAGCACATTTTGAACAAATAGGAATTATGGTTAATGTGGGAGAAGAAAATATTATACATAAATGCTTTGATAAATGGGAAACATTACAGTTCTTGAAGGAAAATGATTATCCTTGGATCAAAACTTATAAAACAATAGAGGATGCAGATATGGATCTGAAAAATGGACAATTGGCATATCCATTATTTATTAAGCCAAGATGTGGAAGCGGAAGTGCGGGAATACAGAAGATTCAGAATGCAGCACAATTACGATCTGTTAATACAGAAGATGTCATAGTTCAAGAATATATGCAAGGGCAGGAAATAGGTGTAGATATTTACGTAGACTTAATCTCGAGGGAAGTAATTTCTATTTTTGCAAAAAAGAAATTGAAGATGCGTGCAGGAGAAACGGATAAAAGCGTTTCGTATAAAAATGAAAAACTATTTCGTTTGATAGAGAAGTTTTCAAAAGGGTTCGGATTAGTAGGAGCAAATGATATTGATGTATTCGAACAAGATGGAGAATTTTATATTTCTGAGGTAAATCCTCGCTTTGGGGGGGGATACTTGCATGCGTATGAATGTGGAGAAAGATTTCCGTTTTTTTTAATGAACAATATGAATGGAATAGTAAATAAACCTTGTATTGGTAAATACGAATCAGGTGTATATATGATGAAATATTTTGATATACATATGATGAAGATGGAGGAATAGATAGATGAAACCACATGTATTTATTATTGCTGAGGCGGGGGTAAATCATAATGGAAGTTTAGAATTGGCGTATAAACTGGTGGATGCAGCAAAAGAAGCAAATGCGGATTGTGTTAAGTTTCAAACTTATATAACCGAGAATGATACAGCGGTAAATTGTGAAAAAGCAGAATATCAGAAAACAGAACAGCAGGAAAGCCAATATGAATTATTAAAAAAATTAGAACTATCCTTTGATGATTTCCGTAAAATACAAGAGTATTGCAAAAAAAAGGGAATTATGTTTTTATCAACGCCATTTGATATAGAGAGTTTAAAATTTTTAGAAGAAATACACATGCCTATTTGGAAAATTGCCTCCAGTGAGGTGGAAAATTTTCAGTTACTCAGAGAAATGGCAAAAACACATAAACCAATAATTTTGTCTACGGGGATGTGTACAATTGAGGAGATCAGTAACGCAGTAGATGTTTTAAAAAAATATGGTGCTGGAGAAATTAAAATTTTGCATTGTAATACGCAGTATCCAACTCCTATGGAAGATGTTAATTTAAAGGCAATGTATGAACTAAAAAGTATGTTTCAGTGCGACATAGGATATTCAGATCATACACAAGGGATAGAAGTTCCTATTGCAGCAGTAGCGATGGGAGCAACAATTATTGAAAAGCATTTTACTCTTGATAGAAATATGGAAGGACCGGATCATGTAGCCAGTTTGAACCCATTAGAGTTAAAAGAGATGGTACAGGCAATTCGGAATGTTGAAAAAGCAATTGGTACGGGGAAAAAGGTTCCTAGTAATTCTGAAAAGGGAAATCGAATTGCGGCAAGAAAGAGTATATTTGCAAGATGTGAGATAAAAAAAGGACAAAAATTTACAGAAGAAAATATTATTGCAAAAAGACCAGGTGGTGGAGTGAATCCTATGCGCTGGGAAGAAGTCATTGGAACATGTGCTGTACGGAATTTTAAAAGAGATGAGATGATTGAACTATGAAAAAAGTATGTGTGGTAACTGCTACAAGGGCAGAATACGGATTACTGTATCCGATATTAAAATTAATCGAGAAGGATACCGAGTTAGAACTGCAGTTAATTGTGAGTGGAACACATTTAAGTAAGAAATATGGATATACAAAAAATGAGATTATACAAGATGGATTTTCGATTGCAGCAGAAATTGATATTTTGGATGATGTAGAAGACGAATGTGCTGTATCGAAGGCGATGGGAAACGTGTTGATACAGTTTTCACAATTTATAGCTCAAAATAGACCGGACATTGCAATTATTCTGGGCGATCGTTATGAAATGATGGCATTTGCAACCGTATTTGTGAATGCAAAAATTCCTATTGTACATTTAAATGGTGGAGAAACTACAGAAGGGCTATTGGATGAAACTTATCGTCATTGTATTACCAAAATGAGCATGTATCATTTCGTAAATTGTGAGGTGCATAGAAAACGCGTAATTCAGTTAGGAGAGAATCCGAGCCGGGTATTTAATGTCGGGGATACATGTGTTGATAATATTTTAAATCAAAAATATATGACGAAAGAGAAATTAAAGATAAAATTAAATTTAGAGAAATTTCCTGAAAATTTAGCGATAGTAACGTATCATCCGGTGACGTTAGAAGAAAATTCTATAGAACAGTTTCAAAAATTACTTGACGTGTTGGAGAAACATGGAGAGTATTTCTATTTATTTACGAAAGCAAATGCAGATTATCAGGGAGATAAATTGAATCAGCTTTTAGAAGAAAGAACAAAGAATTGGGATAATGCGAAATTGGTAGATTCAATGGGAAGAGAATATTATATTTCGGCATTAAAATATGCAAGCATTATGATTGGAAACTCTTCAAGCGGATTATATGAAGCCCCTGTTTTTAAGATACCAACAATTAATATTGGAAACAGACAAAAGGGCAGAGTACATGGGAATACGGTCATTGATTGTAAAGCAGACCGGGAGGAAATTAGCAAGGCAATTTTGACTGCACAAAGTGAAAGATTTCAAAATCAATGTAAAGCTAGCAAAAATATATTTGGTGAGGGTCATGCATCAGAGCAGATAATAAATTCTATAAAAAAAGAATTAAAGGAAAAAATCAATCTTGAAAAAAAATTTTATGATATAAATTTTGTAGAAGAGGGAGAAAAAGTGTAAACTAATATCACACATGTTTGTCAGTTGTCTGTACTTGATAACATGAATTGAAATAAAAAGTAACCTGTAAATAAGATTTATGCATTGTTTGTGCTGAAGGCAGGAACGACGCAAGGGGGGCATGCCACGACGGCATGTTTAAATTAATGAAAATTTTTTACATCGGTTGTGTAGAGTCGTCGTATACCGAATTAAAATTATTATTGGAGAAAAAAAAGAATATTGTTGGTGTTATCACAAAGGAAAAATCAAAGTTCAATTCTGATTTTGTTGATTTGAAACCTTTAGCAGAAGAGTATAATATACCATACATGTATGTGAAAGATATTAATGAAGAAGAAAGTGTAAAATTTATAGAGGCATGCCAACCAGATATTATTTATTGTTTTGGATGGTCTCAATTGATAAAAAGTAAAATATTAAATATTCCGCCGCTTGGAGTAATCGGAACACATCCGGCAGAATTACCAAACAATAGAGGAAGACATCCCATTATTTGGGCATTAGTATTAGGGTTGGAGTACACGGCAGTTTCTTTTTTTAAAATGGATGAGGGAGCTGATTCAGGGGAAATTATTTCACAGAAGAGGATAAAAATTGATTATGAAGATAATGCACGTACATTATATGATAAAATAACAAAAACGGAGTGTGAGCAAATTATAGATTTTACGGATAAATTTGAAAAAGGTTTGATTTTTGGTGCAGAGCAGAAAGAAAATGAAGGAAATGTGTGGAGAAAAAGAAAGACGGCAGACGGTATAATAGATTGGAGAATGTCCAGTTATGCAATTTATAATTTAGTACGTGCCTTGAGCCATCCATATATTGGTGCAGCATTTGTATGTGGAGAACAATCTTATAGAGTATGGAAAGTAGAAGAAGTAGATGGTTCTTTATATAAAAACATCGAGCCAGGAAAAATTGTAAAGGTTATAAGTGAAACTAACTTTTATGTAAAAGCATATGATAATTTAATACACGTGTTAGATTGCGATCCATACACAGCTATTGAAGGAGAATATTTATGAAAAAGATATTAGTTGTTTCTCCACATGCAGATGATGAAACTTTGGGTGCAGGAGGATATTTACTTAAGCATAGGGATTTAAAAGATGAAATTTATTGGTTAAATGTTACAAATGCAAGAACAGAATATGGATATACGGAGAAAGAACAATATGATGGTGTAAATCAAACTCAAAAAGTATCGGAAAGATATGGAATGAAAAAGTTTTATGATTTATGTTTAGAGCCAGCAGCATTAGATAAATATGATAAATCATTTTTAATTAATAAATTTTCTGAAATTATTAAAGAGGTAGAACCTAATATAGTTATTATACCGTTTCAATTTGATGTACATTCTGATCATAAAGTAGTATTTGAAACGATGTATTCTTGCACAAAATCGTTCAGATATCCATATGTGGAAATGATATTGAGTATGGAGATATTATCAGAAACTGATTATGCGGTATCCACACAAGGATTTTCGCCAAATTTGTATGTGGATATAAGTGAGTATATTGATGAAAAAGTTTCTATTATGAATGAATATGAAAATGAAATAAAACCGTCACCATTTCCGAGAAATGAAGATGCGATAAGGGGATTGGCAAAATTTAGAGCAGCTGCATGCAATGTAGAATATGCAGAAGCATTTCAGATTTTAAAAAAGATAGAGTATTAATTTTTTATTAAAAGAAGAACTGAGACAATAAAGAATCGTCAAAGATAGTAAAGATAATAAATTTAGGTTTGGCAGAATTAGGAAATAAATGGAAAACATAACGAATGAAGATTTTTTGCAGCTTGTAAAAATAGTACAGAATATGCAACAAAAGATTATGAATTTAGAACAGGCAAATCAAGTCTTGATCAAGTCCAATAAACAGTTGTTTGAATGGCTGCAGGATACAATAGATGAAAACGAGGATTATAAACAAAATGTTCGTTTTGAAATACAGGCAGAGGTAAAAGAGGATAAAGAATATTGGTATCCGAACATCAAGTCTGGCAGGGAGGCAATTGACAGGATTGTCAGAGAGGGATGTTCCATGGCAAGATTTGGAGATGGTGAATTTGCTGCAATAGCAGGGAGGATTCGTCATAAGTTTCAAACGACAGATGATAAAAAACTAACAGAACGGCTCAAGGAGGTATTAAATTCAAAAGACAATAAACTTTTGATAGGAATAGCAGATAATTATGGATGCCTCCAGCAATATAATGAACAGGCGCAAAGAGAAATTAGAAGATATTTAAAGCGAGAAGTACGAAAAGAACATTTAGAATTGTTGAATAAAGATACTTGCTATTATGATGCGTATGTAACACGACCTTATGTAATGTATGCGGATAATAGAACCGACGCGCCAAGAAAAAGATTTGAAAATTTAAAACATATCTGGGAAGGGCGAGATTGTATACTGGTAGAAGGAAAACAGACGAGATTAGGTGTTGGAAATGACTTGTTTGATAATGCAAATTCAATAAAAAGAATTATAGCACCAGCGGTAAATGCATTTGAAAACTATGATAATATATATAGTGAGTGCATAAAACAGAAGAAAGAAGATTTATTTTTAATTGCACTTGGACCAACTGCAACGGTGTTAGCATACGATTTATACAAAGCTGGGTATCAGGCGGTTGATGTAGGACATGTCGATTTAGAATATGAGTGGTTTTTAAAAGGGGAAGGACATAGAACATATGTCGAAGGAAAATATAACAATGAATTAAAGGGTGGAGAGCATCCGATTGAAATAATTGATTTGGAGTATAATAAACAAGTTATAACAGACATTTCAAGATAAAGGGGTTCTGAGTTTATGAGGATATTATTTTATCGCTACAACAGTATTTGTGAAGCTGATATTATAAATGTATTTGAAGAAAATACATTTGAGGTCGATTCAATCACAGAAGAAATGGAAAATAAAGAACTGGAAGCGGCAGAATGTCTGAAAATGGTTTCCGAAGCATTAAAGAAAAAAGAATATTCCATGGTATTTAGTATAAATTTTTTCCCGATTGTCTCTGAAGTCTGTAATATATTTAAAGTGCCATATGTATGTTGGATTGTGGATAGCCCGGTAATGGAATTATATTCTTATTCTATAAGAAATAAGTGTAATCGTGTTTTTATGTTTGATTATGCATTGTACGAAGAATTCAGAAATGAAAATCCAACAGGTATTTTTTATCTGCCATTAGGTGCAAATTATCATAGATTGGATACTTTAATATCGTCAATAACGTTGGATGAAGCAAAAAAATTCAGCTCAGATATTGCGTTTGTGGGCTCTTTGTATACAGAAAAATGTCCGTATAATCGTTTAAAAGAAGATGGTTCATATCTGAAAGGATATTTAGATGGACTCATTGAAGCACAATTAAAGGTTTATGGGTACAATTTTTTGGAAGAATGTATTACAGATGATATGGTTGGTGAGCTTAAAAAGAAAGTACCATTTTATCAATTCCCTGAAAAAGCAGTGCATAATGATAAAGCTGCATTGGCACATTTATATCTAGGCAATAAAGTGACGGAACAAGAGAGATTAAGATTACTAAAAAGCATAGCAAGATACCATAAGGTTACGTTGTATACGGGAAGTGATGTTTCTGGATTGCCACAGGTAGAGATGCGGGGATTGGCAAAAACTATGACTGAAATGCCAAAGATATTTCATCTTTCAAAAATTAACTTGAACTTTACATCAAAACCCATTCGCACGGGATTACCACTTAGAATATGGGATATTTTAGGTGCAGGTGGATTTGTCCTGACAAATTATCAGACAGAGATAACAGAATACTTTGAGATTGGAAATGAATTAGAGACATTTTCATCGGAAGAAGAATTATTAGATAAAATATCGTATTATCTTACACATGAAGAAGAACGCTGTAAGATAGCGAGAAGGGGATACGAAAAAGCCAAAAAGGAATATACGTTACAAAAAAGAATAAAACAAATGCTTGAGATGGCAGGGATTGTGGATTGTTAGGAGGAATACAGATGAAAAATTTAGCAGTAATTCCAGCAAGAAGCGGATCAAAGGGATTAAAAGATAAAAATATAAAAGAATTATGTGGAAAACCATTATTAGCATACTCTATAGCAGCAGCACAAAAATCAAAAATATTTGACAAAATACATGTGTCAACAGATTCAGAAATTTATAAGAAAATTGCTGTAGAATATGGAGCAGATGTACCGTTCCTAAGAACGGCGGAAATGTCATCAGATATTGCAACTATGTGGGATGCGATGAAATATGTTATAAATGAGTATCGTAAATGTGGAGAAGTGTTTGACACAATAACGATATTGCAGCCAACATCACCATTAAGAAATGAAGAGGATATACAGGGAGCATATAAGTTTTTCTGTGAAAAGAATGCAAGTATGATATCTTCTGTTTGTGAGATGGAACATTCTCCGCTATGGAGCAATGTTTTGCCGCAGGATTTATCGATGGAAAACTTTGAGGATGAAGAGGTTGCATTTCTTCCAAGACAACAACTCCCGACATATTATCGTGAAAATGGCGCAATATATATTTTAAAGACACATCACTTATTTTCACAAAAAAATTTATATAAAGAAAATTGCTATGCCTATATCATGGATCAGCTTCATTCCGTAGATATTGATCAGGAACTTGACTTTTTAGTTGCTGAGGTTCTGATGAAGCAATATAACCACCAGAATGAGAGATAAGAAGCCTCCACTTTGTGATTGATTGGTAAATATTTTATAAAAACAGACCGATATATATGAAAAATGTACTTATCATGGAAGATAAGAAAAAACAGGGAGGTTTTTATGAAGGCAGAGCAGCTTACGTTATTTTTTATATCCCCGGACAATACGGTTGTGGAAGCAATGCAGAAGATCGATCGTAATGCCAGGGGAATTTTGTTTGTTGTAAATGAGCAACAGAAGCTGCTTGGAGTGATCACGGATGGGGATATCAGGCGTTGGTTGATCCGTACAGGGGAACTTAAGGCAGCAGTTGCAAAAGTAATGAATATCAATCCCAAAAGTATCACGAGAAAAGAGCAGGGACAGGCAAAAGAATTTATGGTGCGCCAGATGATTACAGCACTCCCGATTCTGACAACGAAGGGAATTATATCAGACATCCTTTTTTCAGATGCTGAAAATGTTACAGAAAAGGTGTCTGAAGGATTACTAAAAGATGTACCAATCGTAATTATGGCTGGGGGAAAAGGAACAAGATTGTATCCTTATACCAAGATTTTACCCAAGCCGCTTATTCCAATTGGGGATATACCGATTATGGAGCGGATTATAGGGAAGTTTCTTGATTATGGAGTGCAGAATTTTTATGCAACAGTCAACTATCGGAAAAATATGATAAAGTCATATTTTTCTGAATTAAATGCAAATTACAATATTTGTTATGTGGAAGAAGATAAGCCTCTTGGTACAGCAGGTAGTTTAAAACTTATCAAAGATGATTTTAGTGAACCATTTATTGTGACAAATTGCGATATACTGATTCATGCGGATTATGAGGATATTTATCGCTATCATAAAGAATCTGGCAATGAACTTACGATAGTTTCTGCGCTTAAAAATATTGTGGTTCCATATGGGGTCATTCATTCGAGTGAAAATGGAATAGTGGAGTCCATGGAAGAAAAACCGAGGTTATCTTATTTTGTGAACACTGGGATGTATGTATTAAATCCGGAATTAAAAAAAGAAATACCACAGGATACATTTTTCCATATGACAGATATTGCAGATGAATTGATAAAACAAAATCGAAAAGTAGGAATGTATCCCATCAGTGAGGATTCATTTCTTGATATGGGCGAATTCGAGGAAATGCACCGTATGGAAGAAAAATTAAACTTAAAATCAGAATAAAAGGATAATTGGAGGAATTGATATGAAAAAGATACTTGTAACAGGTGCAGATGGATTTATTGGAAGTCATTTGACAGAGAGTCTTTTAGAAAAAGGATATGATGTCAAAGCCTTTGTATATTATAACTCGTTTAATAATTGGGGATGGCTTGATACTCTGCCAAAGGAAAAATTAGATCAGATAGAGATTTTTGCCGGGGATGTGCGTGATCCGAATGGTGTGCGTGAGGCAATGAAAGGAGTAGATGGTGTATTTCATCTGGCAGCACTGATTGCGATACCGTTTAGTTATCATTCCCCGGATTCCTATGTAGATACCAATATCAAAGGTACATTAAATGTATTGCAGGCAGCAAGGGAACTTGAAACAGAACGTATTATGGTGACATCTACATCAGAAGTATACGGAACAGCGCAATATGTTCCAATTGATGAGAAGCATCCATATCAGGGACAATCTCCGTATTCTGCGACAAAAATTGGTGCGGATCGTCTGGCAGAGAGCTTTTATCGCAGTTTTAATCTTCCGGTATCTATTGTGCGTCCGTTTAATACTTATGGGCCAAGACAGTCGGCGAGAGCGGTAATCCCGACGATTATTTCACAGCTTTTAGCGGGAAAAGAGGAAATAAAACTTGGATCTTTAACACCTACAAGAGACTTTAATTATGTCAAAGACACAGCGGCAGGTTTTATTGCTATTGCAGAGTCAGACCGTACGATTGGGCAGGAGATCAATATTGCAACACAGCAGGAAATCTCCATTGGAGAACTTGCACATGAAATTATTTCACAGATTAATCCGAATGCAAAGATTGTATGCGATGAAAAGCGGTTAAGACCCGAGAAAAGTGAAGTAAATCGTTTGCTTGGAGCGAATGCAAAAATCAAAAAATTGACAGACTGGAAACAGCAGTACACATTTGAACAGGGAATCGCGGAAACAATTGAGTGGATTCGTCATCATATGGATGCCTATAAGACAGACATTTATAATGTTTAATCATGGGCATCAGAAAGAATGGAGATTATTATGAGTCGTTTTATACCATTATCAATTCCGAATTTTGAGGGAAATGAAAAAAAATATGTGGATGAGGCATTAGAGCAGGGATGGGTGTCAACCGGAGGTGCATATATTACGAAGCTGGAAGAGAATCTGGCAGATTTTTTACATACAGGAGCAGTTGCTGCCTGTCAGAGTGGTACATCAGCTTTACATCTTTCGTTGATTGAGTGTAAGGTAGAACCTGGAGATATGGTAATTGTACCAACGTTGACATTTATTGCAGCAGTGAATCCTGTCCGTTATCAGTTTGCAGAGCCGGTTTTTATGGATTGTGATGACAGTCTGTGTATGGATCCACAAAAACTGCGCTGTTTTTGTGAAGAAGAATGTTTCTGTCAGGGTGATAAATTGATTCATAAAAAAACAGGTAAACATGTGAAGGCAGTGATCATTGTACATGTGTTTGGAAATCTTGCTGATATGGAAGCAATTATGGATATTGCGCAGGAATTTCATTTAAAGGTTATTGAAGATGCGACAGAAGCATTGGGCTCTCATTATACGACAGGTAGATTTGCTGGAAAATATGCAGGTACGATTGGCGATTTTGGAGCATATTCTTTTAATGGAAATAAGATCATTACGACTGGTGGAGGCGGAGCAGTAACAGCAAAAGATACAAAGACAGTGGAACATTTGAAATATTTATCAACACAGGCAAAAGATGACCCACATTTTTATGTGCATAATGAAATTGGATATAATTACAGAATGACAAATTTGCAGGCCGCTCTCGGTGTAGCACAGATGGAGGAATTGCCGGAATTTATCAGACGTAAGCATCGTAACTACGAGCAGTATCAACAGCTGTTTTCTGATTATACTATAGGAAAATTACTGGAATTTCGTGAAGGAACGGTTTCAAACCAGTGGTTTTATTCATTAAAACTTCAGATAGAAAAAATACACGGTAAAACAATGAGAGATATTATTACCGGATTACAGGAATGTGGAGTGCAGACGCGTGCAATCTGGGGGTTAATACATGAACAGATTCCGTACTGTGATGCGATTTCTTATAAAATGGAAAAAGCACCCTATTACAGTAAGTGTATTTTGAATATTCCGAGCAGTACACAGTTGACAGCAAATGATATTTGCTATGTAGTAGAGCAGATAAAGAAAACATGTAATTAAAAGGGTAAGCGAAGGCGAAAGTAGAAGGTTAATATTATGGGGCAGATAATACATGAATTTTTGCGCATTACTGATGGAATAACGATGGGAGATTTCCTGGGTTGGATTTTAGCTGCGATAAGTGGAATTATTGTATATAAGCTAATTGATCATTTCCAGACATCAATGGAACGTCACGCAATGTTAAAAGAAGTAGAAGATTCATTTTCTACAATTTATGATTCGATTATTGCAAAGTCGAATGCAAATACAAAAGGTAAAAAGTTAGAATTTGTTATGGTTAGATCTGTTTTGCATGATAAGTGTGATTGGCAGGTAAAACAAAACATTGATGGTAAAATGAAAAATTCTCATAATATTGAAGACTCACAGTTGTATATTCAAATACGAAATTATAAAGAAAACAACAGACATTATAATGAATGGATTTCCAGTCAGGCTCTTCATGAAATAATGTTACTTTGTAGAAGAATAGAAAAAATGTATAAAGACAAAATTATCAGGCGAATTGATTTGTCAGATTTGTTTCGTGAAATTGTACCTTTAGGAATGGGGGGACGTATGCAGTTTTTCTATGCATATTATGAAAAGTATGATGCAGACTGCGTGGGTTATTTGGTTCTACAGACCATAGTTTCGTGTAATAAATATCATAACTATGATATTGTCAAAACATTTGTAGATTATTATCAAAAACATGAGGAGATACATAAATTTTTTGAGGAAAGCATCAGAATACGTCCTATTAGAGATTTTTTTGCAGTAAAAAAATTTAAACGTATTTTGAGAAAGTTTAGTTAAAAGTATAGGGAATATACAATTTTTTATAACTGTGTTCTTGACATTAAGGACACTTTTGCAGAGACCGTTTCAAGTTTTGTGTAAACGTTAAAAACTGATATAAGATTTGTGAATAGTTACAAATGGGCAGAGCCGATTTTCCGGATTCTGCCCATATCTGCATTATACAGTAGTTTTTAGGCATGTCAATAAAACCTGCCTAAAATTGACTGCTTTACAGGTTCCGCCCTGCCAGACGTTCTTCAAAATAAATTTCAAGCTGGGAATGGATCTGTCCCCAGTCCTGCCTGTGTCCGGTCCATTTTTTCGTGATATCCATGGTTGCCAGATACAGCATTTTCAAAAGGCTGTCATCCGACGGAAATACCGCCTTGCTTTTAGTCACTTTCCGGAGCTGGCGGTTGAATCCTTCAATGGCATTTGTGGTATAAATCAGCCGTCTTACTGCCTCCG
>ERZ791645.32-NODE-32-length-118389-cov-10.080983_pt1 | contig 118389 bp, 84 predicted proteins | sample MGYA00509939_ERZ791645 | MGnify/ENA primary metagenome ERZ791645 (study PRJEB30046, sample SAMN00715249) | human gut metagenome | study: EMG produced TPA metagenomics assembly of the A metagenome-wide association study of gut microbiota in type 2... | reverse complement strand
CAATAGGATATAAGCTTCTGCCTGAGTATACCGGAAGAGGTTACGCCACGGAAACAGTAAAAAAGATTACAGATGAGGCTATATATGACGAGGAGCTTCACAGAATTGTGGCATATGTACAGCCTGAAAATGAAGCATCCGTGAGAGTCCTTGAAAAATGCGGTTTTGAATATGAAGGAATTGCGCATGATTATGCAATGTTGAAGGGAAGGTGGCATGACCATGCAATCTATGCAAGAGTCGGAAGCGGCAGATAAGAATGATATAAAGTACATGAAAGAAGCGATAAGGCAGGCAGAAAAAGCGGCTAAGCTTGGCGAAGTGCCTATTGGATGTGTTATCGTATATGAAGGAAGGATAATAGCAAGAGGCTATAACAGAAGAAATACTGACAAGAGCACACTTGCACATGCTGAGATAGCAGCCATAAGAAAGGCAGGTAAAGTAATAGGTGACTGGAGGCTTGAGGGCTGCACAATGTATGTAACTTTAGAACCGTGCCAGATGTGTGCCGGAGCTATTGTACAGGCAAGGATCCAGAAGGTTGTGATCGGCTGTATGAATAAGAAAGCCGGCTGTGCCGGTTCAATCCTGAATATGTTTGATATGCCTGCGTTTAACCATCAGGTAGAAACCGTATATGGTATCCGGCAGGAGGAGTGCAGCAGCCTGATGAAGAACTTTTTTGCAGACCTGCGGAAAGGTGTTATTTCAAAAAAATAAACAGGTTGACGTATGTGCGATCGTCATTTATAATCAAGTATGCGTCAAAATATGGCGTACAATTTAATATGTTATAAAGTTTCCATGCAACCGGGGAAGTAGCGGTGCCCTGAACCTGCAATCCGCTATAGCAGGGGTGATAGTTTTCTTGAGGGATGTCCACTGTAGGGCTGCCCTTAGTAAGTGGCGTTGATGTCTGGGTCTTGCGCAACAGGACTCTTCGAACCGTGTCAGGTCGGAGACGAAGCAGCACTAAGGAGAATCTCCTGTGTGCCGCGAGGGTGCCTGGGCTGAGTTAACTGCTAAGGTAACGCTTATGGCGGCATTTCGAGAGAAAACTGCATGGATTTTTTTGATAAAAATATTTATAAAATTTTCAAAAAAATATAGCAAATCTATATAAAAGATGCTATCATAGAAAATGATACTTTCTTTTTTTATGGGAAAGTTCTGGAGAAATGATATTTAGTAGGACTTCAGATATTCTGACAGTACGAAAGATACAAAAAAGGTAGATATCAAGGGGCGAACAGAGATGAACTACGCTGATGTAATTGAGTTTGTCAAAACGCAGACCGCGGAGAATGGCAGACCGCCAAATTATGAGTTTAGAAGTAGATTCGAGCATACAATGCGCGTGTACAGATGGGCGATCAAATTACAGTCTAAATTAGGCGGTGATTTGGATATTATTGTACTTGCGGCACTTTTGCATGATATTGGATGGGATGAGAACAGACCTCACGGAGAGGTTGGAGCAGAGATTGCAGTAGAATATCTTGACAGCATAGGAGTTGATCCGGAGAAGATTGCCAAGATCGGAGAGATCATTATGATCCATGAAGAAAAGGATACAGATGCAGACCTGTCATTGGAATGCCGTATCGTTATGGATGCTGATCTTCTGGATGAGGTTGGAGCTGTCAGTGTACTTTGGGATTCAATGGCTACAGCGCTGGAGGATGACGCCAGCTATAAGAGAGCATATTACAGAATTAAAAACTTTTACAGGATTAATAAACCGAAGATCAGACGTTGTAAAACCGATGCAGGAAGAGTGGAATACAATAAGCGTATGCAGCTTCTTGAAGAATTTATCTTTCAGTTGGAAAAAGAGCTATTTTAGATTTAATAGTGTAAAGGAAATGGGAGTGTTAATATGAAAACTTTTTTGAAGATATTAGTAGCAATTATCATTGTTGGAGCATTATGTTTTGGAATTTACTGTATTCTTCCGGAAACATCTCAGATGTATGTAAAGGGAAATATTCAGTACCGTACAAATGAAACAGCTAAGACTCAGGTTGATAAGATCAAGAAAACCAAGATTCCGGGAACTGAGAAGACATTCGGTGCAGGACTTGAAGGACTTTGTAAGAGCTGTGCATGGTACTATGAAGAAGAGGCAAATGGTGACTGGATGGTTACATTCTATGGTTCAAAGGCAACAATGGATCTGACAACAGCAGGTATGGATCAGATGTATACAGAACAGCCGATGAAGGTAACATTTACAGTTCGAAATAATTCTCAGGTTGATATCGTAATGGAGATCAAGGGAGATATTCTTTCTACAGATCAGGCGAAGACAGCCGCGTATGAAAAGATTGCAAATGCAGCGAAGTAATTTAATACATACCATAAAAAAACAGGCATATATCATTTTGATATGTGCCTGTTTTTTATATGCGTTATGCCGGCATTTGGTAACTGCAAGCCAACTGGTGCAGCGAACAGTCTGTATTTGACTGCTGCTGTGCTTATTTGTTATTTACCAGCTCCTCAATCATGCCGACTATAATTGAAGTGGAATCTGTAAGATTGCTCTTCTCCATTGTTTCGATGTAAGTCTGTTTGTTGTTGTATACATCATCGATCGCAGCGAATAATGTTTCGGAGGATAATTCCTCTTCCTTTATCACATAGCTGTAGCCGCTCTTTTTGAAGGATTCCGCATTTAAGATCTGGTCGCCACGGCTTGCAGCAGCGGATAACGGGATCAGGATATTCGGCTTGCGAAGGGCAAGTAATTCACAGATCGCATTTGCACCGGCACGGGAGATCACGAGATCGGCAAGAGCGAGCATGCTGCTCAGTTCCTTCTTTATATATTCATATTGAGCATAGCCCGGCTTGTTATCTAAGCTGTGATCCAGATTATCCTTACCGCAGAGATGGATCACGTTGAAACGCTCCAGCAGTTTATCAATATTTTCGCGGATCGCTCTGTTGATCACGGCACTTCCTGAGCTGCCGCCAACGATCAGGATGACAGGCTTGTTGTCTGTAAATCCGCAGAAGTTGATCGCATCAACTGCATTTCCGTTGAAAAGCTCTTTACGGATCGGAGTTCCGGTCACAACTGCCTTGCCCTCCGGGAACATATCCTTTGTCTCCGGGAAGTTACAGCATACACGGGATGCCTTTGGAAGCTCCAGCTTATTTGCAAGTCCCGGTGTCATATCAGATTCATGGATGATGACAGGGATGTTGCAGGATTTGGCTGCAAATACGACAGGAACTGTTACAAAGCCACCCTTTGAGAATACGACATCCGGCTTCAGTTCCTTCATTAACTTCTTGGCTTCTCCTATACCCTTAATAACGCGGAATGGATCCGTGAAGTTCTTAAGGTCAAAATAACGTCTGAGCTTACCGGAGGAGATTCCATGATAAGGAATGTTCAGATCCTCGATCAGCTTACGTTCCATTCCGTTATAAGAACCAATATAATGGATATCATATCCAAGCTTCTGTAATTCCGGTATCAACGCTATATTTGGTGTAACATGTCCGGCAGTTCCGCCACCGGTAAGGATGATTCGTTTCATATATTTATGCCCCCTGAAGATAATTCTTAAGCGCCTTTGCTAACTGATCCGGACAGGATGTTGGCTTAAAGCTGCATGTTGTTCCTTCCAGTTTATCAATGACATCTTCTACTTTCATACCTTCGACTAAGGCACTGATACCTTTCAGGTTACCATTGCAGCCACCGGTGAAAGAAACATTTTTAACTTTTCCATCTTCTACTTCAAAATGAATATTAGTAGAGCAGGTTCCTTTTGTTTTGTAATCCATATTAAATTACCTCTTTTCTATTATAGTCCAAAATAACTATATACATTCTTAAATGGGTTCAAATCGAAACCAGTATACCAAAAATGAAAATAAAGGTAAACATTTGTCGTGTGATTTGGCTTGAAAAATCAAAAAATTCAAAACTATAATGGAACCACCCTGAATCCGGAGCGGGGTATCGGAACTGAAAACATGAAAAATTATTTGAAAAGGGGAAATGGTTATGTTTGGAACTATTTTGGAACAGAGTATTTTTTTGTATGTGATCGCGGCAACGGGAATATGTGGAATTGCAGCAAAGCTGATAATGAATGGATTTTTAAAGGGGCTGGTCAGAGAAGTCGGAAGTATGAAAAGTACAAAAAAGAAAGCACTGGTGGAGATACGAAAAAGGTACGAGGAGTTATCGTATCTTGATGTGGGTATCCGGGATACGAGATCGTTTGTCGAGAAATACATATATAAACTGAAGTTTGGTAAGAGCTACGTCAGCTCCTGGAACAGCTTTTGCAGTAATATGATGATCCTTGCCGCCGGAACAGGGCTGATCGGAACCTGGTGGGAATATCGGACAGGCAGTTCTGTATTTGCAAGTACACAGATTGGCATGTGGGGCATTGTTGCATGTGGGGTTATGCAGATGGTCTACAACGTATTCAATACCCGGAGAAAATGTGAAATGCTATCAGCGGAACTTGTCAACTATATGAATAACAGCCTGGCAAACCGCCTGAAACGGGAACAGGAAAAACAGATGGAGAGCAGTAAACAGGAAGCAGAAGACAGAAGCCGGAGTGGTCTGAAACAGACAGCAGCGGCTATTATAGAGCCAAATGTGATTGATATTGATGCGGCACTGGCACAGATGGGAGAGCAGAAGGACAGACGGAGCGAGAAACAGACAGAAGCAGAGCGTAAAAAAGGACGGGAAGCGGATAGCAAGAAGAAAAACATGCAGGAGTCTGATCCTGCACGGGAAAGAATCACGGCAAAATCGAAAAAAACAATGCGGGCAGAGCAACGCAGATCAGAGAAAAACCGGCGGCAGACGGCAACTGAAGAGCAGCAGTCTCTGAAACAGACCGCAAAGGCTGAAGAGCGGGAGGTAACGGAGGAACAGATTGCGGCGTGTGATGCATTATTTGACAAGCTGCTGCAGGGAATCAGTACAACCTGACAGGTATAGGTATAAACAGCAGAAGAAACAGCATATATTATATCCAAAATAACAATTGGAAGTGGTTGCAGTCAAAAAACTGTATGTAGTTTCGGGAATTATGATGTGTCTGTTTCTGACAGGCTGTGCCGGAATGGCAAAGAGCAGAGCTGGTAAAAACGGAAATGTAGCAACACCGGGAGACTGTCGGGTGCAGAAAGAGGGAAATCAGGCAGCTGATGGTTCCGGTGGACAAAATGACAGTACGGATGGACGAAAAGGAGGAAATGATAATGGAAGTGTAGAAGACCGGACAGAGGCGACGACGGAGGATATGACGCTGCTTCGGGATTATGATGCGGTCAGCAATAAGAAGTTTTCATGGTACATTGTACGGGATAAAAATCATGGGATCAGTGACTGCGATCACAGTTTTTCGATCGAACAGTATGATGCATATTATGTGGATCAGGATGCAGGAGATGACAAGGTTATGTATCTGACCTTTGACTGCGGTTATGAGAACGGATATACAGAACAGATACTGGACACGTTAAAGAAGCATAATGCAAAAGCTTGTTTTTTTGTTACACAGACGTATATCAGGGATAATGTGGAGCTGGTAAAAAGAATGAAAGAGGAGGGCCACCAGGTTGGCAACCATACCGTTACTCATCCTTCCATGCCCGGTATCAGTGTGGAGAAACAGAAGGAAGAATTGCAGACCTGTGCCGATTATATGAAGGAGGCCACGGGCTACCGGATGGATCCGTATTTCAGACCGCCAAGCGGTGAGTACAGTGAAAGGGTACTCCAACTGGCAAAGGATATGGGGTATAAGACCATTTTCTGGAGCATGGCATATTTGGATTATGATGTAAATAATCAGCCGGGGAAGGATTATGTGATCGAGCATTTTGATAAATATTATCATAATGGAGCGATCCCGCTCATGCATAATGTGTCGGAGTCAAATGCGCAGGCGTTAGATACAATGTTGTCAAATTTAACAGAACTTGGTTACAGATTTGTATCACTTGATGAAATGTTCGAAAAATAGTTGATTATGGGGGTTCCTTTTGCTACAATTATCCATAGCTTTGAAAAATCATATAAGCAAGGAGAGATAATAAAATGGCAAAGACAGTAAGTTTCGATTTTAAGAATGTTGCTGGTATGGCTTCCGCTGAGGACATCGCAGCTATTAAGGAAGAAGTTGTTGCAGCAAAATCAACACTTGTAAACAAGACCGGTGAAGGAAACGATTTCCTTGGATGGATCGATCTTCCGGTTGACTATGATAAGGAAGAGTTCGCCAGAATCAAGAAAGCGGCAGCTAAGATCCAGTCAGATTCAGATGTTCTGGTAGTTATCGGTATCGGCGGTTCTTACCTTGGTGCAAGAGCAGCGATCGAAGCTTTAAGACACAGCTTTTATAATTCAGTAGATAAAGAGATCCGTAAAACCCCTGAGATCTATTATGCAGGAAGTAATATCAGCAGTACCTATATGGCACATCTGTTACAGGTGATCGGAGACAGAGATTTCTCTATCAACATTATTTCCAAGTCAGGTACAACAACAGAGCCTGGTATTGCATCCAGAATCTTCAAGAAGAAATTAATTGAGAAATATGGCAAAGAAGAAGCAGCTAAGAGAATCTATGCTACAACAGATAAGGCAAAGGGAGCATTAAAGACACTTGCTACAGAAGAAGGATATGAGACATTCGTAGTACCTGATGATGTAGGTGGACGTTTCTCAGTTCTGACAGCAGTAGGTCTTCTTCCAATCGCAGTAAGCGGAGCAGATATTGATAAGCTCATGGAAGGTGCTGCATCAGCAAGAAAGGATTGTCTTGCAGAGAACTTCGACGACAGTGATGCTATGAAGTATGCAGCAGTTCGTAATATTCTGTACAGAAAGGGCAAGTCTATCGAGATCCTTGCCAACTTTGAGCCGGCATTACATTTCGTAGCAGAATGGTGGAAGCAGTTATACGGCGAGAGCGAAGGAAAAGATGGTAAGGGATTATTCCCAACAGCAACTGACTTTACAACAGACCTTCATTCATTAGGACAGTTTATCCAGCAGGGTTCACAGAACCATTTCGAGACAGTAATCAATGTGTTACATCCAACATGTGAGATCGTTATGGAAGAAGAGGATTGTGATCTTGATGGTCTGAACTACCTTGCAGGCAAGACAGTAGATTTTGCAAATAAGAGTGCTATGAACGGAACAATTCTTGCACATGTTGATGGTGGAATCCCAATCATCCAGATTAACATCGACAAGATCGATGAGTTCACATTAGGTGAGCTGTTCTACACATTTGAGTTTGCATGTGGTATCAGTGGATACACACTTGGTGTAAATCCATTTAACCAGCCAGGTGTAGAAAGCTACAAGAAGAACATGTTCGCATTACTTGGCAAACCAGGAAACGAAGAACTTGGCAAAGAGCTTCTTTCCAGAATCAATGGTTAATAAAGTTAGATAGAAGATGACGATAAGCCGGCGGCATACGCATGAAAACGCGGATGCCGCCGGTTTTCAAAATAGTCGAAAGGTTTATTTTGAAGCACATGAAGATAGTATTTTATATAAAACAGGTGTTGAAAATGGCGATGCAGCAGATCTATCTGCCGATGCTCTACAAACGGTATGCTGGAAAGCCGGTCGAAAAGGGGCTGGTAATTTTTGCCGATGCACATCATGAAGAACTGCCTTTTTCCATGAGAAAAATGTATGAAACACTGCAGGGAGATCCAGAGTATAAGAATGAAACGTGGGTCACTGATTTTGGAAAGATGGGATATGGCAGCCTGTTAAAATGGTTGAAGCAGTTTATGAAACGGTATGCGGCCGCCGAATATGTGTTTATCTGTGATAATTTCCTTCCGGTTTCTGCCTGCACAAAACGTCCGGAGACGAAGGTTGTGCAGCTCTGGCATTCCGGAGGACTGCTTAAAAAAAGCGGATATGATACGACGGAGGATATTCCGAAGATGTATAAAGGCGGTTCGGTTTACAAAAACTATGATCTGCTGACCGTCAGTGCACTATGCTGTGTGCCGGTATTTACAAAGACGATGCGGCTTGCACCGGGTGTTGTACAGGCAACCGGGATCAGCCGTTCAGACTGTTATTATGATGAAGCGTGGAATCAGGCAAACCGTGAGGAATTCTACCGGAAATATCCAGATGCAAAAGGGAAAAAAGTCATCCTGTGGGCTCCGACATTTCGTGGAAATGCAGCTATGCCGACGCTCTGTGGAATGGAAGAAATACAGAGAGCCATGAAAGAAACCTCAGACCGGTATTACTGGGTGATCAAGCTGCATCCGCATCTGGAAGAAAAGGGAATGAAGTCGAACTGCGATCTGCCATCCGAGAAAATATTTGCAGTTGCAGATCTGCTGATCACGGATTATTCGTCGGTATTATTTGACTATATGGTATATGAGAAGCCGTTTTTATTCTTTGCACCGGATTTTGATTCCTTTGACCATGCCAGAGGATTCTATGTTCCATATGATTCTTTCCCATGCCAGATCGTATCCGATGGAACGAAGCTGGTGGCTGCGATAGACCGGGAATTCACACAGGATCGGACAGATGAGATCCGGGAATGCCTGGAATACCATATGCAAATGTGTGATGGACAGGCAACGGAGCGGATTTTGGAGGTTGTGAAAAACCTATAGTTGAATTTTTTGTGAATACGTTATAATATTAATATATCTATGCAGAATGGGATAAGTATATACAGGAACATTCTGCGAGGGGATTGCCGGACGGCAGTCCGGTTTCATGAAAATAATTAGAGAAAAAAGGAGAAAACAGTAGATGAATATAGCAATTATTTTTGCAGGTGGAAGCGGAGTAAGAATGGGAGCAGGTGTCCCAAAACAGTTTCTTGAGATCAATGGAAAGCCAATTCTGATCCATACATTACAGTTATTTCAGTACCATGATCAGATTGATGCGATCTATATTTCTGTTCTGAAGGATTACATTCCTTATGTAGAGGATCTTGCAAACGAATATCACCTTACAAAGGTAAAGCATGTATTAGCAGGTGGAGCAACTTCACAGGATTCTATTTACAACGCACTTAAGATGGCAGAGTCAGAGTGCCCGGAGGATTCTATCGTGCTGATCCATGATGGCGTTCGTCCATATGTATCTTATGATGTTATTGCAAACAATATTGCAACCGTTAAGAAATATGGAAATGCGATCACATCAACAGCCTGCTATGAAACGATTATGATCAGTGAGGATGGTATCGAGATTGATTCCGTACCACCAAGAAAGGATACTTATTCTGCACAGGCTCCACAGTCCTTCTATCTGAAGGATATCATTGCAGCACATGATGTTGTCCGCGCTACACCAACCGGTTATGAAGGAATGGTAGATGCATGTACAATCATCAGAAGCCAGAATATCGTTGCACATATCGTAGAAGGCAACAGAGGAAATATCAAGGTAACAACACCGGAGGATGTATACATGTTCCGTGCGTTATTGCAGTATAAGGAAAATGAGCAGGCATTTGGTCTTGGAATTACAAACAAGATTGATACCAGAATGAGTCAGTATAAGAAAGACAATGAGAAATAGATCATAGACTCACATACAAATATGAATAAAGACAGGGCATTTTTCAGGATGCCCGGAAAGGATTATCTCCATGAATGATAACAGACATACAGACACCAGACATGAAATATATTTACAGATGCCGCTTTATGTGATCGCATTATTTGTACTTTGTGATATCTGGATGCTGACGGTCAGTGTTGTTGCAGGAATTGTAGGGATCATATTTACTGCAGTGTACTCGGTTGTGGTGATAGTCCTTTATATTTCTTCCAGAGTGTCCAGTGAAGCCGCATATGCAAATCGTGCAATGGAAAATGGGCGGGTTCAGAAAGATCTGATCCGTGAGTTCCCGATTCCATATGCGATACTGGATAAGACAGGCAGGCTCGCATGGGTGAATGATGAATTTGCTCATATTACGAACACCAGCAAGCGGAAGCTGATGCGTCTGACTGCGATGCAGGTATTTGAGGGACTGCCCCATGAGATGATACCGGGTGAGTGTGATGAGCCGGTACATGCGGATATTGAATACGATGGAAAAGAGTACAGGGTTGAGATTAAAAATATTCGGGTAAATCCGGATGGACCGGTAGACAGTGTCCAGGAACAGGAGACCTCAGAACATGAGGAGGAAATGGAGAATCTGCCGGTTACAGAGGACCAGCCACAGGAGAAGAAAACGATCAAACGGAAAAAACATACAGGAGTTACAAACTTCACCGCTATGTATCTGTTTGATATGACAGAACGGAATAAACTGGCAAAAGAGAATGAAGAGCAGAAGCTGGTGACCGGTCTGATCTACATTGATAATTACGATGAGATATTTGATGACCTGGAAGAGGTAAGACATTCTCTGCTGGTTGCTCTCGTCGATCGAAAGATCAATAAATATATGGCAAACGTAGATGCCATTGTACGTTCCTTTGAGAAGGACAAGTACATGTTTGTCATGCCGAAAAAATATCTTCCACAGCTTCAGGAGAATAAGTTTGCGTTGCTGGATGAAGTAAAAGCAATCAATATCGGAAATGATCTTCCATTGACGCTTTCAATCAGTCTGGGCACGGAATATAAGAGCTTTATAGAAGATTTTGAAGCTGCCCGTTCTGCAATGGAACTTGCACTTGGACGAGGTGGTGATCAGGTTGTATTAAAGTCGAATGACAAGATCACTTATTACGGCGGACGTAGTCAGGGTACTGAGAAATCAACCAGAGTAAAAGCCCGTGTTAAGACCCTGGCATTCAAGGAATTACTGGAAACAAAAGAAAAAGTTATCATTATGGCGCACAAGAATCCCGATATGGATGCATTTGGATCGGCGATCGGTGTATACCGGATGGTAAATTCCATGAATAAGGAGGCACATATCGTAATCAATGAAGTGTCCTCTGCCATCAGTCCGATCTATGGTAATTTTACTGCCAACAGTATGTATGGGGATGATATGATCATCAACAATGAGCAGGCGATCGAGATGATCAATGCTGATACCATGCTGGTTGTTGTGGATGTCAATAATCCAAGTCTGACGGAATGTGAGGAGCTGATCTCCTATGCAAAGACGGTAGTTGTATTCGACCATCACAGACAGACCAAGGATGTCATTGCTAATGCAACCCTTTCTTATGTAGAACCATTTGCATCATCTGCATGTGAAATGATCGCAGAGATGTTGCAGTATATGGATGAAAAAATTAAGCTGCGTCCGTCCGAGGCGGATGCTATGTATGCCGGGATCCTGATCGATACGGATAATTTCCTGACAAAGACAGGCGTGCGTACCTTTGAAGCGGCCGCATATTTAAGAAGAAGCGGTGCGGATGTTATGCGTGTCCGTAAGATGTTCCGGAGTGATATTGATTCTTACAGACAGAAGGCAGATGGTGTCAGAAATGCCGAGATGGTTCTCGGAATGTTTGCGGTATCTGTATTTGAACCGAAAGAAGGTCCGGAGTCACCGATCGTATTGACAGCGAAGGTGGCAAACGAGATGTTAAATATAGCAGGCGTGCGTGCCTCCTTTGTCATTGCACAGCTTGGAGATGATGTTAAGATATCAGCCCGGTCGATCGATGATGTAAATGTACAGATCATCATGGAACGTATGGGTGGCGGTGGCCATGCGAATATTGCAGCCGCACAGTTTACGAATACAACAAAGGAAGAAGTAAAGGAACAGCTTGTCAATTTACTTGAGGAGATGTACAAGGAAGGAGATATTTAATATGAAGGTTATCTTACTGGAAGATGTAAAGAGTCTCGGAAAAAAAGGAGAGCTGGTAAATGTCAGTGACGGTCATGCCAGAAATTATATCATCCCGAGAAAGCTGGGACTTGAGGCAACACCGAAGAACCTGAATGATTATAAGTTAAAGAAAGCGCATGAAGAAAAGGTTGCAGCAGAGAATCTTGCAGCAGCAAAGGCGCTGGCAGCAGAGCTTGAAAAGGCATCTGTAGCCGTCGGTATCAAGGTAGGAGAAGGCGGAAGGGCATTTGGTTCTGTATCCTCCAAGGAGATCTCAGATGCGATCAAGAGCCAGTTGCATTATGATATTGATAAAAAGAAAATCGTGCTGAAGGATGCGATCAAAGCAATGGGAACATTTACTGTTAAGATCAAGCTGCATCCACAGGTACAGGCAGAGCTAACAGTAAAGGTAGAAGAGGCTGACTAATGGAAGACGCATTTATCAGGAAGAAACAACCATATAACCTGGATGCAGAACAGTCAGTTATCGGTTCTATGATCATGGATCGTGATGCGATCGTAGACGTATCGGATATACTTACGAAGGAAGACTTTTACAGTGCACAGAATGCGATTCTGTATGAGAACATGATCGAGCTGTTCAAGGAAGGAATGGCGGTCGATCTGATCACGTTGAATAACCGGCTCCGGGAGAAGAATATTCCGGAAGATGTGGCGGGTATGAGTTATATTGCAGATATCATAGCCGCAGTGCCAACCTCGGCAAATGCCAAGTATTATGCGAAGATCGTAGCAGATAAAGCGGTGCTTCGCCGTATGATCAAGATGTGTGAGGATGTTGAAAAGGACTGTTATCTGGATACGGATGACGTGGATGGTCTGCTTGAGACAGCAGAGAGTGGGATCTACAAGATCGTACAGCAGAGAAACGGTGCAAATGATTTTGCGTCGATCGATTCGATCGTATTAGATGTTATCGATCAGATCGAGGCAGCATCCAGACAGAACACCAGAGTTACCGGTGTGCCGACCGGGTTTATCGATCTGGATAATATGCTGACAGGTCTGCATGGATCGGAACTGATCCTGGTAGCGGCTCGTCCTGCTATGGGTAAAACTGCATTTGTCTTAAATATCGCACATCATGTAGCTGTAAAGAAGCGTATTCCGGTTGCAATATTCAGTTTGGAAATGTCGAAGGAACAGTTGGTAACACGTATGATCGCGCTGGATTCACTTGTTAATTCACAGAAGATCCAGACGGGACAGCTTGTAGATGATGAATGGGATAAGATCATGGAGAGTACAGAGGTTATTGCTGATGCTCCGATCTTTGTTGATGATAATTCTGCGATCACGGTAGCCGACCTGCGTTCCAAATGCAGAAAATTAAAACAGAACAACGACCTGGGGCTTATCATCATCGACTATTTGCAGTTGATGAGCACGAACAAGCATGTAGAGTCCAGACAGCAGTTTATTTCTGATACATCGCGAGCATTAAAGGTGCTTGCAAGGGAACTGAATGTTCCGGTTATTACCCTGTCACAGTTGAACCGTGCAGTTGACTCCAGACCGGATCATAAGCCGGTGCTTGCCGATCTGCGTGAATCCGGTGCAATCGAGCAGGATGCCGATGTTGTTATGTTCATCTATCGTGATGATTATTACAATCCGGATACCGAGAAAAAAGGTATCGCTGAGATCATCATCGCAAAACAGAGAAAAGGTGCGACAGGTTCCGTTGATCTTGTATGGATGCAGGATTACACGAAGTTTGCAAATAAAGAGCACCCGCAGATGTAACGGATCAGAAAAAAGATATTAATACGGAATGTATAAATATAAATCGAGAAAGAAAGTCCGAATAAATCGGAAGATCAGAGGAGAAAATTAAAATGGTAGTAGAACCAAGAGTAAAGGATTATATCTGTACCACCGCTCATCCGGTTGGTTGTGCAGAAAATGTAAAGAATCAGATCAAGTATGTAAAGGCACAGCCAAAGGTTGAGGGACCAAAGAAGGTACTTGTGATCGGAGCATCGACCGGATATGGACTCGCTTCCAGAATCGCAGTTGCATTTGGCTATGATGCAGATACACTTGGTGTTATGTTCGAGAAGGAATCCAATGGAAGAAGAACAGCGACTGCAGGCTTCTATAATACAAGAGCATTTGAAGAAGAAGCAAAGAAGGATGGGCTGTATGCAAAATCCATCAACGGAGATGCATTCTCACTGGAGATCAAACAACAGGTAATTGATACGATCAAGGCAGATCTTGGAACTGTCGATATGGTTATTTACAGCCTTGCAGCACCAAGACGTGTAACGCCGGATGGACATAAGTATTCTTCTGTACTTAAGACTGTAGGTGAGGAGTATTCCAATAAGACTTTAGTTCTGAAGGACAATACAGTAACAATGGCACATATCCCGGCAGCAACCGAGGAAGAAATCGAGAACACCATCAAGGTTATGGGTGGTGAGGACTGGATCGACTGGATGCAGGCATTATCAGATGCAGGTGTTCTGGCAGAGCATGTGACAACTGTTGCATATTCTTATATCGGACCAAAGATCACATTCCCAATCTATGCGGAAGGTTCGATCGGTATGGCAAAGAAGGATCTGTACAGATCAAGTGATATCATCAATGAGAAGTTTGCAAATGTTGCATCTTATATTGCAATCAACAAGGCACTTGTAACACAGTCCAGTGCAGCAATTCCTGTTGTTCCGTTATACATCACGCTGTTATATAAGCAGATGAAGGCAAAGGGTGTTCATGAGGGCTGTATCGAGCAGATGGCAAGACTTTTCCTTGATAAGATGGCTGGAGAAGCAGAGACAGACGAGAATGGATTTATTCGTATGGATGACTGGGAAATGGCAGATGACATTCAGGAAGCAGTTGCAAAGAACTGGGATGCGGTTACCAGCGAAAATGTAAAAGAGCTTGCAGATATCGATGGATACTGGGATGAGTTCTACAATATGTTCGGATTTAAGATCGATGGTGTAGATTACAGTGCAGATGTAGATATTATGTAAGGAAACAATTGTGACAACAGACGGGTTCATCGGAAGGTGGATCCGTTTTTTACTTTATTCACAAAATATGTTTTGTAAAAAAGCGTTCCGGTCAGGTGTGAAAATCACAAGGGTTTGGGCAAGGGTTTGGTTTTTATGTCTGAAAGGTTTGCTATACAAAAACAGGAATAAATAATATAATCTATAAGCGTCAGGGTTATGGGGGTATGTATGAAACAAATGAATAACGAGATAATTTATCCACGATCGGAAGAAGAAGTGTTGCTGATTTTAGCGACAGCAAAAAAAGAAGGCCATCTGCTAGAGATTATTTTTGATGAGTTTGTGAAGAAACCATTTTCCATGCCGGTACTTTGGGGGTGCCGGGCATATTTCTACGGGCTGAAAAAAGAAGAGCTGTCAGCACATCCGGTTCTGTTTACTCATCTTGCATTGCTATCTGCTATGGATGGGGACTTGAGTCAGGCAAAAGCATATGTACAGTTTATGGGGAAGACACCGCGGCTGGTGAAAATGGATACATATGATATGATGGATATTTGTCGTATCAAAACAGAACTTGTCATGCCATATATAAGTGATGCAATGTTTTTTCGGATCGTAAACTTTCTAATTGAAGAAGAACTGGTGCCTGTGATGGGTCTTACGCTTTCAGCATGCAGACCAAGTATACTGAATGGTTTTCGCGACTTTACAAGATATGGCAAATATCTGAAAAAAAGCAAGGACGAGATAACAGAAGCCGCATGCCGATTATATGGTGGAAGTGTTGGACAGAAAGTGTATGAGATCATGCTGGCAGAGTGGTATTATCAGAACAATAATTGTTTTGAGGCACTGATTCTTGTGACCGGAACGATTCCGTTGATCGAGCAGGAGAAGGATATGCGTTGTCTGTTTGTGGCACTTGCACTTCAGATGAAGATCCTTTTGGTAAATGGACAGACAAAAGCTGCACGTCCTTTGGTGGAAAAGATTCGGAAACGGATACAGATTACGGGGTGGGATGAATTAACTTCAAGTCTGAATGCGATCGAATGTCTTGGTGCCTGTTATGATGGGCGACTACAGGATGTAGAGCGTTGGTTAGATGAGATAGCACCGGATGAGAATAAGGGCATCTTCATGATGGATATGTATGCATGGATGGTTAAGGTGCGATGTTATATACAGACAGGCAAATATATGGCTGCCTATGTATTGACACACCAGCTTATTGCATTGTTGATTCCGGGCAGACGTTATATGGATTTGTGTGAATGCTATATGTTGTCAGCTATCATATATTATAAGATGAAGAATATGGAAGGCATGTGTGAGGAGCTTTCCAAGGCCATTGCGCTTGCAAAAAGGTGTGGTTATATCAGACTGCTTGCGGACACAGGCAATTGTATGGTACAAATGCTGGCAATTTATCAGAAAGAATATGAAGAAGATTCCTTCATAAGTGAGATTAAGGAACTTGCATATTCGGTCGGTACTTATTTCCCTGATTATTTAAAATCTCCATATGAATATTATGAACCTCTGACTCAGATGGAAGAAAAAGTCTTTCGTTTGATGGCACAGGGCTTAAGTAATGATGATATTGCACGACAACTGGGCAAAAAGACGGGAACTGTGAAGTTCCATAGCTGTAATATCTTTCGTAAGCTGCAGGTTCCGACGCGTCAGGAGGCAGTCGAACGCGGTCGGGAGATTGGTCTGTTATAAAACAGACGCTTTAATATATAAGAGCATTTGGCTCTTTTATATAGAAAATAAAAAGGAGGAAATAAGATTGAAACAGAAAATTAAATTTGTGAAGCGTTTCATGTCAGTGGTAGTGGCTGCAGTTATGGTGTTTGCAACAGTTGCAGGTATCGGTAACTTTTTTCCGAATATAAAGTCGGAAGCGGCGACACGTCAGACGTTGTATATCTGTGATATTAAATCCGGTGGATTTAGTGCCAATTATGCAGGATATACAAGACTATCTACTGATGGAAATGCGGGAAATGTAAACAGAGGATGTGGTAAAGGTTCAGATGAATACATCTGGGTAAAGACGACCACAGATCCGGCACAGGCATATACAAGGATATGGTCTGTATGGCAGAATAATTCAGGTACTTCAAGCAGTCTTGACGGATATAGCGTTGAGAAAAAGACGGGTGACCTGAATGATGGTGTAGGTTCAAAATCTGGTTATATCTACATCTATGCAACAAAGGACAGGAATGCTGGAGATCCAATCTCATCACTTGGTATCTGGAATGACACTGATAAAAAGCTGCAGTATGCCGGAGGAAATTCAGGAAGCAGTCTTAAAAGCCAGAATGCAGAGAGGGTCGAGAATGTTGACAGCAACTGGAACAAGATTGATGGAGATCTCAATAAAAATGCCGGAGGTGCATATATTTATCTTTATTGTAAGAGAGCACCTTATGTGACTCCGAATGATATAAGGATTACTTTTGATGGTGAATATCATAGAGGATATGTAGAGTCAAAGACATCCGGTGTATCGATCTCATATGATAATACCGGTATGTATCAGGTAGGAAGTAATACTACAAAATATGCGGTGTCAAAATCCGGTATGGAGACAGCATATGGTACATTTACAAATACGATCACTGATCCATATGGCTATGACAAATACACGAAGCTGGAGGATGGACTCTGGCTTGGAGTAAAGAGCACAGCGGAAACAGCAACAAAAGATGACTATTCTTATTCAGAGACGGATGGACTTACGATCAAATCTGATAAGGAGATGATCCTGTTCGGAACAAAATCCGGTAAGGTTATGAAGGGTCAGATCAAGGCAGCAGGGGATATTGATGTGAATCTTGCGATCCGTAGTCTGACGATCACACGGAATACTCAGGGGGCAGCGATCACAGTAAATCCGGCAGAGGGTAAGACCGTGACGATCACTGCTTACGGAACAAACAATCTGACATCATCGGGAGCTTATGCAGCGATCCAGAAGAATGGAAGCGGTAAGCTGGTACTGACTTCTACGACGAAAGGTACTATAAATGCAACTGCCGGTAACAATGCGACATATGGAGCAGCCGGTATCGGTGGTGGTACAGATAAAACCTTAAAGGTTGTTTCAAATATCGAGATAAATGGAAATGTAATTATAAAAGCAAGGGGATCACAGCCATCAAATGAAAGCTATGCAGCATATGGAGCAGCCGGTATCGGTTCTCAGTACAATATGCCGGTTGATGGCATCCGGATCTCAGAAAATGCAGACGTAACAGCAATTGGTGCAAACGGAGCAGCCGGTATCGGTTCCGGCGCAAATGCTGACGTTGCCAATATCGAGATTGCAGGCGGAATCGTAAATGCAACAGCGGGAAGTGGAACGATCGGTTCTAAAAATATTGGCGGAGCCGGTATTGGTTCCGGTGCTTACATAAATGATGAAGCAAAGCTTGCTTCCGGTATTACCATTTCAGGAGGAACTGTAATAGCGACCGGTGGAGACGGCGGAGCCGGTATCGGTTCCGGATCTGATGTAGAAGCAACAGAGATTAAGGTAACAGGCGGTGTTGTAAAAAAAGCAACAGGCGGCACAGATGCAGCTGGTGTTGGCTCGGGAGCAAATGCAAAGGTATCGTATATTATGATATCAGGTGGAACTGTAACAGCAGTTGGTGGAGCAAATGGAGCCGGTATCGGTTCCGGTCTGGCAGGTGCAGCCTCCGATATTTACATTTCAGGAAATGTAGCTGTAATGGTAACAGCAGGAACAGACGGAGCCGGTATCGGTTCCGGTAAGAATGCATCCGTTGATAATATCAATATTAATTTAGAGTATGCAGGAAATCTGAGTGTCGATGGTACAGAAAACGGAGCCGGTATTGGTTCCGGAGCAACAGATACTGTGTCAGAGGCAACAAATATCAATATTTCAAATACAGGTTTTATTAGTATCAGAGCAAGAGGAAATGGAGCAGGAATCGGAGCCGGTCTGAATTCAGAGACAAGTGATATTAATATTACCGGCGAGGTCGGTGAGACAAAAGGAAAGCTTATAGTTATTGCTGCAAATGGTCCGGCAATCGGTGCTTATGCAGGAGATGTTAAGAACGTAAATGTCTTAACAGATGCAACAGTCAACCTCAGTGCTGAAAATGGTATTGCAGTAGGAGCACTGAATGGCTCATCTGCTTCTGATATTACAATTATCGGTGATAATATCTGTGGAGCAAAGGCAGAGGATGTTCCTGTTCTGGGAACTGTTTCTAACTCTGTTCTGTTCGTAGGAAAGACATATGAGGTTTATGGAACAGCAACCATTCGCAAGAGTACACATATTAAAGCAGGAACAACATTAGAATTACCGTCATCATCAAAGTTGATCATTCCGAAGGGCGTTGAACTTGTAGTTGATCCACAGCATGATGATGCACTTCCGGGTGCGCTTGTCTGGGCAGCTGACAGTGATGCACAGTTGATCATCAATGGTACTTTAACAGTTAAGGGAACAATGGCGATGGATTCCGAATATGGTATCATTGTATTGAATGGTTCTCTTAATCTGGAAGAAAATGCTAATATTTATGGTAAGTTCTTTATGAATGGTAAATATACCGGAAATGGTGTTATCACAAAGGGAAAGAATCAGACTCCGGAGGAAGGGGAGATTGCAGTATACCTTGAACTGGATATTGATGATGGTGTAACCTACAATGCAAAGGGAAATCTTGCAGAGAACCAGTTGATCATCGATGAGTCCAGCCTGGAGGATACTACTACCGGTACATATGCAATTAATAACATTGTTGCACATGACGGTTTCCAGATCACAGATATCCTGTTGGATGGCAAGTCCATTATAAATGACAGCAGTTATGTTACAAAGAATCAGGAAACAGGAGAGTACAATGTAGTATTATCGGTATCTGAATATCGTGGTGAGACGATAAAATTTGCAGTTAAAGCAAAATCAACCGTAGAATCGATCAGCATCGAACGTTTCCCAAATAAGACAGCATTTGCCAAAGGGGCAGAGTTTGATCTGAATGGTCTGAAGGTAGTAAAGACATATAAGAATAAGAAGACTGCCCCGGTTGATATTGATAAAGAGCTGAAGGTTACAGGCTATGATATGAACAGCGTTTCTGCACAGACGGTAACACTTCAGTATATTGCAGATGACAGATACAGTGATGATATTACAGCATCTTATGAAATAACTGTATTTGATTTTGCAGGCTTAAATAAGGGAAAGACCACACTTACTGCGGGCGGCGAATCATTTGTTGCTACAGATGTAGATAATGAGGAGCATGTTGTTAAGTTTGCATTAGGTAAGAATGTCGGTGATATCTCAGCACTGAAGGATAAGATCCGTCTTCAGGTACAGGGATTTACCAATACAGTTGGTCAGATCGATTTTGTATCAAGTGAGGTAGTCGGACAGAATGCGGTTGAGGCAACATATGTAGCAGATATATATGTAGATAAAGCAAAAACAGTAGTGATCCAGTATACAATAGTGATCACACAGCCAACCTTATACTATGATCTTGCAGAGGCAGCAGTAGCAGTAAATGGCGAATATACCTATGATGGAACACAGCAGACACCGGATAAGGAAAATATCGAAGTTACAATCGATGGCGCAGTTGTTCCGGACGATCAGTATACGGTAGAGTATGGTGAGAATGTGAATGCCGGTACCGGTAGACTTACGATCAAGGGTGATGGTATTCATACTACAAACAGTAAGGAAGCAACATTTACAATTGCAAAAGCGAAGCTTACGGATATCGATGCACTTGTAAGATCAAATGAATTTACAGTTCAGAATGATGTAAAGCATGAGCTTCAGATAGAATTTGGCGAGATCGAAGGCCTTGCAGCAGATGAATATACTGTATCTTATAAGAAGATATCCGATCAGTCAAATATCGTGGCAAATGTATCAAACGGAGTTATCACGACTGCTTATGATACATCCTATTCAAAGGCAGGAACAGCAGAAATCGCTGTTAATGTAACAATTAAGGATAGTGCAGTAAACTACTATGCAGATTCTGAATTATCACATTCCATAAATGTTACATTAACAAAGTATGTAAAGGGAACCAGTATTACGATCACTTCCGATTCTGATGATTTTGCGTGGGATGCATCAGCCGGTGAATATAAGGTGACGCTTTATAAGGGCGAGAAGATCTGGATCGATGCCAAACTTAACGATGGATCAACAGATGTTATTGATTATAAGGTCGCAGAAGGCGGCGAAGAGATAGCTGCTTGTGATGGAATTACCATTTCTGCGTTAGGCAAGGGATCGGCCATTATCACTGCAAGTACAGGTAAGGGTGCTACAACAAAGAGGATTGCGGTAACGGTTCTTCCGACTACCAGACTTGAATTAACCGGTACGGAGACTTATGAGAAGGTATTTGGCGATAGCGCATTTACACTGGATGTGGCTTTAAAGGATACAGCGCTTGAATCCAAGCTCTCTGCATTACGGTATGTTTCGGCTGATCCGGAGGTTGCTGCTGTAGATGAGACCGGTAAAGTTACTATAACGGGATGCGGTGAGACTACAATTACAGTAACATCCTATACAGAAGAAAGAGCATATACATCTGACGAATATGTAGTAATAATCAAGGTTAAGGCACCACATACAAAACATATCAAAGATAATGGAACAAGAGTTGAGCCAACCTGTGAGAAAAATGGTTCTATCACCTATAGATGTACCGAGTGTAATGAGGTTATAGATACAGAAGAACTGAAGGCAACCGGACATACATGGGATAAAGGAAAGGTTACAACACAGCCAACTACAAAGACAGAGGGTGTAAAGACATATACCTGCAGCGTCTGCAAAAAGACAAGAACAGAGCCAATCGCAAAGCTTCAGGAACCGACACCGGAAAAACCAACACCGGTGAAGCCAACACCGGAAAAACCAATAGTAAAACCGATCAAGAAGGGGGATGTGGTTTCTGATGACAGTAAAGCTGCAAAGGTTCAGGTTATAAGCACATCCAAGAAAACAGTTGCATATAAAGCTCCTGTAAATAAAAAGGCTAAGACTGTCAGCATTCCGGCAACCGTGAAGATCAGAGGTAAGAAATATAAAGTAACACAGATCGCAGAGGGTGCTTTCAAGAATAATAAGAAGGTAACAAAGGTTACAATTGGAAGCAATGTTAGTAAGATCTCCAAGAATGCTTTCAATGGAGCAATAAAACTTAAAACCGTTACTATGGGACAGAACGTAACGGAGATCGGAGCAAATGCATTTAAGGGCTGTAAGGTTCTTACCGGTATTACGCTTCCGGCGAAGACAACGAAGATTGGAGATCAGGCATTTAGCGGATGTAAGAAGCTGAAGACAATTACGATCAAATCTTCAAAGATTACATCAAAGAAGCTTTCTAAAAATGCATTTAAGGGCATCACAAAGGTTACTACGATTAAAGTACCAAAGAAGAAGGTTTCCTCTTATCAGAAGCTGTTTAAGAGCAAAGGCTTATCTTCCAAGGTCAAGGTAACAAAATAAAAAATATATAATAACAAGAGTGGGGGCGCCGTTTGTGGTAGGAATATCACAGACGGCGTTTTCGTTTTATCTGGACAGTATGAGTCAAGGTGAAAAAAATTTTTAAAAAATTTGAAAACTTTAAAACCTTTTTCCATTTGCCCCTGTCTTATATAGTAGAAGGCAGGAAAATAAAATGTTTTTCTTGCATCTGTAAATATTTGTTGTAATATAAAAATATCAAAAAATGAAAAGGAGAAGAAAAATGATGAAAAACAAGAGTTTATGGAAAGGGTTAATTGTAATGCTGGCAGCAGCATTCGTAATGCTGGCAGTACCGGTGCAGAAGGTGTCTGCAGCAGAAACAAAACTGAAATGGGGCAGTACGTATAGTGGAAGTATAAATGTAAGTAAATGTTATAAATATGCATTTTCTTTGAAACAATCCGGAAATGTCACCTTTGTATTTCAGGTATCGGATGCTGGATATGCATTTACCAGTATGGATGAAATAACAGTTTTGGACGAAACAGGAAAAGAAGTATACAGGATTGATAATGTGGGAGATTGTAGTTTATCGCTGGATTTGCTGGCAGGTAATTATACATTAAGAATAGGCATGGAAGATGGTATGGATGGTTGTAATTTTACATTTACACCATCATTTAAGTCATCTAAGGAAACGAAGTCCGAGCGTGCAATGGCAAAGAATAATGAGATGGGAACAGCAACCTCTTATAAGATTGGTAAATCTGTAAAAGGACAGTTAGCGTTGAATGATGATATAGATATTTATAAAATGAGAGTAACAAAAAGTCAGTATCTGAATCTGACGGTATCTAGTAAGCTCCGTGAACTGAACATTAATTTGGTAAACACGAGTGGCAGTCGGGATGTTAGTATATCAGATATTGAAGCGGGACTTCATAAATACAGAGTATTTTTACCAAAAGGAACATATTATGTCAGCTTTAGAGGAAGCATGAATTATGCAACTGATTATTGTTATACAGGTAATTATTCCTTTAGAACTTCTACAAAAGCAATACCAAAGCCAACTATTACTAAAACAAAACCGGATAATAAGTATAAGACGATGTATATACGGTGTAAGAAAAATTCATTGGCAAATGGCTATCAGTTCCAGATTGCAAGAGACAGAAAGTTTAAAAAGGGCAAAAAGACAAAGCAGGATGAATATACAGGAATGTATATGGTTGATTTGAAAAAAGGAACATATTATGTTCGTGTTCGTTCTTATGTGAAGATTGATAATTATGGTAGTACTCCGGATGAATATTATTATTCTTCTTGGAGTAAGGTTAAGACTGTTAAGATTAAATAATAATAAATACAACCCTACATAAATAAGTACAAAAACTGACATATGGATCATCATATTTTCGGAAGAAAAGATACCTGATCCTCATGTCAGTTTTTTGTTGCCTTTATTTTCTTCATCTTGCTATCCCCTGTGAACTACGTTACAATGAAATCTGGAGAGACGGTGAGACGTGGTAGAAAAGGAAGTGAGTATTATGTGTAATTTAAGTCAGGGTATCAAGGAAGAAAGTGAAGCTAAAGGTGAAGAGAAGGCAAGAACAGAGATTGTACTGAATATGCATAAGAAAGGCTATTCTTTGGATCAGATTGTTGAGATAACAAATCTGGATGTTAGTGCAGTAGAGGCTATAATAGGCTAAACAGAAAAAACGGATCTGACATATTTCTATTAAAAGTATACAAAAATGAAAAAACAGGCGTGTGGGAGGCTACAAATGATTTGCAAAACATGTGGGAATGATCTGCAGGGAAATGAATATAACTGTCCGTTCTGTGGGGCGGCAGTTGATTATACAGAGGCGGTGGAGCAGGCAAAAGCCGGAAGGGAAGAAGGCTTTTCCTATCTGTATGAGATGACATATCGGAATAAGCTGTATATTGCGATGAAATACATGAAGAATGAGGATGAAGCGATGGATGTTCTGCATGATTCCTATGTGAAAGCATTTGAACGGCTTTCCGGTCTTCAGGATGCAAATTCATTTCCGGGATGGCTCAGTACCATCGTTGCAAATACCGCAAGGAATGCATTGAGAGATCGCCATACAGTGAATTTTTCGGATATGCAGAGAGAAGATCAGGATGGAGAGGCATTTGAATATTCGATCGCAGATGAGAACATGACAGCCCAGCCTGAGATGGCATGTACAACGAAAGAAACACAGGAAATGGTACAGGAACTGATCGGATCATTGTCTGATGAACAGAGAATGTGTGTGCTGATGTTCCACATTGAAGGATACAGTATAAAAGATATTGCGACTGTTCTTGGATGTTCAGAGAATACAGTAAAATCCAGATTAAATTATGGACGTAAGAATATCAAGGCAAAGGCAGAGGAGCTTCAGAAGAAGGGCTACAAGCTGTATAGCTACACACCTATGGCACTTCTTACCTACCTGCTCATGGCAGAACGAGGAACTATGCTGGTAGCAGGAACCTTCGACAAGCTGGCGGGTGTTGGAAGTGTAGTCGGTGCCGGGCTGATTCATGGTGGTGCCGCAGGCGCATTATCTGTTGCCGGAAGTGCAGCCACAGCCGGAGGCACCGGAGCTGCAGGGTCGGCAGCGGGAACAGGTGCAGCCGCAGGAGGCAAGACGGCAGCAGCTACAGCGGCAAAACAGACCTTCTTGAAAACAGTAGCAGGAAAAATAACAATGGCGGCAGCCGGAGTGGCAGTAGCAGGAGGAGCAGCCGGTGTAGCAATATACAATCACAACCAGAACACCTGGCAGGATGCGTATACAGAGGTGCTGAAGGAATATAGACAGGAAATTCAGGATTATGGCTGGCAAACGTCGCAGATGCGGGAGAACGGAGAAACCAGAGCGATTACTGTTGCTGATATTATGGGAGATGATACTCCTGAACTGATCTTTGCGGCACAGGATGAATCAGATCCGAATAAAGCGGATCTTCATATATATACATATATAGATAATGAAGCAATACAGGTCTATAGTGGAGAACTTGATACAAGGTCAGATGAGAATCGGGACAAATGGGGAGCGGAAGGAACTCCGTATGTCATAGTTGATGCTAACGAAACTTCAGGTCATGGATGCCGGTTGTACATACTTTGCAGCGATGGACAGAGTGATAATACAGAGATTGGTGTCATAGATAAGATGATAGAATTCGATGTGGCTACTTCTCGTGGAGATAGCTTACAACCGATTGTCTGGACCTGTCATGCAGAACAAGTGGGGGATGAAGAAACGGTGCCGGTTGCAGAACGGGATGGTATATCTGTGGCCTGGGAGGAATATCAAGAAAAACGAGAGGAAATACATCAGGGAAAGAAGTTCGTGATTTTACAGAATATGGCATCACAGGTTCCAAATGGTTTATATGATCAGGTGACTGATATTCAGCGTGATTCATCAGGAAATGTGATAGCAGGCTGGGATGCCGGATCAATCTATTGTGAAATGTCCTATGCAAATGCATTGAAATATTTTAAAAAGAATAAATAAAAAAATTATTAGAGTGCCTTTGGCTGTTTTTTAAGAATCAGTCGAAGGCATTTTATTTTATAAGAGAAAGTTCATTCTATAAAAAAACTCTCCGACTGAAAATACCGAATCTCTCCGATTGTATTTCCAAAAACTCTCCGATTGAAAATGCCAAAACTCTCCGATTATACTTAAAAAATGGTGTCTGAAAAATTTTTAAAAAATTTCAAAAAATATAAAACTTTTTTGCAACCTCTGTGTCATATAGGTGAAACGATACAGAGGTTGCATTTTTTATGGATGAATTTCCGGATGAAATGTTCCTCAGATAAAGAAAAGGAGAATAAAAAAATGAAGAAAATGAAAAGAATCGAAATCGCACAGTACATCGCATTGGGAGCAACCTGTTTAACCGTTTTAGGATTTGTCCTTTCCGGTATTTTTGGTGGAAGGATCCCGATGTCCATGATGGGGTATGGAGTTATGGCAGGCATTGTTTCCTACTTCTTCGGAGGGTTTGGAACTGCGGTGAGAATGGCAGGTAAGATAGCAAAATGGGGCTGGCTCATCGTACCATTTCCATATGACATCGTTACAGGTATGGTATCCTTCTTCATCTCGATCATGGTCTTTATCGGATTGCCGATCATTCCGATCCGTAAGGCATATAAAGAGCAGATGATGGATGCTGAAACAGTTGAATAAAAAGAAGGTAGAAAGAGAGGATAGATTATTATGAGTAGAAAAATGAAACAGATCATGTTAGCAGTAATTTTAATGGTGATGATGTGTGCAGTAAGTCCTGCACGAAAGGTATCCGCAGAGGTGTTAAACAGTCCACAGCAGATCGTATGGGGTCAGAGTTACAGTGGTGAGCTGGAGGATGCACAGAATACATATGAGTATACATTTACGATGAAGAAATCCGGTACATTTTCTCTTGCGATTGTGACGGAGGGAATTGGAAAGACACATACCGGGCTTAATTATATAAAAGTCAGTGATATGTATGATAATGAGATCTATACAGCATCAGTCAAAGAAGGAAAAGGCAGCTATAAGGCAGAATTATTAGCAGGGGATTACAAATTATCACTGTGTGCAGGTTTTTATACCGGCTGTAAATTCACATTTACGGCATCTTATAAGGCATCCGGCGAAACACGTTCCGAGGCATGGCTGTCACAGAACGATGAGAAAACGATGTCATTTACCTATAAGGCAGGTACGACCTATAAAGGACAGCTTGCATTTAACGAGACAACAGATATCTATAAGATGAAGATGACAAAGAACCGGTACATGAACATTCAGATCAACAGCAAGATCAAGGAAATGAATGTTGTGATCGAGAATACAAATGGCGACATTCACTATATTCAGACGGGTGTTACACCGGGAACCAGAAAATACACATTTTTCCTGCCAAAGGGAACCTACTACATCACGATGACCAAAGGCTGGCCATATAGTGTTGATCCAAATTATGCCGGAATGTATACATTTAAGACGACATTTACAGATGTTCCGAAGACCACTGTAAACAAGGTAAAGAATCTTTCATCCGGAAAGTTAAAGGTAACATGGAAGTGCAAGAGCAAGGCGACCGGATATCAGATCCAGATCGCAACGGATAAGAAATTCAAAAAGAATAAGAAAGTATATGATGCGCCATTTAAGAATTACAATAACTGTACATTCTGGGATCTGAAAAAAAGCAAGACTTATTATGTTCGTGTCCGTTCTTATGTAAAGGCAGGTTCCCGCGAGAAGAAATGTTACTCTGCATGGAGCAAATATAAGACTGTAAAGATAAAGAAATAGAATATAATGTTATCCTGATTTTGTGGTATGCTATAATAAAGCAAAAAATATCCAAAAACTTAAAACTTTTTACCCACCTGATCTGTCCAATAAACAGGAGGTGAGATATATGGATGTGTGGAAGGCAGTGTGCGCGTTTGTTGCATTGTTAAGAAAAGAACGAAAGGAGCTGCCGGATGATCCGAAACGCAAGAAAGAATTATTTGACCGGATCGAGCACGACAGGCAGTCCAGATAAATAATGGTTAAAAAGAATCAATAATTACAGAGATTAGATAAAAAGCAGGAGGAGCAGGATAACATGAAGTGCAGAACATGTGGAAATGATTTACAGGGGAATGAATACAACTGTCCGTTTTGTGGCAGCTGTGTCGATTATACACAGGCAGTGGAGCAGGCGAAGGCAGGACGGGAAGAAGGCTTTACATTCTTATATGAGAACACATACAGGAATAAGCTATACATTGCAATGAAATATATGAAGAATGAACAGGATGCGATGGATGTCCTGCAGGATGCATATATAAAGGCATTTGCCAGATTAGATAGTTTGCAGGATGCAAATGCATTTCCGGGATGGATGAGTACGATCGTAGCACATACAGCGCTTAACGCACTTCAGAAGAAGCAGGCAGTTCTGTTTTCTGATCTGCAGAATGAAAATGATGAAGGGGATGTCTTCGAATACAATCTGGAAGATGAGAATATGAGCACACAGCCGGAAATGGCATGTACGGTACAGGAAACACAGGATATGGTGCATGAGCTGATCGATTCCTTGTCGGATGAACAGAGGGTCTGTGTGCTGATGTTCCATCTGGAGGGCTACAGCATCAGGGATATCGCGACCATACTGGGTTGTTCGGAGAATACCGTAAAGTCCAGGTTGAATTATGGACGTAAGAATATCAAGGCAAAGGCAGAGGAGCTTCAGAAGAAGGGCTACAAGCTTTACAGCTACACACCGATGTGTCTTCTTGTATATCTGCTTATGGCAGAACGTGGAAATATGATCGTTACGCATGTATTTGAGCAGATGGCAGGTCTTGGTGGAAATGTTGCAGCCGGCATCATTCATGGTGGTGCTATGCAGATGGCGGGCAATGTTACAGGCGGGGCTGCCCAGATAGCAGGAGGAACCGCCGGACAGATGACCGGAGGAGCATCCCAGATAGCAGGAGGAACTGCTGGACAAGTAGCCGGAGGAACAGCACAGACAGGAGCTGCCGGATCGGCTGCGGGGGCAGTAGAAGGTGGAAAGGCTATCGCAGCTACAGTTGGAAAGCAGGCATTTATAAAAACGGTAACAGGAAAGATCGTGATCGCGGTTGCTTCCGTTGCGTTGGTAGGAGGTGCGGTCGGAGCAGGATTTGCATATAAGTACTCCCAGGATAAGAAGAAAGATCAGAATGCGACAACAGAAGCCGCTTCGGAAGCAAATGATGATACTGTTACAACAGAAGTGACAGCGGAGACAGAGGCAACCACAGAGGTTACTACAGAAACTTCAACGGAGATAACTACAGAGGCAGCTATCGATGAAAGTCTTTATAAAGCAGCATACAAAGAGGTACTTGAATCCTATAAGACACAGATCGACAATTATTACTGGCAGTATGAGTATGATTATTCGACAAAGACAGCCAAGGAAGAACAGACTCCAATCACGTTTGCCGATGTGACAGGTGATGATGTGCCGGAGATGATCCTGATAAGGTCAGAACAGAACGAAGCTTCAATTGCACAGATGGATATTTATAGCTTTGACGGAACAAAAGCAAAAAGAATCTTTGGAACGGATATGGAAGAATATGGTGGCTGGGATATAAATGCTGCTTCCGGAACCAGCTACTATCTGTTTACAACCAAAAAGGGAACCTTATATGCATATAGTGGGTTCGGAGATGAGAGTTATACAGACAGTTATATCAAATTCACGGTAGATGATTCCGGCATGCTTCAGAAGTCAACAACCTGGACAAGAAAGAAAGGTCCGAATGACGATTATTCAGCAACTGTTGTCACATGTCAAAAGAACGGCTCTGAGATCACAGAGGATAAGTATAATGCTCAGGTAGAGAAGCTGCAGAAGAATTTTCATACGTTATTAATGTACAATGGACAGGGCAAGGATAAAGCCAAGGAGGTTCTTGGTACGCTGGATGATACCGCTATGACTTATGATGAGGCTATGGAATATCTGGGAAAGATCACACAGAAAAAAACGGACAAAACGGCATCTGACAAAAAGCAGGAGAAATCTGCCGATAAGAAAGAAATCTCTGCCGGAAATGCCGGAGAGGTAGCAGTGACATTGCCTGAGGATCTGCCGGAAGAATTTATTCTGACGAGTGGAGTAGGTGCATGGGGAGCCGGTATGGATATCAAGCCGGACGGAACCTTTACGGCATCTTATTATGATAGCAATTATGAGGGCAGATCAACGTCCAGCGGTTCCGGATCATTTAAGAATATTAAACAGGTTGATAAATATACTTACACAATGGAGCTGGACACTTTAAAGTATGATGATGAGATCGGTAAAGTGGTTGCAAATGATAACGGATACAAAACCACATTTACAGAGCTTTACGGAATTGCGGGTGGAACGACATTTACAGTGTATCTTCCGGGTGCACCGACAGCAGATATGCCGGATGGAATGAAGAACTGGCTGGGCTTTCATTATTACAATGTCCCGATACCGGATGCCCTTGACTGCTATGCCATTTATAATGTAGATAAGGAAAAAGGATATTTCAGCACAGGGTTACAGTAAATAGATAAACCTTACTCTCTCCAACGTTTCAAGAAAGGCGATAACACGTTTTAACATATCAGGAGCTTCTTCGGGGAACTGTTCTTCCATGATGGATACCAGATTGAATACCGTGTTGTCGCCATTTATATGAACCCATAAGGTACTGCCATATCGGTCAAGCCTGATATGGCTTTTCTTTGGTTTGTGAAAATATTTCTGGGCGATCTTGTGATAAAAACCGGTATGCGGCATCTCGATCACAATAATTCCATCGGGCGACTGTTCCCATGTATAATTCAGATTGATGCAGGGGATTTTGTCCATATAGTTTGCAGTATGGGAAAGAAAACCGGATTTTGATCTTTTTATAAAAAATTGCGAGAGGGTATCTTTACGATTATGGTTCTGTTTTGCAATGACATTTTGTATATTATATTTTTGCATGAGAGAATAAATCCTTTCCGGGTGAAGATATTAAAGTGTGTTATTGGATGATTGTTTATCCTTCGTTTTATGGATCATGTAGATCATACTGAAAAGCAGGGCAAGGAAGAACAGGCAGCCGCCCCATTTTCCAAGATGGAATCCCATAAGTCCCAGATTGATCCGATCACTTACGCCAAATACGGCAAGGACGGCAAGCAGGATTCCGACCAGCCCTTCACCTGCGATCATACCGGAGGAGAAAAGGATACCGTTATTACGGACGGTTTCGCGTGAACCCTCATCGGCCAAGCGGCGTTTCTCCACGAAAAGGCGGATCAGACCACCGATCATGATCGGAACTGTCAGGTAAATCGGAAGATACAGTCCGATGGCAAATGGCAGAACCGGGATACCTAAGATCTCGACAACGACAGCAATGCAAATGCCGACAATAACAAGTCCCCATGGAAGATTGCCATTCATAACACCTTCAACGACCATTTTCATAAGGGTTGCCTGCGGAGCAGGAAGCTCGGTAGAACCATATCCCCATGCTGCATTCAACAGATAGAGAACACCGCCAATCGCAAGACCGGATGCGATCGATCCGATCAGTTCGCCGATCTGTTGCAGATATGGTGTTGCACCGACGATATACCCCGTTTTCAGATCCTGCGAGGTGTCTCCTGCCATGGCTGCAATTATGCAGATAACAGTACCGATGCAGATGGCAGATGTCATACCCCGGTATCCTGCTATGCCGGCTTGCTTTAACAGGATCGTTGCAAATAGCAGGGTTGCGATCGCCATACCGGACACGGGGTTATTCGAAGAGCCGACGACACCGACCATTCTTGCAGATACGGTTGCAAAGAAAAATCCAAAAATAATGATCAGAATGGATGTGACCGGATTGATCGGAATATCCGGAAATGCACTCAGACCAAATGCTACGATCAGGATACCGCCGATTGCATAAGGAAGCGGAATGTCTTTGGATGTTCGCGAATTTCCATCTGTATGTCCGAAGCCTTTCAGGGCTTTGGCAAATGTGGATGCGATCAGCGGAAATGATTTTAGCAGGCTGAAGATTCCGCCGGCTGCCACCGCGCCTGCGCCGATATACCGCACATAATTTCCCCATAACTGATCGACTGACAGTTCGCGGATCGGAACGGAAGCGGGGAACAGGATGTTGTCACCTCCAACAAGAACGAGCAAAGGCATGATAACAAACCATCCAAGTACAGCACCGCTTAACAGATACGAAGCAACCTTTGCGCCGCAAATATAGCCGACACCGACCAGTGCAGGGAGAACATCCATGCCGAAGCCCGATCCTTTATAGGCAGGAATCGTCCATGTGATCTCACTTGGAAATAAATGCAGACCATCAGCAATAAATTTATAGACAGCGGAGATACCAAGCCCGGAAAATACCTGCGTGGATTTGTGACCGCCGGTTTCTCCGGCGAGCAGTACTTCAGCGCAGGCAGTTCCTTCCGGAAATGGAAGTGTACCATGTTCTTCTACGATCAGAGCGGTACGAAGTGGGATCATGAACAGAACACCGATCAGTCCGCCACAGATGGCGACAAATGCAATCATCAGAAAAGATGGAGGTTTTATGTCGGGATTTTCATCTGCCCACATGAACAGGGCTGGCAGCGTAAAGATAGCTCCGGCAGCCAGAGATTCTCCGGCAGAGCCGATCGTCTGAACCATATTATTTTCAAGAATTGAATCGCGGCGCATGATCATGCGCACAATACCCATAGAAAGAACGGCAGCAGGAATCGAAGCGGATACAGTCATGCCGACTCTTAAGCCAAGATATGCATTTGCACCACCAAACACAACTGCCAGAATGATCCCAAGGATCACAGATGTCGGCGTAAGCTCCGGCATCACCCGGTCTGCCGGAATATATGGTTTAAATTGTTTCATATACAACCCTCAAATCATAGTTTTATGCCACTAGTATGTACAGAGTCTGGCAGAAACATACACAGAAAATCTGAAAAAAGAGCTTCATCAGATATGTCAAGACATGGAAGCTGAAATAATAAAATAGAAGGAAACAGGTAGGATGTGTTTAAAGAATAACGCCTGCTGGTTGTACCTAAGGAATATCGTATATTCCATGGATACAGCCAGCAGGCGTTTTTACTTTATGTGTTATTGTTATAAAATAGTTTATTTATTGAGGGCGGCAAGCTGTGCTTTTAAAGCTGCGATCTCAGAAAGCATTGCGTTCTTCTCAGAAAGAACAGCCGCAATTTCAGCGTCTTTTTCGGATAGAGCGGCATCTTTTTCAGACAGAGCAGCTACTGCTTCATCCCGTTCCTTTTGTAGTTCATCGATCATATAGTGAACCGTATTCTCATCTAACATTCGAAGTGCTTCTGAAAACATGGTGATTACCTCCTCCGGATCATACATATATTCAGACATATCCTTACAGATAGCTTCCATCCATGGATAGTCAGATACCAGTGCAGCAAGGTCGTCAACCGACTGGGCAGTCAGTAATGACAGCCATGCATTTAATTCATTAATATCTTTAGCATACTTACTTTCACAGAAAACGTCAAGGGCAACCACATAGAATTCCTGTAAAAGCTTCAGTTCGATTCCGGTATCAAAAACAGTTCTGCCGTGGTGCAGGTAGATATCGGATAATGCATCAGTCAGATATGCATTCGGACTTTTTTCATATATCACGATCGTGTAAACCGTTTTCAGATCCTTGTAGGTAAAGGCGTTTCCTTTCAGGCTTTTCACTCTTGTATACTGACGCAGCATGAGATCGGAGGAGTAGCAGGACATACGTTCTCCCGGGAAAGCGTAGGGAATCTTCTGGATCTCCACATTTGCGATTGAGCCATCTTCCAACTGGACAAGGATATCCAGAAGCAGGAGCGAGGTGGACGGCAGCATACTGTCTTCGTTTGACAGGATACACTGAACCGTCACCCTTGTGCCGATGATACTGCTGATGAGACTGGACAACCGCTCGGGATAGATGTCCGGGTTGAACAGCTTCTTGAAAAATGGATCGTAGGTTAAAGGCAGAGTTTTCGTACCCTCCATAAATCCAAGAAAGCGGTTCTTCCATTCTGGCGACATGTTCTGATATGCAAAGTAACTTCGCGGATGCTTCCGAAGCTCCGCGAGACATTCCTGCTCTGTGCGGGCAGGAAAAAGCTGGTGGATGTCTATTGGAGAACCATTGGCTGGCTGACTGGCATGGTTGTAGTTGGTAACTTTTTCGTTTGATACCGGTTGCTTGTGAAGGTGATTATTGTTGTTTTGGTTATACATAAGTTTCATTCCTCGTTATTTTCCGGCGCCTGTTTTGTCGACAGGAACAGCATAGCAGAAAAAAGAGGAAAAAGACTGCCAATGTAACAAATGGTATGTCTGGATGTAACTTTCGGTAATTTTTGCTGTTTATCCCCCCATAACCCAAGATTACATCAATGTTGTTGAGGGAAAAAACAATCTATGCTACAATGGTGGCGTGAATTTTGAACGGATAGAAAGGCAACACTATGTATAAATACTATTTATTTGACCTGGACGGCACAATAAGCCAGTCCGAGCCGGGCATTCTCAACTGCATCCGCTATGCTCTGGATGCAGCCGGACTGCCGGAGCCATCGGAGAAAGTGTTAAAGACATTTATCGGACCATCGTTGTACGATTCCTTTACATCCAAATGTCATGTTGACCACGATCAGGCACTCTGGCTGGTGGCGAAGTACAGAGAACGATACAATGTGACAGGTCTGTATGAGACATCTATCTATGATGGCATCCCACAGACACTCAAGGATTTAAAAGAAAAAGGTGCGAAGATCGGAGTGGCGACCTCCAAACCGACAGAACCAACGAAGAAGATACTGGCGAAATTCGATCTGGCACAGTACTTTGATGTCGTTGTAGGAAGCAATCCGGATGGAACCGGATCGGACAAACAGGTGCTGATCGCGGAGTGCCTGAAGCGGTTGAAGGAAGCCGATGTGGAAGGTACGGATATGCCACAGGCAGACTGGGAAGAGGCAGTCATGATGGACGATTCCAAGCCAGAGGTTAAGACACAGATACATGAAAAGGATGCCGTTATGATCGGTGACCGGATGTTTGACATTGATGGCGGACATGCCTGCGGAATTGATACGGTCGGTGTTCTGTATGGATATGGAAACCGTGAGGAATTTGAAAAAGCTGGTGCGGAATATATCATCAGCCGTCCGGAGGAGCTCCTGACATTGTAAGAGAGATCAGACAGAAGCCCTTTTGATATTATAAGGAGACTTTTAATGGGTATTCATAAGGATATTAAGGGTATATAGAAGGCAAATGCAGGCATATACCATAAAAGAGGAGACGAAAACGTGAGAAAATTATTGACGCTTGAGGATATCCATGAGCGTGAGAAAACAATGGTGTTCATGTTCCATGATCTGTGTGAGAAGCATGGGCTGCGGTATTATCTGTGTGGTGGTACGCTGCTTGGAGCAGTCAGACATCAGGATTTTATTCCGTGGGATGATGATATCGACATTCTGATGCCACGACCGGATTATGAGAGATTGCAGGAAGTGATCAAAGAGCAGCCATTTCTGCCGGAGCATAAGTTCCTGTCAGCAAGCCTTGGCAATCTGGATGAGCCATATACGAAGCTTGCGGATACGAGGACAAGACTGGACAAATATTATACGAAGGACAAATATGACATCTATTTATGGATGGATATTTTCCCGATGGATGGACTGCCGGATGATGATGCAGAGATTGAGAAAATCTATAAAAAAGCACTCTGGTACCGTAGGATCATACAGTATCTGAAGATGAAGACCGGCCGGGGTGGCAATCTGGTCAAGAAGATCGTGAAGCCGGTCTTAAAGCCATTTGCACATCTGATCTGGGGCAAGAAGCGGACCGTGAAGAAGCTGATACGGCTATGTACGCAGTATGATTTTGAATCGTGCAAATATGTAGGAGGCATTGCCTGTGGCTATGGTCCGCAGGAGAAGATGCCGAGAGAAGAATATGTGAAGCCTGTGAAGGTGACATTTGGCGGCAGAGAGCTGATCGCACCGGGTTGTACAGACTATTACCTGACATCCCTTTACGGCGACTATATGAAGCTTCCGCCAGAAGAAGACCGGAAAGCTCACATTATCAAAATGTATCAGGTAGAGTAAGCATATAGATATTTGTATAAGGAACAGAGTAAACGGTGGACAACATGAATAGTACAAGTGTTTTCCATATCAAGACGAAAATAAATAAAAATCATTCAGGAGGAAATAAAAATGAAAGATAAGATTTTAGAAGAGGACCTGTTGTATATTGCAAATGCAGGTGGAGATTATGAGAAATTATACGGCAAATCCATCCTGATCACAGGAGCAACCGGACTGGTTGGTTCACAGATCGTAAAGGCACTGCTTAAGATGAACGAAGTAAAGAATGCTGATATCACGATCTATGCATTTGTCAGAAATGCAGAAAAGGCAGACAAGATCTATGATGAATTTGCAAAGGATAAGCTGGTGTATGTGATCGGCGATGTTGGAGATCCGGTTACCGATGAGACTGTAATCCTGTCAAATGGCAAGAAGATCTCAGAAGTACAGATCAACTACATCATACATGCAGCAAGCCCTACAGCATCCAAGTTCTTTGTGGACTATCCGGTGGAGACGATCATGACTGCGGTAAATGGTACAAAGAATATGTTAGACCTTGGTAAGGAGAAGCAGTCCGAGGGTGTTGTATATATATCATCAATGGAAGCATTTGGTGCACCGGATCCTGAAAAGCCATATGTAAAAGAAGATGATCTGGGATACATTGATATCCACAATCCAAGAAGCTGTTATCCGGAGGGCAAACGTCTCTGCGAATGTATGTGTTCTTCTTACGCAAGTGAGTATAAGCTGCCGGTTCGTATTGCAAGACTGTCACAGACATTTGGCGCAGGTATCAGCTATGAAGAGAATCGTGTATTTGCACAGTTCGCAAAGGCTGCTATGAATAAGACGGATATTGTTCTGCACACAGCCGGAAAATCCGTTGGTAATTACTGCTACACCAGAGATGCCGTTATGGGTATTCTGCTCCTTCTTGTAAAGGGAAATGATGGTGAAGCCTATACCGTAGCGCATCCGGAAGCACATATCACGATCGGAGATATGGCAAAGATGGTTGCAGAGAAACTGGCAAATAATGAGATCAAGGTTGTATTTGACATACCGGAAAGCGCCATGACATTTGGCTATGCACCGGATGTAAATATGCGCTTGAATTCAGATAAACTTCAGGCACTTGGCTGGAAGCCGGTGATCGGTCTGGAGGAAATGTATACCCGCATGATGAAGAGCATGGAGTATACAAGATAAAGATTGGAAGAAATAAGCAGAAACTGCTGCTGCAGGGGACGATCTGTTCTATGGTAGCAGCAGTTATTTGCATTACAGGAAAGTCTGGGATAAAGAAAACAGGAGGACGTGGCAGTTGGTAAACAGGATCGTAGTCGGAGCGGACAGCTTCAGTATACATGGAAAATTTGATGAGCAGGGGATGTTCCTTTTGATGGAAGAGGGCGATATCCTTTCAGATGAGGATTTTGCGCGTATCGTGACCTTTGTTGATGACCACAGGAACGGAGATATCTTTCTGTTGCCGAAGAAATACGGACCGAGCAGGAACAGCAAGAAGGGAATCATGTATGCACCGTTTTCCGCATATCGCGAGAAAGGAAAGCATGCGCCTTGGCTTGCACAGAAGCTGGACAGAGATCAGGAATTTCATGGTGTCTATGAGCAGCTTACAAATGGGGTGATCTCTACGGAGATTTTAAGATTCCTGCACGGATTTACACCATTCGGTATGGTGTTTAAGGGAAGCCTGTTAAATCAGTTAATGGAGATCGCAGATGCCGGAATACAGGGTAGTTCTGCCGGAATACAGAATGCCGGACAGGATGCAAATGTGACATTCGGAAGCCCTGCGCATACATTGGAGGACGTTCTGGTAAAGGGATCATTTCCGGTATTAAAATGGCTGCTTGCGGTTCAGGCAAGAGCCTGTCTGGATGAGAAACTCTATTATATCGATGGTGTTGACTATACTTTGAAAAACAGCTTTGAAGGGGATAAGACCTTTTTTGAAGGAATCTATGACCGGGCATGGTATAAGGATACCGTTGATCAGCTGATCGAATGGTTAAAGGAAATGTCCATCCATCAGGAAACCCTGCAGATGCTTGTTATGCAGCATGCACTGTTCATTGTAAAATATATGATCCAGGCAAATCTCGATAACCTGAACAAGCATTTATTTGAAGAGACCGACAGCGAGGCTTTTTTGTGGAGGCTTGGGGAAGTGCTCTCTTATATAGATGATTCGATCATTTGTGAGAATCAGGGATACCATGTGGATATGAAGAATGAAGACTGCCTGGTATGGGTATTGCTGATCTTAAAGTATAAGGACACCGGTCTGGAATTTGATTTTACAGATGGCTGCTACAGCTATAATGATATCCAGATTGGAGAGCTTACGAAGCCGACGGCGGACATTCAGTTTATGGACAATAAAGATATGGAGGATCACACAGAGCTTACGATCGAAGGACGGTTATCGCCTATTCTTTTGATGAATGGAGCAGAGTTTGGTGTTCTGGTCGGTGACCGCTTCTATCCGGCAGAATATAATGAGCGGTATGCACATACAAAAGCATTTGGCATGTCGATCTTCAAGCTTCGGGCATTTACGATCCGGGTGGAGCTTCCATATGGACAGGAAACAGAACTGGCTTATGTAACAAGAGTCCGGGCGGATGTCTTTGAAAATGGTGAAACGATGGGAATGTCGGTAGAGGATCTTCCGGTCACTCTGGAATTCGATTCTCATTTCAGCCGTTTGTGTGACCGTTTCCGTCACAGCTATTGGAAGATCAATAAGAAGCTGTATATGTATAAGACAGAAGCCAATATCATGAAGGTTGATCCGGTAAAGCATGGGAAGATCGCAGGCAGAGAACTGACGTTATGGCGGGATATGTTTGCAACCGGACAGAAGAAGGTTATTAAGTTTATCATTGTCCGGGCGTTCTTAAAGGCAAAGCCGGTTTTAAAGCATCGTCCGATCTGGCTCTTTTTTGATAAGATATATAAGGCGGGGGACTCCGCAGAATACATGTACAAATATGCAAGAAGCAAGAATGATGGCATCAAATGCTATTATCTGGCAGATGGGGCATCGGAAGATTATGCACGTCTGGAACGCGAAGGTATGAAGCCGGTCAAACGGAGAAGCATCAAGCACCGGTATGCATTTTTGTATGCGGATATGGTGATCGTGTCAAACTCTACCGTCTACGCATTTAATGATTTCGGTACGATCAATTCGGCACTGATCCGTGATCTGATGAACTTCCATGTAGCCTGTGTCCAGCATGGTATGTCTATCCAGAAGATTGCAGTTGCGCAGAACCGGTTGAGAGATAATACACGGTTGTATTTCTGTGCATCCAAATATGAGATTGAAAATCTGTCGAAGCCGATCTACGGCTATGAGGGTTATGATGCATTGAAGCTGACCGGAGTACCGCGTTATGATGGACTCATAAATGAAGATAAACGGCAGATCCTGTTATCTCCGACCTGGCGGATGCAGGCAGCAGTTCCGGTTACAAAGAATGAGGGTGTGAGCCGTGACTACAATCCACTTTTTAAGGAGACAACCTATTATCAGGTATATAACAGCCTTATTAATGATGAGCGTCTGATCGCTGCGGCAAAGAAATATAATTATAAGATCGTCTATGTACTTCATCCGATCGTCAGCCCGCAGATCGATGATTTTGATAAGAATCCTTCGGTAGAGATCATTCCGGCGGTTGCCGTTCATGGACATTCCGGTGTCAATTATGAGAAGGTGTTCCGGGAATCCAGTCTGATGGTTTCGGATTTCTCCGGCGTTCAGTTTGATTTCGCTTATATGCGTAAGCCGGTGGTCTATCTGCACCATCACGATATACCGAAGCATTATGAGGAAGGAACCTTCCACTATGATACGATGGGATTTGGCGAGATCTGCGAGGACAACGACGAATTGATCGATGTTCTGATCTCTTATATGCAGAATAACTGCGAGATGAAACCGGAGTACCGCAGACGTGCCGATGATTTCTTCCGGTTTGACGACCATGACAACTGTGAACGGATCTATGATGTCATGATCGACTACCAGAAGACAAAGATTCATTAAGATATAGCTTTTTCTATAGCATCAACTATGATCTCCAGGGTTTTTAACCGGGCATATTTTTTATCGACTGATTCGATGATGTGCCATGGAGCATAGGTGGTGCTTGTTTTTTGCAGCATTTCATTGACGGCTGTTTCGTATTGATCCCATTTTTCACGGTTTCGCCAGTCCTCATCTGTGATCTTCCATTGTTTTTCCGGTGTATTCTGACGCAGCGTGAATCGTTCAAGCTGGGTGTCTTTATCAATCTGTATCCAGAATTTGATGATCACAGCACCCCAGTCATACAGTTCTTTTTCAAATTCGTTGATTTCGTTGTAAGCACGTTTCCAGTCATTTTCACTGCAAAATCCTTCGATCCGTTCTACCATGACTCTGCCATACCATGTTCGGTCGAAGATAGCTACATGACCGGAGCGTGGAAGCCTGGTGAAGAAACGCCAGAGAAAATGTCGGGATTTTTCATACGGAAGAGGACTTGCGATCGGAAATACTTCGTAACCGCGAGGATCTAATGCTTCCGTTACACGCTTGATATTGCCGCCTTTTCCGGCAGCATCCCAACCTTCGTATGCAATGATGACAGGAATCTTTTTGTGGTAAATGCTGTTGTGCAGCTCTCGAAGTTTTCCCTGTAATTCTTTCAGACGTTTGGAATATTCTTCATCAGATATCGTCTTGTCCTGTAAAGAGATATCTGACAGCTTCGGCATGTCCATAAGAGGGAATACATTCTGCGGGATCGGAACTGCCAGTGAATGATTCTGTAGGGCAACATCGATTCCCTCGGTCAGGATTTCCAGAACCTGAAGCTCCGCCCATTTCTTGGAGCAGCCATCGATGATATACCATGGCGCGCGGGAAGAATCGGTAGCATCTAAGAATTTGTCAAAGATGTCCATGTATTTGTCATAATGTTTGTTCTGTGCTAGGTCAGTATCGGTCACTCTCCATTTGGTTGCAGGATCATCGGCAAGCGTCCGGATCCGTTTCTTCTGTTCTTTTTTCGAGATGTTCAGGAAGAATTTGACAACCAGATAGCCGTTATCGGTCAGCTGTCGTTCAAATCTCCGAACATTGGCAATTCGAAGCTCGTAGTCTTTTTTTGACAATTCTTTGTGTGCGTATTCACGCGTAAGCTGATCCATCCAGCCGGAATCCATAAAGACAAAATTGCCGGCTTCCGGTATCTCTTTTACAAATCGCCAAAGAAATGGTTTCCGCCTGTCCTCTTCTCTGACCTTTTCCAGCGATGCAACCCGGTAAAAACGTGGATCGATATTGTTGATGATCCGTCCGACCAGACTGCCTTTGCCGGAAGTACCCCAGCCTTCTACCAGAACGATGACCGGAAGCTTGTGTTCCCGGACAGCCAGCGTCTGCGCCGCCAGCTTTTTCTGCAAAGCCTTTAACCGTGTATTCATTTCCTCGTCCGATGGCTTTTCCTTCATAATTCGATTATTCAACATACATAACACCCCCTGTGTAATAATGAAATTAATTTTTTATATTGTGTGAATTATGCGTTGGGATATCTTAACTTACCAATACAGGGGCATTTGAGGTCGCCGGTCCTTAGATGGCGCATTAGCGGCATCTTAGTACCGTTGCAGACCTAACTGAGACCTTACCGAGGTTTATCCGAGGTTAGTTCGAAGTTACACAGCGGGAAAACGAGCGGAAGCGTCCCCTGATTGGTAATGTTAAAGGTATCCCATGCATATCAATGTATAATATAAAAAATTAATTTCATTATTTTCCGGTTATATCATAAAGTCAATGGACAAAATGTTTAAATTATCTAAAGGACACGCATATAAAAAAATTTTTAATGTGTTAACAAATTCTATTGTCATGCCGACCGTTATATTGTAGAATATACATGAGGTTAGGGTTGGATTCTTGTAGAATTTATTTTGTGCTGAATTTTGAAATAATATTGAATGAAAGCATTCTTTTTTTTCAGAAAGAATGCACATAGGAATGATACAGGAGGGACACAGACTATGACATCAGGTGAAGAATTATTAGAATTAAGAAAGTCTACAGGAATGAACAGACGCGAATTTGCTGAGTATTTCGAGATACCGTATAGAACTGTACAGGACTGGGAACTTGGAAATAGAAGAATGCCATACTATCTTCTTCGTCTTATGGTTTACAAAGTAGACAAAGAAAATCTTGCAAAGCAGGATTGATTCAGGTAATTATTTTTTAAACAGATGATGGGCGAATAGGTATTGAAAAATCACGGGCATGTTATGTGTCCGTGATTTTTTAAGAAAAACAGAAAATAAAGCACACAAAACAGGGAGTAGAAACAGTGGCAAAGCAGTACGTGATGATCAATGACATAATCGAAGAACATAATGCGAGAATGTATAACTTAAGAAAATACTACCCGTTTTTTGTGTTATCGGAAACTGCATTTACACAGTACAGGGATGGACGATATAACAGTCTGGATATGGGATATATCACCATGGCGGTACTGCGTTTTTTTATTGAGGAAAACAACTTCAACGAGAGGGACATCACATATCCCCAGTGTGAAGCATTTATAAAAGAGCTACTGATCCGTGATTTCGATATTGAGATCGAGGACGAGGATATGGCAGACCTGATCTTATATATATTTGACAAGATCAGAAATGATGGAAAAGCATTTGAATTTACATTTTACGATCCGGGTAAGAAGCAGAAGAAGACCGGGCGTGTCAGACTGATCGACAGCCGGATCACGGATGGAAAAGTGCTCTATTACATAACTGCGGATGGGATAGAATTCTATCTTGATACCAAGGAGATCAAGGACGAGAGCAAGATCAATGTAGAACAGGTTTTGCTTGAGAAGATGATCACCGGAGAGAATTTCAAGGGAGGTATCGAGGTTGTCAAGCGGATCAACAGCGAAGTGAACCGGCTTGTAAGAGAAAAAGACGATATCGTAGATCTGCTTTCTTACGATGTATTTGCTGGGGCAGAAGCTTATGAGAAATATATGAAGACGGTTGGCAAATGGTTTTCCGAGGAACAGAAATTATTTGCGAAGAACAAGGCACTGGTCGATAAGGCAGTTGCGAAAGCGAACTTTGACCATCTGACAAAAGGTTCTACGTTGTTGGATGAGATCAGTCAGTTGGAGCTGGAATTGAAGAAGACCATATTAAAGCATGGAAATCTGATCAACAGCACCATGGAATTACAGAATATATCGGACAACATTATTCAGAAGGCGAAGTTAAAGCGTCTGCGTCCGGTATTTGATTTTGAAAAGGAATTACAGAAGATGATCAGGGAGGATCGGCCGGATAAGATGGGCATGATTCTTGCTCCTTTATTTGCACCGGCGATCACGAAGTCGTTCTCGATGACATCGATCGACAATCTTCTTACGCTCAAATCAGAGGATGAGGCGAAGATGGTGACAGCAAAGAAAGAAGATGTAAATGCGAACTTCCGTTACGAGGACGAGATTGAAGAAGAACGCTCCGGCAGAAACTATGGCAAGTTATTCTTTGAACTGATGGATGTGCTTGCCCGCTGGAAGAAGCTCAGCCTGAAAGAATTCAACGGATTCCTTGAGATACGATTTGGAAAAGAAATCTATGAGAATGCCGATTATTACGCATTCCTTACCCATCTGGCACAGAAGAAGGAATATGATATCAGCCGGATGTTAAAGAAGCAGGATACCATGCTTGAAAAGCTGGTAGTTGACAGCATCCGGGAATATCAGAAGGTGCGGGACAGCATCGGAGAGCAGCAGATACCACAGGCTACAGCCGACAGCATTTCAACCGTAAGCGTACCGGACATTTATTCGGAAGATGCTTATGCTCCGGATATCTCATTTGAGCCATACAAAGATATGCGCTTCACGCTGACCTTTGACAGCACTGAGGAGATCCCGGTTGGAGCAGATATGTATGTTACGAACATAATATTTGAATTGCAATAAAAATACATGTGAGGAAAAAAGATGGACAGCAGAAATTTGGATAAGGCGATTGAGATCTACGCCAGACTGATACAGGGCGAAACGATCGCGAAAGCAAGCAGAGAAAACAGTGCTCTGTACGAAGATTATTATGGAAATGCAGAGGTCTACGAGATTGTAGGCAATCTGTTAAAGAAACTGAATCTGAGTATTTACGAATACAACGAAGCACTTTATATCACTCCGGGTGAAGGCAACCGGGTATTTGGTTATACAAATGACGATATGAAGCGCATACTTGGACTGCGGCTGAATAAAGAATTGTTCCTGTGCTATTTCCTCATGTATGTGATCCTGCTGTATTTTTATAAAGATTCCGGAAGCTATCAGTTCCGTGAATTTATCAAGCCGGAAAAGGTGATCGAAGAGGCGGACAAATATCTGGCAGATGTGACGAAGCGGTTGTCTGTATTTTCCGCAGAGGATGTCGGGGCAGAGAGCTTTAAAGCGGTTGGGCTGCTGTGGGATGAGCTTCCGGCAGTCAGTCATGCAGTCTATGACGGAGAAAAGACGAAGGCGTCAAAAGCATCCAAATCCGGTTATGTGAAGCTGACATTTAACTTTATGGTCAGCCAGAAATTATTTGTCGAGAACGAAGAACGCTACTATCCGACCGATCGGTTCAAGGCGTTATGTGAGAATTATTTTGAAGAATACAGGGGACGTCTGTATCAGCTGCTTGGAGGTGAAGAGGATGCCGTGCATTAACCGAATACGGGTAAATAATGTAAAATACAACTTTGGTACACAGCAGTACGATGATTTTTCGATGCGTATGTATGGCAAGAACACGCTTTATGACCTTGCAAACGGTGGAGGAAAGAGTGTGCTGATGCTTCTTCTGCTTCAGAATCTGATACCGAATTGTACGTTAGATGATAAGCAGCCGATCGAGAAATTATTCCGGAATGGTGGCGGCAATACGACTATTCATTCCCTGATCGAATGGAAATTAGACGACGCGGATATCAAGGATGGATACCGCTACATGACGACCGGCTTCTGTGCCAGGAAAGCAAAGGAATCCGACGAGGGAGCATCACAGGACGGACAGACGGCGGCGATCGAGTATTTCAATTACTGCATTTTCTATCGGGATTATAATAAGAACGATATCATTAATCTTCCATTGTCAAATGGTAATGAAAGAATTACATACAGTGGTCTAAAATCCTACATTAAGGAGCTTGGACATAAGGATATGAGCCTTGAAGTGCGCTTATTTGAGCGGAAAGGGGAGTACCAGCGGTTCATCAGCGAATATGGTCTGCATGAGAGCCACTGGGAGATCATCCGTGGAATCAATAAGACAGAGGGTCATGTCCGTACTTATTTTGAGACGAATTATAAGACGACCAGAAAAGTAGTAGAAGATCTGCTGATCGAGGAGATCATAGAGAAAGCATTTCTGACCCGTACCGGTAGGGATGGGGATGAGAGCACGATGGCAGAAACGCTGCTTGATATTAAGGATAAATTGAACGTGCTGGCACAGAAGAAACGGGATATCGCGAACTTCGATCATCAGATCGAGCTGATCAATGTCCTGCAGGCAAAGGTCAATTCCTGTATTAACCAGTACGAGGCACACGAAGATATCACAAGGCAGCTTGCGGATATCTATGTGACGGGAAAAGAACTGACATCGAGAGAAAATGAACATCTGGAAGAACTGCTTGTGGCAAAACAGACTGCATTTGAACAGAAGGAAAGCCAGAAGAAGCGGTTGGAGAATCTGAAGATCACCAGAGATGGTTTCCGTCTGCAGGAGCTCCGGGATAAGTCAGAACAGTTAAATGCAAATCTTGCTGAAAATGAACGACAGGTATCGGCATTAAAGCAGGATATGAATATGAAAGAAAGTATCAATGATTATCTGGGTTATCTGGAAGACAGAAAACAGTTATCCGAGAATCAGAAGATCATCGATCATATCTTACAGAATACCGGGGCAGACCGTGAGAAAATGACGGTCTATGCCTATAACAGAAAGCTTCGGGATGATGCGCGTTTGAAAGAGCTTCTTCTGGCAAAGGAAGAGGTCGAACAGTCGCATGAGTATGCAGTGAAAGAGGCTGATTACTGCATGAAATGTATCAAAGAGGGCGAGATCGATCTGGCTGTATCCGGGGATAATCGGAAAGCGGCTTCGGACAAATTACAGTCCTTAAATAACAAGATATCCGAGCTGACCTCACAGGTTGCCCTGCTTGTTGTGTCGGATGCGGCAAACGTGATCGAAGCATCCGAAGAAAAGGCAGCAGAATTTGAGGCATCCTTACAGGCACTTGCAGAGAGCATACGGGAAGATCAGGAGCAGGTATTTGAAGACCGTTACCGGTTGTCACTTGCGGAAAACAGTCTGGAAACACTGGAAAAAGAATATGAGACAAGCCATCTGGATGCAGAGGAATATCGTCAGGCAGCTAAGAAGTTAGAAAGCATTATGGCGGTATATAGTGTAGAGAAAGCAGAAGAAATCATAGATGCGATCAATGCAAGGATCACAGGAACGCTGACCGAGACGGTCATCAGAAAACAGGAGATTGACCGACAGCTTGCAAGACGCAAATATCTGGAATCCGGACGTTTATTCGGACCAAGTGCAGGAGCATCGGCAGTTATTGATTATATCGTGACCAGACATGGACATATGGCGATGCACGGAGCTGATTATCTGGCAGCACTTAAGCCGGAGCAGCGGACGGAGATCTTGAAGAAAAACGGGGCACTTCCGTATGGAGTAGTCGTGAAGAATTTCGCTGATATTGCAGAGGATATCAATCTGGATTCGATTCAGACAGACAATGAAATGGTTTTGATCTACGATATGGATGACCTGTCTGAAAAGGCAGTTACCATAAACGAAAATGCCGTTATGGTCTGCAGAAAAGGAGAATATTTTACAGATGATGAGATTCTGAAATCGTTAAAGGAAGAACTGACGATCCAGATCCGTGGCCTTGAGGATGAGATATCCATGATCGATGAGAAGCTTGCGACCTACCGGGAAGATCTGGCATTTGTCAGTCATCTGGCAGATGAGAGGCACCTGGATGCGGCAGATATCGAACGAAAGCTGAATCAGGATCTGTTAAATAAAAAGGATGAGGTCCGTGAGCTTCAGGATCGTATAACAGAACGGACAAGCCGGATCACCCAGCAGAAAGAAGATGAGGCATCCGTAAAAGAAAAGCTGCATGAGCTGGAGGAAGACAAATCAATCCTGCTTCGTATTAAGGAGCTTTCTGATCTGGCAGTTGAGGAAGAATCCCGTTATACGGAGAATGTTCAGAAAGAACAGCGGATCACCGGACAGATCGAGGAGCTGAAGCGGGATGCAGTCAGATGGAATACAACTGTGAGCGAGACGGAGGCACGGATGCTTGCGATCGCAAACAGTATTCAGGATATACAGGATAAATGGCAGAATTACTTCAAACCTTATTACCTGGAGGATGGCAAAGTGGATGTGTCACTGGATCCAAAGCAGAAGATTCAGGTGGCACTTGGACAGGAAACGGAAGATGTATCCAGACGGGATATCGAGATCCTTACGATCTCTGATGAAGTGCTGGAGACAGAATTTATGGCGATGTATGCAGTAGCAAATAAAAATGCACCGGATGTAGAGGATAAGAAGAAGTTGGTTCAGGCATTGTCACAGTCAATGGATCGTATCCTGCATACGATCGAGAAGCGTGGCGTGAAACTCTCGGATCTGGAAGCACAGACACAGTTATTTACCACATCTGAACAGCAGTTACAGGCACTTTCTGATGAATTGATGCGTCTGGAACTGGTATCAGCATCCATGGCGGAAGAACTGAAGAATGTATCAAAGGCTTCCGGCAGATTGGAAGGAAATATCGAATATGCGGTTGCCAGTCTGAAAAAGACTTATGGTGAAGATGCATATGTAGAAGAACAGATTTCTTTAAGTGAAGCAGAGCAGGCGATCGCACAGGGCGATCAGATCCTTGCCGAGCTGGAACAGAGTTATAAGAAGACAGCAGAGAAATATGAGACCTGTAACAAAGAGCAGGGCTATATGATCGAGCTTTATAAAGATGTAAAACGTATCGTAGATACAAATGACATCAATGTAGAAAATGGTAAGCTGTTAGAAGCCGGAAAAGAGGAGCTGCGACAGGCATTTGAGACCAGTTTGTTACGATATGACAGAAGTCGCAAGAATTTGGAAAAGACAAGAAATGAACTGATGCGGTTCAAGGGACAGACAGCGGAAGCACTCAGTGAAATGGGTGTATTCGAGATGGCAGAAACGATCCGCAGAGATGTCATCATACCTGAAAACTACTATGATGCAAAGGCGTTACTTGAAAGCCTGTTACAGATCATTTCCTATATCGATCTGGAAAAGGAAAGAGTGGAAAAAGGAATCGAAGATATGGTTGCGATCAAGGAGAATTTTTGCAGTCAGTGTTTACAGCGTTGTATGGATGTAAAGACCGAGCTTGAGAAGCTTCCAAAATTATCGAAGATCACCGTTGGAGAAGAAGTCATCCGTATGGTTGATCTGACGATCCCATATGTGAAAGAAGAATTCCTTGCACAGCGTATGTCTGATTATATTGACGATATCGTAAAGGGCGCAGATGCCTATGAGGATGAGAGGAAGCGTGTCCGTTATATCCGTGACTGTCTTGCATTGAAGCGGTTATTTGGCGTAATGGTCACAGACATGAATGCGATCAAGCTGAAACTATATAAGAGAGAGCGTATCAAGGAGCAGAGCCGGTATCTTCGTTATGAAGAAGCGGTTGGTAGTACCGGACAGTCACAGGGTATCTACATTCAGTTCCTGGTTGCGATCATCAATTATATTGCAGGTATGTATTCTTATGGCGCGGAGGGTGAGATCTCTACAAAGACGATCTTTATTGATAACCCATTTGGCGCGGCAAAGGATGTATATATCTGGGAGCCGATCTTTGCCATGCTTGCAGCTAATCATGTGCAGTTGATCGTTCCTGCCCGTGGCGCAACTCCGGCGATCACCGGCAAATTTGATGTGAACTACGTTCTTGGTCAGCAGATGGTCGGTAACCGCCAGCAGACGGTTGTTGTCGATTACACCAGCAAGACCTCGCAGGAGGAACTGGAATATCAGGACATCACCTACCAGCAGGCAACCTTTGACTTTATATAATGGTATTTGTTTTATTTGTGGTTATAATCAAAGATTTTTACATAAATTTACCGAAAGTTACATTGAGACATGCTGTTTATTACATTAGTGTCTTTTTTGATTATTTTTCTGTTATGCTGAATCTGTCGACAATATAGGTGCCGGAAAGAAGAAACTTGTCAAATAACAATATTAGATGTGTTTTGACATGAAAAAGGTAGCGTAATATAATGAATAGAAAAAAGAAAAGACATACTGACAGTGAAAAACAGGAACTTATTTCTTCGCTGGTAATTATGAATGATGCAATGTTTGAGGTTATGTGTGAAGACCCTCTTTTTATAGAAGAACTTCTTCAAACAATTTTCAATAATGCTGAACTCAAAATTAAACCAGATTCTTTGATTGCTCAAAAAAGTATCCGCAATCTTGCGGGCCGTTCAATTCGAATGGATGCATATGTTATAGGAGAAGAAGATAATGTATTTAATATAGAAATACAACGATCTATGAATTGTAATCATGTGAAAAGGGTTCGGTTTCATGCGTCTGTAATAACAGCAAATAATTCAGAGCCAGGCGATTCGTTTGATCATGTTCAGACATTATGTATTATATATATTTCTGAATTTGATATTTTCAGAAAGGGACGAACGATATATCATGCTCAGAATACAATTCTGGAAACGGGAAGCGTTGTTGATAATGGACTGACAGAAATTTATGTAAATACTGAAATAAAGGATGGAAGTAAGATATCGGATTTAATGACTTTATTTCAAAAAAAGCAATTAACAGTCGCTGATAAGGATAAATTTCCAAATACTTATAACAAATTTACACATGTGAAGAACAGTATAAAGGAGGATGGTTATATGAAAGATGAATTTGCAGCTTTTGTACGTAGAGAAGGAATTTATGAAGCGATTGAAACTTATGATGAATGTGGACTTGATCAGAAGGAAACCATTGAAAGAATAATGAAACGATATGATCTGACCAGGGAGCAAGCAGAACAATACTATAGTGATGTGTTTATTGTTTCATAAATTAAGATAGATCTATAGGACAAAACGTGTTGATAAAAACCGCCTCCAGCCCTTTATTTATGAGGGCTGGAGGCGGTTTAATCTTTTTTTGATTTACTGGTGGTAGTAGCTTAAGAAATCAGCAATTCTTTCCATAGCGGTTTTAAGCTGCACGATATTTGGCAGATATACGATACGGAAATGATCCGGGTCTGTACAGTTGAAGCCGGTACCACAGGTGATCAGGATCTTCTTCTCACGGAGAAGATCAAGGGCAAACTTCTCATCATCCTTGATATGGAACTTCTCCTGATCCAGTTTCGGGAATATGTAGAAAGAAGCTTTTGGTTTCACAACGGATACACCGGGAATGTCACAAAGGGCATTGTAGATATATTCACGCTGTTCGTAGATTCGTCCGCCCGGAAGCAGGAGTTCATCGGCACTCTGATAACCGCCCAGAGAAGTCTGAACGATACTCTGTGCAGGAACATTTGAACAAAGACGCATTGAAGACAGAAGATTCAGACCTTCGATGTAGCCTTTTACATGATCCTTTCTGCCGCATAGACACATCCAGCCGATACGGTAACCGGCTACACGATGGGATTTGGACAGACCGTTGAAGCTGATCGTGAACACATCCGGTGCCAGAGATGCGAGTGCAACATGCTTTCTGCCATCCATAACCAGTCTGTCGTAGATTTCATCTGCAAACAGGATCAAATCGAATTCTCTTGCAAGATCAACAATCTGTTCCAGAATCTCCTTTGGATATAAGGCACCTGTTGGGTTATTTGGATTGATCACGACGATACCCTTTGTATTTGGAGTGATCTTACTTCTCATATCATCGATATCCGGATACCAGTCACTCTGTTCATCACAAATATAGTGAACAGCAGTACCGCCTGCCAGTGTGACAGAAGCTGTCCATAATGGGTAATCAGGAGAAGGAACCAGAATCTCATCTCCATTATTTAAAAGTCCCTGCATAGACATGGTGATCAGTTCACTTACACCATTTCCGGTATAGATATCGTCAATTCCGACATTTGGAATATGCTTTAACTGGCAATACTGCATGATAGCCTTTCTTGCGGAGAATAAGCCCTTGGAATCGGAATATCCTTCGGTGTCTCTCAGATTGTAAGACATGTCTTTGATGACTTCATCCGGTGCGTGAAAACCAAATGGTGCAGGGTTTCCGATATTCAGTTTCAGAACATCAATGCCCGCTGCCTGCATGCGGTTTGCTTCGTCCATAACAGGACCTCTTATGTCATAACAAACGTTATCGAGTTTCGTTGATTTTTCGTATGTTCTCATGCGATATACCTCTCTTTATAAGAATTTATCCGGCTCCCAAAACCGGAAGTTAAGCAACCTTAAGAATCCATTCTTGTACAGGAAACTGTTGTTATGGGAATTTGCCGGACTTTATAAGATGACAATAAAAAAGCCCAAGCAAATAAATTTTGCTTAGGGCGAACTTATTATTTTTATAGTCCGTGTTACCACCTAACTTCAGGAAAAACTTCCTGCACTCTGTACGGCCAGATCTCTTAACCGTTGTTCCTGTAACGTGGAACCTTCCGTTGACTGCTAATCTAAAACCTATTTCGCAATCACAGCTCGGGGACTGCTTCCTTAAGATGTTCTACAGGCTCACACCAGCCGCCTGCTCTCTGAAGTAACACTTGCTTAAGTACTCCTTCCTGTCATAGCCTTTGATTTTTCTAAAAGTCTAGCACTGCACAGGGGAAAAGTCAACTTAATTTTTATGGAATTATAATTGTTTAAAAAATATACACAATTAATACTACAATACAACATTTGAATGAAAAAAGACAAAATAAATACAATAAAATGATTAAATTGTCAAAAAATAATGTTGACAAAATGGGTATTATCACATATAATAAAGATACATTAAAGAACGGTCATCAAACAGATGCCACCTGGATAAACAGATCGAGGTCCGGTACACGGAAACTGGTCAAAAGTAAAAGGTGTTTTCCAGAAGTTCAAGGAAGGAGGAGATTCCGTTGGATACAATTGAAGAACAGTTTTATCATAGCAGCATACATGATTGGGAAGTTGTTTCCACACGGGATGCCTTATCGATATAACTTGAAACAAGTCCCCACACAGATGCCGGTTCGGCATAGATTGAAGTATCGGGACGTAGGTATTAGATTACCGATTATGTTCTGCTAGGATTGTTCAAAACACAAGATATAGGTAGTGTTTCAAGGGCATTAGGCTATATCACATAGACGCTTAGAAGTTGTTGGAAGGATTGGTACAACATAGTATCTGTTCAGGCAGTGACTGTTACAGATGCCACTTGTTTAGATTCGTTATAAGCAGGAGTTTATATAATATGTACCATTGCGGTATAACATTTCACATCTTTTGAAATATTGTACCATACATCTAAAATTTGAATGATGCAGTTGCATCGGGAGCATACATAATTGCTCATCCTTCAGTAGAATTTATTTATAGATTTTATATAAAATGGCGTTTTATATGGCGGGTGTGGAAACCTCGAATATTTACAGAATACTTCGACAATAATCTAAAATTAAATACATACAAAGACCCAGGTGCTTATGCATCTGGGTTTTTGTATGTATTTAAATTGATCCGGTTTCAAATATTTTAAAACTTTTAGTTCACATGATCTGTCATATAAATAGCGGCAGAAAATTTGTAAGTGGATTTTGCAAAATAAACAGTGTAGCCGCTTGCGTTTGTTTTTGCAAACGACTATATTAAATATTAGAGAAAGCGAAAGCTGAAAGACCTGCATAAGGACATTTTATTACAAAGAAGAGGAGACGAGAAAATGGCTACAAATGAAAACAATAATGTTCAGGAAACGACCGGACAGACACAGAACACGGCAACAGCGACACAGACGCAGCCGAATACAGCTGCAGCACAGAATGTGTATGGAGCACAGCAGGGCTATACATATGGAGCATATGATACGAATGCACAGAATAATGCATACTATCAGCAGAATGCCTATTATAACAATGCACAGGCAAATCCATATAATACAAATTATTATACGCAGACGTCACAGCAGACGACATCGTCGGAGAACAATTATTACAATAGTCAGGTATCCGGAGATGTATTTGACGAGGTATTCGTTGAAAAAGGTGAAACGCCGGTTGCAACATTAAGCAATGGCATGGTTCTGAATCTGATTTCGGGTGAGGGGTTAAAAAATGAGCAGGCAGTACTTACAGATGAACGATTATATTACAATCACCGGGAAGGACTGATCAACCGGATATCTACAAGAGAGATTGTAGATGCAGCAGATATTACCGGTACAAAGATAACAGATAACAAGCCATATTCCATTCTGATCGTTGCGATACTGATTCTGATCGGTTCGATCATAGGAGCTTCATCAGCCGATGATGGCAGTATATTGGCAAGTGGTATCATTGTTGCAATTATATTCCTGATCACATTCCTTGTTTTGATCAAGAAATGGCTAGTGATCGAATATGCAGGTGGACGCATCAGACTTAGCGTAAAAAAATATGGTATGAATAACATTATTGCATTTCAGAAAGCTATCTACAGAGTAAAAACGGAAGTTAAGCAGCATTAATTAAAAAGGAGACAGTCAACCCATAGCAGGTGGGGTGACTGTCTCCTTTTTTTTCATACCGTCTGATCGGATGGAACAAAGATTGGAAAATCCGGGATATTATAAGAGAATACAGCCGTAATTATGATAAGGACGATCAGGAATATATAGCCGATGGCATATATCCATTTGGGGATCCGATGAAGTGGCAGCAGATGTATGGCACTTAAGAACTGCCCGGCAAGAATACCGATTCCATAGGCGGTCAAGTCGATCGCCATGCTGGTACGATCGAAGCCGCCGGATAAGACATAGTAGATGCTTACAATGATAAGATTGGCGATACAGATACCGGTTGAGATCATCAGGATAACTTTATGAATAGAAGGCTGATCGGGAATGTAGTGCAGTGCATAAAGAATCAACATGACGATCAGAGTCGGAAACAGGGTAAGCTTCAGATGCTCCCAGATACTTTCATTGATCGGAGCACACCAGGCAATGAGGCTGTTTTTTCCAAGAATATCATAAAGAAAATGCCAGATACTTCCGAGAATGACAATACAGATCGAAGAAAAGATACCCCAGATAAAAAAGTTATATTTGCCGGAATGATACATAAGAATGATTCTCCTTGTAAGATTTTCATAAAGCGCAGAAGCAGTTTTGTATTTAAAAATAGAATTATATTTTTACCATAATAATTAGCAGGATTCATTGATGCAGACTGCTTGTTTGTGCTATTATATCTATATATTATATTCCGTATAAACAGAATATATGCATGAACAGAAGCATGCAGAAATGCGGGCAGTCAAGCAGTCTGGCATAAGAAAATAATGAGAGATTAAAAGGAGAATGTATACAAATGGATTACAATAGCCTGAGCTTAAAGATGCATGAAGAAAATAAAGGAAAGGTTGAGGTCATTTCAAAGGTAAAGATCAAGGACAGAGATGATCTAAGTACAGCATATACACCGGGTGTTGCAGAGCCATGCAGAAAGATCCGTGACAATAAGGCTGATGTATATAAATATACATGTAAGGGCAATATGGTAGCGGTTGTTTCCGATGGAACTGCAGTTCTCGGACTTGGCGATATCGGACCAGAGGCTGCGATTCCTGTTATGGAAGGAAAAGCTATCCTGTTTAAAGAATTTGGCGGAGTAGATGCATTCCCTATTTGTCTTGATACAAAGGATGTAGATGAGATTGTAGAAACCGTAAAACGAATCGCTCCTGTATTTGGCGGTATCAATCTGGAGGATATATCAGCACCAAGATGTTTTGAGATTGAGAGAAGATTGAAGGAAGAACTGGACATCCCTGTATTCCATGATGACCAGCACGGAACAGCTATTGTTGTATCCGCAGGTCTGATCAATGCACTGAGGTTGGTAGGTAAAGATTTTGATAAGGCAAATGTTGTAATCAATGGTGCAGGCTCAGCCGGTATCTCTATCTGTAAGCTGCTTCTTCAGCTTGGCATCGGAAATGTAGTTCTGGTTGACAAGCAGGGTGCACTCTGTCCGGGTCAGGACTGGATGAATCCGGCACAGGCAGATATGGCAGAGATCACAAATAAAGACAGACAGACCGGAAATCTTGCAGAGATCATGAAGGGGAAGGATGTATTTATTGGAGTATCAGCACCGAATATCGTAACGGCAGAGATGGTAGCATCCATGGCAGCCGATCCTATCGTATTTGCTATGGCGAATCCGACACCGGAGATCATGCCCGAGGAAGCAAAGAAGGGCGGCGTTCGTGTTATGGCGACTGGACGTTCTGACTATCCAAATCAGATCAACAATGTTCTGGTTTTCCCTGGCATCTTCCGTGGCGCACTGGATGCAAAGGCTACAGGAATTACAGAGGAAATGAAGATGGCAGCAGCAAAAGCAATCGCATCAATTGTAACCGATGAAGAATTAAATGAAGAATATATTATTCCGGGTGCCTTTGATGACAGAGTAGCAAAGGTGGTTGCCAAGGCAGTTGCGGATGAAGCACATAAGCTTGGTATAACAAAATAATAAAGGCTTGCAGAAATGTCCACTGGCAGAAATGTCGTGGTAATTCTTATAAGGTAAGCAGGTTTTGACAGAAAGGAGACCTAATATGACAGATGATTTTGTGACACTTACGATTGAGAAACAGAAGAATATTGCACTGATCGCACATGACAGCAAAAAGGCTGAGATGATCGAGTGGTGTAATGATAATAAGGACATACTGAAAAATCATTTTCTCTGCGGAACCGGAACAACAGCCCGGATGATCGCAGATAAGACAGGACTGCCGGTGCGAGGTTACAACAGCGGACCATTAGGCGGTGATCAGCAGATCGGTGCCAAGATCGTAGAGGGCAGAATCGACATGGTGATCTTCTTTTCGGATCCTCTGACAGCACAACCACATGATCCGGATGTAAAAGCGCTGCTTCGTATCGCGCAGGTGTATGATATTCCAATTGCAAATAACAAGTCGACTGCAGATTTTATGATCAATTCCAAATACATGGATCAGGAATACGATCATAAGGTGATCAATTTCAAGAAGAATATCAGACAACGTGCAGAAAGTCTGTAAACGGTATATCTTATAAATTTACAGGAAAGACAAACATATAAAAATAAAAACAGTGCCTGGTTTTAATACTGTCAGATTCACGGTGGATTCGTGGAAATGGTTGTATCGGTCAGGCACTGTTTTTGTATGCAGAAAAAAGAATGAAAAGAAAAAACGCTCTGCGCAAAAAACAATTTAGAAATTCTACTGTTGGTTAGAAAATGCTTCGTTGGTTTGTTCTATAAAAAGACAAATTTTGACAGAATACAAAAGAGAAGGTTGAAGCATATTAATCCGGAAAGCAATATGGAGAGAGATTAGTGAAGATTAACAGAACGTTTCTAGGACAACGGTTGAAAGAAGCAAGAAAGAAAAAAGGTCTTACCCAGCAACAGTTGGGAGAATTGACTGAACTCAGTGATAAATATATCAGCAGGATCGAAACAGGTAAGGCAGATATGTCACTGGATTGTTTTGTTGCATTGATCAATACGTTGGAGATATCTGCTGATTATGTTCTTCAGGACAGTTTGTATATGGATTATGAAATTGGGGATGACGAGAAGAAAAAACATATCTCATATCAGAGATTTGGGGCTGAGAAAACAGAACAGTTGTTATATATGCTTGATAAACTTACAGCAATGATGAAATAAGTACAAATTATATTATGGGGGGGAATATTATGATTCGGATTGCGGTTTGTGATGATGAGCAGCATGTTCTGGACGAGATCAGTCAGATGACAGCAACGTATATGAGAAACTGTAATTTCAATTTTCAGATTGATACATTTTGCAGTGGCGAGGAGCTGCTGATGGAGATCGACCAGAGCGGGATGTATCAGATCGTATTTCTGGATATTGAGCTGACGGAGATGAATGGGATCCGGGTGGCAGTACAGCTTCGGAAACAGTATCCATCTATGCTTCTTGTATTTGTGTCCGGGTACAGTGAATATTATCGGGCGGCCTTTGATGTCCAGCCATTTCAGTTTTTAGATAAACCGGTAAATGAACAGACCTTTCTTCCTTTGCTTGACAGAATTATATGTCATGTCAGAAACAATATGGAAATTCTTCCATTCTATTATAATCGCACGTATTACGCTATTAACATTGGAGATATTATTTATCTGGAGAGTAACCGCCGGGTGATCACGGCTGTTTGTGTCTCCGGAATATTTGAATTTTATGATAAACTTGAGAATCTGGAAAAATATCTGGAGGAGCACCAGCAGCATTTTGTCCGGATCCACAAATCCTATCTGGTCAATACCAGTCATATCAGGGAGCTTCGATACTCAGAAGTTATCATGAGTAATGGGATGGAGCTTGCCATCAGCAGAGACAATAAGAAATATGTCCGGGAATATTATATGGACTGGATCGGGGGAGCAGGCATTTGAGTTCTATTCTGTCGCTGGCATCTAATCTTTTTTATATCTGGACAATCCGGTTATTTGGAAGTTCTGGTTGTATATCCGGAAAATGCAGGAAAATAGCCGGGAAATCTCAATATCCATGGAAACAGGCGGCTGTTACAGGCATTTATCTGGCAGTGTTTATGATCGCTGCGGAAAAGCTTGTTTATCGTTATTTTATTATGGTTGGAAGCCATGCTGATGTTGGAAAAGAAACTTTTATAAGGCTTCAGATATCTGCTGTATCTATTTCAAGAATTATCCTTTTAGTATTTATAAAATTGAATATTCTGGCGTGGAGAATGCTGTGGAGAAGTCATCATGCAAATGTTGGTGCACCCGATATGGATGAGACTTGTCCGGATCCACTACTGGTCTTGCAGTATAAGGTGACGTTTGGAGATTTTGTGGAGGTATTTTGTGTTCCGGTAATAACTTTGGCATTGTTTACACATTTTCGGACGGCATGTGGAGGAAAACATTTTCCGACCATTGTACTGCTTCTGTATGCGGTCAATATATTATCCAGTAACCTGTATCGTCAGGAAAGAAATGGACAGATACGGGAAGTGAATGTCCGGACGATGCGTGCGGAAGCAGAACAGTATAAGGCATATAGTTTTTCTCTGGGAAAGGTCTGGCAGGAATTTCGGAAATTTCGTCATGACCTGAAGAAGCAATATATGCTGGAATGTGTGTATCTGGAAAATGGTCAATATGAGCTGCTGCATCAGGAATATGAAAAGGCACTGGCAGTTGTGGTAGCAAAGGAGGTGATTTCCGGGCATGTTCTGATCGATGCAATTTTGTCCTATAAAAAGCGGGAAGCATCCGAACGGGGAATTGAGATCACGACATGGATATCAGTGCCGATCGATCTTGCGATCAATGACCATCATTTGAATATGCTGCTTGGAAATATACTGGACAATGCCGTAAAATATACGATTCGTGGGGGAAAAATAGGGATCAAGATTTTATATGACAGGAGCAATCTTATGATCGTATGCAGGAATACGATCAAGGAAATGACGGTAAACAGCATACAGATCAGCGGGCCTGTCGGCGGGGCAGAAAAGCAAATACCCGGATTGCGTAACGGGCAGGTGGAGCGGAACCCGCATGGTCTGGGCCTTCAGATTGTACAGGAAGTAGTGGCGTTTTATAATGGAACATTTGAAATAAAAAAGAGTGAGTTTGAGTATGTAGTGCGTGCTTTTTTGGAATTGCAATACCAAAAGTTACATTGAGACATGCTATTTATTACATCAACGGTTTTTCGCAGGTGATTTTTTGTATAGTGATGTTACGGGATATATGAAGGGATTCCGATAAACAAAAATGGAAGGAGGGTAGTGACAACATAAAAAAATAAACCAGAAAATTTATAAGATGTCAAAAATGGTGCAGGTCTGGAAGCGCAGCATATCGGGAGATTCGCTTAGCTGCTTCAGGTCTGCACTGTTTGTATGTATTAATTCAGACATAACGTTCAAATGTCAGATAGATCCTGCCTTTCCGGGTTTCATGTCCACAGCCTTTATAGATGAATTTGCCATATCCGCGGATGGACAGAGTATCCTCCGGTTTCAGGTTATAGCTGTTATTTTCAAGAATGCGATTGTTTAAAAATACTTTTTTTTCACGGAACAGGGCGACAGTCTGGCTTCTGGAGAGCTTCGTGATAGAAGCAATGGCAGCATCGATCCGTTCTGAGGCAGCAATGCACTGAAATTCTTCCAGTGTTGGTACAATATCCGGCAGGTCATCATCCGGGCAGATGATACAGCGGACATTGGTATGTTTGATGCGGGTAAGATTATCAGTGATGTAATCTGCGATCGAAGATACACAGAACACATAAGCGGTATTTCGTTTTCCGCTTCTGGAGGATTCTTTCATAACAATGTCACCGGTCATTTCACGTTCAATACCAAGGTTCATCAGAGAACCCAGAACGTCGCGGTGAGTCAGCTCGTCTGAAAATTTGTCCAGTAATGGTGTGATCTGAAGTATGGTGATCGGAAATGAAAGTTCATATCCGGTCATATCCTCTGATCCAAAGCGGATCATAACACGGTCACATCCTTCCCGGCCACCGAAAATCTGATATGGTACATGGTTGATGTCCGGCAGGATAGAATAGAAAATATCCAGATCGGATGCAGACAGAAAATTCGTAAAGGTATAGATATTCTTCTGATAGGCTTTATTTGCAAGATCCTTGAATCGTCCCTGTAATAATGCATCTGTATTCATGTGGTTTTCCTCCTGCGCGGCTGTGTTGTGTTCTTTCAATCTATGTAGAATGATAGGATTATTGGAACAATTTGTAAAGGGGGGAAAGAAATCTTAACTTTTTTGAAATATTCTTGACAAAATCTATACAAACGTATATATTGTGTAAAGCGTCTGGCGCGATAGAAGAGGATTCCGAATACGGGGTCAGTAAGATTGTGACAGACGTTATATATTTGCATAGTATTTTTTTCGAAAGATGAGGAGTTCAGTTTTGAGCTCCTTTTTCTTTATATCTGACGGAGAAATTAGGTATTGTTACATTCCGGATTTTATTTTTTAAGAAGAAAATATAAACGCTTCGCGATATAAAAAAGTATTCTGAACAAAAAATGGCATTTTTCACAATATTTTCAAATTTTTGCTGCTGTAAAAAATCGTAAAATGTCGAAAAGTATCGCACGCAAATCAAATTTTATTTGATTGAATTTGGCTGTTTGAGTAAAGAAATAGTAAATTTGACAAAATGAGATAGGCAAAATCCGTCAAAATATTCATAAAGCTATCATATATAGTAAAATTTGTGCAAAAAGAACCATAAAACCCGGAAAACTTTATTTATTATGCAATATTTACAAATTTGAATGAATTTGTTATCATAGCACCATAAGAGATGGACAGGAAATAAAAACGAACATCTTGAAAGAAGTTACTACAGTGTAGTAAGTTAAAAAAGACAATTACTTAACATTTGAATAGATATGATGGAGGATTCCCAATGCACGAATTCGTATAATCCCTATATTACGATGTAATGTACCCCATAACCCCCAAACCCCCCCAAACCCCCCCTTTTTGGAATCCTCCATGACCTCTCCTTTAAGAATGAGCCTCAGTATTAATTACTGGGGCTCAAGCCCTTTCTATACACAATTTTAATTTCTCCCGGATTTTTATTTATGATTTAATTGATACAGCAGAAGGAATGGTATAAACCGATCGCTGGATGTCGATACTCTTTTATAAAGAAAGGAAGCCGGAATGGCTTATATACATGGCGGTTTCTTTTTGTATGAAAAGAGGAATGGGATATGTTATTTAATAGAAGAAACAGGACTGCAGATCAGGTATATCCGGGGATGCGCCAAAGCCGGAAGCATGGTGTGGATAAGAAGCGCCATTTGGGTAAACAGAAGGGCGTGGATGCGGTTCAGGCAGAACTGATGGAGCATTATCAGGATTATATGGAAGAATTTGCGGATGAGCTGTCGGCGTTTGGGGTTGTGCAGGAGATGGAGAAGGACCGGGAGATGCTGGAGGATGAGCAGTAGTTTGCCTGATTCGCATATGCTCCTGCGCAAACTCGCCTCCGGCTCAAACATGCGCCCGCATATGCTGGCAAGCTGTATTTTATAACGGAAATCTTACTGATATTCATTACAGGGGATGTTCAACTAGATAATGCATCTGTGAAAAAATATGCGTACAAAGGCAATTCGAATATCTACAAAAGCAAAAACTATTTGCTTAAAATAGTATGAATTTCTGTTGGGTGGCTGTCGTTCAAACACTAAAAGCAAGAGCGCCAGCCACTTTAAATTTTTTACAAATTCAAATGTAACAAATACTATTATTGAACATTCGCATTATACAGTTCCTTAAAATAAGAATCTGTATGTAATAGTTCTTCAAAAGTCCCTTGTCCGACAATCTTCCCTTCTCTAAAGAGAATAATTCTGTCAAAACCGGCAATGGAATTTAATCTATGTGCAATCGCAATGACCGTTTTATCTTTCATTTTTTGCATAACCGATTTCATTACAATCTCTTCTGTTAAATTATCCATTGCAGATGTTGCTTCATCCAAAATGACAAGTTCAGGGTTTTCAAACCACAAGCGGGCGAAGGCAAGTCTTTGTTTTTCTCCACCTGATAAGCAGGTTCCTTTCTCACCAATTTCAGTATCTAAGCCTTCCGCAAGATTCTCAACCAAATGAGATAGTTGCACTTCACTCAATGCGTCCAGCATTTGTTCTTTTGACACGTTCTTTTCAAATACCAGATTTTCTTTTATTGTTCCATCAAAAACGGGAACATCCTGCGATATATAGCTGACTTTGTCATACAAATTATTAAGGCAAATTCCACTTAACTCCATATCACCTAAGCAGATTTCTCCCTGATTGTATTTTAGTAATCCCAGTAATATTTTAATCACAGTGGATTTTCCAGAGCCACTTTCTCCTACAAAAGCTATTTTTTGTCCCCTTTTTATGAACAGGCTCAAATCATCAATAATTTTCCGTTCTTCATATTGGAACGATAAGTTTTTTATCGCTATTTCACCAATGTCCGTATTAATTGCGTTACCATTTCTTAATTGATTATCATCTTTTAAATCTAAAAATTCTTCAAATCTCTTATAGGATGCCTTGTCCAATTTATATTGAACATAAAGTACATTAAAAATAGCGATCGGCGTGTAAGCATTTTCAATCAGCGCAATGAGTGCAACTATAGAACCCACTGTAAGATTTTTTGTTTTCCATGCGTAAAATAAAATACCAATATCTAACATTGCCACAAGTAGCGCAAATATTGTAAAAAAATGCTTCATGAATCATATTCATTTTTACTTTTGATGAAACAATATTCTCTTTGGCACTACGAGTTTTCTTTATTTCACTCGGAAACTGTTTGCTCATACGGAATACCAACATTTCCATAAAGCCCCTAACCAGAAAATGATTGAATAGCTCCTCACTGTTCAAAATCTTTTCTTTTATTTTGTATAGAAACTTTAGTAGAATATTGGTTATTATAAAAATAAGCATATAGCCTACAAACAAAATATAAGTAATTATTTTATCAATCTTCCAAATAAAATATACACTAAAAACAATGGTAGGAAGTAAATCACGAATCAAACGTAACCAGAAATTGAATACTACATTTCTGCCTGCGGATGAGCCATTCTCGATCCTTTGAACAAGTTTTCCAGTACCTATTTTCTGATATTCCGTATAATCGATTGTACTTATTTTTCTAAGCGACAAAAGCTTAAAATCCAGATAAATACCATACTCCAATTTCTTTTCTGGATAATTATCCAGATAATTCATACAATAATTTACCAGCAAAATAAGACCGTAGGTTATAACTCCTGCAAATGTAAGTGTTCCAGTCGCCAATCCGTCAATAACCTTCTGAAAATAGTCCGTCTTGTAATTAGCCATAAATGCATTAAATATACCTAGTCCAATGTAAGCTAATACCCATATTCTGTTATTCTTTAGAATTTCTTTTATATAGCGCATAACTGTACTCCTTTATATATTGTAGTTCAATCATTTGGACAGTACAGTTAACGACTGCTAGCAAGTTTATTTTCACCTCAGCACAATCTGCCAACAGTTTACATCAACTGTACTGAGTAATTATCTCGGATATATTTCATATCGTTCTCACCTCTTTCAAATAAAGTATTTCCGTTAATCTTATCATATCAAGTCCCAATATTCTAGCGCCATTTCTATAATTTGTTACCAGATTTTCTTTCCCTTATTTTCCCTTATGAGAGTTCGTAAATAAGGGGAGAACGATATAACACGATACAAAATGTAATGAAAAGGACACTTAATAGTATAGTTATAGTTTGGGTGTGATTTTAAGGCTTGCTTAATTTGAAAATACATGTATAATTATCATATAGAAATACTAGGAAATAAAAGCGATGAAACAGGAATGACTGGAGAAAGAGATAATAAGCAGCGAGATAAACTGGGACAGAGTGAGAAGGTTTTATAGGATATGATAAAGTTACAAAGGAGACGAAGATATGGCAAAGTTGATTACACCGGAGATTTTTCAAAAGAATACAGCAGAAGATTATTTGAAAGCGGCGATCGATACGGCGGAATGGATCGATACGTTGGCGATTAAGACGGAATATGGAAGAATCTGGCAGGCTCTGCCGGAAGGACAGGATGGATACCGGGAGGATGTTCCGTTATTTGCGCCGAAGAGTATGTATGACGGTTCGGCAGGTATTGGTATTTTCTTTATCCGGCTGTATGAAGCAACCGGAGACACACGCTGGCTGACTGAGGCAGAGGAAGCAGCGGCGCATATCATTGCAACGAAGGTTGGCGTGGAATGGTATCAGACGACGCTTCATTCAGAGGTAAAGGGTATTATTCCGGTTCCGGGCTGGGCGGCAGGCCCTTACAATGGCCCGGTTGGTGAGGCATATTTCCTTGAAGACCTGTATCAGGTGACAGGAAAACAGGCGTATCGGGATTATGTATTATATGTTGCGGATGTCCTGCTTGAAGCAGCAGTAACTGATGAGAGAGGACTGCATTGGAGTGATCAGGAGGATATCACCGCAGATGGCGGATTTATCGTATTCTTAGATATCCTTTACCGTAAGACCGGTATAAAGAAATATCTGGAGCTGGCAAAGGAAGGACTTACATATGCAATGAATATCGCAGTTGGAGATGAAACCGGACGATTGATTCCATATCAGGATCATCCGGTAACAGGTCCGACGTATGACAAATATTATCTCAGTACATGTCATGGCCCGGTTGGAAGTACGCTGGCATTTCGTGAATTATATGAGATTACCAGAGAGGAGATCTACCGGAACTGGACGATCGAATTATCGCGTGGTATCGTCCGTGCCGGTGCGCCGGAGAAACATTCCTGGGGCTTCTGGAACTGCCAGTGCCAGTGTTGTGGAACAGCAGGTATTCTGGAGCATTTTGCCGCCATGTATGAATATACCGGAGAGAAAGAGTTCTATGATTATATGATCCGTACTGCTGATGTAATGCTTTCCGATTCAGATCACCGGACACCGGGACTCCGTACCTGGTATGACAGTTGGTGGAGAACGATCCCGACCAGAGTTGTGAGCTATCCGGGATTGTATGTCGGTGTGGCAGGCTGTGCATCCTCGCTGCTCCGTACCTATGCGGCGCTGACAGGTAAGAAGCTGACTAACCTGTACGAATATCATTTCTTTGAGAAGTTTTAAGCGGAGCCTTATATAGAAATGTAGATCATGCTTTTATGGCTACAGTGATCTCGGTAATGTAGTCTTGCGGGTCTTCGGCAGTGAAGCTATCTATAACATTGTGCTCCAGATATTCAGAGGAAGTATGGATGTTGTGTTCATGTTTAAAGGTCATCAGGCGGTCGTAAGTATCGCCGATCGTATCCCAGTGACCGGTGTGGTAGGCGGTGAGATATTTTCCTGCAGGCAAGGTATGGACAGGAAGCCCGTAAGGCTTGTTATCTAACAACAGGGCGACATTATCATAGACAGCGTACTTATCGGATTCGATATGGGAAGCATGCTGGAAATATGCCATATCATAATCATTTTTGAAAGTAGAACCGACCGTTAGCAGAAGATTGATCAGGTCATCGGTTTTTCGATACAGTTCAGCATCTGTAGCGGTCGGTGCTTCTGCATAGAGATAGTATCGTTCCGGGAAGTCAGCAATAAAGATGGCTGTCGGATCGATCTGCATAGCGAAATGGATCTTGCTCTTTTGCTGCGAGATCCATTTTTCCATGGAGCGTAATTTGGCAATCTCCGTATTGATCTGATGTTCACGTTCTTCTAATATATGGAGCATCTTTGCCGGATCACGGTTGGCAAGCTGCTGTTTGATCTCTTTTAACGGCATACCGAGGTCTTTTAATAAAAGGATGGTGTCAAGGATCTCGGTCTGATAGATCGAATAATAGCGGTAACCATTTGGCTGGGTGAGCTCCGGCTGAAATAAACCGATCTCATCATAATGAAACAGGGTTTCTTTTGTTATTCGCATGATCCTGGCGAACTCGCCGGTCGTCATATATATCTTTTTATTCATTTGAATTTCCTTTCATTTTCAAAATTACACTTGACTATAGGGTTACCCTATAGTATATGCTTGGCTTTGTCAATTAGAAAAGTGTTATAAAACGGAGAGGACTTGTTAAAATGGGTAAATCATTAAATCGTCGCATTACGCCATGGTCGCTGCTGAGCTTTGCAGCACCGTCAATCATCATGATGGTATTTATGTCGTTGTATACTATCGTGGATGGTATCTTTGTATCCCGATTTGTCGGAAGTAATGCATTATCATCGTTAAATATCGTATATCCCGTAGTAAATGTGGCGATCGCCATTGCCATGATGCTGGCATCGGGTGGAAATGCGATCATTAGCAAATATCTTGGAGAGGGAAATAAAAAGAGAGCATGTGAGAGCCTGACTCAGTTTGTCACGGTATGTATTCTGGTCAGTCTTGTGATCGTGGTGATCAGCCAGGTGTTCCTGACAGAGATATCCAGACTGCTGGGTTCTAATGAAGTGCTTCTGGCAGACTGTAAAAGTTATCTGGGAATGGTGAGCTTATTCATTCCTGCCTGTATGCTGCAAACGTTGTTTCAGATGTATCTGGTCACAGCGGGACGGCCAACGATGGGCTTGCTGCTTATGATCGGTGCAGGTATTGTAAATGCTGTTCTTGATTACGTATTGATCGTGATCTGTGATATGGGAGTTGCAGGTGCGGCACTTGCAACAGGAATCGGTCAGTGCATTCCCGCGATTGCCGGACTTGTATTTTTCATGTTCTCCAAAGGTGAGCTTCGGTTTACCGGATTCAAGCTTTCCTTGCGGGAGCTTGGACATGCCTGCTATAACGGTTCTTCAGAGATGGTATCAGAGCTTTCAAATTCTGTTGTAACGGTATTGTTCAATCTTGTTCTGATGCGTCTTGCAGGAGAAGCCGGAGTTGCGGCTATCTCGATCCTGCTGTATGGACAGTTCTTATTCAATGCATTTTATCTGGGATTTACAATCGGGATCAGTCCGATCGTTGGGTTCCAGTATGGTGCAAAGGATAAGAAGAAGCTTCGGAGTATTTATAAGATTGCATTCCTTTTTGTGGCGGTATCGGCGATTATTCTGACGGTTATCGCAGAGGCGCTTGCGACCTGGATCATTACGGTGTTCACACATGATCCGGCAACATTTGAACTGGCAGAGATCGGATTCAAGATCTTTGCGATCAATTTCCTGTTCAGTGGATTAAATATCACATCCTCCGGTTTCTTCACAGCCCTTTCAAATGGTAAGGTGTCGGCGATCATTTCATTCAGCCGGACATTTATCTTTACGGTGTTAAGCCTTCTGATCCTACCGCATTTTCTTAAGATCTATGGAGCATGGCTGGCTGTACCGATCGCAGAAGCGGTGACGCTTCTTGTGACTGTGCCGTTTCATAAGGTGTATTTTATTGGCAAGGGGGAGAAGAATTATCTGCGGGGGTAAGTAATAGTGATAAAATTTTATAAGGATAATAAAGAAATACAGTAAAGAGAAAAGCAGGGCGGTTTCGGTAGATAGAAATCAGTCCTGCTTTTGTAGTAATTCGATATAAATTTGTAGATAGCGATTCAAGCGATCTATTTCAGTTGGTGTTCCAGTGTAAAGTATATTTGATATTTCTGGTGGCAGTTTTGACAGCGTACTGTCTTCAGATTTTCCGAATACAATATAATCCAGACTACAATCATACAGATGACAAAATTCAATTAAATTTTTTAAGGAAAGACTGGATTTCCCACATTCGGTATGGGATATGTGCTTAGGACTTACACCAAGCTGGTCAGCTAGAGTTTCCTGAGTAATATTATGGGACTTTCGTATTTCGGCGATTCTTTTTCCTATTGCTATTAAAACATTACTTTCCATACGTGTTCTAGACCTCCTAGATATAGTTTATGTGTAAATCTATGCATTTATAACACTTTAAAAGGTTTAGTAATATTTTAAAATGGTACTTAAAAGGTTTGATTTGAGGGAGAAATGTGATATAATGTGTAAAATCCAAGAAGCAAAAGCTAACACATAAGGATTATAAAAATATATCTTGATAAATGAGACGTAAGGAGGAATTCATATGAAATGCGAATGTGGAAGAGAATATGAGGGCAGCTTTTGTCCTTCATGTGGAAAGCCAGCATCCCAACAATTATCGACGAGTCAGGGAACAACAAATCAAACGACAGAGGGATCAAATACACAAAATCAACAACAGGTATCGAGTAATCAATACGCAACTCAACAGACCGTAGGATATCAGCAGACAGGTTCTGAAATGAAAATGAATCAGGTAGCATATAATCAGAATTATTATACGAGTCAGGGAATATCGAATCAGAATGCTTATAATGGAACATATAATCAGGGATATTATAATAATTCGGGAGCCGTAAACCAGAATTATTATAATGGAACATATAATACTGGGGCATATCCAAGACAAGAAGGAGGAGCCGCAAAAGGATTTTCAATAACAGCCATGGTATGCGGAATTGTTGCTTTATGCTGTTCTTGTTGTTTTTATTATATTTCATTTCCTACGGCAATTGTAGCCGTTGTTTTTGCATATTTATCTATAAAGAAACAGGCAGCGGCTGGAGCAAATCGAGGAATGGCAATAGCCGGAATGGTGTGTGGAATTGTTGCTTTAATACCAGCAATGATCGTATTGTTATGTGGAGCAAGTTTGCTTGATGAAATCTAATAAGTTTAAACAGATATATGGTTTGTTTTTTAAAAGAAGTGTGGCATTATGGATATTTATATTTTTGTTAATGGGGGTACTTGGCATAAAAGTCTTTCACATATCCTTAATAGATTTGATTCCGGCGCATTGTATTTTATACGAGAAGTATGGATTATATTGTACCGGGTGTGGGGGAACAAGGGCTGCAGTAGCATTAATGAATGGACATTTCGTTAAAAGCTTTATATATCACCCTGCTATGATATATTCGGTGCTCTTGCTTATGTTATTTGTATGTTCTGATATTATCAATAATGTATTTAAGACTAAAAAAAAGAAATTACAATTGAGTCCTGGCTGCTTTTACATAATGGTTGGAATCATAATTGGACAATGTCTTATAAAAAATATTCTTTTAATTTTCTTTAATTACAAAATAATATGATACACTTTCAAGGAGACAATATATGAAATGTTGGAATTGTGGATGCGAAGTTAATGATAATTTTTGCTCAAATTGTGGAAAAGCAGTTGGACAGCAGCCAGTAATGGACAACAATTGGGTGAAACAGAATACCTATAGTAGCCCGAATGCATATGGGTATTCATCTACATATAATCAAAATTACATTACGGATACGACGGGAGATAACTATAATCAAACTCCTGAAGAGGAATTGAATCCATTAGTAGGATTTCAAGGGAAATGTTTTTGGGTTGTTACTATTCTGGGAGTTATATTTGCTATTATCTTTTTTTCTAATGGAGATATATTGAGCGGAATTTGTTTAGTAGGTGGAGCATTTACCTTATGTCCACTGGTATTGAATCGGTTACCTAAGAAAAGACAACGTGCTATGGGTTTTGTAACCATTGTTCTTATAGGTGGAGGGTTGTTTTTTACGGGTGATATGGATTGGATAATAGAATTATTAATATGGTAGTTGAAGGAGGAGAGATTGATATATGAAATGTATATGTGGACATGATTTTGATGGGAATTTTTGCCCTTATTGCGGTAGATCCGCAGGCAATATGCAGAATCAAACAAATAATATATCCAATATTAATTTGAACAATTCAAGTGACTCGGAGGAAAAAGAAAGCGGATCAAAGATATTGAGGGAAGCCTATCATGAATCAAAGATGGCACGTTTGAAATGGATGTTTATTGGAATGTTTCTTGTTGCTGTTATAGCTTTTCCAATGGGACATATCATATCGGGTATTGTATTTGCGATAGCCGGAATATTGGCAATGCCTTGGTTGATAAAAAAGGCAGGATCAAAGAAAGTTCTGTTGATTATCGGCAGTGCCATATTGGTGTTGCTTGGTATTTTTACCTGGTACTGGGATGATGCTTTGAGGGAAGAGGGCTGTATTGAATATATTAAGACATATCCGATGGCGACCGCAGATTATACGATAGAGGACTTTTTTGGATTTGCTTATAGTGAGGATGAACTGGATTGGTCGTATGAGAAAGTTGATGATAAAGAATATGTAACAGTCAGTTTTACAGAACCGGATGGTGTGGATGAATCTGTAATATTTGGTTTTAATAGTGATGGCTATCCGGTATTACATGATGTAATTTATGATGGCAAATCAAATGAAAGTCTTTTTGAGGATTACAATAGCCGTTTGTTTGGTGAGAGTGGGACAAAACAGGATAAAACAGAGGAAAGCGTGGTTACGACAGAGCAGCAGACTGTAAATACAACGGAGGCGGCGGAAGAAAAGAGTGAGAAGGCAGATGTATCTTCCGATGTGTATTATCTAATGGAGACTATAGATCAGGATCCATACTGGAGCGTTCAGGTAAAAAATGCGCGTGTCCGGGCAAGAAATGATGGTCAAGGGTTGGAAGTCCATTGCACAGTTTATGTCTATAATAAGGATGAAATGACATCTGGATTTGTATCATCCAATATATTTAGTGATGTTGACAATGATGGAGTAGCCTGCAAAAGAATCTGGTCAGATTGGGAATCTGGTAATTTGGCGGGAAATACAGGAGCTAATGTGGAGGTAGTTTTTGATTTTCCTGCAAATGCAAATGAAGATACCAGTCGCATCAGCATGACAGTGTGTGGAGAATATAAATTATGTCTGGCAACCCGGCCGGGATCAGATGTAACACAGGATGAATCCGTAAGTTATAACGAGAATGATCTGTATTGGTATACAAATTACAGTGCTATGTATACACAAGTAGGAAATGGTTCCAATCTGCAGGTTATTAATATGAGTGATCGTTATTTGCAGTTAATGTATAGTGGCTATACATTGTCATGGTCGTTTGAATTAATACCGGATTATATTAATGAAAATGGGGTATTTATTTATTATTCAGATGGTGCAATGCTGACATATAATCCTCAATATGAAAGAATTTATCTGGCTATATCTGACCGGGATTTGTTTAATGAATATGGAGGAATATACGATAAAAGTGAGTATGAGTATACACCATAGATAAATGAATAGAAGAAAGGGAAGGTGAAAAATATGTTTTGCAGTAATTGTGGAAAAGAATTACAGGATGAATGGGCGGTATGTCCAAATTGCGGACAACCTGTAGAACAGACCTCACCGGAGCAAATTTCCGAATCTGGTCAGTCTCAGAATATAGAATACAATACTCAGACTTTTGATTATATTCAGCCTGATTTGCAAAATGGCCATAATGATAGAGAGAGCAAGAAGGGAACAGAAACAACTTCATTGACAGGATACCAGAAGTTTCGTTTTTGGAGTGCGACGGTATGTGGCATCATAGTTGCTGTAGTGTTTTTTATTATGGGACAGTATCTGGCTGGAGCAGTTATGATGTTGGCTGCTGTATTATTTTGCCCTTTGATTTTAGGAAAATTTGGCGGATGGAAACGGGCGATATTTATATGCTTCGCTATCCTGGCAGCAGGTTTATCTGCAGAGATCTACTATGCTTCGAATGGGAAAAAGGATGAAGCTTCCGATAAAGTCACTACAAAACAAAGTGAGGTTTCCGAAGATCAGACAGAAATGATAACAGATGCATCAAAGGATTTGTCAACAGATACATCAACAGATGCTCAGGTTACGGAGAAAAATTGTTCAGAGAATACAAGTGAGGCACAGACTGCATACAGTGCAGATATGGTTATTGATTCCGATATGTCAGCACAGGTAGAAACTGTAAATTATACAGGTGTATATTATTTGCCTTACATAAATTATGACGGTGCAGCATGTGACGAAGTAAATAAAAGAATCGAGAAGCTTGCACAGAAATACATAGAAAATACAGATGAATATGGATCGGGTTGTATGGGAATCAGTTATAAATGGACTCTGTATGGCAATATATTATCGTTGATCATACCGCTTCAATTTGATGCAGATATGGTTGAGTATAATGTGTATGTTCTGGATCTGAAAAAGGATAAGCTGCTTACGAAGAAGGATCTGCTTGCAGAACTGAATATAGATGAAGCAGATTATGAACAGGATGCACAGGATACCATGGATGCCTGCTTTTATTCATTGTATGGAAGCTTTAAAGATACAGATGACTATTATGATGTCGTTTACAATGAAACAATAGCGTCTGAAAATGTTGCAGAGGCACTTCCATATATTGATGAAAATGGAACCCTGGGAGCTGTTGCAAAGATTTATTCTATGGCAGGAGCAAATTATTATTACCATATGGTTACGGTATTGGCGTTGGATGGAGCTTGTGAATATAGCGGAGAAAGTGATAATTATAATTCTAAGGTGCTCGCCAATACAGATAACCAGTCAGGCTCACAGGAAACAGGGGATACTTCAGATTCCGAGTATATGCTTCCGAATAGTGATTCTGAATACATATCAGATAGTGACCTGGATGGGCTGACACCGGATGAATGCCGTCTCGCTCTTAACGAAATATATGCCCGCCATGGAAGAAAATTTAATGATCCGGATTATCAGGCATATTTCAATTCCAAGAGCTGGTACAATGGAACGATTGATCCGGATGATTTCGATGATACAGCAATGTTTAATCAGTATGAGCTTGCAAACAGGGATTATATCATCGATTATGAGAAACGGATGGGGTATCGTTAGAAATATGTGATTGAATAAAATCAATCAGCTCATGATTTATACGTTCATTTTTTTCTTCGTCTTCCATGTATTCTGGAAGTGGTAGATCCGGTTGGCATTCACCGCAGATATCGATGCCGCATACGGTTTCATGGCTTAAGATGATGCCAAGCAGATGTTCCAACATGTCAAGTGACATGTCGCCCTGATTCCAGTTGGTTTCTGTGAAACGGGTAGAGAGAACATCTTTATCAATAGAAATATAAAATGGGACACCTGAGAGGATGTTTGCTGATTTCTTTCGGGCAGTCCCATTTTTTAGTTCTTCAGCAGAAAAGGTCAGAAGACGGTCTTTGCGTACTGCATCAATCTGGAAAATGTCGGCTGCTTCCGGTCCGATCAGAATTAACTGTTTCAGATTTGGATTCTGGTCCAGAACAAGCCCCGCCCAGTCACCACAGCTCATCATTCCGTCAACGAGTGGTCGCTGCATATCTGTATGGTGGTCGAATACTACGAGCGAGAACGGTCGTTTGATCTGGTCGGTTGTTATCTTTGTTACATAATGAAAATTCCCGGAGTCAATAAAATGGATACCGTTGATTCCATATGGCATGATGCGTTTCCGGATCTCGGCAGCGGCTTCATCTGAACAATACAGGTCGCAGCCTTCAATGTCAGAGCAGTCGATCCAGTGAAACCGTGGGTTATCCTTCATATCTTCATCGCAGTATACATGCGTAAAATCCAGGATGTAGTTGTTTGGTTTGTTGTTCATTATCAAAACTTCTTTCTTCAATGCATTCCGCAAAATCAGCACCCTTGCAAGCAAGTGATTTTGCGCTCATTATATCATGTGCTTCGCACATTCTATGCATTCCACAAAATCAGCATCCTTGCGAGCAAATAATTTTGCGTTCATTATATCATGGTTCAAAAATAATGTACAAATCTTGTATAAACGGACAAAAAATATAAAAATAACCTTGTATAAACGGACAGAAATGCAAAAATAACCTTGTATAAACGGACAAAGATATGGCATAATATATATGAAAATATGAAAGAAGGTGTAGAATGAGAAGAAAAATAAAAAATGATATTTTGAATTTTTTGAATCAGGATGCCAAAAAGAAGGCTTTGCTTGTTACTGGAGCTAGACAGATCGGTAAAACATATATAATTAGAGAATGTATAAAGGAAACCACAGCTTCTTTTGTTGAAATCAATTTTATTGAGAATAAAGAGGCAAAAAAATTATTTTCGGATTTTAAAAATACACGCGATTTTTTGCTCAGATTATCGGCATTTACAGAAGGTGAATTAATAAAAGGTGAAACGATTATTTTTTTGGATGAGGTACAGGAGTGTAAGGAGATAGTTACGGCAATAAAATTTTTGGTTGAAGAAGGAAATTATAAATATGTATTAAGTGGTTCTCTTCTTGGTGTTGAATTAAAGGATATTCGATCAATTCCTGTCGGATATTTGCAGGTTATAGAAATGTATCCTATGGATTTTGAAGAGTTCTGTATGGCAAACAATGTGAGCCAACGGATATTGGACTCATTAAAGGATTGCTTTATAAACAAAAAAGTCGTAGATGAAGTTATACATGAAAAAATGTTGGAATTATTTCGCTTATATTTGATCGTTGGCGGAATGCCAGAGGTGGTTAAGCAATATATTGATACAAATAATCTTCAGAATGTTATTGATTTGCAAAGCCAGATTATAATGCAATATAAAAAAGATATTGCTAAGTATGATCCGGAAAGCAAATTATATTTGGAAGACATATTTGATCTGATTCCAAGTGAATTGAACAATAAGAATAAACGATTTATTATGAAAAATCTTAATGAAAATTTTAAGCTTTCCAGATATGAGAATAGTTTTATATGGCTGAAGGATGCAGGGGTTGCGCTTCCGGTATTTTGTGTATCGGAACCCATGTTACCGTTGCTTATATCCAAATCGACTAATTTATTTAAGTTGTTTCTTGCAGATGTAGGACTTCTTACAGCCATGTATGCAAATGGAATTCAAAAGAAAATGTTGATGAATGAGCTCAATATAAATTATGGTGCAATATATGAAAATGTTGTTGCACAGGAGTTGAAATGTCATGGATTTAATTTGTTTTATTATAACAATAATCGATCTGGAGAATTAGATTTTATTATCGAATATGGAAATTGCGTATTGCCTATTGAGATAAAATCAGGAAAAGATTATGAAAGACATGCGGCTCTTAATAATTGCATGAAAAATCCTAGATATAATATTCATGAGGCGTTTGTTTTCTGTAATGGTAATGTAAATAAAAAAGACAATATTATATATTATCCTATTTATATGGTAACATTTTTGAATAAGGAAAAAAAACTGGGAGATATGATATATAAGCTTGATCTAAGCGCATTAATAGAATAAAAATAATTCTATGTTCATTCCATCAGATAGACATAGACAAAAATTCCTCTGCATACATTGTAAAAATGAGATTTGCAGGGGAATTTTTTTGAGAGATTATATTGAAGAAAGAGCAGAAGAAATTGGACAATATATCGTAGAAAGCGGAGCGACTGTCCGGCAGACAGCAAAGAAATTCGGAGTAAGCAAAAGCACGGTACATAAAGATGTGACGGAACGACTGGTAAAGATCAATCCATTTCTGGCGGCAAGGATCCGGGTTGTTTTGGATGTGAATAAAGCGGAGCGGCACATCCGGGGAGGAATGGCGACGAAGGAGAAATATCTGCATGAGCGGGAAGAACAAGAGGGACAATGAATAAAAATATTTGTATAGATTGGTATAAGGCGAAAAGATATGGAGTCAGAAAATGACATGAGATGATGATGCAGAGAGGCAATTTGGAAAAGATTGCTTCTCTTTTTTAGTTTACTTGTGTTATCAGATGAGATTGGTTAAAATAAAAAATAGATATAACAAGGAGAATGTACGAGAATAAGGGGTAAAAGATAGTTAACGGAGGCGATTACAATGAGACAGAAGTTATGGAGAAAGAAAAAGTTTGTGGTAATGGCAGCGGCATTTGCATGTATTGCAGCTTTGTCCGCGTGTGGGAAAAAAGATACCGATTATAATGTGGATGTAGGTAATGGAGATGGCGGAAGCGTTCAGAGTAAATATAGTATTCCGGAATCGTGTGATACCACATTTGACGCAGGATCGACTGGGCTTAAAGAGATCCGGTTGACAGATTCGGATATTACTGTGCCGAATACCGGTGCAATGTATGTAGCTCCGGTAAAGATGAAAGAGATCGATCCGGAATATCGAAAAAATCTGGTAGAAAAGTTATTTGACACAGATAAGGGTGTCTATGTCTATTATGATATGGAGAATATGGACAAGCTGTCAAAGGAGGATATTCAGGAATATATCGATCTGTACGAGCAGCAGAAAAAGGCAGATCCGTCACATGCCGCGAATTATGATTCGGATATTGACCGTATGAACCGTTTGCTGCAAACGACTTCAAAGCAGAGAGAAAATGCGGGAGACTATTCCGTGGATGAATATATGGGTACAGTTGGTGATCTGGAATACAGAATCAGTTTTCCTCAGGAAGGGGAAAATGATACGCTTTTCCGGATAAAGGAGGATCTTCTGCAGTATCGTCCGATGGAAGGTGCGACCGGTGTATTCACATCCAGCCTGGAAGAATACAATACCGGCTTGGGTGATGAATATGGAGAGTTGGAATCGGATATTAATGAATGTTCACTATCGGTAGATGAGGCAAGGCAGATTGCTGAAGAATTTCTGTCAAAGATTGGCGGATCGGATGCGATTTTACAGAGTGAATCGGATCTGTGCTGGCTGTATCGGAACGATGGTTCGTCTGATCAGAATCTGCCGACGGTTGTTGACGGATATTCATTTGAATACATAAGATCGGTTATGGATCAGCCGGTGTCGGATGTAGCAGTCTGGACTGCTGATAATCTACGTCAGGCAAATGGATTTGTGAATGTTTCGATCGAAAAATATACGATTCAGGTAGATGCAAATGGAGTGACCGATGCTCTCTGGAATAGTTATCTAGAAGCAGATGGCAGCCCACAGGCGGTGGAACTGTTATCCTTTGATGAGATGCTTAAGAAAGCAAATGAGTCTATAGCAGCATATTACACCAAATATCCGACAGCATATAAGCAGATTGCATTTAACGATATTACGTTGTCTTACTATCTGAAACAGAAGGAAGATGGAAGCGGATTTGAATATGTTCCGGCATGGATCCTTGCGGAATATGAAGATCCGGAGGATCCGGAGCTGCCGGAGCAGGTTGTCATTCTGGATGCCAGAGATGGCTCTGCCCTCGACCTGATGAAGCTTGCCGAAGCAGTCGGCGGCATTTCCAGCGCAACCGAATAGAAAGCACAGCTTGTTTGTTACAGGACAGACTACGATACACGGTGGACATTCGGCTTGCCACCCTAGTTGACGGTGGAGGTCGGCGTGATGCTCTGGCTGGTACCTCCGGCTGTCAGGGTGTAGGTGCTGCGAACTTCAAGCTCCGGGCAACTGACGATGACAGAATTGTAGGACTTTGAAGTTTCATGTGACAGGAGTACATTTCCATCGGCATCGGTCAAAACAACAGTGGTTGTTCCATTTGTATTTGATGAAAGCGTTAGCATGTAGGAACACTGGGTAGAATCCGAGCTGAAGCTCTGCGCCATGCCGGAGTATCCGGTTGACAGGAAGTAACCATTTGTAATGGTTGCGGAGATGCCGTAGTCCAGTGCACTGTCGCCATTGCTCTCCGGTCCTTCGACATATACAGTTCCACCATTCATGTAGAAATAACCATTGCTGTTGATGCCATCTCCATCGGCGTTGATCGTAACAGTGCCGCCATTGATCGTGAGGACACAGGATTCGTCGGCATCCATGTCAAAGCCTCCTATGCTGCCCGGTGCATTCCCTGGCATCTGTTTGTTGTCAGGGAACTGTGTATTTTTGGAGCTTGCAGCATTGTCAGAGGAATTTGAAGTCTGGGTTTCTGAGGTGACTGCATTTGCATTCATAGTCACAACACTGTTGTTGGTTGAATTATCATATGGATCGGATTTGTTATCCTTACTATTCACACCTTTCATTTCTTATTTGATTTGCCCCGATTTATGTGGCTGTATACCACTGATCGATTCTGGTGCAAACAAGTTGCGCTTTCTATTCGGTGTATATGCCTAATTTGCTCATGCTCCTGTGCTACGAAAATGCAGCCCAATAATTGCTTATTGTAAAAAAGTTTCTATCTATAAAATAACAGCTATAACTTAAATCAACTTAAAAATATAGCCAAAGTATACCGCACCTGCTTTTATATCGCAAATTAAAAAGACTCGTAGTTTGGGATATTCCGGCTGCTGGCGCAGCGACCGGAATATCCATGTTTGCCAATCTTTTTAATTGCGATATAGGGGCAGGTGGGGTATAATCAAGAGTGAGTTGCCAGAGGTTTTTCTGGCTGAGAAACAGAAAAGGGGTTATCCTATGAGATTTATTCATATAGCGGACGTCCATCTGGGCGCCGTTCCTGATAAAGATAAAAGCTGGAGCAAAGAGCGGGCAGACGAGATCGAATCAACATTTGACCGCCTTTTGGCTGTGGCAGAAGAACGCAAAGTAGACCTGCTGCTGATCGCGGGAGATCTGTTCCATGCACAGCCATCCCTGCAGGATCTGAAGAGTCTGGATTATAAGCTGTCGAAGCTCACAAATACAAGAACGATCATGATCGCGGGAAATCATGATTATATCAGTAAAGGATCACCGGCAGAGAGTTATGAATTTACATCGAACACAGTGCTGATGCCGGCAGACACATTCAGTAATGCATATCTGGACGATATCAATGTCTGTGTGACAGGATTCAGTTTTGGACAGGTGGAATATACAGAAGATGTCTATGCGGATATCATGCCGCAGATGGAGGATGTGGTCAATATTCTGCTGGCACATGGTGGAGATGAGAAGCATATTCCGATCAATTTTCGGCAAATGGCAGAGGCGGGATTTGACTACTGCGCGTTGGGACACATCCACAAACCAAAGCATATCGTGAAGAATAAGATGGCATATCCGGGTTCGTTAGAGCCGCTTGACCGGACAGAGACCGGCAGACATGGATTTATCTATGGACAGATTAAGGATGGCGAGACAAAGATACGTTGGGAGCCATTTAACTGTCGAAGTTATATTAATCTGGGGCTTGCTGTGAAACCGGAATATAGCGAAGCAAAGATTCTGGATGTTCTTGCGAAGCAGATGGAGAATATGGGGACACAGAATATTTACCGTATTATTCTGTCCGGACATATGGCAAATGGATTGAAACCGGATTTTTCAGGTCTGATGAGAAACTACCGTATCTATGAGATCGTGGATAATACATTGTGTGAGTACGATCTGGACAAGCTTCATCTGGATAATGAAGATAATCTGCTTGGAAAGTTTATTGAACGATTCGCGGATGCAGAGGACGAGATCAGCAAACATGCATTAAAGTATGGGGTAGAAGCAATACTTGCAACTGGAGATAAGTGATCATGTATATAAATAAGCTGTTATTAAAGGAATTTGGAAAATTTAATAATAAAGAGATCCGGCTGAAAAAGGGCTTGAATCTGATCTACGGTGCAAATGAATCCGGTAAGACAACGGTGAAAGAATTTATTGTTGGCATGCTGTATGGAATCGATAAGACCAGAGGGATCGGAGCAAGGCTGGATAATTATGAGCTTCGCAAACCGGTAAACGGCGGTGGTTATTCCGGAAAGGCATACGCTGTAACAGATGACAAAAGCTATCTTCTGGAGCGGAATTTCCTTCGTACAAATAAAAATGCAACGCTGACAGAGATTGAAACAGGAAAAGAAGTACAGCTTAAGAATCCGAATTCTTATAAAGGCATCCTGTTTGATGTAGATAAAAGCACCTATACGAATACCCTTTGTATCGGAGAACATGGTGCTGCACCGGGGAAGGAACTGGCAGAGGATCTTGGCAATTATGTGGTAAATCTGACCACAACCCGGAATGCCGATATTGATAAGACAGAAGCGGTCCGGTATCTGAAAAATGAACGCCGGAATTTTGAAAATAAAAAGCTGGCAGCAGAGATTGATCAGTTAAATGAACAGATGGATGCGCTTGGAGATGTAGACGGAGATCTGGAAGCAATCCGGGAAGAACGCCGGGAAGAGCTGGATGCTTATAATATGGAGATCGCGCGGCTGAAACGGGAGGCAAGACAGCTTGTAAACGAGAAGAATGCAGCAATTCCGGATGAAGACGAAGATCGTACCAGAAGTCATATCTTCCTTGATGTGGAAGCGTTGGATGATGACGAGGAGTTCCGTCCGAAGACACAGAAAAAGCTGACTGACAATATATTTATTATAATGCTGACTGGTATTCTGGTTGTTGCCGCAGTTATGCTGGCGGTTCACTTGCTGAATTTCCAGAAAGCCATCCAGCAGTTATTTACAATCTGTACGATCGCATTTGTGGCTGTTACGATCATTGACGGATTATTCCGGAAGGGCTTCTTTGATGGAGCGGATGCAGTACCGGATGAGGCAGAATTCGACCAGATGATCTATGAGCTTGGACGTGCTACAGAATCCAGAACAGTCCGGATCGAGATCGACCGGAATTTTCAGGAAGCACATGATGCAAAATTAGAGCTGTTGAAGTTCAAGGAGCATGATGCCGTAGCAAAGCGGGATTCCTATTATGAATTAAAGGGCAAACGGGATGAGCTTCAGAAACGGTTTGAGGTGATGGAGAAGGAACAGAAGGCGATCGACCTTGCGATCCAGACTATCAATGATATATCGGTGGATATTTATAATGATTTCGGTGGCCGTTTAAATGAGAATATTTCGGAGATCGTCAGTATCATTACAGATGGCAAATATAACGATGTGAAACTGGATGAAAATATGCATATTTCGGTATTTGACGACGATCATTATATGCCGATCGAGTTCCTAAGCAGCGGAACGATTGAACAGATCTATCTGGCTGTCCGGCTGTGCATCGCAGGGCTTCTCTGCAAAGACCGTATGCCGATCATTGTAGACGATATCTTTACAGCCTATGATGAACACCGTCTGAAAAATGCACTCTACTGTATGAGCCGCATTGATACCGATCAGGTCATAATCTTTACTTCAAACAATGCCATTGGAGATATGCTGGATGATCTCTCTATGGAATATAATTATGTAGAGTTGTAAATTGATTGTAAATTAAAAATTAAAAATCCCTGTCCACTTCCAGTTCTATTGCAGGTAGGGATTGAAACATCAGTGCAACGCGTTTCAATCCCTACCTACGATAGAGCTGGATGCAGGCGGGGTTTTTTAGTTATACTTAATTACATCTCATAGTTATCAGAGATGGTATGTTTTTCTTTGTACTCAGCGATACGTGCGTTGATCCGCTCAGCAGGATCTAACAGCTCGCTGATAGAAGCATCATGATTTAAGTGGTCGATGATCAGAGCGATGTACTTGCTCATATCGGCTGATTCGTACCAATCCTTCTTGAACAGGTCAGGCATCTGGTAGGTCAGGTTGGTTGTGATGACCTTTTCGATCAGACCTTCTTCGTGGCACTTATCGAATACTTCAAGACCCTTTGTGAAGAGACCGAAGGTAGCGATACAGTAAACACGTTTTGCTTTTCTCTGCTTTAACTGTCTTGCAACATCGATCATGCTTTCACCGGAAGCAATCATATCATCGATGATGATAACATCCTTGCCCTCAACAGAATCACCAAGGAATTCATGAGCAACGATCGGATTTCTTCCATCAACAACGCGTGAATAGTCACGACGCTTGTAGAACATTCCGACATCGACACCTAACAGGTTCGCAAAGTAGATTGCTCTGTGCATAGCACCCTCATCCGGAGAAATGACCATCATATGGTTGTTGTCAATTTCAAGATCCGGTGTGGTACGGAGCAGGGTCTTGATGAACTGGTAGGTTGGACGTACATTCTCAAATCCGCTCTTAGGGATGGCATTTACGACACGAGGATCGTGTGCGTCAAATGTCACAATATTGTCAACACCATAAGACTTTAATTCCTGAAGCATAACGGCACAGTCAAGAGATTCTCTGGAAGAACGCTTGTGCTGGCGGCTTTCATAAAGGAATGGCATAATTACTGTGATCTTTTTTGGTTTATCAGTCATAGCGGCGATCAGTCGTTTCAAATCTGCATAATGGTCATCCGGAGACATACGCTGTGGCTGGCCTGCCATTGTATAAGTACAGCTATAGTTTCCGACATCAACCATAATATAGATATCTTTACCACGAACGGATTCATTCAGAATACCCTTTGCCTCACCGGAGCCGAAACGTGGACAATCGGCACTGATCAGGTAAGTATCAGCTTCATATCCGTGGAAAACAATGTTGTCTTTGTGTACATTGTCTCTGTTAGCTCTCCATTTTACGAGATAATGATCAACCTTTTCACCAAGGCCTGTACAACTTTTGTGAGCGACAATTCCGAGACTGCCCACGGGTATGGTTTCTAATTTGCTATCGTCTGGCATGATAAATATCCTCCATAATCTTATAGTGTAATGATTCGATACCTTATATTGTTAGTATCATTGATAGTATATATGCAAATGCAGAAGACTGCAATGCCATCAGTTAGAAGTTTTATTCTGGATCCGGTCTTTTCGTTTGGTGTAGCGGATATTTGTTCCATATAATGGAAATACCTTAAAGTCACCAATGATACGGGACATGATACGTTCCGTATACCGGTCAGAAAGCTCCCGCATACTCAGATTGGTTGAAATCAGAGTAGCAAGGGATCGGTTGTTGCGCATGTTAATGATCTCAAATAACTGGGAATTAACGAAAGTATTCGGAACCTCGGTGCCGAGATCGTCAATGATCAGCAGTTCACAGTTATAGATATAATCATATAACATCATCTTTTCTTTTTCACGCACATTACCCATTATAATGCCTGATAAAATATTTTCAAATAAATTTATTGAAGTCAGATAAAGAACTGTGTGTCCTTTGTCTAACAAAGCCTTTGCAATACAGTTGGACAGGAAGGTTTTCCCAAGTCCTGTTTCTCCATAGATTAGAATACCGGAGTGGGATTCGTCAAAATGCTCCACATAATCTTTGCAAGCTGCCAGAGTGTTTGAGGCATTCTCGTATGGCGTATGCTTATGCGTGCCATCATTCTCCCGGCTGTAGTAGTTCAGGGAAAAAGTAGAGAAATTCTCTCTCTCCAGGATCTCACGGATCGTGGACTGGTTGTATAGCTCGTCGATCACCTTCTGTGTCATACATTTGCAGGGATGGCTTCCCTGATAGCCGGTGTCGTGACAGAGCGGACATTCATAGATCGGTTCCAGATAATCTTCCGGATATCCGTGTTTTTTTAAAAGCGCTTTTTTATGAGCTGCCAACTCACGGTTATTCCGGTTGATATCTTCCATATTAACAGGCAGTTTCCGTATTCTGTTTCTTGCTGCCTGAATAGAAGAGGAAGCGATTTCCTGATCGATCTTTTTTATCTCAGGAATCTTTTCATATATTTCAGCTTTTCTATTGTCTGCCAGAATTTCATTTTCAAGACGCTTCCGTTGAAAGCCTGACAATATACTATCATAATCTATATTTTTCATAATTACACATAATCCTTATTTAGTGAGAATTTATCTCATCTAGGAACAACTGCTCCATTTCATCAAGCTCAGCCGACATGTCTTTTTGCTGGAATGAATTGAAAGCATTCGGTTTAGCATTGTACTGACTTGATTTTTGTGATGTATTTCGTTTTTTTGCTTCGTGATATTCTGTGCTTGCCTTGGCAATATCATCGACTGTTTTGACACCCTGTTGCTGCCATTTTTTCAGGATACCGTTGATATAGGCAAATGTTACATCGTGAGGATGCTGTGCAATTCCACGGTTGCAGGCTTCAATGATGACCGGCAGTTCAAAGCCCATTTCCTTATTCCAGGAATCCATCCATGCGACTTCTCCTGTGGTTGGAGCTTTCCGGTTGATACCAAGTGCCTTAAAGACTGCACGGTACAATGGGTTGCCATTTTCAGCAGCTTCCTTTGCTTCCTCCAGTGTGTGGATGCCGGCCTGATACCAGTTTTTGGCAATGCCCTCTGCATAACGGAGATCCGGTTTCTCAATGCTGACACAGTATTCGATCAGATATTCCATGATCTCGGTGGAGAAGCCTAACTGATCGTGAATATAGATCAGGATCTCGATATCATTCACCGATAATTCTTTTCTGAAATAGGTTTCTGCTTCAAATATCACGTCGGCAAATGCATCATCTTCCTTTGCCTTTGCTGCAAGGGCGGCAGAGTAAGGCTGTTTCTCCGGAAATACAGACGCCGGTTTCTGAACCGGTTCCGGTCCTGATATGGTATTCTTGGTATGTACCGGTTTGCTTGCTGCTGGAACAGCAGGCTTCTTTTTCTTTTCCGGAAACTTTAATAAAGAGATGCTGTCGAGCGACAGGGAGGTGTCTGCCTCTTCCTTTGTTTTTTCATGCAGAGGAAGAAGGGTAATACCTGTAAGCTGGCCGGATGCATCGTAATCCAGACGTAATACGTCCTCGCTGATCCAGTACCGGATCGCACGGCAGATATCCTTCTCTGTGAGGTTGAAATGATCTGCAATATCAGCTACCGAGATCGGTGCTTTTGAGGACAACAGTCGGATAAGATATAGATAGACCTTGACAAATTCGCCATTTGCTTCGGTCATATAATAATCAATAAAATGATTCGATACCAGGGAAAATGTTTCCTTTGCTTCTGTTGAAATTGTGATGTAACTCATGGTAACTTTTCCCGCCTTTCATAACTTTTGGATGTCTCCAAACCTTCTCTGGTCAAGAAGTGCTCACATTATAGCATGTGTTTTTTAAATTGCAAATAGAACAAATAGTCGGTTGGAAAAATGGACAGGGATGTTGATTTTGTGGATAATGTGGAGAAGTTTTGGATAAAAAAATTATTTGTTACTAACACATCGGGAACAGGTGCTAAAACAGGGCATTTGTGAAAAAAAGAAAGTAAATTTTATGTAAACAAATGAAAAGAGCTGTATGAGGAAAACTCCTTCACACAGCTCTGTGGATAATGTGGATAATTATTTTTTTATCAGCTCATTTCCGATAGAATCGACATTTCCGGCACCCATAGTTATCAACAAATCATTTTTTTTGCAATTTTTCAATAAATAATTTTCGATGTCCATAAAGGATGGCAGATAGAACGCATCGGTTCCATAAGAAGCAATCTTTTCGGCGAGCTGCTTCGAGGATACCAGACCTGTGTCTTTCTCTCTGGCCGCATAGATATCAGCAACGATAACATGGTCACAGACACTTAAGACCTTTGCAAAGTCATCGAAAAGGGCATATGTTCTGCTGTAGGTATGAGGCTGGAATACACACCATAATTCATGGTAGTCTGTATTCTTTGCAGCGGCGAGGGTTGCAGCAATCTCAGTTGGATGATGTGCATAGTCATCCATGACCTTTACATTGTCGAGGATCGTTCCTTTATACTCGAATCTCCGCTCTGCACCCTTACAATGCAGCAGACCTGCTTTGATCGCATCGATTTCGATGCCAAGCTCTGTTGCGGCAGCAATAGCAGATAAGGAATTGTATACGTTATGCTTTCCAAATACATGAAGTGTGATGTCGGTGATCTCCTTTCCGTCGATCACAAGGGTATAAGTTGGGCGGCCAAATTCATCAAAGCGGATATTTGCAGCGCTGTAATGGTTCTTTGGATCTTCGCCGAAAGTAATAACCTGACACTTCAGATCTCTTGTTACGGTATCAAAATACTGCATATCACCATTTACAATGACTTTTCCGTTTTCAGGAGTCTTTGTTGCAAATGTGTGGAATGACTCCGCGATCTCTTCAATGCCGCTGAAGAAATCCAGATGATCCGCATCAACATTTAAGATAATGCTGATGTATGGTTTGAATGCGTGGAAGCTGTTTGTATACTCGCAGGCTTCTGTTACAAAGTAATCAGAAGAACCTACACGGATATTTCCACCGATATCATCGATGATTCCGCCAACGGAAATTGTCGGGTCAACGTCGGCCTCTAACATAATATAAGAAAGCATGGCAGTCGTGGTTGTCTTACCATGAGTACCGCTGACCGCGATGGAGTATTTGTAATTCTCCATGATCTGACCTAAGAGCTGTGCTCTTGTCAGCATAGGGATATTTTTGGATTTTGCAGCCTGAAATTCTTCATTATCCGGATGGATGGCTGCTGTATATACGACAAGGTCAATCTGATCTGTAATATTGCTTGCGGTTTGTCCGATATTGATCAGAGCACCCATGTCAGAAAGTTTATCTGTCATATGGGATGCTTTCATATCGGAACCGGTGACTTTAAAACCCTCTTTAATAAGAATTTCGGCAAGTCCGCTCATGCTGATACCACCGATTCCCATAAAATGTACATTTATTGGATGATTAAAATCAATTTTATACATGATGTTTCGCCTTCCTGAAAAGAATATTTGTGAGTATTATAGCATAGATAAAAAAGGAGTGGATTATTTTTTCATAAAAATTGAAAAGTTCAGAATTTAGTGTGCGATGCGGACAAAATGAAAATGAAAAATAGAAAATTATACGGTATCATGTCAAATATAGGCAGATTTCCGTGATTATTAACAGAAATTTGTCGTTTTTTTTGACATGGAAAACATAAATAGTTCACATATCGTTCATGAAATGTTCACATATATACTGTAACATACAATACGAAAGCTTTTCATATATTTGAATCCTTTCCCCCCTCATTTGGAGCCACCATTTTGGTGGCTCTTTTCTTTTTTAAATATAACAAAAGGTGCTTTCGTATATCCGTGCCGTGGTCTGGCGGTGTTATAAATATCTCACTGCGGTTTCTGTTCACTGCACATGTCTGATTCGTAAATGCTCCTGTGCTAACTCGTCCTTCGGACTCAGACAAGCACCCGCATTTACTGACAATGCGCAGTTCACGACGAAATCCTCGCAATGATATTTTATAACACCGCCAGACCATGGCGCGGATATACGGAAGCACCTTTTGCTCATTATATCGCATGAAATGTCTGGTTATGGAGATGATATAGGTATGTTTGGAGATTTTTTTCGATATTGGGATGAGCTGCCGGAGCAAGGTGGTTTTTCGTTATTTGGATGGATTCATATGGGGTGGCTGGTCGGGATCGTATCTGTATGCCTGGTTGTCAGTCATAGATATAGAAGGGTGGATGCTGCTACACAGGATAAGATCCTGAAGATATTGGCAACAGCATCGATATGCCTGGAATCATTGAAAGATATCTATCTGATCCTGATTGGGGAGATGGGGATATCATATCTTCCGTTTGAGATGTGCGGACTGGCGATTTTTGTGGAACTGGGATTTGCATTTTTCCACCGGGAATTTCTAGGAGAAATTATGTGCGTGATCAGTATGCCCGGTGCAATGGCAGCATTGTTATTTCCGGACTGGACCAGATATCCGTTATTTAATTACATGCACATCAATTCTTTTTTGATACATGGACTTTTAGTGCTCATTCCGGTGCTTGTTCTGACATCCGGCAGATACAAACCTTCTATAAAAAGGATCTGGCAGATCTTTTTGTTCTTGTTTACAGTTGTTCCCTCTGTCTATGTTATAAACAGGATCTGGGGCTGCAACTTTATGTTCCTCTGTTATCCGTCCAATGGTTCTCCATTTCTGTCTGTTTATCTGCGGCATGGCTATGTTCCATATCTGATCACGTATGCCGTTATAGTTATTCTTTGTATTTTGGTTATATATGGAATACTGGACAAAATCGCTTCCTTTTGTGGTAAAAATGTGGTATACATTAATAGGAAGAATTAGTTGAGAAAAAAGTCATAATAATAGAAAATATGCGCAGAAAGAACTGCGTATACGGAAGATAGAATACGGAGAATGAGAAAAAATGATAACAAACGATGCGACGCTTTTAAAAGTAAAACATGAAGTATTGTATGAAGTTGCCAAGCTTGCGTATGCCGGACGATTGGAGGAAGAAAGAGACAGTCTTCCTTATAAGATGGTTCCGGGACCGCAGCCGGCATTTCGATGTTGTATCTACCGGGAACGAGAGGTTATCAGACAGAGGATCCGGCTTGCGGAAGGTAAAGCACCGGGTGCTGAAGATGACGGAAATATCGTACAGGTCATTAATTCCGCCTGTGAAGGATGTCCGATCTCCCGATATGTAGTAACAGATAACTGTCAGAAGTGTATGGGTAAAGCCTGTCAGGCAGCCTGCCGGTTTGGAGCGATCAGCATGGGGCGGGATAAGTCCTATATTGATCCATCTAAATGTAAAGAGTGTGGGCAGTGTGCAAAAGCCTGTCCTTATAATGCGATCGCAGATCTGGTACGACCTTGCATGAAGAGCTGCCCTGTGGATGCGATCTCGGTGGCCGATAATGGTACCGGTATTGCCGTGATCAATCAGGACAAATGCATACAGTGTGGTTCCTGTGTCCATAAATGTCCGTTTGGCGCGATCGGTTCTAAGACATTTATCGTGGATATCATTAAGAAGATGCGTTCAGATATTAAGGTGTTTGCTATGCTTGCACCTGCAACGATCGGCCAGTTTGGTGCAGATATTACGATGGCAAGCTGGAGAACCGCTTTAAAGAAGATTGGTTTTTATGATGTTGTAGATGTATCACTTGGAGCGGACATGACTGCCATGAATGAGGCGAAGGAATGGATCGAAGCCAAGGAGAAGGGGGAGAAGAAGACAACCTCCTGCTGTCCGGCATTTAAGAACTATATTGAGAAGCATTTCCCGACATTAAAGGATGCGATCTCAGAGACAGTATCACCGATGTGTGCAGCATCCCGTTATATAAAGGAAAAATTTCCGGGTGCAGTTACTGTATTCATTGGACCGTGTATCGCGAAGAAAGCGGAATCCATGTCAGGAGAGAAGGATACTGCAGATTATGCACTGACTTATGGTGAGATTCGTGCGATGCTTCGTGCAAAGGGTGTAAAGCTGGAGCCGGAAGAAGATACGGATGATCAGGGCAGTATCTATGGTAAGAAATTTGCAAATGCAGGTGGTGTAACCGCAGCAGTTCTTGAAAGTATGAAAGAACTTGGCTGTACCGGTGATGTATCTGTATGCAAATGCAGTGGCATAACCGAATGCAAGAAGGCATTGACGCTGATGAAGGTCGGAAGACTTCCAGAAGACTTCATCGAAGGTATGGTATGTGAAGGTGGCTGTGTCGGCGGTCCATCGAGACACCGGGATCCAAATCTTGCAATGCGTGACAGAAATGCAGCACTTGCAAAATCATCGGATATATTGATCAAGGACAATCTGGACAAACAGAATGCAGAAACGGTTGATATGATCCGTTAGATATAAGAAGGTAATTGTAATATCGGATGTGGGGACTTCTGATATTACAGGGAAAAGCAGAAACTATTAACAACAAAAGAAAATAAAGAAGAAAGTAAGAAAATTAAATGTCGCCAGACGAAACATAAAATAAGCCCGGCGGCATTTTTTTCAATGGAGGTTACACGCATGGTAGCACAGATTTTGGCACTTGCCATTTTTGTAGTTATGTTCGGATTGATCATATCCGAAAAATTTGAGCGTCATGTTATCACATTGGTATGTGGACTGGCAACACTTGTTCTGGTATTTGGTGTAGCAATGCACAGCATGGATGCGATACTTGAAACATTAAATATCAGAAACATTTTTACACTTTCGTTCTGGTATGAGGCAGGAGCCTCATCCGAGAGTACGGGTGGTATCAACTGGGCCACGATTATCTTTCTTGCGGGAATGATGGTTATGGTAGAAGGTATGGCAAAGGCGGGGTTCTTTCGCTGGCTATGTATGACGATCGCGAAAGCCGTTCGGTATAGGGTCATTCCGATATTTATTACATTCATGATCATGTCATTTGTCCTTGCTATGTTCATTGACAGTATCACGGTTATCCTGTTCTTAGCAGCAGTTACGGTGGAACTGGCGCAGCTTCTGGACTTTAATCCGATTCCGCTGATCCTGTCTGAGATCTTCTGTGCAAATCTGGGTGGATCGGCAACAATGTGTGGTGATCCTCCAAATATCATTGTCGGAACATCCCTTCGGTATTCGTTCTCCGATTTTATTACAAATACCGGCCTGATGGCGGTACTTTCACTGGTGGTTATTATTTTTTACTTTTATTTTTGTTTCAGGAAAGAACTCACTGCATCTTCGGCGTCACAGACTTCGGAGAAAGATCATCCATCACCGGTATCTGCGATCACGGATAAACGGGCATTTGCCATTAGCTGTGTGATCTTTTTATGTGCGGTTGCCTTACTTATCACACATGCACAGACCGGACTGACAGTTGCATTTATCGGTCTGTTTATAGCAATACTGGTTCTTCTGACATCAGGAAAGAATATCGGACATATTTTAAAAAATGTAGATTATAAGACGATCCTTTTCTTTATTGGTCTGTTTGTTGTAGTCGGCGGTCTGGAGCAGACCGGTATTCTGGAACTGGCAGCCGGATTTATCGGGAAGGTAAGCCATGGAAATGCCAAGGTAATGATAGCCATTATTATCTGGGTATCCGCGATCGCAAGTGCATTTGTAGATAATATTCCATTTGCCGCAACCATGATCCCGGTTATCAAGACTCTGGCAGCATCGACAGGTGTGGATCTCTCGGTTCTTGCATGGACACTGGCAATGGGTACAGATATCGGTGGAAGTGCGACTCCGATCGGGGCATCGGCAAATGTTGTCGGAATGTCGATCGCGGCAAAAGAAGGTCATCCGATCTCTTGGGGCAAATATTGTAAGGTATCGGCTCCGGCATCCGTTATCGTTATTCTGATCTCAATGGTCTGCATCTATCTGCGATATTTCTAAATTATAATAAAGGTGGAATATAACTGCAACCAGCTAATTATATATTGACATTACCAAAGATTTCGTAATGAGATGCATAGTGCCAGTAAATACGAGTGCCTGTTTGAGTCCGAAGGACGAGTTGGCACAGGAGTATTTACGAATCAGGCATATGCAGCGAATAGAAATCGACGTAAGTCAATATATAATTAGCTGGTTGTAGTTATAATTCCCCCGTTTTTTGTAAAAATGAACTGCAAAAAACTGTTGACAGATAAGTGAAATATGGTACTATAGGTAAAGTAGTTTTTAAAACTACGTTTGAAGTTAACGAAAAACTTGGAATAAAGTCTGGAAAAACCGAGAACGAAGTTGCAAAAACGTGAAAAAAGGAAATATATTTTTCATTATATAGATCATTATTTTACGGAGGAACAGACAGTATGATAACAGAGTTAAAACCGGAAGAAGGAATTGCCGGAAAGTTTGTCAAGACAGCATTTGATGAGAATGGTGTATTAAGCAAGATTGAATTTACAAATGATGAGACCTTCAATTTTGCATTTGATGTAGTGGATGCATTAGCAGAAAAGACACCGGATAAGACAGCGTTGATCTATGTGTCCAGAGATAAGGAAGAAAAGAAGTTTACATTTAAAGAGATCAAAGAGTATTCCAATATGGCAGCAAATTATTATAAGAGCCTTGGTATCAAGAAGGGCGACAGAGTGCTGCTGGTATTAAAGCGCCATTATCAGTTCTGGTTTACGATCCTTGCACTTCACAAGATCGGAGCAGTAGCAATTCCTGCAACCAATATCTTAAAGGTAGAAGATTACAGATACAGAATTGAAGCTGCAAATGTAAAGGCTGTTGTATGTACAGCTGATGACAAGATTCCGGATGCAATGGCAGCCATCGATCCGGATGATAAGGTGATCAAGGTTATCGTAAATGGTGAGAGAGAGCATTTCCATCCATTTGATAAAGATATCCTTTCATTCAGCAAAGAATTTGCACGTCCGACAGGTGAAGATACAGTCTATGCACATGATACCATGATCATCATGTTCACATCAGGAACAACCAAGCATCCAAAGATGGTTGCACATAATCATCTGTATGCACTTGGACATTATATTACAGCAAGATATTGGCATAACGTAAAGACGGATGGTATTCATTTTACAGTATCCGATACCGGCTGGGGTAAGGCTCTCTGGGGCAAGCTCTATGGTCAGTGGTTATGCGAGACCTGTATTTTCGTTTATGACTTTGATGTATTCAGTGCAGACAATATCATGAAGCTTGTAGAACAGTACAAGATCACAACCTTCTGTGCGCCACCGACCCTTTACAGAATCCTTGTTAAGATGGATCTGAGCAAATACGATCTTTCCGCACTGACTTACTGCACAACCGCAGGAGAAGCCCTGAATCCGGAAGTATTCTATAAATTCAAAGAGATGACAGGATTTACGATCTTTGAAGGCTTTGGTCAGACAGAGACTACACTTGCAATCGGAAATCTGAAAAATACAACACCGAGACCGGGTTCCATGGGTAAGGCAAGCCCACTCTATGATGTTCACATTATGAGACCGGACGGAACACTTGCTGATGTAGATGAGACCGGTGAGATCGTTATTAAGATTGCAGATGGCGAACCATATGGTCTGTTCTCTACTTATAATAATGATGAGAAAATGACAAAAGAAGTTAAGCACGACGGTTATTACCACATGGGTGATACCGCATATATGGACAAGGATGGATATTTCTGGTTCGTAGGCCGTGTGGATGATATCATCAAGGTTGCCGGATACCGTGTTGGACCTTTTGAGATTGAAAATGAGATTATGAAGATCCCATATGTTCTGGAATGTGCAGTTACAGCTATACCGGATGGAACCAGAGGACAGGCGATCAAGGCAACGATCGTTCTGACAGAAGGAACGGTTGGCGATGATAACCTGAAGAAAGAGCTGAAGCGTTATTTCAAGGAGAACATGGCGAGCTACAAACGTCCTCGTGTGATCGAATTTGTCGATGAGATGCCAAAGACGATCAGTGGTAAGGTAAGACGTGTAGAGATCAAAGAGAAAGACTGGAAATAAGTCCGGACGATTATCTGCTGGGATAGATTACAGGCAGATGAAATGACATAGCCTGTGAGAAGCAGGCAGGAAATGGAGATGTTCATAAAATGATAGATATGGAAATTAAGCCATATGAGCGTATGGTTTATTACTATGAAACTGACAGAATGGGAATTGTTCATCATTCTAACTATATCAGATGGTTTGAGGAAGCGAGACTGGACTGGATGAAGCAGATTGGATGGGATTACAAGACCATCGAGGACGACAATATCATTATTCCGGTATTGTCGGTATCTGCGGAATACAAAACCATGTCCAGATATGGAGACAACATTGTGATCTATGTAAAGCTTGCAGAGTACACAGGCATCCGTATTGGATTTTCCTATGAAGTACATGACAAGAAGACCGGAGAGCTTCGGTGCGTCGGCACATCCTGTCATTGTCTGCTGGATGAGAACAATAAGCCGGTGTTCATGCGGAAACGTTATCCGGAGAAGGATGCGTTCTTCAAGGAGCTCATGAAGCAGCAGGCTGAAGAATAATATTATAAAAAACGCCCACGCCGTGATCAGATCATTTCTTTATGCAGAACACTTTCGTTCTGTGTCTCACGTAGCGGTACTAAATTCACCGCAGAGCGGTTCATCAAGAACCGACGGGAGACAAGGTCTGCCAAAAGAAATATCTGATCACGGCGTGGGCGTTTTTTATAGCTACATTTGTTTGTGTCTCACGTAACGCAAGTGCTCTGCATAAAGAAATGATCCGGACATGGAGAGGGTTTTATAGAATTGCCAAGTTTCCCTGCCAGATTCTCTCTGTTGACACATTGTTTTATAATTGCTAGTATAGGCTTGATATAGGGGATTTCCATGCGGAATCAGGTATTATGTATGAGCATTATGGATGAGCTTGTTAGGAAAACTTGTTAAGAAAGATTATGAAGATCATGGCTGCAGGGCATGATGTATTTTGAAATGATATGAGGTTAGAATGAGAAAGATAAAAGAAAACAGAGAGAAAATGTATAGATCGCGTTGGACGAAAATTGTTAGTTATATGTTGGTAATGGTGATGGCTGTTTCCTTGTTTGGACAGGTTGCTGTGAATGGAGCATTTGACGGAACTGGCAAACAGGCAGGCACAGGTACGATTGCAGAGATTAGTCAGGTAGAGGCAGCTTCGGATACTGCCATTGATTATAAGGCGGTTTTGAAAGAGACTTCTGCTGCAATCGAGAAAACATTAGAAATTTCATATGAATATGAATTGCCGATTCATTATGAAAAGAATAAAAAAGGTGAGTATGAAGAGGTAAAGAGAACGGTTAAATGGTGGGGACCGGCAATTGGATCTATTGGTGGGGAATGGACTGTTATCGGCGAGTGCCGTTATGGTATGGAAAATGCACCATGGTATAGGGCATATTATAACAATATAACAGAATATATAAAGGCAACATATAACATAAATAAAGAAAAATATGCAGTAGGAGATTGGGATAATCAGTTTTTAAAACTGCATAAAACAAAAAGTACTGAAAATTCTCGAATTATTCTCGCCCTTACATCTATGGGGCTTGATGCATCTGATATAGAGGGATATGATCTGACCGGTGCGCTGTCGGATATGACATATGTAAAAAAACAGGGCTTAAATGGACCAATCTGGGCGTTGATTGCGCTGGATTCCGGTAATTATGAGATACCGCAGATCTCATCGGGTAAAACAACAGCCCAGGTATCCAGAGAAAAATTGTTATCTTATATATTAAGCAGTGAGCTTACAGATGGTGGATTTAATCTGACGAAAAGTGATTCACAGGGGGCAGATCCGGATGTGACAGCAATGGCATTGCAGGCATTTGCACCATATTATACCGGACGGATAACTGTTGGAACAGAACTTCAGAAGCAGATCAGGGAAGCAGTGGACCGGAACATACAAGTTCTCTCAGATATGCAGAAAACCTCCGGAGCATACAGTTCATATGGAAGTGAGAATGCAGAAAGCACGGCACAGGTGCTGGTGGCTTTATCCAGTCTTGGAATTGATGGAAGCACGGACAGTCGTTTTGTAAAAAATGGAAAGTCTGTGCTGGATGGTCTGTTGTATTTTTATATACCATCAACCGGTATGTTTAAACATGTAGACACGGAAAAATCCGGCAATCAGATGGCGACCGAGCAGTCGTTTTACGCATTGGTAGCGTATCAGAGGTTCCGGAATAAAAAAGCAACCTTATATGATATGACAGATGCGGATAAAGCATGTGTTATGGAGCTGGCAGATTGCAGCGTAACCATTTCAAAGACCGCATACACATATACCGGAAAGACGATCAGACCTGCAGTGACTGTTACCTGTAAAAAGCTGGATGGAACAACAATCACTTTAAAAAAAGACACAGATTATACAGTCACATATAAGAATAATAAAATGCCAGGCAAGGCAACGGTCGTAGTAAAAGGTAAGGGTGATTATACCGGAAGCGTAAGCAGAACGATCACGATCGCACCGACGGCAACGGTGATTTCTTCGGTGACAAATATAGAAACCGGAATCCGGCTGAAATGGAAAAAGACGACAGGCGCAGAGAAATATATCATATATCGTAAAGCGGGAAATGGCTCCTGGAAGAAATATAAGTCGGTAAAGGCGGCAAATGGATGTTCCTTTACAGATACTAAAGTTACAAATGGAAGCAAATACGCATATAAGATACGGGCGTATGCGGATGGTGTATATGGAGCATACAGTTCCATACACACAATATACCGGGTAAAACAGCCAGCCCTGAAAGTGAAAAAGGCAGGAAAAGGCAGACTGAAGTGTTCCTGGAAGAAGAACACGAAGGCGAACAGTTACCAGATCATGTATGGAACGAAGGCGTCCATGCAGGGGGCAAAGACGATCGCGATAAAAAAAGCCGGAACCGTGAAAAAGACTATAGCCGGATTAAAAGCCGGAAAGAAATACTATGTACGGATCCGGAGCTGTAAAACGGTGAATAAAAAGAAGTATTACAGCAGTTGGAGCAAGACCGTAAATATCCGGGCATGATCGGGATCGTAGAAGATGAATAAACATGCAGATGTCCGGAAAGCAGAAATTACAGGTACAATAAATACCGTATGACAGAAAGCAGCAGTATATGAAGTTCATTAAAAAAAATATAAAAAAAATAATTGGTATTCTGGCGGTGGTGCTGATCCTTACCGTGGCATTCTGGTATGGTGGAAATGCACCGGGTTCCAGAGGCTTTTCCGGATTTGGAAAGCAGCATACGGAATCCCGGAATTCGACCGAACTGGCAGAAGCTGAAACTGGTCAGGAGGAAACCGGACAGTCATCGGTGACGGAATCGGAAACAACGGACGGTCAGGACGCTGATAGTCAGGATACAGACCGTACAGATGAGACATCAGAAGGAGTGGCAACAGAAGATGGACAGGATCCATATGGTCCGGATGGACAAGGCTCCTCAGGGACGACAGAGGTTCTGACCGAACAGCCAACGACGGAACAAACGACTGAAACAAAAGAACCGAAAACAACGGAACAGCCAACGACGGAAGAAGAACCGGGGCAGAATACGACAGAAGCTCCAACGACGGAACGGCCGGCGCATCAGAAACCGGAGAAGCCTGCAACAACGGAAGAACCGGAAACGACAGAGCAGAAGCCGACCGAGGAGCAGACATATACCTGCACGATATCGATTAACTGCGATAATATTCTGAAAAACTGGAATATGTTAGATAAGAGCAAGCAGTCCTGTGTACCTGCCGATGGCTGGATCCTGAAGGAAGTCGAGGTAGAATTTAAAAAGGGACAGACCGTATTTGATGTATTAAAGGATATCACGAAAAAAAAGAGTATACAGCTTGAATATTCCTTTACTGCATTATACGGAAGCTACTACATTGAGGGAATCCATAATCTGTATGAATTTGACTGCGGAGAATTATCCGGTTGGGAGTATTGTGTCAATGGGAAGTTCCCGGCATTTGGATGCTCAAAATATGTATTGAAAGATGGAGATAAGATTGAATGGAAATACACCTGTGACCTTGGAGCAGATGTAGGAAATCCATATTTTGAATAACAGACAGGAGAAACAGGTGAAGAAGATCAGAAGGGATGCATTTGCAGACAGTCATCCAATCGTGAATTTGATATATTTTATATTTGTCATCGGATTTGCAATGATGTCGCTTCATCCGGTTAGTTTAGGGATCGCTTTTTTGGGAGCGGTCTCATATTCTATCTGCCTGAATGGCAGACGGGCACTATATCAGAATCTGCGCTATATGCTGCCGGTTGTGATATTGACGGCACTCATTAATCCGGCATTCAGTCATCAGGGGGTGACGATCCTGCGGTATCTGCCGTCCGGCAATCCGCTGACGCTCGAATCTATTCTGTATGGTATAGCGGCTGCTGTAATGCTGGTGACAGTACTGTGCTGGTTCTCATCCTTCAACAGGATCATGACTTCTGATAAAATGATCTATCTGTTTGGGCGGCTGGCACCGTATCTGTCGATCGTTCTGTCTATGACGTTGAAGTTCCTGCCGGAATTTACCGCAAGGATCCGGCAGGTATATCAGGCACAGAAAGCGGCAGGCTGTGTGATGCCTGGGAAATATTTTAAACGGCTTCGAACCGGTATGCGGGTGATCTCTTCGGCAGCAACCTGGGCGTTAGAACGGGCGGTCATAACAGGTGACAGTATGAAGAGCCGGGGATATGGGTTAAAAGGCAGGACAGCATATTCATTATTTCATTTTAGAAAAAGTGATGGCTGCTGTCTGGTCGTGATTCTGGCAACGGGAAGCTTTGTTGCGGCAGGAATGATCCGGGGCGTGATTGACTGGCAGTATTATCCGGATATAACAGGAAATGGATCAGACGGAATGGGAACTGCGGTATTTGCAGGCTATCTGTTATTAGTAAGCCTGCCATGTGTGATGCATTTGTATCAGGCAATCCGGGAAAGGAAGAAAAGATGAAATTATATGAGATCGATAATCTGACATTTGCATATCCGGATATTGCATCGGAGAGGGATGATGTTTATCTGAAGCCGGTATTAAAGGATATCGGCCTTTCCATAGAAAAGGGCAGCTTTGTCATTGTCGCAGGTGGTTCCGGAAGTGGGAAGACGACATTGCTCAGACAGTTGAAATCCGTTTTGACACCTCGTGGAAAACGGGAAGGAACTGTCTGTTTTCAGGGGAAAAAACTTGGAGACATAGATGATCGTGTACAGACGGAGCAGATCGGATTTGTTGTACAGGATGTAGATGCACAGCTTGTAACGGATAAGGTATGGCATGAACTTGCATTTGGGTTGGAAAGTCTTGGATATGACAATGCCTTTATTCATAAGCGGGTAGCGGAAATGTGTTCGTTCTTTGGTCTGGATGGGATTTTTCACAAAAAGGTAAATGAATTGTCCGGCGGACAGAAGCAGTTGGTAAACCTGGCATCAGTCATGGCAATGGCGCCGGAGGTGGTGATCTTAGATGAGCCGGCAAGCCAGTTAGATCCAATGGCAGCGAGGGAATTTTTTCAGTGCCTGTATCGTATTAACCGGGAACTTGGAACTACAGTGATCCTGACAGAACACAGACTGGAGGAAATCTGGCCGATGTGCAGCCAGTTCATTCTGATGGAAGATGGCAGAGTGATCTATGATGGAAGCATTGCAGATGGCGTGGTGCTGTTGGCACAGAATGCACCGGCAATCGAGATCCCTGCGGCATGTAGGATAGCATTTGGATTGTCAGGTTATGGAGTTACAGACTGTCCGGTTACAGTTGCAGAAGGCAGAGAATGGCTGCGGCAGTATGATGAGAAACATGAACAGATGGCAGCAGGGGGACAGTCAGAGCAGGCGGATACGCAGGGAAAAAATCAGACAGCGGAGAACGTGATCAATATCAAGGATGTTTTTTTTCATTATTCATCCATGGAGAAAGAGGTATTGTCCGGACTTACCTTGTCGGTAAAGCGGCAGGAGATCCTTGCCATAAATGGTACAAATGGATGCGGAAAGTCAACATTGTTATCCCTGATCGCAGGGAACTACCGGCCGGACAGAGGCAGGATCCGGCGGGAGAAGCAACTCCGGATCGGATATCTTCCGCAGGATCCCAAGCTGTTATTTACTGCAAATACAGTTGGAGAAGAACTGGGACTGATCCGCAGACATGGGACGTTTGAGGTGGCGGAGCAGGAGATTTCGAAGGAAATGATCTGGAAAAGTATTCATTTCTGCCGGCTGGAATCTGTACTGACGCAGCATCCATATGATCTGTCAGGGGGAGAACAGCAGAGACTTGGACTTGCAAAGGTACTGCTTGCTGCTCCGGATGTGATACTGATGGATGAACCGACAAAGGGCATGGATGCAGCATTTAAAAAACGGTTTTCGCATATGATGAAGAAGCTTAAAGCTTCCGGACATACGATCGTGATGGTAAGTCATGATATTGAATTCTGCGCAGAAACGGCTGACAGGATCTGTCTGATCTTTGATGGCAGAGTGGCAACGGTTGCGGGAACAAACGATTATTTTTCAGGAAATGAATTCTATACGACTGCGGCAGCCAGAATAGCAAAAGAAACAATCCGGGGCGCTGTAACGGTTGAGGATATCCTGCATGCATATGGCAAAACCGGTGCATGGGATCAACCGGATGACGATATAGATGACGGAATTGTATGGACAGATACCGGGAACAGGAAGGAAAATGACGAAGCAAAGCAGGAAGAAGACCGGATAGGAAGCGGCACTCAAAGCGAGATATCAATACAGGAGAAAAAACCGGAAAAAATGTCATTTGTCCGAAAACTGGGACTTCTACTTACAACGGTTATCATGGCGTTCTGTTTTTATAAGACAATGACACAGGCGGATCTGACCCGGCTGATTGAGGATGGAACGGTGACCGGAGAAGGTATACAATATCTGATCTTGTATGGTATATTTATATTGGCAACGGTCATATATATTCTGTTGCTGCGTCCGGTCGGAAGAAACAGGGATCAGGATATTGACCTGCGCAGAAGGAACCGGATCAGCAGAAAAAAATTGATCATAACGGTTCTTTGTATTGCAGCAGTGGCAGGAACGATCTGGTTTGGCAAGACGGTTCTGTCAGACCGGAAGTATTATTTTATTTCTCTTCTGGTTCTGATCGAAATGATGATACCGTTTCTCACAGCCTTTGAGACAAAGGCACTGGGAGCACGGGATATTGTAACGGTGGCAGTTCTGTGCGCGCTTGCTACAGTCGGAAGAACAGCATTTTTTATGATCCCGAATTTTAATCCGGTTATGGCGATCGTGATCATCAGCGGGGTAGCATTTGGATGTGAGACCGGATTTGTGACCGGAGCGGTGACGATGCTGGTATCGAATATGGTATTTGGACAGGGACCGTGGACACCATGGCAGATGTTTTCACTTGGCCTGGTTGGTTTTGCGGCGGGGCTTGTATTTAATAACAGTCGGGTCAGAAGTCAGAATGTGACGAAACTTGGCCTGTGTATCTTTGGCGGCCTGTGCTGTATTCTGATCTATGGCGGTATCATGAATCCGGCATCTGTGATCATGTGGCAGCCGGCAGTGAACCTTAAGATGATCGTGGCAGCGTATGTAACCGGCTTTCCGTTTGATGTGGTACAGGGATTTGCGACGGTTCTGTTTCTGTGGATCATGGCCCGGCCATTTTTGCTGAAACTGGACCGGATCAAGATAAAATATGGAGTATTGTGTGAGGTAAAACAGCATGCTTAGAAATTGTAGTCTGGAAGAGATATCGGATGGTCGTTTATACGATCAGACGGATATGGTAAAAGCATATTGCAATGAATGTAAAGGGTGTCATGCCTGCTGTGAGGGAATGGGAAATTCCATCATCTTAGATCCGCTGGATGTGAGCAGACTGACAAAGGAGACAGGGAAGAGTTTTGAAGCTCTGCTTGCCGATACGATAGAGTTAAATGTTGTAGATGGGTTGATCCTCCCAAATATCAAGATGGTAAATGGAACATGTACTTTTTTAAATGCAGAAGGCAGATGTGGGATCCATGCGGCAAGGCCGGGATTCTGCAGACTGTTTCCGCTTGGCAGATATTATGAGGATGGCGGATTTAAATACTTTCTTCAGATCCATGAATGTGATCGGGCAGGCAAGGTGAAGGTCAAGGTATCAAAATGGATCGATACACCGGATCTGCCGAGATATACAGAGTACATTAATGAGTGGCATGATTTTCAGAAGCAGGTGCAGGAGACATTTGCACGGATCCGTATGCAGGACGGGGCAGAAGAAAGTAAGGATGCACGGATCAAGCAGATGTGTATGTATATTCTGAATATCATGTATGTTGCGAGATATGAGGAGAACCGGGATTTTTATGAGCAGTTTGAGATGCGATTGGAGCATCTGAAAGAACTGCTTGAGTCAGGAATCTAGCAGACAGATCCTGATCTGGAACGGTATAAATGCGGATAAGAGGCGGGGAGTGTGAATGATGGTAAAAAGAGCATATAAAAGACTGGCATTTTATATAAGTATATTTGTGATCCTTATGGCAGGTGTGATTCTGATCTTCTGTGCAAGAGAGATCCGGGAGACAACGGAGCAGGTGGATGATGAGATGAACAAAAATATAGATTATGCAGCCATGTCCTGTCAGAACTGTTTGTCGGATGCGATCGATATTCTGACAGTGAATTATTTCACAGTGCAGTATATGCATGAGTCAGGACATAGTATGGATGAGTTCCGTGCGTATTTTACCGAACAGACCCATTATCTGAAAAATGAAGAAAGTATGCAGTATCTTGGGATTTATGGATATATTGACGGAGAACTGATGCTGAGTACTGCATGGGAGCAGCCAGAGGGATATCGGATCGAGGATCGTTCCTGGTATCAGGAGATGAAGCAGAATGGTACAGAACTTACGATCACGACACCATATCTGGATATGAAGACGAACCGGCAGGTGGTATCCGTTGGACGTATGTTCCGGGACGGTTCGAACCTGATCGGTGTAGATGTTGATCTGGAGGAACTGTCAGATCTTCTGAAGGAACTGGATGCAGGAACGAGTGAGATCTATATTGTAGATCAGACCGGAAGTATTATTGCAGGCGGAGAGTCTGCATATATGGGAAAGACACTGGACAGCATGTATCACAGAACGGATGCATATGAGACTTATGTTTCAGATATTGATAAGGAACTTGCGTTGGAGACAGAAGGTACTGTCAGCTATAAGACAGACAGTGCATGGATATCTGTGAAACCAATCTTGGATAACTGGTATGTGGTTGCGATCGTGGATAAGAATGAAGTCAGCAAACTGGCAGCAAAAAATGCAATCCCTTCTGCGGTGACACTGGCTGTTGTACTGCTGGTATTCTTCATGCTTTATATGAACCTGTTTGTCCGTGTATACCGGACGGGAAAAAAAGGCAGAGCTTCGATCGGAGTTGAGCGTTATGCCTCTGGTTCTGTTCTGCAGGATGATAAGCGGGTGAAAAAGGTTGTATTTTATGTATATATCCTTTTTGCCACATATTTTATTATGATGTTTTATCGGTTTCAGAAGGCTCCGGTGTTCATTGTTGTGACATTGGCAACTATGTTGGTCAGCTTTCTTGTGACTTTTATCAGAAAGACTACGGTAAAGATACATGGATTATGTATGTCGGGCTGCCTGTTTGCAATCGTTGCGATGTATGGACTGGTACCGGGTGAACATAACCGCCTGACTGATATGTTTCTTGCGGCAGCCGTTGTTGTGTCATTGTACCAGAAGATGGAACTGAATATATTTATGCTGATCAGTACCATCGTTTATTATTTGTATATGGTTCTTGCCGGCCGCTATATATCACAGGCAGATCCACTCGATGTCAGCGAGACGGTTATGGATCTGCTTATCATATTGATTGGAAGTCTGATGCTTCTTGTGGTGATCGCATGGAACAAGCAGCTTCAGGTTCGTTTGAAACAGAAGGCAGAAGAAGCAGAGGCTGCGGCGAACAGCAAGTCCGCATTTCTTGCAAACATCTCACATGAGATCAGGACTCCGTTAAATGCGATCCTGGGTATGAATGAGCTGGTGCTCCGGGAGAGCAGACAGCCGCATATCAAGGAATACGCTATGTATATCAAGAATTCCGGTAAATCGTTGCTTACGATCATCAGTGATATTCTGGATCTGTCCAAGATTGAATCCGGAAAGGTATATCTGGTGAATGAGGACTATTCGCTGAGCAGCCTTGTGGAGGATGTCGAACGATCCATCCAGAAGCGTATTATGGAAAAAGGGCTGGAACTTAAGATCTATGTAGAACCGGAGCTGCATGAGAATTTGAAGGGTGACGAGGTGCGTATCAAACAGATTATTATGAACCTTTTAACAAATGCAGTAAAATATACAGAAAAGGGTGAAGTTCGTCTCTATATCACAGGAACTGTTATGGATAATAAACAGAACCTGACGATTGAAGTTTCCGATACCGGCATTGGTATGCGGAGTGAGGATATGGATAAGCTGTTTACAAATTTTGAACGACTGGATCTGAAGCGGAACCGCTCAGTTGAAGGTACAGGACTGGGACTTCCGATCACCAAGAATCTGCTGGTTGCAATGGGTGGAGATATTACAGTCAGCAGTGTATATGGTGAAGGTTCCACATTTACGGCAACGGTTGGACAGGAGATCGTAAATGAAGAACAGATCGGGGATTACAGAAAGAAATATAAAGAACAGCTTCATCAAGAGGTCTGTTATCAGGAGTCCTTCCATGCAGAGGATGCCCGGATCCTGGTTGTAGATGATAATGAGGTTAATCTGAAGGTCGTGGTTGGACTTGCAAAGAATACAAAACTTCAGATCGATACGGCACTTAGTGCGGCAGAAGGACTGGAACTGATCCGCCAGCATACCTATCAGCTTCTGCTGATCGATCATATGATGCCGGAAATGGATGGAATCGAGATGCTCCAGCATGTGAAGACCATGGATGGCGGCATTTATAAAGATATACCGGCAGTTGCGATTACGGCAAATGCATTATCGGGTGCAAAGCAGACGTATCTGGATGCTGGCTTCTGCGGTTATCTGTCGAAGCCGATCAATCCGGAACGCTTTGAACAGATCATTAAAGATAATCTTCCACAGGAATATGTAACGGAATGTGGAGACGGGAATGGAGATACTGTCACAAGAGGACAGGAAACAGACGGCACACCGGATCTACAGCAGGCAGAAGAATGGAGCATACCGGGAATTGATATCGCGAAAGCCTTATCCTATATTGGCGGAAGCAGAGAGCTGTATATCAGTCTGCTGCAGACTTATCTGGATGGAAGTGAAGAACGGATCCGGAAGCTTGAAGAATGTAAGAACAAAGAAGACATCTTTAATTATGATATAACGATCCACGGCCTGAAGGGAATATCCGCAAGCATTGGTGCAGATTCTATGGCGGCAGCCGCTGCAGGACTGGAAGAAGCATGTAAGGATCCACAGACGGCATTGGCGTATATTCAGATGAATCATGACCAGGCAGTAAGCCAGTACCGGGAGCTTCTGGAACAGATAAAAAAATGGCTTGCGAATATAGAAACAGATGGTAAAATAGAAAAAGAAGCGGTCACAAATATAACGGAGATGTTTACGATCATCAGTGATTTAAAAACTGCTGTTTTTGAGTATAAAGAGAAAGCTGCATGCACCTGTCTGGAACGATTGTACAAGATAGAGATACCGGAGTTAGCAGATGAAATGGGTGCAAAGTATTATGGAATACTCGATAAGCTGTATCAGTATGTTTCGGATTATGATATGGATAAAGCTTATGAACTGGCAGAAAAACTGGAAACGGATATTAGGAGGATACTTAAGTGAAACGAACAGTATTGGTTATAGATGATGATAAGATGATACTTGATATGATCCAGGGAATCCTGGAGGACAAATTTGAAGTATCAGCCGTGAATGATGGACAGAAGGCGTTCCGTGTTCTGGAACGGATTCATCCGGATGTCATCCTGCTTGATCTGAAGATGCCGGGTATGGATGGATATGATGTGATATCCAGACTGAAAGTAAATCAGGAATATAAGGGTATTCCGGTTATTTTCCTGACGGCAGTTACAGACGAGTATTCAGAGACAAAATGCTTTGAAGCAGGAGCGGAAGACTACATCTGTAAACCATTTACAGCGAATGCATTAACAGTGCGGCTTGAACGTGTTTTGAATATTCATGAGTGTGTAAGGGTATAAGAAACGATGGGAAAAGAGACAAAGACAAATGCGATGCGGATTCTCGATCGTATGAAGATTCCGTATACGCTCAATCAATATAACTGTGAAGAATTCATTGATGGTGTGCATATTGCAGATATGCTCGGACAGAGTTATGAGGAGAGCTTTAAGACGATCGTAACAGTTGGAAAGAGTCAGGGATATTATGTATTTGCACTTCCAATCGACAAAGAGATCGACCTGAAAAAAGCAGCTAAGGTTGTCGGTGAGAAAAACCTTGAGCTGCTTCCTGTAAAAGATATCAATAAAGTTACCGGGTATATCCGTGGCGGCTGTACACCGATCGGCATGAAGAAAGCATATCCGACCGTGATCCATGAAAGTGCGGAAACACTTCCTCAGATGATCGTATCCGGTGGACGCCTTGGCGAACAGATCATGTTAAAGCCGGATGATTTAGTTCGCGCGGTGAACGGACGGTATGCGGATATTATATCGGCTAAGTGATTTTTGACATTAGAAGATTATAGATAAAGTCGTAATAAAACAAATGGGGAGAGAATTAAATGGAGAGGAAGGACTGGATTGATCAGTTGAGAGGCTTTGCCTTTTTTATTGTTGTTTTGTGTCATGCAAGTGTGCTCGGAGTGATATCACATGTTGGAGCGGCATTTCATATGCCGTTGTTTTTTATGATATCAGGATTATTATTTTATCCGGAAAAAGTGTTGGAAAGAAGTTTGATTTCGCAGGTTGGACATAAGTTTCAAAGTATTATTATTCCATATTTTTGGGTTGTATTTTCGTTATTTCCAATATGGGTATTAAATTATCGGGTTTTGCGAAAGGGAAAAGCAAATTATTGGCATACATTAATAGGAAATCTTGTATCGCAGGATAAAATTTATCCTGCGACTGTAAATCCGGTTTGGTTTCTTGGAGCATTATTTTTTGCATATTTATATATTCTGATTATAGTAAAAATAACAGGAAGACAACGATGGCTTCGGTTACTTATGGCATTTGGCATCATGGCTCTGGGATTTTATTTTTCAGATAAGCAGTTGCCATACCATGTTAATACAGGAATGGTCGGAGCAGGTTATATTTATACTGGTTATTTGGTTCGCAGATATATACTGGAAAAGAATGTATTGAGAAATTATAAGAACCTTGTAATAGTTATACTTACAACAATTGGATTTGTTAGTGCATTCAGCAATAAGACTGTGTTCATGGTATATGGACAATATTATTCAATACCATTATTTGTGACATCATCATTAACATTTAGTATTGCCCTGATCTTGTTATTCAGCGAGTTCTCAAAGGATAAAGTTCTTGCTTTTATGGGAAGAAATACATTATTTGCGCTGGGAGCACATATAGCTTTAATTCGAATATGTCAAGCAATATGGGCAGATAAATTATCAAGTTCGTTTATCAAAATGTTCATGGTGTTTGGTGTAGAAGCTTTGCTTCTGGGAATTGCATATGTGATGAATCGGTGGTGGCCATATATGAATGGCAAGTATACAGCGAATACTAATTCAAAGAAAGCTTTTATTTTTCGAATGATTATGGTTTGCTGGTGCATGATCGTGCCGGTATGGATGAGTGTTGTACGATGGCTGACAGATGAAAAGGGCAGAAGTTTTATTTTTACAGTTTTATTTACAATTTTAATAGGGGGATTATTTACAATCATCACTTCTAAATATGTAAAGTGGATATATCTTGAAAAGAAACAGGTATAAAAAAGAGGCTTCCTAACGATAATTCGAACAGGAAGCCTTTATGTTTAATGAATAAAATGTTCAATCCATTTTGTTAATTGGTTTACAATCAATGCTAATACAATAGATATGGCAACCATAATCAGCTCATTTCGACCATAACAGGTAGGGTGACCGTAATCGCGCATAACACCTCGTACAGTAACATGTGCCAGATACAATTCCAGAGAATATTTGCCGAACCATTCAAAGAACTTCTTTATCCAATTATGTATTTTTTCAAAATGTTTCAGCTTGCTGAATAAAATTGCAATTAAAATACATGCACTGATATTGAGAAAAGCAGCAGAATATCGTGCGAATATGATCTTGCTTCCTTTTCGAAACTGAATTGCAAATAACGATAAGAGCATTAATCCATAAGTCCCGCCGGATATAGACCTTTTTTCATATGAGTATTTGCCGATAAAACAGCCTAAACAGAAAAAGGGAATACGTAATAAGGCCAGATTGGTATTATCAAACAACTCTTTATTGGATAAGCGGATTACAAATGTGATCATGGTAAAAAAAGTAAATAAATTAATTATACGCATTTGCTCAGATTCTTCATCTGGTGCCTTATCTATTGCGCGGAAAATGAATGGAAAGATAAGATAACAAAAGCAAATTAATAAAATATACCAGAACCATGACATCCCTCGGGTGAAAAATGAATAAAAGGACAAATCAGAGAAAAAAGCTTTTACCCCAGTCTTATCAAATAAAAAATCATTCCAGCAGAGCGCAGGGATGGCAATTAAAAAATAAGGAATAAGAATCCGTGTGAATCTCCGCTTATAAAACTGGGAAATATCCGGATGCTTTTTCATTGCGTAGTACAAACCAAAACCGGATAAGAAAAGAAAACCGTCTACACTTGAACTGGTGATATAGTTACGGAAAAATTCTACCCATCCGTTTTTGTGGACGTGATAGATGCCACAGTCCTCCACATAATGAAAGATTATAATACATATAATAGAAATTCCCATCAAAACCCCACGATAATCTGAGATTACATCCCATGTTGGTCTTTTCCTTGTCTTTACAGTATTCATTTTAAACTCCTTTTTCAATATATATTACTGGTTCAATGTGCAAAAACAATCATACCGCAAAAAGTAAAGCTTGTACATATGCCAATATTAACAAATCGGATAAAACAATGAAATGTCGCGGATGCTATCTTAATAAATATAACATGGGCTTGCCTGAACTTATGTTATGTTCTATAATAAACCTAATTATGTTTATTAATACAAGAGGAGTCAGGATCAATGCATTTAGGTGTATTAAAAAAGTTTTTAAATAAAAAAATAGATGGAAAAGAAATCAATACAGAGGCTGCAGGGAAAGCTGATATTACAGAGAAAGTAATACTGGAAGATCAGGAGATAGATATTGAACAGAAAAAAGAACTGATCGAACAGGCAAAGCAGGAAAAACTGGATCAGATCCGGGCAATGGAAGATGAGATAAATGCAGAGGAAACCGCTCATGTTCATGAGATCTGTGCAGGAAAAGAAAAGGACAAGGTATGGGCGTTCTGTGCCGGGCAGTACAGTAATGATTTTCGGGGGAATCCAAAATATCTGTTTTTGTATATCAATAATTATAGAAAAGATATTGTTCCATACTGGCTGTGTGATGATGTAGAACTGATCGAGATGATCCGTGGTATGGGCTTTCATGCATATCGCATGGGAACACCTCAGGCAGAAACGATCATCAGCTATACCGGCGTACTGGTTTCTGAGCAGGTAAAGGCATTTATTCCGGATGGACTGGAACAAGCAAAGTATCTGAATCTCTGGCACGGTGTTGGCGGTGTAAAGGTTGTAGAGCGTAAGATCAAAGAAGGACGTTTACTGCCGGAGCTTGCAAAGAAATATATTGCAAGAAATGAATATTATCGTACCTATGAATTATATCTGGCACCATCTGCATTTATTGAGAATATAGCAAAGGCGGAGCTTGGATTAACGGAGAAGCAGATTGTAAGAGCCGGATATCCAAGATGCTTGTATCAAGCGAATTATAAGAAGATTGAAACATATGATCATGATCTGATCGGACAGAAGGGGCTTCCGGAGGATACCAAGATTGTTGCATATACACCAACGTATCGGAATAATCCGGATGGTGAGCTGTTCTCAAAGGCAATTCCGGATATTGACCGTATCATAGAGGTATGTGAGAAAGAGCATCTGTTGATGATATTTAAGATGCATCCGCTGCTTGAAAAGGAACAGGGATTCCTCTGGGCAAAGCAGAGATATGCAGATTGTAAATGGCTTTTGTTCTGGGATAACACCAATGATTTCTATGAGATCTTAGATAAGATCGATCTGTGTATCATGGATTATTCCTCTATATTTACAGATTTTATTGCGGCAGGCTGCAAGCATTTCCTGCGGTATGCGTTTGACTTTGACAATGACGATCTGGATTTCCCGATGGATTATGATGAGGTTACACCGGGCCGAAAATGTAAGAATTTTGATGAATTGGTTCAGGCACTTTCGGAATATGAGAAAGACGATATCAGCGATAGTCTGGATCGGATCAGTAAGCTGTACTGGGAGTATTCTACTTCAGACAGTATGGATAAGATCATTGACAGCACGATCGCATTTGTACCGGAGAAGGTAGAGCTTCCAACTCTGTATAGCTTTGATATCTTTGATACGCTGTTTTCCAGAAAGGTACTCGATCCGGTTGGCATCTTCTACTATGTACAGGAAAAAATGCAGGAGGATGGAGGGTTCCCAAGAGCGCTTGTTCTGAATTATCCATCGATCCGTAAAACATCAGAAGCAAATGTAAGAGAATATTATAATAAATCAATTGCACTTCGTGAATCAGAAAAGGTTGAGATTCAGTTTGATGAGATCTTTGCCCGTATGGCATCCGTATATAATCTGACAGATGAGCAGGTACAGAAGCTAAAGGCTTGGGAGCTGGAATGTGAATATGACAATGTAGTCCCGTTGCCGGAGCAGATCGATATGATTAAGAAATATCTGGCACAGAAAGATACGGTTATTCTGGTCAGTGATATGTATCTGCCGAAGAATGTGATCCTTGAGATGCTCCGCAGAGCGGAGCCGATGTTAACAGAACTGCCACTGTATCTGTCCTGTGAATATGGAGTTCAGAAGGTATCACAGCAGTTATTCTTTGAAGTATTTGCAAGTTTTGAACCATATTATGATTTTAAGAAGTGGGTTCATTATGGTGATAATCCGATTGCCGATCACAATCCGCCAAGAAAGATTGGAATCGAAGTAAGACAGGTTGCAAAACCGGAATTTTCCGATATTCAGACACAGTTGGTAGAACAGCTTGGAACGTATGATTCCTATCTGGTGGCTGCACTTCAGACCAGAATGGCTGCAAAGGCAGTATATACAAGAGATGAATTTGTATCCACATTTGTGACGATCTGCATGGTTCCATATGTAGACTGGGCGCTTCGGGATGCGATCAGAAGAGGATATCAGACGTTATATTTCATTTCCCGTGACGGACATCCATTAAAACGGATCGCAGATGCGATCATTGAGGCGCGGGGACTTAACGTAAAGACAAAATACATCTATGCATCCAGAAGAACATGGAGAATCCCTTCTTTTATCCATGAGGTTGACCGTGAATTCTGGGAGCCATATGGCAGTTTTGGAAATATCACTTCTAAGGACAAGCTGTTAAAAGCAATGGATCTGACAGACCGTCAGTTCCGTAAGTTTTTCCCGGCGGTTGTTTTGGATGGAGTTAATTTTACAGATAAGAAAGTATTAAATGGTCTGATCGACATATTTAAAAAGTCCGAAAGCTATAATCAGTATCTGATGAAAAAGGGAGCAGAAGAACGTGTACTTGTCAGCAGATATCTGGAGCAGGAGATTGACCGGACAGAGAAATTTGCCTTTGTGGAATACTGGGGCAGAGGTTATACACAGGACTGCTTTGTCAGACTGTGGCATGATATTGTAGGGGAAGAAGTGGATGTGCCTTATTATTACAGCAGAACGGTACTTCCGACGATTGGTCATTCCGTACGGTATAATTTTACAACCAATAATACAGCACAGTTCTTTATGGAAGGTATCTTTGCAAATATGCCATATAAGAGTATTGAGAAATATCAGGTAGTAGATGGCAGGGTAGAGCCGATCATTGTTCCGGTTCCACACGATACGAGCCTGTTTGACTCCATGCAGAGACTTCTTCCGGAATTTGCATATCAGTATGCGAAGCTTCCACTTCATACACCGGAAGATACAGACCGGATGCTGTATGAATTTGCATTGAATTATTATAGAAATAATCTGGAAAATGAGGAATTTGCTGAGCAGATCGGTGGACTGGTAGATTCGATTTCCCTCTATGGTAAGAAGCGTGAATTTGCACCGCCATTTACCATGAAGATGTTAGACAGCTTTGCGTCGAAGGAGAAAACCCGTGGAATGGGAAGTGTTACGACGAGTATCACGATGTCTGTAACCCGTGCTTCGGAAGAAGTAAAAAGACGGTATTTTGAGATGTACCAGATCATGCCGGGTGATGGATATGCTTCCGGCAGACTGTTATCAGAAGGAGAACTGGAAGAGAACAGAAAATACAAAGAGAAATACGAAGAGATCAAGGAGCGTGCAGAGCGATTTGCCGAATTATATGACGAGACATCGGATGTATACGGTATTGAGAACAAGATCGTATTTGTAACAAATGCGAAGAATTTTACATCCGGATATCTTGGCAAGATGGCAGAAATGATGAAAGCACATAAGGAATTTTCGGTTGTTTTGCTTCGTATGGGTAACACCAAAAAGACGGATGAAGAGATTGCAGCGATTGTTGCATCTGCAAGATACATTATTGTTCCGGCAGCGATCCACCTGTTCTGTCGGACATCCTTCAGAATGGGAACAGATATGATCATGCTTCGTGATAATGCATTTAACCTTTATAATCAGGGGTATGAGGTTCGCTATTTCCTCAAATGGAAGCAGAAATATTTTGATTATGTCCTGAATAATGATACGGATATCCTTCAGGTTCCATCGGAACATCAGAGAGCGGAATTTGATAAGCAGTTCTCGCCAAAGGAAATGGATCGGGAAGTTCTGTATGGAAACTGCAGTACGGATATGTATTTTGATAAGGACTTCATCAGTGAGGCAAAACAGAAGCTGCAGGATCTTTTCCCGGAGACAGCAGACAGAAAGGTTATCCTGTACATGCCAACGCTTCGTAGAGTGAATTCCAGCAGCATATGGGCGAGAATCTTCAATATGCAGGCATTAAGCAAACTGATCGGTGATAAGTACTGTGTGGTTGTCAGCCTGAATGCGATCCAGAGCAAGAATGGATTTAAGAATGAACTGGAAGTAGAAGGCTTCAGTAAATGTATTAACAAGAACAATGGTATGACGATCCGTGCCTTAATGGTAGCAAGTGATGTGATCGTAGGTGATTACAGAGATTCCTTCTTTGAGACAACGATTCTGCGTAAGCCGGCATATTCGACCGCCTATGATTATGAGAAGATCATCAAGGGGCTGAATATGTCCCTGCATGCAAATGCATTTGATCAGAACCTGTTCTGCCCGATCGTCAGAACCGAACAGGAGCTTGCGGATCAGTTGAAGCAGATCGATCACTATGATTATCAGAAGATGGATCAGTTCCGGGAGAAGATGTTTGCAAACTGCGACGGACATTCCATGGAGCGTGTGCGTGATTATCTGCTTGCACATTACAAGGATTACGATAATCTGGTTACAAAGGATGAGCAGAAAAAGAATAAAGAATTTTATGAGAAATATCAGGAGCTGAAGAAGGTTGCGGATGAATTTGCAGAGGCATATGAGCTGGTCGTTCCGGAAACGGATATTGTAGATCAGATCGTTCTGTTATCTGAAAGAGCACTCACAAATAATGATCCATTGTTCCAGTTGAAGGAATATCTGAAGGAACAGAAGATCTCCTGTAAGGTATTAATGCTGGATCAGAAAAAGACGGATCTTCTGCTATTAGCAAGGGAGCTTGCAACAGCAAGATATATTGTGACTTCAAAACCTGTTTCAATCCTGTGTCGCTGTGAACTTCGGGAGGAAACAGAGCAGATTATGTTGCCAGAGCTTGCATTTTCATTATATAAGAAAGAACTTCAGGCTGTTGATGAGATTAGGTGGAAGAGAAAGGGCGCGCATCTTGCTGCACAGAATCCGGTTTCGGTGCTTCAGATTCCGTCTGAAGGACAGGAAGATCTGTTCCGTAAGACCTATTCCGGAAATGGAAATGTTTATTGTGGACTGAAGGGAAGTTGCAATACGGATCAGTATTTTGACCAGAAGCTGATAGAGGAATCCAGAAATGCACTTATGAAGCTGATACCGGAGCTGAATGGACGTAAGATCATTCTGTATATGCCAAGCTGGAGAAAAGATAAAGAAACCAGAAAGACGGCGATGCTTTCTCTGAGCAAAATGCAGACAGCGCTTCAGGATAAGTACATGGTTGTGCTTCATTTTGATCAGGCAGGTCAGAAGGAAAAGAACCTGGAACAGTACGAGATCCCTGGTTTCTGCAAGGTGCTCGAAAAAGAGATTCCGGCACGAAGACTGCTGATGGCAGCCGATGTGATCGTAGGAGATTACAGTGCTTTATTCTTTGAGAGTGTGCTGCTTGGAAAACCGATGTATTCATCTGCATATGATTATGAGACATTCATAGAAAAAGACAGCATTCAGATAACAGCAGAAGAATTTGCAAATGAAATGTTCTGTCCGATCGTGAAGTCTGCAGAAGATCTGGTGAATGAGATCCGACAGATTGAATCATATGATTATCAGAAGCTGGAAGTATTTAGAAAAGATGTATTTGCTGACTGCGATGGTAATTCAGTCAGACGAGTTGCAGAATATCTGCAGCAACAGAGATAGAAAATGTGACAACAATACAGGAGCCGTTCCCGATTATGGGGAGCGGCTCTTTTTACTTTATAGGAAAGTTTGTCTTATAAAGTAAAAAACTCCAGAAATTTGTTATGCGAAGAGAGCGTTTCTTTACGGAATAAACGAAATATGGGATTCCTGTTTATATTTATAAAGAATTAAGATAAAAATATATTGAAATGAAGATCCGGTTGTGTATAATGTTAAGTATCTATATTCAGGTATAGCAGTTTCTTGCGCTCAAAATTAAAGAGGTGCGTATAATAATATATCTGAAGGAAGCAACAAAAGAGCAAAGAACAACAAAGAAAAAGAGAACAAGAACAACAAATGGAGGTAGAGAGAATGGGAAGGAAAAGCAAAAAAGTAGTTGCGCTTTTACTGGCATTGCTCATGGTCTTCTCAGTTTGTTCACCAGTCAGCGGTGGAACAGGTCTTGGAAGTACCAGTGCAAAAGCTGGAAACAGTGCACAGCCGGCGACAGCGTCAGATGCAGAGGAGAGCGAAAAGGGAATTACTCCTTTGGCAAATACGGATGGACTGACTCTCAGTGACTTTGAAATTACTGTGAATGGAACGGTAGTCAAAGATGATTCAAACGTGAAAAATGGAGACAGCGTTGGAATATCATTTAAATGGGCAATCGCTAACAATTCCGGTGTAAAGAATTTTGAAGTCGACCTGAAATCACAGGGAATTGAAATTAACGATTATGCAGAAACTGTTCTATATGATGAAAGTGGTAAAGATGTTGGTACCTGGTATATACAAGAGGGCAAATATTATATCACTTTAAGAGATGAGTTTCTGGAAGAAAGTGAGATCAATGGATGGGCGAACATCGATGGAACGGTTGATTTTTCATCGTCTGATCTGAATACAGAAGACAAAGGAAAGATTAAGATCGGAGATGCAAGCTTTACTGTTAATGTTGATCTGAATGAGGCCGAAAGCTATGCAGGCTCCAACAAGAGCAAGGGTGCTGTAACATGGAATCCGGATGGCTCTATCACACAGTCCTATGAAGTAACGGTCACGGCATATAATGGCAAGGTTACACTCGGGGATGCAACAGAGACGATGGGTTCTGCGCTTACGAATATATCAAATATACAGGTAAACGGAACCGGTTACACAAGCTGGTCAGATGCACAGGCAGCAATGTCAGGCATGGTTCTTGATTCGAAGGATGAATCAGCAAAAACAGCGAAGATCACCTATGATGTAACAGTCAGTGCAGCAGATGTAAAGCAGGCATTTGCGGAAGGTGATGTGAATATCTTCGACAATAAGTTCTCAGTAAAATATAAGACGAATAAGGACAATGACAAGGATACAGGCAGTGTTACAACAGGGCTTAATATCAGAAAACCATCGTTGTCCAAGAACGGAACCTGGAACACGGATGCATCCGGCAAGAAGACATCGATCACATGGACAGTTGAGCTTCAGTTGGGAGATCTGACAAAGGATCCAACCTTTGATATTAATAATGTAGCGATCAAGGATACATTAGGACAGTATCTTACAGCTTCCGGTCTTCCGGCAGGGGTAAGCCTTGCTGATCTGAAGCTTAGTGACTTTACAAAGAATGGTGATACATACAAATTCACATATACAACGGATGTAGCAGATACTGCCTTGGATTCTGCACTTCCGACAGTGCTTACAAATGATGTAGATGTAGATTTTGATGGAACGAAATATAAAAAGACCGGTACCATGCAGACAGATGGCAAGGGTATTCTGGATAAGGAATTTGTAAAAGCAAATGCAGATGGTACATTAACATGGAAGATATCAATCAATATACCTGCATCAGATACGATCACAGAAGTGTCATTAAATGAATCCGATAAATCAAATGGAAGCTGGCAGTCATTTGTGTCTAATGTGGATATTGAGGGAACAAATGTCATCAACAATGGTTCTCTGGTAGCCGGAAATGGAATTGTAGCTTCTGTCACGAAAGCAGATCAGTGGGGTATCCAGTTCCGATTTGATGATGCGTATATCGCATCAAAGAAGGGACAGGTTATAGAGGTTACAATTATTACCAAGCCGGAAAATCTTACAGATGGGGCAAATTTTATTAACCATGCAAATCTGACTTATAAGGATAAGAATGATACAAAGTTCTCTGCGGATGCAGAAGCAAATTATAAATATACAAATAGTCTGGATAAGACAGGAACGGTCAGCACAACAAAACTGAATACGATCGATTATTCGTTATCTATTAATTTATCTGAGATTTCCGATGATCTGAAGGTTGGCGATGTGATCACAGTTACTGATACGCTGCCTGATACGCTGCAGTTTAATGATGATGCTGAGCTGCAGCTGAAAAAATGGGCAAACCAGTGGTATTCACAGGCAGATGGCAGTGCAGCAGCCATCACGGGAAGCATCAGCGGACATACGATCACATACTCGATCCCTGTTACACAGCAGATATTGGATGGTATAGCAGATGTAGCATCGAATACTTCATTTACCAAGTATGTGGCAGAGATTACATATTCTGCATCGGTAGCAGATGATATATTAACAGATTATGTTAAGAATGGTGCTACGATCAGTGTAACAAACAATGCAGAGGTTTCTTATAATGGAGAGACCAAAGGTAATGGTTCAACAACGAATACGTTAACACCTGGAGATACAGTTAAGAAGTCAGGTGTATATATTCTGGATCAGAAGAAGAACAATGGTGAATCTACAACAGTCAAAGATCAGGTTGTGGAATATACCGTATATGTCAATACAAATGCTGCAAAACTTGCAAATGGAAAGACAATCTATGCCGAAGATAAAATGGGCAGCGCATTGATCTTCCAGGTTGATTCTCTTCACATTTATGAATATACCGGTGAAGGAGATCCGGAAAAAGACAGTTCAAACTGGACGGATGTTACTTCCGGATGTGCTTATTCATATGACAGCAACAGCAGAACTGTAAAAATGGCTTTGCCGGATGGCAAAGCACTGAAGCTTGTATACAGAGCAGAAGTTAATCAGGTATTTGGTGGTTCGCTGAATGCTTCCAATGCTTCGAACAGTTTCAGCCTTACAGGTTATACAGGATCAAACGGATCAACAAATACAAGTATTTCAACAATTGTCCAGAAACCGAACGTATGGGCAGAATCTGTAACAGGTACGATCACATTGTATAAGTACTGGACAGATAGCAATAAGCAGATGCAGATGTTGAATGGCTCGACATTTGCCCTGTATGAATGTAAGAAAAATGCTGCAGGTGAGTGGACAAAGGATATTGGTCCTACACCTGTTATGACGAATATATCTTTAGGTGCTGATGGTACCAAGGAGATTAGCGGTCTTGCATATGATAAGGTATTTGCACTGTATGAAACAACTGCAGATGATAATTTTGAAGTAAATAAAGATCCATATTACTTTATGGTAAGTAAGAGTAACAGTGATGTGGTTGCTCCAAGCTGGGTAGATCAGCGATTTAACAGCGGTTATCTGTATTATGAGAATAAACCGGGCAGCTTTACAGTTAAGAAAACGGTTGATGGAGATACAGACTCACTGCAGGGTTATGAAGAATTTACATTTGACCTGACAGAAATAAACAAACCAAGTTTTGCCGCCGGAAAAGTAACGTATTCTACAAAATCAGGCGGAGTTGGAAAAACTGTAACTTCCAGTACAGTTACCGGTGTAGGAAGTTTTGGAGAGATTCAGTATGACACAGCTGATATCGGAAAAACTTTTTATTATGTAGTGTCTGAGCAGGAAGGTACTGTCCCTGGAATGACATATGACGCTTCCTTCTATATTATATCGTTGGAAGTAGATGCAAATGCAGCATCAGGTATCTATACCAAGAATGTGTCCGTTCAGAAATATGAATCGGATGGAACACCGGTTGCAGGTTCCTATTCAGCAGATGCGTTGGGATTTGATAATTCTACAGCACCAAAGAAGGGTGATCTGAAGCTTGAAAAGGTAGTAAGTGGTGCGTATACACCGGATGCAGGAACAACATATAAGATTTCTGTAAAGAATAAGACAACAAATAAATACTATGACAAAGACGGAAAAGAAAGTGCTGCTCAGGTATATATTGAAGTACCGGCCGATGGAAGCGTAACGATCAAGGATCTTCCGGTTGGAGATTATACAGTAGCCGAGAATGAAACGGATGCAGCAAAAGCTGGTTATGCATTAACAGTAACCGGAACGGGGGATGTTAAGGTAACTAAGGATGCAACAGCGACCGCAACCGTAACGAACACTTATACCCAGGATAAGGGAAGCCTGACGGTAGCCAAGGCAGTTGTAGGATATGACTTTGGAG